>Ga0315275_10000388_pt1 | contig 36315 bp, 39 predicted proteins | sample YL17G03_0_MG_FD_205557 | JGI IMG/M metagenome (GOLD analysis project Ga0315275, IMG submission 205557) | Sediment microbial communities from Yellowstone Lake, YNP, Wyoming, USA - YL17G03_0 | ecosystem: Environmental > Aquatic > Freshwater > Lake > Sediment | place: USA: Wyoming | collected...
CGCGCCCAACGTGCCGGACGCGGAGATGAAGCCGGCAGTGCGCTGGAAGCTCAAGGACTTTCTCGACTATCCGGTCGAATCGGCGTGCGTCGACGTGATACCGATTCCGGCCGACGCCGGCGCGCCCACGCGCGGCCGCTCGGTGTATGCCGTGTCGGCGCGCAGCGCGGACATCGAAGCGCGCATGACGCTGTTCGCCCAGGCGAAAATCCCGTTGCGGGTGATCGAGATTCCGGAAATGGCCCAACGCAACATCGCGGCGCTGCTGGAGACCGATCAGCGCGCGCTCGCCGTGCTGAGCTTCGGCGAGGACGGGGGCTTGTTGACGTTCAGCGCGCGCGGCGAGCTTTACCTGTCGCGCAGAATCAATGTCAGCCTCGAGCAACTGGCCCACGCGGCCGCTGACGTGCGCGAGCAGATGTTCGAGCGCATCGCGCTGGAATTGCAGCGCTCGCTGGATCACTTCGATCGCCAATTCAGCAACATTGCGCTGTCGCGCGTGATGCTGGCGCCCTTGCCGGAAGGGCTGGGACTGCAGGCTTATCTGGCGGGAAATCTGTCGGCGCCGGTGGAATCGGTGAATCTCGGCAACGTTCTCGATTTCGACCAGGCGCCGGCGCTGCGCGAGACGGCGGAGCAAATCCTGCGATGGCAGACACTCGGCGCGGCGTTGCGCGTCGAATCGGCGTAACCAGGACAGACAGATCATCGTGCCGCAGCAGATCAACCTGTTCAACCCGGCCTTCGAAGCGCAGCGCGCTCTGCTGACTTTCAAAGGCGCGATCGCGGGCTGGGCGGGGACCGCCGCGCTGGTTGTTTTATTCGCCGGCTATGCGATGATCAGCCTGCGTTCAGCGCAGCAGCAGGAGCGCGAGCTGGCGCAGCTGGTGGCCGCGGCGCAGGCCGATGCGCAGCGCCTGGGCGCCGCAACGGCCTCGCGCCGCGGCGATTCGCACATAACCGAGGAAGTCACCCGGCTCGAAGGGGACGTGACGGGCCGGCAGGAGGTCATGACTATTCTGCGTTCCGGCGGGCTGGGCGATACGCGCGGTTTTTCCGAGCACCTGAAGGCCTTTGCACGCCAGTCTTTCGAGGGCGTCTGGCTTACCGGGTTGACCATCGCGACGGCGGGACGCGATGTTTCAATCGAAGGACGCGCGCTGCAAGCCGCCCATGTGCCGAGCTATCTCAAGCGTTTGAACGGGGAAAGTGCGATGCAAGGACATCCCTTCTCCGAATTGGTGATCCAGGAGCCGGCGCCCGATGCGGGCGTGAAACCCCCGCTGCGTCCCAACTATGTGGAGTTCAGGCTGACCACCAGGCAGGATGTGGCCGCCACGACCAAGGCCGGTACGCGATGAACCCGTCATGGGCAAAGCTGGCCGGCAAATTCGACGCCTTGAAGCCACGCGAGCGAGTGATGGTGTTCGCGGCCGGCCTGGTGGTCATTGCCGGCTTGGGTTTTGTCCTGGCGATCGACGGCGCGCTTGCCAAACATAAAGCCGTCGCCGCCAGTGCCGAGAAGCATCGCTTCGATCTCGCGCTATTGCAGAGACAGAACGCGGAGGTGTCCCGCCTGATCACCCAGGATCCGGATGCGCAGGCACGCAAGCGCATCGACGATCTGCGGCGGCAATTGGGCGATTATGACAGCGAAATGCGCAGCGTTCAGCAGGGACTGGTGCCGCCCGATCGGATGGTCGAGGTGCTCAAGGACATGTTGAGCCGGGATGCGCACGTGCGTCTGGTGAAACTGCGCACGCTGCCGGTGGCGGCACTGGTGGAGGCGGCGGCCGGCGCCGCGGAGCGCGCGCCGGCCCAATCCCCGGCGCCGGCGAAAAACATGGTCTACAAGCACGGCATAGAGTTGACGGTTGAAGGCAACTTTCTCGATTTGATGGAGTATCAGGCAGGGCTGGAGAAACTTCCCTGGCGCATGTTTTTCGCACGCGCCAGCGTAAACTCGCTCGACTATCCGCGCGTCTTCATGACGGTCACGCTGTATACGCTGAGTATGGAGGAAGCGTGGCTGGTTGTCTGAGGCGCCACGCGCCGATGCTGGCGGGGCTGATCTGCGCGCTGAGCGCGGCGACCGGCGCCGCGCAGACCTTGCGCGATCCGGCCCGGCCACCGGTCATGGAGGGCGCAAGGGCCGCCGCGGGCCAGGTGCAAGCGTCGGCATGGACTCTGCAGTCCGTGCTCATTTCACCGCAACGCCGTTATGCGATCATCAATGGCGAGGTCGTTGCGCTCGGCGGCTCGATCGCGGGAGCCGAACTGGTTGGCGTCGCGGAAGAGCGCGTCACGCTGCGCACCCGCGAAGGTTTGCGCGTTTTTCGCCTGTTTCCCGAGGTGACGCGGCGCGCCGCTGCCGATGCCGGCCCCGGCGCGGACAAGCGCATGCCGGCGCCGCAAGCGGAAACGAACACCGAGGCGCAGAAATCCGGCCGCGCCGGAATCAAGAAATGAAAACGACAACGGACGCCCTCAGACCGATTCTGCTGGCGCTGTTGTTGGCTGTCCTGAGTGCATGCGCATCGACGACTCCCACCGGCACCACTTACGACCGCGCGAAAAAAGAGATGGCCGATGCCGCGCGCCTGCGCCAATCCAGAGCCCAGTCCGAAGGCGTTGACCGCGCCCTCTTGCCCCCGCTCAGGGTGGAAATGCCGAATGTGGACGCGCGGCCGATCGAGCCGCGCTTCGATCTGGCGGTCAACAACGCGCCCGCGGGCCAGGTATTCATGGCGATCGTGGCGGGCACCCGCTACAGCATGGTTGTGCATCCCGGCGTCAAGGATCCGATCTCGGTGAACCTGCGCGACGTGACCGTATTCGAAGCCCTGGACACGATTCGCGAGGTCTACGGCTACGAATACAAGTTGCAGGGCCGTCGCATCGTGATCGAGCCCATTGGACTGCAAACGCGGGTGTATCAGGTGAATTACCTGATGAGCCAGCGCAAGGGCAAGACCGAGGTCAAGGTGACTTCCGGATCGATTTCCGATGCCTCCGGCCCTTCCGTTACCGGAGCCGTCACCAGCGGGGCCGGCGTGTCGACCACGGCGACGGAGAGCAGCCGCATCAGCACCAGTTCGAATGTCGATTTCTGGACCGAAATCGGCGACGCGCTGCGCTCGATCGTCGGCAAAGAGGGCGGGCGCAATGTGGTGATGAGCCCGCAGTCAGGCGTAATCGTGGTGCGCGCCCTGCCCGCGGAGTTGCGCGGGGTTTCCGAGTTTCTGAAGACCATGCAAGTCGTGGTCGAACGCCAGGTCATGCTCGAGGCCAAGATCATCGACGTGGAGCTCTCCGATAGTCACCAGACAGGGGTCAACTGGGCCGCATTCGGCCAAGGGGCGAACAGCCGGGTGGCCGGCGGCGTGCTCGGGCCCGGCACAAGACTGTCGCCCGTCGGGCAAGTCAGTGCCTTTACGGCGCGCAATGCGGACGGTTCGGTAGCCGCGAATTCCCTGCTAAGCTCGAACCCGGCTGCTCCGGGTGATATTCTCGCGGCGACGGGCATACCGGGAACCCTGTTCGGCCTGGCATTCCAGACCAGCAACTTCGCCGCATTGATCTCTTTCCTCGAAACCCAGGGTAACCTGCAGGTGTTGTCCAGCCCGCGCATCGCCACGTTGAATAACCAGAAGGCCGTGCTCAAAGTCGGCACCGACGAGTTCTTCGTCACCAATATCACCACGAATACAACGACGACCGGCACCACCAGCACGCAGTCGCCGACGATAACCGTGGCGCCGTTCTTTTCCGGCGTGGCGCTGGACGTGACACCGCAAATCGACGAGAACAACCAGATTATTCTGCACATCCATCCTTCCGTATCGAGCGTCGTCGAGAAGACCAAGAACATCGATCTCGGCACGGCCGGCGTTTTCCGCTTGCCGCTGGCATCCAGCACGATCAGCGAAAGCGACACCATCGTGAGGGTGTCCAATACCAACATCGTCGCCATCGGCGGGTTGATGAAGGAAACGACCACGCGCGGCACCAGCGGCGTGCCGGGCTTGGGAACCCTTCCCGTGGTCGGCAATCTTTTCAGCAGCAACGCCCGCTCGGTTATAAAAAGCGAGCTGGTGATCCTGCTCAAGCCGACGGTCATCGAAAACGACGCGACTTGGCGTCAGGATATACTGGACACCAAGGAACGCATCGATGCTTACCAACGCAGTGACCACCCCACATTCAGACCCAAGTCCGAGAATTCCGCTGCGCCGGCGCGCTGAGCAGCCGCGCGGGGCGAAACATGCGGCGGCCGCGCCGCTTCGGCGTCAGCGCTGACGATGTATTGCACCCATTTTGCCCTTCGTGAACCCCCGTTCGGACTGACGCCGGATACGGCCTTCGCTTTTGCCGGCACCGCGCATCAGGAGGCGCTCAATACGCTGCTGATCGCGGCCGCCGGCGGCGAAGGGTTCATGAAGGTGACCGGCGAAGTCGGCACCGGCAAGACGCTGCTATGCCGCCGATTTCTGTCCCAGATCGACGACCAGACCGTGACGGCTTACATCCCCAATCCGCTGCTCGATTCGCACGGACTGCTGCTGGCCTTGGCGGAGGAACTGCGCGTGGATTTCGATCGCGACGACGACCAGCATGGCCTGATGAAATCCCTGAATCATGCGCTGCTCGATCATGCGCGGGCGGGCAAGCGCGTGCTGGTCTGCCTGGATGAGGCGCAGGCGATGCCGCTGGAAACCCTGGAATCCCTGCGTCTGTTGTCCAATCTGGAAACCGAGAAGCGCAAGCTGCTCCAGGTGGTGTTGTTCGGACAGCCCGAACTGGATCAGAAGCTGGCGCACGAGTCGGTGCGCCAACTGCAGCAACGCATCACCTTCCAATACCATCTCTCGCCACTGTCGCGCCGCGAACTCGAGTACTACATCGAGCATCGCCTGCGCATCGCCGGCTATATGGGCGATCGCCCGTTCAACACCGCCGCGCTGGACGCGCTCTACGCGGCAAGTCGCGGCGTGCCGCGCTTGATCAACGTGCTGGCGCACAAAGCCATGCTGGTTGCTTACGGCGGCGGCAATCATTACGTTTCCGCGGCGCATGTGCACAAGGCCGCGCACGACACACCCTCCGCCTCGCCAGTTCATTCTCCACTGGTGCGGGCGGGCGTGCTGGCGGCAGCCATCGCCGCCGGCGCGATTTACTGGTATCTGCATCGATGAGTCTGCTCAATCAGGTTCTGCAGGATCTCGAAAAGCGTCATGCATCCGAGACCGAGCTGAAATCCGTGCCGCCTAATGTCAGGGCGGTGTCCGCCTCGCCGCGCTCGCCGGTGCGCGCGTATGCCATCGCCGCGATGGTGCTGGCCCTTGGCATCGCGCTCGCTTTTTTCATGCGTGGCAGCGATCGCGTCGTGCGCGATGGTCCGCCGCCGGTCGTTTCCAACCCGATTGCGGCGCTGGTGCCGGTTCCCGGCGGCGCGCGGAATCCGCCTGCCGCGCCGCTGCAGGCACAGGCGCCGCTGCAGGCACAGGCGCCGCTGCAGGCACAGGCGCCGCCGCAGGCACAGGCGCCGCCGCAGGCACAAGCGCCGGCGCAAGCGGCGGCGGCCAATCCGGTCTCCAGGCTTGCGGATGATGTGAGTCGCGTCGCGCCAGCGTCGGTGCAGAAGGAAAAAACGCCAACCGCCGGGCGCGGCGCGAAACCCGGTCCGGCAGTTTCACTGCCGACGCTCGACAGGGCACCGGCGCCTCAGGCTGAAAAGTCGCAAGCAGCGGCCGCGGAGTCAGCCACCCAGAGCAAGGCGCTCACGCGGCCGCTCGCTGTCGCGCCCGGCGCGATCGACAAGCAAATGCGCGATGTGGCGCCGTCGGAACGCGCCGAAATTGAATTCCGCAAGGGCGCGGCGCAACTGCAGGCTGGCAGGACAAATGTAGCCGAGTCGGATTTTCGCGAAGCGTTGAAGCAAGATCCGTCTCATGCCGGTGCAGGCCAGGCGTTGCTCGGTCTGTTGCTGGACAGCGGGCGCAACGACGAGGCGGAAGCGCTGTTGCGCAAGGCGCTCGAGATCAATCCGCGGCAACCGCACCAAGCCATGGTGCTGGCGCGGCTGGAAGTGGAGCGTGGTGAAGTAAGCGGCGCGATCGATACGATGGTGGGCGCGCTTGCGTATGTGCAGTCCGATCCCGACTTCCATGCCTTCCTCGCGGCATTACTGCAGCGGGTGGGGCGGCACCGGGAGGCGGTCGAGTATTATCGTACCGCCCTGCGCGGCGCGCCGGGCAACGGCGTCTGGATGATGGGACTGGGAATCTCCTTGCGCGCCGCTGACCAATCGGCGCAAGCGCGCGACACGTTTCAGCGCGCCATCGAGTCGAAACAACTGACGCCGGAGCTGCAGGAATTCGTCGAGCGGCAACTGCGCGAGCTCTCCGCCCAGAAGAAAAAGTAGTCGTCAGGCGTCACCCGGCGCGGGCGTTCGCGCCGCAATCCAGCCGATGACTTCGCGCGCGCCGCGGCGTTTGAGCGTGAGCGCCAGTTCGCCGAGCGTCGCCCCCGTGGTCAGCACATCGTCCACGACGGCCACGGATTTTCCGTTCACATCGAAGTCGCACACAAAGGCATCGCGCACATTGGTCGCGCGTTGCTTCCATGGCAGGGCTGCCTGCGCAGCGCCTTCCCGCGTTCGCCGGCAGACATGCAGGGAAATGTCCAGGCCGAATTCGGTTGCCAGGCGCCGCGAAATTTCCATGGCCTGATTGAAGCCGCGTGCGGCCAGGCGGGCGCGCGCCAGCGGCATCGGCACGATCAGGTCGGGGTAGGGCTCCGTCTCCAGCGCCGCGGCCAATCCCGCGGCCAGCGGTCGCGCGCAGGCGAGATTGCCGCGATACTTGAGTCCCTGGATCAATACCGTGGCGGGAAATTCATACCGGAATGGCGCGACGACGCGATCGAAATGCGGCGGCTTGGTGAGGCAGCGTCCGCAACGTTCTCCGGTTGCATCCGGTAGCGCACAGACCGGGCAGTGCCTGGCTGTCAGCCGGGGTAAGCTGGCGTTGCAGCCCTCGCACAGGCCATCCGCGTCGCTGCGCCCGCCGCATAGCAGGCAAACGGGAGACATCAGCCACCGGGTAATGGTCAGGCCGTTGTCAAGAATGCGATAAACTGAATTTGACACGGATCAGCGCTTCTCCGACCATTTCCATTGTATGTCCCAATCCCGGCCTGCAACCGCCAGCATCATGCCCGACCTCGCGCAAACCATCATCCGCAACAAACCCGCAGCGAAACCCGCAGCCAAGCCGGCGGCCTGGACCGTCGCCCGGGTTGAAGCGCTGCTGTGCGCTCCGTTTGCCGATCTGATCTATCAAGCTCAGCAGGTTCACAGGCTGCACTTCGCAGCCAACGAAGTGCAGCTGTCCACGCTGCTATCCATCAAGACCGGGGGTTGTCCCGAAGATTGCGGCTATTGTCCGCGGGCCGCGCAGACATGTCGGAAGAAACGCAGGCGTTGTGCTTTCTGGCCGGCGCCAATTCGATCTTCTGCGGCGAGAAGCTGCTGACCACGCCCAATCCCGCGGCCGCTCGCGATCGTACGCTGTTCGACAAACTTGGCATCAAGCCTATGGGACACCAGCCTGAGGGACACCAGCCTAAGGGACACCAGCCTAAGGGACACCAGTCGGTGGGAAACCGCGTCGAAGCTGCCGGCAGCGACTGAAGGATTGCGTCATGAGCGAACCTGCGGCACTGGACCAGCGCCAGATGCGGCGATCGTTCGAACGCGCCGCCTCGACTTACGATCGCGCCGCTGTTCTGCAGCGCGAAATCGGTGCGCGTGCGCTCGAGCGTCTGGATCTCGTCCAACTCGATCCCGGAGCCATCGTCGATGCAGGTTGCGGCACCGGGTTCGCGGCGCGGGCATTGCACAAGCGCTACCCGCGGGCGACGCTGATCGAACTCGATATCGCCCCGGCAATGCTGTATGCCGCTCGAGCGCGGCGCCCACGCTGGAAAAAATGGCTAGGCGGGACGCGGGAGGTGTTCGTCTGCGGCGACAACGCGCAGTTGCCGATACGATCCGGCGCCGTGGACATGGTTTGGTCCAATCTTGCCTTCCAGTGGGCCCACGACCTGCCCGCGGTATTCGCCGAGTGCCGGCGCATATTGCGCCCTGGCGGCCTGCTGACGTTCACGACTTGCGGACCCGACACGCTGCAAGAGCTGCGCACGGCTTCTGCCGGCGACGGCAGGATCCATGTCCACCGCTTTATCGATATGCACGACGTCGGCGACATGATGCTCGGCGCCGGCTTTGCCGATCCGGTCATGGATATGGAGTATCTGACGCTCACCTATACGGACGTGCGCACTCTGATGCGTGAACTCAAGGCGATGGGCGCGCACAACGTCGCGGCCGGCCGTAACCACGCATTGACCGGCAAACGTGCGCTGGAAGACATCGCGCAGCGCTACGAAGCCTTCAGACGGGACGCTCGGCTGCCTGCGACCTTCGAAGTCGTCTACGGACAGGCATGGAAGCCATGGCCGCGCCTGAGTCCGGGCGGGCGCCCGGTGATCGACATCAAGTCGCGCTGAGGACGCCGATTTGACCGCTATCCCGCCAAGAGCCAGCCGTCGCGACTTCTTTGTTGCCGGTATCGGTATCGGTATCGGTATCGGTGCCGGTGCGCGCAAGGCGCAGCTTGCGCCCGCTTTCTGCCTTGTGTTTTCTGTCTTCTTGCCATGGCATTGGGCTTGTGCCAAAATCCGCCGCACCAAAAAGTAACGGGTTTATTTGTCTGGCAACTCTTTATACTTGCCGGGCATGCGAAAAACCGCAATCGGCCTGGCGTTCGGCGTTTACCTTGCCTGTGGGCAGCGTGCCGCAGTGGCGCGCCGGCTGAAAGAACATCTGAAAATCCGTTGAACCAATGCACTCGGTGGGGGAGGGGCGCATGATCAAGACGTTGTTGCAGAAAATTGGCGCAGGCGCGTTGATCTTGCTGGTCCCTGCCTTGGCCTGGGCGCAGGACAAAGCCAGATGGACTCTGCCGGAGGCGCCCACATCGGTCGCCCGCGACATGTACGACCTCCACACCGTCGTCCTGATCGTCTGTCTGGTCGTCTTCGTCGGCGTGTTCGGGGCGATGTTCTACTCGGTGGTCAAGCACCGCAGGTCGGCAGGCGACAAAGCGGCGCACTTCCACCAGAACACCACCGTCGAAATCCTCTGGACGGTGATCCCATTCTTCATCCTGATCGGCATGGCGTGGCCCGCAATCCAGAGCGTGCTGGCGATGCGCGACAGCGCCGCGCCCGACATGACCATCAAGGTCAGCGGCTATCGATGAAAATGGGAAGCGAGTATCTGCATGAAAGGTTGGATATGATATTCTTGTTTTTGATGGAGTCTGCAGGTACTGTTTCACGCGTGCGCTGCGTTGACTTGGCCGTCCAGGAAGCGTTGACGCTATCGCAGCCTGCCTCTTAATTTCGCCGGTAAGGTAACACTTTGAAAAGTTGGATCCGCCTATGGCTATAGCAATAGTATTGATCTTATTGGTCGCCGGCTCCGTTCTGTTTCACTTTCTGAGTCCGTGGTACTTCACGCCGATCGCCTCCAATTGGGTCGCGATCGACGACACCATCAGTGTCACGTTCTGGGTGACGGGGTTGGTCTTCGTCGCCGTCAATCTGTTCATGGCCTATTGCGTGGTGCGCTACCGTCACCGCAAGGGCGCACGGGCGGCGTACGAACCCGAGAACCAAAAACTGGAGTCGTGGCTGATCGGCTTGACCGCGGTGGGAGTCGCCGCCCTGTTGACCCCGGGCTTGTTCGCATGGGCGAAATTCGTCGATGTCCCGCAAGACGCGGCGGTGGTCGAGGTCGTGGGCAAGCAATGGCATTGGAGCTTTCGCTTCCCCGGCAAGGACGGCAAGCTGGGTACCGTCGATGCCCGCTACGTCAGCGCTGAAAACCCGTTCGGCATGAATCCCGACGATGCCAACGGACAGGATGATGTCTTGGTATCGAGCCCGGAACTACATCTCCCCATCGGCAAGCCGGTCAAGGCGCTGCTGCGCTCCATAGACGTCCTGCACGACTTCACCGTGCCCCAGTTCCGGGTCAAGATGGATCTGGTGCCGGGCCTGGTCACCTACGTCTGGTTCAGCCCCACCCGTGCCGGGAAATTCGACCTGCTCTGCGAAGAATTATGTGGCGTCGCGCATTTCACCATGCGCGGCAAAGTCGTTGTGGAAGAAGAAAGCGCGTTCCGGGCTTGGTTAAGCAGCTATCCGACGTTCGCGCAAAGCTCGGCTCAAGTCGCCGGCAATGCTTCCGCCGGCGAGCCGCTCTATGCCGTGTGTTCCGCCTGTCATGGCATGCAAGCGGAGGGCAATGCGGCGCTGAATGCGCCGAAATTGAGTGGGCAGGGCGATTGGTATCTGAAGCGGCAATTGCAGTATTTCAAGAGTGGTGCTCGGGGAGCGCACGAGAAAGATGCTTTCGGCAAGATGATGGCGCCGATGGCGGCGACGCTGGTTGATGGCGCCGCCATCGATAGCGTCGTCGCGTATATCAAGACGCTGCCCGATAAGCCTGCCCCGCCCACGGTGAAGATGAATACGAGCAATGGCCAACAGCTTTATGTGACCTGCGGCGCCTGTCATGGCGCCGATGGGCGCGGCATCGAGGCCACGAATGCCCCCCGGCTCAAGGGCATGAGTGATTGGTATATGGTCACTCAATTGAATAATTTCAAACACGGTATTCGCGGCGCCCATCCCAAAGACCGGTACGGTCCGCAGATGGCATCCATGGCCGCAATGCTGACCAGCGACCAGGCAACCAATGACCTCGTAGCCTACATCAACACCCTGCCCTGATCGGCCCGCTCGAGCGTCATACTATTATCGAATTAGTGATGAGGAGAGATTGATGGATTACGTTGCGCACGACGCATCGGATTTCGCCCCGCCTGCCGAAGTTGCAGAGATGGAGCTCTACCATCCGAAAACTTTCATCGGCAAGTACATCTGGAGCCAGGACGCCAAAGTCATCGGCGTCCAGTACGCAATCACGGCGATCGCGGTGGGGCTGGTGGCATTGGTGTTGTCGGGAATCATGCGGCTGCAGTTGGGATTCCCGGGCACGTTTTCCTTCATCACGCCGAGCAACTACCTTCAGTTTGTCACCATGCACGGCATGATCATGGTCGTCTACCTGCTCACGGCGCTGTTCCTGGGAGGCTTTGGCAACTACCTCATCCCGTTGATGGTGGGCGCCCGCGACATGGTTTTCCCCTACGTCAACATGGTCAGCTACTGGGTCTATCTGTTCGCCGTGCTGTTGCTGATGGCAAGCTTCTTCGTGCCGGGTGGACCCACGGGCGCCGGCTGGACCCTGTACCCACCGCAGGCCATTCTCCCGGGCACGCCGGGCGCGGATTGGGGAATCGTCCTGATGCTCGTCTCCCTGGCCTTCTTCATCATCGGCTTCACGATGGGCGGCTTGAACTATGTGGTAACCGTGTTGCAGGCGCGTACGCGAGGGATGACGCTGATGCGAATGCCGCTGACGGTATGGGGTATTTTCATGGCCACCATACTGGCGCTGCTGGCCTTTCCCGCGTTGTTCGTCAGCGCCATCATGATGTTGCTGGACCACCTGCTGGGCACGAGTTTCTTCATGCCCGCCGTCGTCTCGCAGGGACAATTCCTCGGCCACAACGGGGGAAGCCCGGTATTGTTTCAACATCTGTTCTGGTTTTTCGGCCATCCCGAGGTCTACATCGTCGCCTTGCCGGCGTTCGGCATCGTCTCCGATTTGATCAGTGTCAATGCAAGAAGAAACATCTTCGGCTACCGAATGATGGTGTGGGCGCTGGTGGCCATCGGCGGCCTCAGTTTCATTGTGTGGGCTCACCACATGTACGTCAGCGGGATGAACCCGTACTTCGGCTTCTTTTTCGCCACCACGACGTTGATCATCGCCGTTCCCACGGCCCTCAAGGTCTACAACTGGGTACTGACGTTGTGGCGGGGTAACATCCGCCTGAATGTGCCGATGCTGTTTGCCCTCGGGTTCGTCTTTTCGTTTATACACGGCGGGTTAACAGGCCTGTTCCTGGGTAACGTGACCGTGGACCTGCCACTTTCCGACACCATGTTCGTGGTTGCGCACTTCCATATGGTGATGGCCGTCGCGCCCATCATGGTTGTGTTCGGGGCCATCTACCACTGGTACCCCAAGATCACCGGGCGCCTGCTGAACGAACCCCTGGGCAGAATTCACTTCTGGTTCACCTTCCTTGGCACCTATGCCATTTACCTTCCCATGCATTACCTGGGCTTTCTGGGCGTGCCGCGCCGCTACTATGCAATCGGAGGCACGGACTTTATCCCTGCATCGGCACAGTCCTTGAACGCCGGTATCTCCATCGCGGCCTTGATCGTGGGCGCCGTCCAGTTGGTGTTCTTGTATAACTTGATCCGGAGTTATTTCAAAGGCAAGCCATCGGGGGGCAATCCCTGGGACGCCACCACGCTGGAGTGGCAAACCCCCGACACGCCGCCGACACACGGCAACTTTGGTGCGACGTTGCCGGTGGTCTATCGCTGGGCCTACGATTACAGCGTGCCCGGCGCCGACACGGACTTCATACCGCAAAACGTCCCGCTGCAAAAGGCAGCCAGCCGTAACAGCAATAAGACGTAGGCGATCGGGAATCCCACGACATGAGTATGTTCGATCAACTGACGGCCAAGCCCTGGGCCGCGAACCAGGGCATGGTCGACGATCTTTACGGCGGCCGCACATCTGCCGGGCCGGCGAAGAAACTCGCTCTGAGGGTATTTCTCGCAGTGGTCGCGGTCCTGTTCATGCTTCTGGTCGTCGCATACGGACGCCGGATGGCGTATGAGGACTGGCGCCCCTCGCCTCAACTGGGGTTGTTGTGGGCGAATACGTTTGCGCTGGTCTTGAGCAGCGTCGCCTTGCAATGGGCGCAGTTTTCAGTGCGTCGTGGGCAGATGGACGCCATGCGTGTAGCCCTGCTTGCCGGCGGCGCTTTCACCGTTGTGTTTCTGATCGGGCAGGTGCTGGCCTGGCGGCAACTGGGCACGATGGCTTTTTTTGGACTCACCAATCCGGCGATCGCGTTTTTTTATCTGATCACCGGATTGCACGGGCTGCACTTGCTGGGCGGTTTGGTGGCCTGGGGCAGGGCCGTCACCAAAGTGTGGGGCGATGTTGACGTGGCGAAGACAAGGCAGAGTGTGGAACTGTGTACCACTTACTGGCACTTCCTGCTTCTGGTTTGGTTGATCCTTTTTGGCCTGCTGTTTACGGGGAATAATTTGGATCTTTTATTGAAGCTCTGTGGGATTAGGTAAACAAGGACATGACACAAGCTATTCGGACAAAACCAGGAGAACCCCTGCCGCTGGCTGAAGGCCTCGACGGCATCGTCGGCGACTGGTCCTCGGACCAGCGGGCGTTCAAGAATGTGCCCTGGGGCAAGGCCATGATGTGGATCTTTCTCCTCAGTGACACGTTCATCTTCAGTAGTTTTTTGATCTCGTACATGACCGTGCGAATGTCCACCACGGAGCCTTGGCCCAACCCCAGTGAGGTTTTCGCTTTAACGCTGTTCGGCCACAAAATCCCGCTCATCCTGATCGCCATCATGACCTTCATCCTGATCAGCAGCAGCGGGACGATGGCCATGGCCGTCAAATTCGGTTATGAGAAAAATAAAAAGATAACCTTTATCCTGTTGCTGATCACCGCCGCGTTGGGGGCCACATTCGTCGGCATGCAGGCCTTTGAGTGGACCAAGCTGATCGTGGAAGAGGGGGTGCGCCCGTGGGGCAACCCCATGGGCGCGGCCCAGTTTGGCTCGGCCTTTTTCATGATCACGGGCTTCCACGGCACGCACGTGTCGATCGGCGTGATATTCCTGATCATCGTGGCGATAAAGGTTATACGGGGGGATCTGGACCACCAAAGGCCAGGCTTCCTGACCGGCAGGAAGGGTGGCTACGAGATCGTCGAAATCATGGGTCTGTATTGGCACTTCGTTGATCTGGTGTGGGTATTCATCTTCGCATTTTTCTATCTCTGGTAAGGCAAATCATGGCACACGCGGAAGGGCAACAGCATGCACACGCGCAAGGGCAACAGCATGCACACGCGCAAGGGCAACAGCATCCGATCGGCATTTATCTCAAGATCTGGGGGTTGCTCTTCATTCTCAGTGCCTTGTCTTATTCTGTCGACTACTTCCACTTTCACGGTTACCTCAGGTGGTTTCTGATCATCGTGTTCATGCTGTTGAAGGCAGGGCTGATCGTTGCCGTCTTCATGCACATGATGTGGGAGCGGCTGGCCCTGATGTACGCCATCGTGGTCCCACTGCTGTTGTTGATGACACTTGTGGGTATCGGGGCACTCGAAGCGGACTACACCTTTTTTACGCGGAGCGTCTTTTTCCTGAAGGGGTTGTTCTAGCGTAACCCGATCGAATTGCCACGAGGCTGTCTTTTTTCGGATTCCGTTGCTTCGCTATACGAACTGCCAATGACTAAAAAACGCCATACGATGAAGGTTACGATCATTCTTGGGATCAGTGCCGTGCTGATGCTGTTCATTTTTCTTCTTGTGGTCCATCACCACGACGTTCCCGAGCGAGTCAAACAGAATCGCGGCGCGCTGTTGAGTTGACCATCGGCGCAAGTGCGGCCGAGCGGATCAACCCCGTCGGCTGGATCGGCGTCCCTTCGGAGCCGGTATTGCCGCCGGTGCGCCGAACCTGAATGGACCAGCGCCAGTAAGGCCAGGCGCATGGCGCAGTGCGTCTGCCACGCTCTACCCTGCCGTTTGTCGGTTCTCATTTGCGGACCTCACAGGCGACGGGGAGTACAAGGCCGCCGCGAAATTCCAGGTTGATGACAACCCGGTCGCCGGCGCGCAGTGTGCGATTCGGGTTAATCAGCATCAGATGATAGCCCCCCGGCGCAAAGATCAAGCTCGCCTTGGGCGCAAGCTCGACCTGCGGCGCATGCACCATACCCGTCATGCCGTCCTTGACGATAGTGCGGTGAATCATCACGGTCTCGAACCCGGAGCTGCTTGCGGAGACGAGCACCTGTGGCCGTGATGAGTTGTTTCGCAGCGTCATGAATCCCGCCATCATGGTCATGCCGGGCGGTGGTTCCCGCACCCAGGCATCGCGCACGGCAACATCGGCCTCTTCACTCGCAGCGGGAAAAGGGGTCAGCGCCAGTACCAGGCAGACGGAAATCGTATGCCGCCATCTCATGTCGCTTTAGCTCCCTCGAGTTCTCGCAGCACCTTGAAACGCCTGGCGATAGCCTCCGCATCAAGGGGCGGCGTGAACATGGCATGGTATCGGGCCCGCGGATCCACCAGAAATACCGTCGTGGTGTGATAGACGGGATAGTTTTCCATTCCCGGTGTGAATGCAACCTGGTACGCGGCATCGAGCTGAGCAGCCAGCTTGGCGATCTGCGCGTCGTTTCCCGTCACGCCGAGAAAAGTCGTATGAAAATAGGTTACGTACTGGCCGAGCTTGCCGGCGGTATCGCGATTTGGATCTACCGAGATAAAGACGAATTGGACATCTTCGGCGCCGACCGAATTCCTGGCGATGTCGTCACGCGCGCGGGCCAGTTCCGCCAGGGTCGTCGGACAGACGTCCGGGCAGTGGGTGAAGCCGAAAAAGAGAAAGGACCATTTACCCTGCAAGCGCGAAAGATCGAATACCCGATTCTGATGATCGGTTAGCGCAAAGGCCCTCATGGGCTTCGGATCGGGGAACACGGTCATCACCCGGTCCGGCCGCAACATGGCCCGCGATGTGTTTTCCCGATCTGATGCGGCAAGCCATATTCCGGCAAGCGTCGCGGCCAGCGCGACGATGGTCATCATGATGCCGAATCTGAGAGCTAGTCGATTCATGTCATTGCTCAATAAATAACAATAAACCTGCTGAATCGGCGCGACGGCGTGCAATTGTCCGGCTATCCCGCGTCGCGCGCAACCCGTTCCGCGGCAGCGCTCGTGCGCGGCGAATAGCCGATGTTCCGGGTAGCCTGCCGTTGCCAGCGGCTGTCGCGCACAACGGCGTCGCCGCGCTGGTAATGCTAAACTTGACCACTCGTTTGCCCTCTCCGTTCGGCCTGTAAATGTCCGTCTCGCTTCCATCCAGGAGTTACGCCTCGCGGCTGCAGCAGTTCCTGCAGCTCACCAAGCCGCGCGTGGTTTCGCTGATTGTCTTTACCGCGGTGATCGGCATGTTTCTGGCGGTACCGGGAGAAGCATTGTCATCGCCGCACTTCTGGACGGCTGCGCTGTTTGCAACGCTGGGCATCGCGCTGGTTGCCGGCTCCGCTGCTTCGGTGAACTGCCTGGTGGAGCAAAAAATAGACGCCGTGATGGCGCGCACGCGCGCCAGGCCGCTTCCCATGGGCACCATCACCTCCCAGGAAACATTGCTGTTTTCCGGGGCGGTAGGCGGCATCGGGTTGACGCTGCTCTATGTGCTGGTGAATCCGCTGACCATGTGGCTGACTCTGGCAACGTTCGTTGGCTACGCGGTGATCTACACGGTGTTGCTGAAGCCGCTCACGCCGCAGAACATCGTCATCGGCGGCGCCTCCGGCGCAATGCCACCGGTACTGGGCTGGGCGGCCGTCACCGGTGGAATTTCGCATGATGCGCTACTGCTTTTCCTGATCATCTTCGCCTGGACCCCACCCCATTTCTGGGCCCTGGCGCTGTACCGCAAGAACGAGTACGCCAAGGCCGGCGTGCCGATGCTGCCGGTCACCCACGGTGATCGCTTCACCCGCCTGCACGTACTTTTCTACACCGTGATCCTGGTGGCGGTAACGGCGCTGCCCTTTGCCACCCGCATGAGCGGGCTGTTTTACCTCGCTGCCGCGGCGGGCTTGGGGGCATCGTTCCTGATCTATGCGGTGCGCATTTGCGTCGCGTACAGCGATGAGTTGGCGAAGAAGACTTTCCGCTATTCGATCATTTATCTTTCGCTGCTATTCGCCGCGCTTCTGGTCGATCACTATCTGCGGTTTTGAGTGAAGCGGAAATTCGGCCCTCTTTCAATTCATCGTCCCGTGGTCTCGTTGCTCCGCATTGTTGCCTTCGCTGTCCTATCCGTCCTGTCTGGTTGCCACACGGGACAAGCGGGCTTCCAGTCCACCGATATCACCGGCGCGGATTTCGGCAAAGCATTTACCCTGACCGACCATAACGGCAAGCAGCGTTCGCTGCAGGATTTTCGCGGCCAGGTGGTGGTCCTGTTCTTCGGCTTCACGCATTGCCCCGACGTATGCCCGACGACGCTGGCGGAACTCGCCGGCGCGGTAAAGAGACTCGGACCGGCAGGAGAAAAAGTCCAGGTGCTGCTGGTGAGCGTCGATCCCGAGCGCGACACGCCTGAAATGCTCGCGCAATACGTCACCGCTTTCAATCCGGGATTCCTGGCATTGCGTGGCAATGCCGGCGAGACGGCGCTGGTGGCAAAGGAGTTCAAGGTGATCTATCAGAAAGTGGCCGGCCCGCGTGCGCAAGACTATACGATGGATCATTCGGCCGGAAGTTACATCTTCGATCGGCAGGGCCGGCTGCGTCTGTATGTCGGTTACGGACGGGGTGCGGACGTCTTCGCGCACGACATCGACTTGCTGTTGCGGCAGCCCTGAGGCGCACCAAAAAAAAGCCCCGCACTGCGGGGCTATTCCTGAAACAATTGCTGCCGACGCTTACTGTGCAGTAATCATCAGGCCGCGAATTTTCTTCATCGCCTGACTTTCGATTTGACGGATGCGTTCCGCGGAGACGCCGAATTCGCCCGCCAGGTCGTGCAGCGTCGCGCTGTCCTGTTCGCGCAACCAGCGCGCCTCGATGATCCGCCGGCTACGCGGATCGAGCGCCGTCAGCGCGCTTTTCAGACCCTGGCTGCGGCCACGATCCAATTGCTCGTGTTCCAACACCAGACCGGGTTCGTCTTCTGCATTGGTCAAGTAGGCGATCGGCGAAAAACTGTCTTCGTCCTCGTCGCTCAGCGGTTCCAGTGCGATGTCATGGCCGCCCATGCGCGTCTCCATCTCGACCACGTCGCCGGGCCTGACGTTGAGCTGTTTTGCGACCGCATCGACTTCGTCCGGCGTCATGGTCGAATGGCTGTGCTTCAGGCTGCGCAGGTTGAAGAACAGCTTGCGCTGCGCCTTGGTGGTCGCCACTTTGACGACGCGCCAGTTCTTCAGGATGAATTCATGGATTTCAGCGCGAATCCAGTGCACCGCAAACGACACCAAGCGCACGCCACGATCGGGATCAAAGCGCTTGACCGCCTTCATCAGTCCGACGTTACCCTCCTGGATAAGGTCGGCATGCGGCAAGCCGTAGCCAAGGTAGCCGCGAGCAATCGACACGACCACGCGCAGATGAGATACCACCAAGCGATGTGCCGCTTCCACATCCTCCTCGTCGCGCAATCGGCGCGCCAGGGAGGTTTCCTCTTCCTGAGTCAGCAGCGTAAAACGATTTACAGCCTGGATATAGGTATCCAGGCTGCCCGCCGATGACGGGAAGGGAATCGACAGAGTCAAAGCATTAGTCATGGCATAAATCTCCTTTGCCGGCATCTTAGCACTCAGGGCCGAGGAGTGCCAATCACCCCGCAAGTTCTCTGCGATGGTCTCTCAAAGGGCGACTACTGCAGCTCAATATGACGTAAGTGACGACTCACTGATAGCCACGCCCCCAGCCATCCCAGCACGGCTGAAAAAGCCAACAATGTCATCGTATCATTGGTGCCCGGCCCCTCCAGTTTGAAGGCGGTCCCATACAACCCGCTCAAGTCCGCAAGCTGAATATTCAGGAACAGGACCGCCAATGCGACGATCGCCCACGCCGCGAATCCGCCCGCCAGGCCCTGCAATGCGCCGAAGTACAGAAACGGCCGGCGGATGAAAGGGTTCGTCGCGCCTATCAGCCTGGATACCTCGATTTCGTCGCGGCGAGTGAGAATCTGCAGCCTTATGGTGTTGAAGGTCACGGCGACCAGCGCGACCGCCAGCAGTACGGCCAGCAGGGTGACCAGCATCCTGCCGACATTCAATGCCGCGTCGAGCCGACGTGCCCATTCTGCATCCAGTTGCACATGCTCGACCTGCGGCCATTGCCGGGCCTGATCGCGCAGCGCTTCCAAGGTGGCGGGATCATTGCCGCGCGCGGTCACGATGAACGCATCGGGAAGCGGGTTGCGGCCGAGATTCGTAAGCACATCGGCGAGACCGGCACTACGCTTAAGGCGGGCGAAAGCCTCGTCTCGAGCAATGAACTCGACCCGGCCGATTTCGGCGTTGGACTTCAATCGTTGTTCCACTGCCGCAATTTCGGCTGTGCCGGCATCGATAGTCATGAAGATACTCACCTGAGGATCGCTGGATAACTGACGCGAGAACGTCCGCAGGTTGCTCAGCCCGAGGTAAAAGCCGGCGGGCAGCGACAACGCGATGCCCATCACGACTATGTTTAGCGCCGAGGCGATCGGCTGGCGTGCGAGCCTTGCCAGGCTCTCACGCAGCGTGTCGAGGTGAACCAGCAGCCAGTTCATGCGGCAATCCTGCCGTGGTCGAGATGCAGAACGCGCGGACCCAGGCGTTCGATCATGTCCTCATCATGCGTGGCAATCACCACGGTCACGCCGACCTGGTTGAACGACTTGAACATGCCGATGATTTCCTCGGCATAAGCCGTGTCCAGATTGCCGGTGGGCTCATCGGCCAGCAGGATGGCGGGCCGATTGACGATGGCGCGAGCGATGCAAAGGCGCTGTTGTTCGCCTCCGGATAATGTGATTGGTTTGCCTTTTTCGCGGCCAAGCAGGCCGACTTTGTCGAGTGCAGCCCGGGTGCGCTTCGCAATTTCCGCGCGCGGAAAGCCGGTAATCAACAGCGGCAACGCCACGTTCTCGAACACGCTGCGGTCGAACAACAGCTTGTGGTCCTGGAAAATCAGTCCGAAGTTGCGGCGGAAATAGGGGATCACGCCCGGCTTCATTGCCGACACGTTCTGGCCATTGATGATGACACTGCCCGCCGTCGGCCTTTCGATGGCGGCAATCAGTTTGAGCAATGTGCTTTTCCCGGCGCCGGAGTGACCGGTGATAAAGACCATCTCGCCGGGTTCAACCGCGAAGGTCACCTCGCGCAACGCCTCGAAGCCGCCCGCATAGCGCTTGGAGACATGGCTGACCTGGATGACCGAGCCGCGCGCCGTCGTCGCACTCACTCGAACAGAGCCTCCACGAACTCTTCGGCGGAAAATGGACGCAGATCGTCGACGCCCTCGCCGACGCCGATGAAGCGCAAAGGAATCGGCTGGTGACGCGCAATGGCGGCTATGGCGCCGCCCCTGGCGGTGCCGTCCAGTTTCGTGAGCACGATCCCGGTGACTCCCAGCGCCGCATCAAATGCCTTCACCTGGTTGACGGCGTTCTGCCCATTGTTGGCATCGAGCACCAGCAGCACTTCATGGGGCGCATCGGGCATGGCTTTGGCGATCACCCGCTTGACCTTGCGCATCTCCTCCATCAGATGCAACTGCGTCGGCAGGCGTCCGGCCGTATCCGCGATGACCACATCGATTTTCTTCGCTCTTGCCGACTGGATTGCATCGAACACCACCGCCGCGGTATCGCCGCCTTCCTGTGCAATGACGGTGACGTTGTTGCGCTCGCCCCATACTTGCAACTGTTCGCGCGCAGCGGCGCGGAAGGTATCGCCAGCCGCCAGAAGAACGGACTTGCCCTGCGCCTGAAACAGTCGCGCGAGCTTGCCGATCGAAGTTGTCTTTCCGGCGCCGTTTACGCCCGCGATCAGAATAACGAAGGGCGAGGCCCGCGAAAGGTCAAGCGATTTCTCCAGCGGCTTGAGCAACTCAAGCAACGCCTGTTTAAGAACGTCGCGGATCTGCGCAGCGTCCGTCAACCCCTGCAACCGGGCTCGCGCGCGTGTCGCGCCGAGCAGGTGTGCGCTCGCTTCAACGCCGACGTCACAGGCAAGCAGGACCGACTCCAACTCCTCGAACAGCGACTCATCGATCTTGCGGCCGGCACCGAACGCCGCCGCGAGCCTCGCCCCCAGCCGCGCCCGGGTGGCCGACAGCCCCTGTCGCAATTTCGTCGCCCAGTCCTTGCCGCCGGATTCCGCGGCTGCACTCTTGCCATGCTTCAGGAAACTTAACATACTCTCACGCTGTCAGATTCGTTCTGCCAATTTCTTGCCACCGCGGCAATTCTATTCCGTTTGTTCCCGGCTCATCCATCAGCATGTTGACAACGAATTCACTTCTTCGAGCGTGGCTTGTTGCCGTGTTTCTGTCATGTCACGGGGCGAGTGCTCTGGCGGCCGCGACCGCGCAACGCACGCTGGCCAACGGATTGAAAGTCATCGTCAAGGAAGATCACCGCTCGCCGGTTGTGGTGTCGATGGTGTGGTATCGCGCCGGCAGCATGGACGAAGTGAGCGGCACCACCGGTGTGGCGCACATGCTCGAGCACATGATGTTCAAAGGCACGCAGAAGGTCACGGTGGGAGAGTTCTCCCGCACCATCGGCCGTGCCGGCGGCCGTGCGAATGCGTTTACATCGCGCGACTACACCGCGTACCACGAGCAACTGCATAAATCCAGGCTGGCCCTTGCGCTGGAGCTGGAAGCCGACCGCATGGTCAACTTGTCCCTTGCCGGTGATGAATTCTCCAAGGAGTTGAAGGTGGTCATGGAGGAACGGCGTTCACGCACCGACGACGATCCACACTCGCAGTTGCGCGAGCAGTTGATGGCGAGCATTTATCTGTCGCACCCTTATCGTTCGCCGGTAATCGGCTGGATGAACGACCTGCAGAACATGCAACTTGCGGACGCGCGCGGCTGGTATGAAAAATGGTATGCACCGAATAACGCGACATTGGTCGTTGCCGGCGACGTCGACCCCGAGGAGGTATTCCAGCTCGCGGAGAAGTCTTTTGGAGCCATTCCGGCGCGTACTTTGCCCGAGCGCAAGCCGCAGATCGAACCGCGCCAGTTCGGCATCAAGCGCATCACCGTCAAGGCGCCCGCGGAGTTGCCGTATGTGGTCATGGCCTATCACGCGCCGGTTCTGCGCGACGTCGAAAACGACTGGGAACCGTACGCGCTTTTTGTGCTCAACGGCATTCTCGACGGTAATGATGCGTCGCGACTCAATCGCGAGGTGGTCAGAACCCTGCGCGTGGCCGATGCGGCCAATTCCAGTTACGACCTGATCAATCGCGGCCCCGCGCTGTTCTTTCTGGACGGGGTGCCGGCAGAGGGCAAAACGGTGGCCGACGTCGAAGCGGCGCTCCGGGAGCAGATCCGGGTGTTGGTGGAGCGGGGCGTCAGCAACGACGAATTGCAGCGGGTGAAAGCACAGGTCGCGGCCGCCCAGGTCTACGCACGCGACTCGGTCTACTATCAGGCGCTGCGCATTGGCATGCTGCACACCATTGGACTGCCGTACGATTCGTCGGATCTGCAAGTGAGGAAAATGCGGGAAGTGAGCGCCGAGCAGGTGCGTGAAGTAGCCCGCAGATATTTCATCGACGACAATCTCACGGTCGCCGTGCTTGAGCCGCAACCGTTACCCGGCGGCAAGCGCCCGCGTTCGAATCCCGACGGAGGCGCACGTGATCAGCGCTGACGCGCCGCTCGCGAAAGCGTTGCTGAGCGCTGTATTGGCGATGGCAACCTCGGCGGCGGATGCGACTCTGCCCATCCAGCACTGGCAAACGACGAGCGGCGCGCGGGTGTTGTTCGTCGAAACCCACGATCTGCCGATGCTGGATATCGCGGTGGATTTTCCGGCGGGCGCGAGCCGTGACTCGGCTGACAAGTCCGGCGCGGCGTCGATGACGCTGGGGCTGATGCGCAGTGGCGCGGCAGCGCTCGGCGAAGACGAAATATCGGAGCGGCTCGCCAATATCGGCGCCGACCTGTCGGGCCGTTTCGACATGGACCGCGCAGGCTACGGTTTGCGCACCTTGTCGAGCGCGCGGGAACGTGACGAGGCGGTGGACCTGTTGGCGGCCGTGTTGCAGAAACCGACATTTGCGCAGCAGATTTTCGAACGCGAGCAGCAGCGCACGCTGGCCGCATTGAGCGAAGCGCAGACCAAGCCGGAAGTACTCGCCGATCGCGAATTCAGGCATCTGCTCTATGGCGGGCACCCGTATTCCCGGCGCGGTTCCGGTGAAGTCGAAACGCTCGTGAAGGTACGCCGCGACGACGTGGTGGAATTTTATCGCCAGCATTTCACCGCCGACGGTGCGGTGGTGTCGATCATCGGTGACCTTACCCGCAGCGAGGCCGGCGCGATTGCGGAACACTTGACCGCGAGCTTGAGTCGCCGATCCCAGGCGCTGCCGGCATTGCCGCCGATAGCGCAACTCAAAACCGGGGAGACGAGCCGGATAGCGCATCCGGCCACTCAGGCGCATATCCTCATCGGCCAGCCGGGCATCAAGCGCCTGGATCCCGACTATTTCGCGTTGTTCCTGGGCAACTACGTGCTCGGTGGCGGCGGCTTCTCTTCCCGGCTCAACGAAGAGATCCGCCAGAAGCGCGGTTACGCCTACAGCGCCTACAGCTACTTCAACCCGCTGTCGCAGGAAGGGCCGTTCCAGATCGCGCTGCAAACCAAGAAAGAACAGGCGGAGGAGGCATTGAAGGTGGCGCGGGACACGCTGGCACGATTCGTCGCCGAAGGACCGACGCAGCAGGAACTCGACGCGGCCAAGCAGAACATCATCGGCGGTTTTCCCCTGCGCATAGACAGCAGCAAGAAAATTCAGGATTACCTTTCGATCATCGGGTTCTATGGCCTGCCGCTGACCTACCTGGACGACTTTCCCGCTCAGATCGAGCGCGTCACGCTGGAGCAGGTGAAGGAGGCCTGGCGCCGGCGCATACATCCGGAACGCATGGCCACTGTGATCGTTGGCGGAGCCGAATCGCGCTGAACGCGCGGAGTGGTTGGGCGATGCGCCTGGGGCGTGTTAGCCTGCGCCGCAATATGCACTTTGATCGGCTCCCCAGCGCTTGAAGACCAACCAGGTGCGACTTATTGGCGGCCAATGGCGCAGCCGGATCGTGCGCTTTCCGCATGCGCCTTCCCTGCGGCCGACGTCCGACCGGCTGCGGGAAACGCTGTTCAATTGGCTGGGACAAGACCTGACAGGCAAGGTCTGCCTTGACCTGTTTGCCGGGAGCGGCGCCCTCGGGTTTGAAGCCGCGTCCCGCGGCGCAGGCCAGGTTGTCATGGTCGAGCACGACGTGGCGGTTCATCGTGCTCTGCTGGCGACGCAGACCGCGCTTGCCGCTGGACAGGTCGAATTGCATCGCACGGATGCCATTGGCTTCCTCAACACGGATGCGCGCCGCTACGACATCGTGTTCCTCGATCCTCCGTTTCGCCTCGGCTGGCTGGCGCGGCTGCTGCCGCTGCTACCGGTGCGGCTGGGACCCGAGGCGCGCGTTTATCTGGAAGCCGAGCAGCCGCCAGTCATGCCGGAAGGGTTCGAGGTACTGAAACAGACCCGCGCCGGGCAGGTGCACGGCCTCCTGATAAAATACCGGCAATCATGAAAACGCGAATCAAGCGGGTGGTCTATCCCGGAACCTTCGATCCGATCACGCGCGGGCACGAGGACCTGGTGCGCCGCGCGTCCACTTTATTCGACGAGATGATCGTTGCCGTGGCGGACAGCCGCGGCAAGCGTCCGTTCTTCGATGTCGATGAGCGCGTCGCCATGGCGAAGGAGGCTCTGGCCGCATTTCCGAACGTGCGCGTGGAGGGGTTTTCGGGACTGCTGATGGAGTTCCTCCGCAAGCACGATGCCAAGATAATCCTGCGCGGGCTGCGCGCCGTGTCGGACTTCGAGTACGAATTCCAGATGGCAGGCATGAACAGAAAACTGTATCCCGACGTCGAGACGCTGTTTCTGACGCCGGCGGAACAGTACCTGTTTATCTCCGCGACCATGGTGCGCGAAATCGCTTCGCTCGGCGGGGACGTCTCTGCGTTCGTGAACCCGGCGGTGATCCCGCACATGAAGGCAAGGCTGGAGCGGGGATAGGCCGATGGCATTGATGATCACCGACGAGTGCATCAACTGCGACGTGTGCGAGCCGGAGTGCCCCAACAACGCCATCTCGCAGGGCACGCAGATCTATCAGATCGATGCGGACAAGTGCACCGAGTGCGTCGGCCACTACGACCGGCCGCAATGTCGGGAAGTCTGCCCGGTGGACTGCATTCCCCTGGACCCGGACTATGTCGAGGGCCGGGAATCGCTCTATCAAAAATATCTGCGTCTCACCGCGCGAAAGGTCAAAGTGCCTGCCGCCTGACCCTGCGCGCGGATTGTTCAGGGAACGCGGTGCGCGACGCCGTATCTGGCGTAGATGCGGGTGAGCGTGCCGTCGGCGATCAGTTTTTCCAGAATTTCGTTGACGGCGCCCACCAGCGCGGCGTCGGACTTGCGCAGTCCCACGGCCACTTCCCAGGTGAGCTGGGGTTCGCCGTCGAACGCGTTGACCAGCCGCAGTCCCGAGTCCGGGTGTTGCCGCATGTAGTAGCTTAGGGTTGCCACCGATACCGCAGCGCCGTACAACTCGCCCTTCTGCAGATCTTCCACCATGTCGGTTTGGAAGGCGTAAGGCGAAGTGGTCTTGCCGGCCTTGTTGAGCACCATGGCGGCATAGGAGCTGACCATCACGCCGACCTTCTGGCCTTTCTTCAATTGCCTGAAGTCGCTGATTTCTTCGGCGTCCTGGCGCAGGCCAAGAGCAAGCCCGGACTTCTGGTAAGGGCGCGACAAGCGCATGCGGCCTTCGTTGACTTCCGGATCGTTGATATTATCCAGCAGCATGTCGCAATTGACGACATTGGCGCGCCGGCGCGGCAAGATCCATTCGATGTTGAGCGGCACACCCAGGCCCTCGGCGATGGCGCGCCCGATCTCGATCTGGAATCCCGGCGTATCCGGATTGTTGCTCGCGTAGGGCAGAGCGTCCCGATTCGCGCACAGGGAAATGGCGCCCAGGGATTTCACTTCGGCAAGCGTTCGAGCGCCGGCGTCTTTGGCGAACGCAAGCAGCAACGCGGCGCACGCGCAGGCGATCGCGTAGCCGGTGCGCATGCGGGACAGGGTCATGGAACAGTTCATGGATTCTGGGGCTCCTCGTTCGGTTTAAGGTTACGGATGAACTTTACGATCTGCCGGATCTGATCGTCCGTAAAGGCGCTGCCAAAGGCCGCCATCCTGCCCGGCATGCCGTTCTTGATGCGGTTGAACACGAATTCGTCGGACCGCTCCGTATTCATCAGTTGCGGCCCCTTGCCGGCCTTGCGGCCGTAGTTTTCATGGCAGAAACCGCAGATGTTTCGAAACGTGTTCTTCACGTCCAGCGGCTTGGCGGGTGGTTTCTGCTCGTCGGCCAGCGCCGCGCAAGACAGGCCCAGGACCAACACGGCGCCGATCAGCAGGCGTCGTGTCTGCGGGAAACTTTCGGTGGTTCTCAATGCAATAACCCTTCTATGGATGGGACATGAATTCGCCGCGCTGGGTTGGCGCCGCTCGTTCGCTGTAACGGTTTGAATGTCGCTCGCGTGGACAAAAAAGGGCGGGAACTGTGTTCCCGCCCTTGCCACGTATAACTGCTTGCCTTTTACTGCAGCGCGAATACCTTGAGGACGCCGGAGTCCTTCGGCATGCTCTTCCACGGCTCGCCAAACCAGTCACCGTAGCCGTCGCCGACCAATGAACCCCAGCCGGTCATGACTGCGACGTACTGCTTCTTGTCCTTGCCCAGGTAGGTGATGATGCCGCCGTTATGGCCCTGGCCGTTATTGTGCGTCCACAGCTTCTTGCCGTTGGTTGCGTCAAATGCGGCCAGCGTGCCATCTGCCTCGGGAACGAACAATACGTTGCCGCCGGTGCTCAGCAGGCTGGCGTGCGGAGTGGCGCCGTCGTAGGTGATTTCGAACTTGACCTTGCCGGTGATCGGATCGCGTGCGCGGATATGGCCACCCATGGATTTCTTGCCTTTGGGCGGCACGAACGTAAAGTCAGCGCCGATGTTCAACTGCACCACGGGTTCCGTGATCGGTTCGGTCTTCACCACCGTAAAGTCGATACACCACTCGTAGCCGACCCGGTAGAACAGGCCGGTCTTCGGATTGTAGGTGCCCGCATTCCAGCTATACCCGCCCGCGATCGCCGGGCAGAGATTCTCGTGCTTGCCTTCCGTGTAGTCCACGCGCCCGACCAGTGTGCCGTCGGGTTTGATGTCCTTGACAAACGTGATGGCATCGACGCCCTTGTACACATTGACGGGCTTGCCGGCACGGTCGTAGACGAAGTTGAAGCCGCCCTTGTTGGGGTGCAAGACATACTTCTTGCCGTCGCGTTCCAGGAACATGAACTCGCCCATGGACGAGTCGAAGTCCCAGGCGTCGTGCGGCAGTTCCTGGTGATACCCCTTCAGGTTGCCGGTGTCCGGGTCCAGCAGGATGACCGACGTGATGTAGAGGTTGATGCCGGGACGCGCGCCTTCGGTCATCCACTGGTCGCCCGACCAGTCGTACAACGGCGCCGGGTTGGCCGTACCCCACCACACCGAGTTCGTCTCGGGGTCGTAAGCGCCCGCCATCCAGCCGCCGCCGCCGCCGACCTTCCAGGAGTCATTGCCCCAGGTGTCGCGCCGATCGCTCGCGGTGCCGTCGTTGCCGCCGACGGTGAAGAACTCCCACGCCTTATCCCCGGTCTTGGCATTGACGCCGAAAATCGGGCCGCGGTACGGCCATTCGCCGCCCTGCGAACCGATGATGATTTTGTCCTTGACCAGCAGCGGTGCGCCGGTGAAGCCGACCGTCAGCTTCTCGGAGTCGAGCAGCTTGGTTTCCCAGCTGAGCTTGCCGGTCTTCATATCGATGGCGGCCAGCTTGCCGTCCAGAGTGCCGATGAAGATGTTGCCGTAGCCTGCTGCGATACCGCGGTTGTAGGGCGAGTGGGTTTGGCGGGCGACCAGATCTTCGTTCAGCTTCTGCTTATACGTCCACAGCACCTGACCTGTCGCGCCGTCGAGCGCGTAAACCTGGTTGTACGAGCTCGAGTAGTACAGCACCCCGTCGATGGCCAGGGGAAAGCTTTGCAGGCCCCGATTGGCGCGGGACGCCGCATGCGACCAGGCTTCGGTCAGCTTGCCGACGGTCTTGGTGTTGATTTGATCCAGCGGGCTGTAGTGCCAGGATTTGTACGAACCGTGATACGTAAGCCAGTTGCCTTTTTCGAGTTCCTTGTCTGCATTGATCACACGGTTGCCATCGACATCCGCAGCGATGGCGCTTCCCGCGGCAAATGCCACGGACAACGCCGCCGCCAGCGCAATGCGCAGGTAACGTTTTTTGCCATTCATATGGAATTCCTCTCCAGAATTGTTCCCGAACGTGTAGCCATGTCGCCGCGGGATTGTTTTTCGACAATGAAAAAGTAGTGGCCAGACGACGCGTCCACCACTGCCTTCTCCGATACAGAAACCGCGATGCATGGACACCTTCGCGACTTGCCGAGGTCAGTCCAGGTTCCGCATTTCGGTATGCGGCGATTCTCGGGATGTTTTCCTGACGAGTCAAGGGAAAAACCGGAAGCCCATGTTCGCAAAGCAAACGAGACGCGCTCCGGCAGGGTGGTTCTCACCGGCGCTGGCAGACCGGGCAAAAGAAAGTCGAGCGCTGTGCCTGTCGCAAGGCCTTGATTGTCGTGCCGCACACCCGGCAAGGCTCACCCTGCCGGCCATAGACGAAATGGGTATGCTGAAAATAACCGGGGTTGCCTTCCGTGCCGACGTAATCGCGCAGCGTACTCCCCCCGGCCTCGATCGCGGCGGCGAGCGTTTCGCGGATGGCGGCGACCAGTTTGTGGCAACGCAACAGTGAAACCCGGCCTGCGGCGAGGCTGGGATGGATACCGGCGCGAAACAGCGCTTCGCTCGCGTAAATATTGCCGACGCCGACCACAACGTGACTGTCCATCACGACGGCCTTGATTGCGGCGCGGCGCCCGCGGGTGCGGGCATGTAGCCAGGCCGCATCGAATTCGGCGCCCAATGGTTCGGGGGCCAGCTGCGCCAGCAGCGGATGAAGAAGCGGATCGCCGGCTTGCCACAGAAGAGCGCCGAAGCGGCGGGGGTCGGTGAGCCTGGCGACCATCCCGGAACCGAGCACCAGGTCGACGTGGTCATGTTTTCCGGCCGGCGTTTTCTTGGGGACGACGCGCAAGCTGCCGGACATGCCCAGATGAAGAATCATCCAGCCTGCGCCGCAGTCGATCAACAGATATTTGCCGCGACGCTCGACGGCACGCACGGTGCGCCCGCAGACCTGTTTGGCAAGATCGCGTGGTATCGGCCAGCGCAATGCCCGATTGCGCACGATCACGGCTTCGATGCGCTGGCCCTGCATATGCGGCGCCAGTCCGCGGCGCGTGGTTTCGACCTCCGGCAGTTCCGGCACGCCGGCCCGCTATTTTCTTGCGACGACGCGCGGGTCGAGCAGGCGACGCCCGACCTCCACGCCGAAGTGATAGCGCATCGCGTTATCGCTGCGCACCAGCTGGAAGTCCGGCTCTTTTTGCACAATGCGCATGATCACCGTTTTGCCGCTCTTGAAGCGAACGCTCACCTGTGCCCGTGCCGGGCTGCTTTTGTCCGGTTCAACGCTGAGTGCCGACGTGTAGCGCCATTCGTCGGCCCAGCGATTGAAATCGTCCTGCGACAAGGGTTGGTCCTTGGTTGCCGCAAATTCGCCGCTGGTCGCCCAGGCGCCTTTGTCATCGCGCTCAATCCGGTAGCGGCCGAAATCGAAAGCGACCGCCACCTCGCCTGCGTCGAGCAGACGCCGGCTCAGCAGTTTGACCACATCGGTGGGAATGCCATAACCGTATAGCGGCGGCACCGTATAGACGCCGTCCGCGGTCGCCACGTACTGTTCGTAGGTAATGTCGTTCACACGGCCGAAGGCGAAGGCCTGATCGTTGAGGGTCACACGCACCGGCGGCGGCTTCAGATCGAACTGGGCGAGGTCGGCATTGGCGAGTTTTTGCTTGGCACTGGCCGCGACGATGTCGAGCAGGCGGTCCACCTGGGTGTCTTCGGCCTGCGCCGTGAGCGGCGCCACGATCCGCCATGCGCCGTCGATTTTTTCCAGTTTGATGGCCGCGGCGCCACGCGGTTCGACGGCGATGCGGGTAATGTCGTCGCGCTTGAGCTGGGTAAGTTTGATCGACGGAGCGGCGTCTTGCCAGGGCTTGAAATAGGCATACAACGACAGCGCGACCAGCGCCGCGATCAGCATCAGGTTCAGCAGAATCTTCGACTTCATGCCTTGCGCCGCCGCCACCAGATGACGCCACCGGAGACCAGCAGCGCGAGCGGCAGCACCAGCAGAAAACCGAAGCCCACCAGCGCCAGCCCGGAGCGCGTCAATTCCAGCGTCAGGTCGGAGCGGGTGCGCGGCTGCACGGTGATCAGCGCGTCGTCGCCGGCCAGCCAGTTGAGCATATTCACGCCCAGATCGAGATTGCCCAGCATGCCGATGAACTGATTGGCGAGGAAGTGTCCGCTCCCCGCCACGACGACGCGTTGCTTGCGCTCGCCCACGGAGCGCTCCAGCGCCGCCGCGACCACGATCGGTCCGCGCACATCCTTGTTACGGTCGAAGCCGACGTTGTTTTCGAGGCTGCCGGTCTCAAGCCAGCCGTCCTGCGCAACTTCCACCAGCGGCGTAAAGCGCCATTTGCTCCCCTCGCCGGGCGCAATCCTGCGCGCATACGGAAAGACGCTGGTAAGCGCCGAATATTCGGTTACGCGGTGCTGGCCGTAGTGGGTCGCGAGTGCGAACGTCGCGGGCAGCTTGTTCCCGGCAGCGCTTGGATCAATGACCGTGCCCGCCGTGAGATTGAGCCCAAGTTCGTCGGCGAGCCCCTGCAGGCCGCGCAGCGAATCGTTGTCGATCAGCCACAGCAGGTTGCCGCCCTTCTCGACCCAGCGCTTGAGCTTGATGACTTCGCCGGGCAGCAAATCGACTCGCGGACTGGCGATGACGAGCACGGCGACATTGTCCGGCACGGCCTGGGCAAGCGCCAGATTCAGCGATGAGGTCTTGAAACCCTTCATCCGCAGTTGCCCGCCGAAATCGCCGAGGTCGTGGTTGGCCCGGCCATCGAGCTTGCGCTCGCCATGCCCGTCCAGGTAAGCCACCTGGCGCTCAGCCGAACGTGCCAGCCGGAGCAGCAGATTGGTCAGGTCCTGTTCGGTCAAGCTGGTGAGGTGCTCGCTGCGGCCGTTGTACTCCACCACCAGTTCGCCGTTGGCGCGCACGCCGGCGGCCTGCGTTTTCTGTGGTTGCTCGCGCGGATCGACGAACGTGACCACGAAATCCTTCTTCGCGCGCAGGTAACTGCCGAGGAAAGCCTCCACCGTCTTGCGGGCGTCGCCCTCGGCATCTTGCGTGGTCGCGTAGGCCGTCACCATGACCGTTCCGCTAACCTGCTTGAGTACGTCGATGGAGGCTTGGGACAAGGTGTTGCGCCGACCCTGGGTCAGATCCCACTGCGTCTTGATGTCTTTGGTCACCCATACGATCGCCATCGCGAAGCCGATCAGCAGCACGACGAACAAACTGTTCTGGATCAGCAGTTGCAGCCTGAGTTTGCGGTTCAGTTTCATGCGCGTAGCCGGTCGGCGTCGAGGCGCCGGATGGAAAGAATGAGGAAGACCGCGGTCAGCAATGCGAAATAGATCAGATCGGTCGCCGCGATGGTACCGTTCATGAAGCCTTCGAAATGCTTGAGCAGCGAGAACAAGTGGACCGGGCTGCCGGGGTCGGACGCGGCGATGTTGATCAGCCAGAGCACCAGGAAGGCGGCCAGTGCGCCGATCGCCGCCACCACGGGATGCGTGGTCAGGCACGATACGAACAGGCCGATGGCGGCAAAGCTGCCGGTCAGCAGCAACAGTCCGAGCAGGTTGGCCACGAGCAGGCCGTAGTCGAGCTTGCCGCCCATCAGTAGCGACAAGGCCATCAGTGCGATGAGGCCGCCCACCATCGCGAGAAAAATGACCGTGGCGAGAAATTTACCGAGCACGATCTGCGTCATCGACACCGGGGCCGACATCAGCATGGTCATGGTCTTGTTGCGGCGTTCCTCGGCGATCAACCGCATGGTGAGCAGCGGCACCGACATCAGCAGCACGATCGACGCGATACCGAACATCGGCACCACGACGATCTCGGTCAGCCCCGGGGCGTTGGGCACGCGCGCCAGTTGTCCCTGGATGGTGAGGAAATAATCCACCCGGGTGAGGAAAATCCAGGCGAGGATGACCTGCAGGAAGGCCAGCACCACCCACGCCAGCGGCGAGGCGAACAGGCTGCGCAGTTCCTTGGTGATGATGGTGCGAATCATGTGGACCCCTCCTCTTCGTTTTGGGTAAGCTGCACAAATACCTCTTCCAGGCTGGCCTGGGCCGGCTGCAGCTGAAACAACCCCCAGCCGCGCTCGACCGCTGCGCGCACCAGCTCGTCAGTGGGATCGGTTCCCGCACGCGGATGCACACGAAACAAATTGGCGTTAACGGCATCGACGGCGGCGCCTCCCGCGACGCGGCCGATGTCTTCCGGCGTTGGCGGATTGCGCAGGCCAAGCTGCAGCGTCTGGCCGCCGCGAAACTGCTTGAGACCGGCGATGGTGTCGTCGAACACGACTTCGCCGCGATGCAGGATCTGCACGCGATCACACACCGCTTCGACCTCGGGCAGGATGTGCGTTGACAGGATCAGGCTGTGATCGCGGCCCAGGTCCTTGATCAGGGAGCGGATCTCGCGGATCTGATTGGGATCGAGGCCGACGGTGGGTTCGTCGAGGATGATCACGTCGGGTTCGTGGATGATCGCCTGCGCGATGCCGACGCGCTGCTGATATCCCTTGGATAGCGAGCCGATCAGCCGGCCGCCCATGTCGTTCAGGCCGCAACGGCTCCTGGCGCGCTGTACAGCCTGGTCGAGCGCACCCCTTTTGACTTTGTGCAGGCGTCCGGCCAGACGCAGGTATTCGTCGACCTTGAGTTCCCGATATAGCGGCGGGACCTCCGGAAGGTAACCGATGCGCGACTTGGCCTGGGTCGGATGATCCATCAGATCGATGCCGCAGATGCTTACCTCGCCGCTGCTGGGCGCGAGGTTGCCGGTCAGCATTTGCATGGCCGTCGTCTTGCCCGCGCCGTTGGGGCCAAGCAGGCCCAGGACTTCACCGCGCCTGAGTTGCAGGGAAACTTCGCGCACCGCGCGATTGCTGCCGTATGAGCGCGATAACGCTTGCGCGGAAACGGTCAATTCTGAGCTTGCCGTAATGGTCATGCCCTCGCCTTGTCGGTCGAATGTAGGAGATCTGCCGTCGCTCTGGCGACCCCGCATTCGCAGGCCTCGGCCGCCGATAAGCACCGGGGCAGAGTCCGCGGATGGATGCGGGATCACTTGTGATGGGCGCTAAATATACCTAAACTGTGCGCTGGATTGAAGAACTTCACGCGGGATCGGATTTTCTGAACGGTTAGCTCAACATTTCTGCGATCTCCTCTATTCCCCCACATTCATGCTAGGTATTGCGCCAATTCTCTGCATGACGGCGGTCCTTTTCGGACTGGCGCTGGGTGCGTGCGCACACCCTGACGCCCGTGCCGGCCATGATCGCGGCGCCAGCTTCGCCGCCGCCGATACGGCGATGTCGGCGCAATCCGATCCGGAAAACTTCGAGCGGCGGGCGCGCGAAACGCTGGGCCAGAAAGGGCTGTCCCGCACCGACTTGCCCGACCGATCTTTGGATTCGAGTCTGCTGTATACCTTTCTGCTTGCGGAAATCGCCGGCCAGCGCGGCAACAACCAGATCGCGGCGCAAGCCTACCTCGAGATGGCCAAGACCACGCGCGATCCGCGCCTCGCGCGCCGCGCCACGGAAGTCGCGCTCTATGGCCATTACACCGACCTCGCCGTGGAAGCGGCCAAGCTCTGGCTCGCAACCGAAAAGGACTCGGCGGCTGCGCGGCAGACGCTGGCGGCCATCTACGTCAGCGGCAATGACCTGCAATCGGCAAAACCGTTGTTGCAGCAAATGCTGGCCGCGGAGGGCGACAACATCGGCCAGGCGCTCGCGCAGTTGCATCCGTTGCTGGCCCAGCACGCCGACAAGGAAGCGGTATTGGCGCTCGTCAAGGAGTTGACCAAGCCTTACCGCGAGCGCCCGCAGGCGCATCTGGCCATGGCGGAAGCCTCGCTGGCGGCCAACAAGGTCGATGCGGCGCTGGCGGAGATCCGCGAAGCGATGCGTTTGCGCCCGGACTGGGAGACCGGCGCGCTGTTCCAGGCGCAACTGCTCAATCGTGAGTCACGAGCCAGGGCCCTGGGCTATTTGAAGGCCTTTCTTGCCGAGCATCCGAAAGCGCAGGAGGTCAGGCTTGGCTACGCCCGTCAGCTGATCAATGACAAGAAATTTCCCGAAGCCCGCGTCCAATTCCAGCGGTTGCTGGACGACAACCCGCAAAACGGGGACATTGCCGTCACGGTGGCGCTGCTTTCGATGCAAATGAATGACCTCGATGCTGCCGAGCTTCAGTTGAAGCGCGTGCTCGAGATGGACTACAAGGATCCCGACGCCGTGCGCTTCCACCTCGGTCAGGTCAACGAGGAACGCAAGCGCTACGACGAAGCCGCCAAATGGTATTTGTCGGTGGAGGAAGGTGAACAGTTCGTGCTGGCCAATGCGCGCTATGCGTTCATGCTGGCCAAGCAGGGCAAGCTCGCCGAGGCGCGCGCGCACCTGCACAGCCTCGTGCCGCAGAACCATGCCCAGCGCGTGCAGATTCTGCAATCCGAGGCGCAATTGATGCGGGAAGCGAGGTACTACAAGGAGTCGTTCGACATTCTCAGAAAAGCACTCGACGAGCAGCCGGACCAGCCCGATTTGCTCTACGACGTTGCGCTGGCGGCCGAGAAAATCGACCGCATCGATGTCGCCGAGGCCAATCTGCGGCGCTTGATTGTCCTCAAGCCCGACCATGCGCAGGCGTACAACGCGCTGGGCTACACCCTGGCCGACCGCACCGACCGGCTGGCCGAGGCGCGCGATTACATCGAGAAGGCGCTCAAGCTGGCGCCGGACGATCCCTTCATTCTGGACAGCATGGGCTGGGTCGAGTATCGCCTCGGCGATCTGGCTCGGGGCCAGCAATACCTGGAACGCGCATTCCAGCAACGTGCGGATCCGGAGATCGCCGCCCACCTCGGCGAAGTGTTGTGGGCCAAGGGCGACAAGCCCGGCGCGGAAAAAATCTGGCGCGAAGCGCTGCGCGACAATCCGGATAACGACGAGCTGCAGAAGGTCATCAAGAAATACCTGCGCTAAAGTCGGCCTATGCAACGTCGCCTCGGTGTGCTCGCGCTATGGGGTGTCCTTGCGGTATTGGCCGGTTGTGCCGCTACCCGTCCCACACAGGTTTTGCCCGCTTCCAACGTCGCCATCGGCGCGTTCTCGCTCAATGGAAGAGTCGCCGTCAAACTGGACGATCGCGGCTACACGGCCGGTCTGCGCTGGCGCCACTCACCGACGCGCGACTCGGTGAGGCTGCTTTCCCCGATAGGTTCCGTGATGGGAGAAATCGAGGCCGACAGCGATGGCGCCACGCTGACCACCGGAGACAAGAAAATATATCGATCGAACGACGTGCAGTCGCTCACGCGCGAGGTTCTCGGCTGGGACCTGCCGCTATCCCGACTGCGCTATTGGGTGACCGGTCGTGCCGACCCCGCTTTGCCGGTGCAGGCGCAGAACCGCGACGACAAGGAACGGCTCAAGAGTCTGCTGCAGAACGATTGGCGCATCGCCTTTCTCGAATATTTCGGCGACAGTGCCCTGCCCGCGCGTCTGTCGGTCGCCAATGACCGGCTCCACCTGCGCCTGATCGTCGACCACTGGGAGTTGCCGCAGTGACGACCACGGCAGGCGTATTTCCGGCGCCGGCAAAACTCAATCTGTTCTTGCACGTGGTCGGCCGGCGCCAGGACGGCTACCATTTGTTGCAAACTGCATTTCGCTTCCTGGATTACGCAGACGAGCTGAGCTTGCGCGTGCGCGCCGATGGCGCGATTCGACGCA
>Ga0315275_10000389_pt1 | contig 36261 bp, 29 predicted proteins | sample YL17G03_0_MG_FD_205557 | JGI IMG/M metagenome (GOLD analysis project Ga0315275, IMG submission 205557) | Sediment microbial communities from Yellowstone Lake, YNP, Wyoming, USA - YL17G03_0 | ecosystem: Environmental > Aquatic > Freshwater > Lake > Sediment | place: USA: Wyoming | collected...
GGGGTAACTGCCGGAGCGACATTCGGCTAGAATTATCCGAAGGACCGGTTGATGCGTACGCAGAGATTAAAGTTGTTTGCGCAAGATATATTTGCTAAAATGGAACTTTAATTATCATGAATATGTCCAATTAGATAGGAGGCTAATTAGTGGCAAAATCAACTGATCAGGCAAAACATTACGTTACAGCCGAGAAAGATCGTATCCCTCTCTTTCAAAAGCTCGTATACAGCATAGGAGCGTTCGCGAATACCGCTCAGTCCGCTTTTATCGGACAGATGGTCATTGTTTTAAACCTGGGATTAGGCGTGAATCCGGCTTTAGTGGGTTTGGTGGGAGCCATTCCCCGTATCGTTGATGCCATATCAGACCCCATAACCGGGTACTATTCTGATAATCTGCGGACCCGCTGGGGTCGCAGGAAGCCGGTCATATTGTTCGGGGCAATAACCGGGGGGATCTGCTACGCATTGATGTTCCAGCTTTTTAAAGGGCATAGCGAGATCTATTATTTCTGGTATTTTTTAATATTCCAAATCCTCTATTTCATCTGCTTTACCTGTTTTTCCATTCCCTGGATCGCGCTCGGCTATGAAATGACCCCTGATTATCATGAGCGGACCCGGCTGCAGGCGGCGAGCAATATTATGGGGCAATTGCCCTGGCTTATCGCTCCCTGGTGCTGGGCGATTATGCACAATCAGGCCTGGTTCCCGGATATCGTTGTTGGCGGACGAGTCCTGGCTCTCATCATCGGCGGCGTTATCGTCGCTTGCGGTGTCCTTCCGGCTATCTTCAATAGAGAATTTTTTCACTCTTTGCCCAAGCCCGATGTCAGGGGAGGTTGGAATGTGACGAAAGACTTCTTTGTCGGGGCCGGGATCACTCTTAAAAACAAGCCATTTGTCAAGCTTTGCGTGGCTACGTTACTGATCTTTGGCGGATTTATGTGCGCGTCAGCTTTTACTCTCTATGTTGTTTTCTTCTATGTCTTCAAAAACGCTCCGGTGCTCGATCAGGCCTATGCGCAGGGAGGCCGTTTGCTCGGCTTTTATGGAACGTTCAGCGCTATCTGCACTCTGGGCGTCATTGCTTTCACCACATGGCTATCCAGAAAGATCGGGAAAAGAAACACATTTTTTGTTACCATCCCTATTTCGATCATCGGTTACGCCTTGAAATGGTGGGGATATAGTCCGGAGCATCCATATTTACTGTTCATAGCCGCTCCGTTCATCACCTTCGGCTTAGGATCGCTCTTCACGCTGATGAGCTCCATGGTCGCCGATGTTTGCGACGTTGATGAACTTCAAACTTCCACCCGGCGCGAAGGTATGTTCAGCGCCGTGTATTGGTGGATGGTTAAACTGGGGGTAGCAGCGGCATCGCTTATCTCCGGATTCCTCATCAACTCGACCGGTTTCCGGCAAGAGTTGGGGCTGGCCCAAGCAACCAAAACTTTATTGTGGATGAGGATCTATGATATCGGTATTGCCATTGTAACCTCATTACTCGCTATTTTCGTTATTTGGTCTTTTGAGATCTCGGAGCATAAGGCGCATGAAGTCCGCGTGGAGATCGAGAGGCGCAGAGGGGAAAGACGGACCGCCGAAGAAAGACGTTTGGAAGAGGAAAGACGTTTGGAAGAGGAAAGACGAAGAAAGGGAAGACGCGACTAATGAAGCATCGCAAAGCAACACAGCTTATTTTTGCTCTTGTGTTCTGCCAGTTTGCGCTGGTCTTACTTTCGGTACGGCAAGCGGCTGTAGGCTTGTATGCGCAAGAAAGCCAGCCCAATGCGGCAGAGCTTATCGAAAAGGCCTGGGCCGCGCACGGCAGGCGCGAGATCGAGGAGACCTTCCGGATCACCCGGCAGTGCATTGATTTGTATGCTGCGCAGGCGCAAAGCCAGCAGGCGTCTCTAAAGGTTATGCCCAAGACCGCAGACGAGATCAAGGCGGCCGGCATCCTGAACAACGTCGCGGTGGCGTTGTTTATACAGGGTGAATCCTACTTGCGCCAGGGTAAGTTGGAGGAGGCCCGGCAGGCTTTCCAGACGGTCATTGACAAGTACGGCTATGCCCAGTCCTGGGACCAGCGGGGATGGTATTGGAGTGTGGCGGAAGTCTCCAAGCAGAGCCTGCAGAAAATGGCCGGCAATTCGATCGATATCGAGCAGAAAAGAGAAGTCAGCCAGCTTTCTACCAAGATCGCGCTGTATGAGCCGGGCAAGCAAGACTTTGTAGATTACGCTAAATACGGCGAATTTAAAAATGTAGGCAGCCAGAATTATCAATATATAATTAAGGACCAGGAGGGATTAAGCCTGGCCGTCGGAGAAGGGATCTATCCCAACACTACCTCCGTACGCTGGGACCCGGAATTCAAAAAAGCGCAAAAAGAAAAAAGGCTGGAAGGAAATCAATGGGATTTTATGCATTCGCCGGATCTGCAAGCCGCTTTTTTCAAGTGGGCGATCGGCTCCGAACCGACAGGAGTGAGATTGTTTTATATCGGACTAATTCTAGAAAAAGCCGGCCTTCTTAAGCATGCGCTCAAGGCTTATTATGCCGTCGTAATGCATTTTCCCGGCGCTTACGGCTGGACATATTTTAAAACACCCTGGTATGTCGGCCAGGCCGCGATCTCTAAGATCAATCATTTACTGCGCAGGAATCCTCAGATCGGATACCGGCTGGCTGATGCGGATATCCGTATCATAAACGGTTTCGACAACGACGTTTCCAACGATATCGTGATCGCCAATCCCGGCAAGTTCGTCAAAGTCAGCCTGTTGGAAAAACTTAAAAGCAAGCCTTCCAAGGATCTTTTGAGCATCAAGCGCCGCCTGGGAAAAGGCAAAGTGCATCTGGTCCAGTATGAGACCGGGGACTGGGAATTGCTGGTCAATGGCAAGCCGTTCGTCATCAAAGGGGTTACCTATGCCCCGACCAAGGCCGGACAGTCTCCCGATGACGGCACAATGGGCAACTGGATGTACGAAGATTTTAATAAAAACGGAAAAATAGACGGCCCCTATGATGCATTCGTCGACAAGAATCGTAACAATCTCCAGGACCAGGACGAACCCGCGGCCGGTGATTTTAAGCTGATGCAGGAAATGGGGGTCAATGTTATCCGGCTCTACCATCACCCCAACAAGATCAATAAAGAGCTGCTGCGTGATCTTTATCAGCGCTACGGGATCATGGTGATCATGGGGGATTTTCTCGGCAAGTACACATTGGGCTCAGGCGCGAAATGGGACCCCGGCACAGACTATAACAACGAAGAGCACAGAAAGAACATGCTGGAATCGGTAAAGAGCATGGTCAACGAATATAAGGATGAACCATACATATTGTTCTGGCTCTTAGGCAATGAAAACGTCTACGGCTACGCCTGTAACGCCAATAAGGAACCCGAGGCGTTTTTCAGGTTCGCCAGCGAAGCGGCAAGAGAGATCAAAGCGCTCGATCCGGAACATCCTGTCGGCCTGTGCAACGGGGATATCGTGTTCCTGGACAAGTTCGGCAAGAACGCGCCGGACATAGATATATTCGGGGCAAATGCCTATCGAGGCAATTACGGCTTCGGGGCATTATGGCGTCAGGTAAAAGAAGAAACTGACAGGCCTGCTTTCATCACTGAGTTCGGCTGCTCTGCCTATTTTGAAGGCAAGGCAGGGGATGCGGGCGAAGATGGCCAGGCAGATTACCATCAGGGCTCCTGGGAGGACATCAAGAACAATATGGCCTTTGAGGCAGGCGCAGGAAATGCCATCGGAGGAGTTGCGTTTGAATGGCTTGACGAATGGTGGAAAGGGTATGAACCGTACATCCATGACAAAAAAGGCACATGGATGGGGCCCTTTCCTGACGGATACATGCACGAGGAATGGCTGGGGCTCTGCTCTCAGGGCGATGGGAAATTTAGCCCTTTTTTGAGGCAGCTGCGCAAGTCTTATTCTACGTATAAGAAGCTCTGGAAGTGAAACAGATTTGAAATTAGGCGTATTTCCTGCTATACTTATATGTAGTCTTTAAGGGGAGGTAGAAAGGAGGCAGTAGCTTTAGAACGGTGCGTAAATTACTTTTATATGCCTGCACAGGGCAGGCTTAGACCAAAATAGCAACTAAAAACAAGGAGGAATCGAAATGAAAAAGTTGTTGGCAGTAGTGACGGTATTGGCGGTTTTCGCTGGCGCAGCTTATGCCGCAGACGCAGCCAGTCCAGCCGCAAACAAAGATTTCTGGGTATACAAAGATAAGAATGCAAGAGAAAATCACTTTGCTCCTTCAGGCTGGATGGGAGACGTGGGAGACATTAAGCTCAACGATCAGTCTAGCGACAATCCTTTTTCCGGAGGTTCCTGTATACAGTTCACCTATTCCGGCAAGAAGTCTGCCAGTCAGGGATGGGCTGGGATCACTTGGCAGAATCCCCCGAACAACTGGGGATCTAAGAAAGGCGGCTTCGATCTTACCGGCATGACCAAGATGACCTTCTGGGCACGCGGCGCCAAGGGCGGTGAGATCATCTCGAAATTCACGGTCGGGGGCGTCAAGGGTACCTATCCCGATTCGGTGGCCGCGGAGATGGGGCCAATCGAACTGACCGATTCCTGGAAGCAGTATACGATCAACTTGGCCGGGAAGGATCTTTCCTATATCAGCGGAGGATTCGGCTGGGTGACTACCTCCGACCTTAATCCGGGGGGAGCGACTTTCTATCTGGACGACATATTCTTCCAGGCGGATCCGGCGATGAAGCCGGAAGGCAAGAAGCAGGAAGCCATGCCATTCTATGTATTCGCTGACCGATCGTCCATGAACAATCATTTTATCCCTTCGGGGTGGATGGGCGATTACGGCGACGTGAAAATCGACCAGGGCTCCAAGGAAGACCCGTACTTAGGGGATACCTGCATTAAGTTCGTCTACAGCGGCCAGGCTAGCCAGGGGGCACGCTGGGCCGGGATATACTGGCAGAACCCGCCGAACAACTGGGGAACCGTGGATAAGGGTTTTGACCTTTCCAAAGCCACTAAGTTTACTTTCTGGGCCCGGGGGGCAAAAGGCGGCGAGCGTATCGAAGAGCTTAAGATCGGAGGGCTCATGGGCGAGTTTTCTGACTCAGATTCTGCGACCATCGGTCCGGTGATCTTGAACAAAGAATGGACCCAGTACACCATCGACTTAAAAGGCAAGGATATATCCTATATCATCGGCGGATTTTCCTGGGCGACCAACGTTGATGTAAATCCCGACGGAGCGACCTTTTATCTTGATGAAATCAAGTACGAATAAGCCTCTTAGTCAGAGCAAACAGAATCAAATACGTAAATCAAAAATCGCAGGCTACAAGATAGTACTTCTTGTAGCCTGCGGTTTGTTCTTTATCAGCGCGGCAGCCACCGCAGGAGCTTGGTATCAGAAAGCGCATCCTCTGCCGGCTGTTTTTATTAAAACCTCGCGCGCAGGGCAATATCAGTTGATGGTCGGCAATAAGCCGTATGTGGTCAGAGGGGTCTGTTATAATCCCGTGCCGATCGGCCAGAATTATGATTACAACTGGTGGTCGGATCAATACAAGCCCTGGTTGACCGACGGAGCCTTGATGAAAGAGATGGGGGTCAATACTATCAGGGTCTATCAGACCGGACAGGATCCGGCGGTCGTCAAGCAGGTTATCCGCGATCTCTATGAAAAGTTCGGCATCCGCACGCTATTGGGCCACTGGTTGGGGTTCTGGGAATATCCCTGCCCTTTCTACGGCGATAAGGATTTTCAGGACCGCATCCAGAAGGACGTTCTGGAGATGGTCCGGCTATATAAAGACGAACCGGGATTGTTGGGCTGGATCCTGGGCAACGAGAACAACTATTCCTGCCTTGGCCATGTCAATCCCTGGTCGACCGAAGAAATAGATAAAGAACCGGATATACAGAAGCGCAAGAACATGCGCGCCCGTATTTATTATTCCTTTGTCAACGCCCTAACACAGCAGATACATGTTTTGGATAAAAACCACCCGGTTGGGCTGGGTAACGGTGAGCTGGTCACCCTGGACATCGCCAAAGAGACTTGTTCGGAAGTGGATTTCATCTCCTGTATCATTTACCGCGGCAAAACCTTCGGCAACCTTTTTAATTCGCTCAAGTCGACGTTCGACAAACCGCTTTTACTCTCTGAGATCGGCGCTGATGCCTACGATGCCTTCAAGCAGAAAGAGGACCAGAATATGCAGGCTTTTTTCCTGGAATCGCAGTGGCGGCAGATCTATGCGAATCTCGCCGGCGCCAAGGACAGCCCGGGGAATTGCCTGGGCGGGGTGATCTTTGAATGGTCGGATGAATGGTGGAAGCATAACCCTATAGACACGGAAAGCCTTAAGGTCCACAATACGGAATCAAACTGGTCAAACGGAAGTTATTATTTCGATATCCAGGCTCCGAAGAACATGAACATGAACGAGGAATGGTTCGGTCTCGTTGCCTTGTCGGAGAGCGAAAAAGAAGCCGGGCTGGATAAGCGCATACCGCGCAAGGCTTATTATGTGATCCGGGATTTCTGGAAAAGCCCCGTTCCTAAGCCAAAAACCAACAAAAAGAAATGAAAATGAAAAAATCAAATATTTTGATTTTAAGCGTTGTTTTCATATTATTAAACTCATCAATTTTTGCCCAGGAGCCTTTTAAACCCGAAGAGCTGTCTAAGGAGATCATCGCCGCCAAGGATAACCAGCAGGCTTTTTCTCTGCTTTCGAGATCCCAGGATTTATTCGCTCAAAACAATAAGTTCCAAGAGTTCTGCGATTTTCTCAAGAACATATCCCAGAAGAAAAAAAATCTGGAACCCTTAAGCCTCTATTTTTGCAGCCTTAACCGATACAAGCAGCTTAAGTATCTTGAAGAAAAACAATCCTGGAATGAATATTTCGCCAGAGGAAACGATTACCGGCAGGAAATCACTTCCAGCTTGGAGCAAGTTTTAAAAACCTCTGCGGAAAAAGAATCTCTGGGAGTATATGCCAGGTTATTGCTGTGGCAGTTTCATCAGGACCAGCAGGATGTTTTTGCCGAAGAGTCGCTGGATAACCTGATGGCTGCGGCAAAAGTTTATGCCCAGACAGCTGCAGATGCAATCCCCTTTAAAGATGCCGCGGCTAAACTGCAGTCTTATGATCAAAAGGGCAAAGCCCGGGAATTATACAAGATCTATATCGATAAGGTCGTCAGTGCCGGTTTAAAAGACGAAGAACTCAAAAGCATGGCAGCGGGATTTTTTAAAGACGGCAATCTCGAATTTTCCGAGTCTGTTTATGACGCCTATATTGAAAGAATAATCAAAGCTCTTCCTAAAGATAACGCGGCAATGGAGCTGGCCGCTCTGGCCCGGGAGTTTGCTTATAAAGACTCTCTGAATAATGATCCGGTTTACGCTGAAAAGATTTTTCAAAAACTTGAAAGCTTGTCCGCCAAAGCCGGGTTTGACGAGCCGCTGTCTTACCTGCGCGCTTATAACCTGGAAAAGTCCAGGGAATTCGAACAAGCCAAAACTTATTATATCGACTTACTCAGCCGTTTTCCCAATAGCTCTTATTATGATAAAGTCAATTTTAAGCTCGGAATTATCAGCGCCTACGCATTAAGGGATCTAAAATACGCCCGGGAATATTTTCAAAAACTCGCCGGCAAAGATATTGCCAGCCCTGAAGTGATCTCCAGCCTTTATCAATTAGGCCTTTTGGCGCAGTGGGAAGAAGACCTGGAAAGAGCCAAAGCTAACTATCTTAAGCTTAAAGAAAAAGCAGGCAACGGATTCAAATCCAGCCTGGGTTTGGCAGAAGAACGGCTAAAAGAGATAGCCGAGAACAATCTCTTAGACAGCAATATCAGGAATTTCCTGGATGTTTCTCTGAAAGAAGAATACAGCGTTTTTAATATGTCCAAGCTGGAGTTAAGATCTTCCGCTTATAATCTTAAGAAAGATCAGGAATTCACTATGACCGCGGTTGCTTATCCGCCGGAAAGCGGATGCATGCAAGTGACTTTGGAATACGGTTGGGTAGGAGAATTAGGCAAGACTGAGCCGGCTTTTGAGAATTCAAGTTTCACCAGCGCATATACTGAACCCGGGACTAAATTTATAGGCCTGGTTGTCAGGACTTCCGGAGGAGTCATTGATCGCGCAATCGATTTAATCGACGTGGAATAAAACCTGCCACGGCAGGATGTCCCAAATAAAAGACCCGCCTGGAATTACCAAGCGGGCCTTTTTATGTGGTTGCGGGGGCAAGATTTGAACTTGCGACCTTCAGGTTATGAGCCTGACGAGCTACCAAGCTGCTCCACCCCGCGATCATTTTTTAATAATGTGATAGCTATTATACCTCGGAAATCGCAATATTAAAGAACTATATTATTTTTTTAATCTTGCGGGACAATTTTTACCGGCACTTCGTTCTTGCGGACTACGCCCATTTTTTCCCGCAGGATCTTTTCCTGGTAAACCTGGTCTTTGTCCACGCGCTGAAGCTCGATCTCGAGCATCGCGTTTTCCGCTTCCAGGCGCTTGTTTTTTTGAATTAAGTCCTTATTACGATTTTTTAATTCCCTGATCTTCAAAAATCCGGGGGTGAAGACAGCCACTAAAACCACTCCAATCCCTAAATTTAGGAAGGTTTTTTTTAAATTCATTTTTTCCAAAAGGTCCCGGCGTAAACCGCGTCTTTGCCCAATTCTTCTTCGATCCTTAAAAGCTCGTTATATTTGCAGATCCGGTCGGTTCTGGAAAGAGAACCGGTTTTAATCTGGCCGCAGCAGGTGGCAACCGCAAGATGGGCGATAGTGGTATCCTCGGTTTCTCCGGAGCGGTGAGAAATGACTGATTTATAGTTGTTCTTCTGGGCCATGTCGATGGCCTCAAGAGTTTCGGATAACGAGCCGATCTGGTTCACTTTGATCAGGATCGCGTTGGCGCATTTCTCATCGATCCCTTTTTTAAGGAATTTGGTATTGGTGACGAAAAGATCATCGCCGACCAGCTGGAGCTTATTCCCCATTTTTAAGGTCATTTCTTTCCAGCCATCCCAATCAAATTCAGCCAGGCCGTCCTCGATAGAAACAATAGGATATTTTGCCGCCCACTTTTCGTAGATCGAGATCAATTCGGCGGAGGATTTCAACGAATTATCGAATTTGTATTTCCCATCCTGATAAAAAGAGCTGGAGGCCGGGTCAAGGGCGATAAAAACATCTTTCCCGGGGTTATATCCGGCTTTTTCGATCGCCTGGATAATATAGCTTAAGGCTTCTTCATTAGCTTTTAGATTCGGGGCAAATCCTCCTTCGTCACCGACTGAGGTGGCTAAGCCATTAGATTTAAGAAGTGATTTTAGATTATGGAATATTTCCGTTGCCATCCGTAAGGCTTCAGAGAATTTGGGCGCGCCGATAGGGGCGATCATAAATTCCTGGACATCCAAGTTATTGTCCGCGTGCATTCCGCCGTTTAGGATATTCATTAAAGGGATGGGGAGGATATTGGCTTTGCTGCCGCCGAGGAACTTGTAGAGCGGTTCTTTCTTATCCAGGCTAGCGGCTTTAGCTGCGGCCATAGATACGCCGAGTATGGCATTGGCTCCGAGATTCTTCTTGGTATCTGTGCCGTCTAATTTGATGAGCAGGCTGTCAATGGCCTTAAAATCAGGATCTAAACCTTTTATTTTTGAAGCAATTACAGTATTAACATTATTGACCGCCTTTAAGACTCCTTTGCCCATATATTTAGATTTATCGCCGTCGCGCAGTTCCAGGGCTTCGTTTTCTCCGGTGGAAGCTCCTGAAGGAACCGCAGCCCGGCCTAAAATCCCGTTATCCAGGACGATATCTACCTCAACAGTAGGGTTGCCGCGGGAATCCAGGATTTGACGACCTAAAACCTTTGTGATCTTAGCCATTGAAGCTCCTTTTTGCCAATATCACCGCGCGGGTGATACGAAGTAGGTTAGTTTTTATTAATTATACTATTAAAAACTGTCAGGTCAAGAGAGATTTGCTCTCAAGATGTGTTGACAGGGCATTGAAGTTATGGTATTTTAAGAAAAAGGAGTTTTTATGAACAAGAAAAAAGTAAAATTATTCTTTCAACTTCACTGGATAGCCCTGATTGTGGGGATTTTGTGCATTATCCTGGCTATTTCATTGGTATTCTTTTTAAAAAGCACAATCAGCGCCTGGAAAGGCTCGGAATCTTATTTTAAAAAAGCTACTTTGGCTCAATACGGGATCTTTTTCTATATCTTTTTTGTTTTACAGGTAGTAAGCATGCCGTTGCAGATCGCGGTCTCTATTTGGATGATGCGCGGCGGATATATGAAGTTCACCAAGGTCCAGGCTAAGACTACCGAAGGAAAAGATATAAAGATCCATTGGAGCGATGTTATCGGGATGGAGGAAGCAAAACAGGAAGCCTCGGAAGTGGTAAGGCTAGTCCAGGACCGGGTGGAAGTCCAGAAGATCGGCGGCAAGATCTTAAGGGGAATTCTGATGATGGGTCCTCCGGGCTGCGGAAAAACTTACCTGGCTAAAGCCATTGCTACGGAATCCAACCTTCCTTTTATTTCAATGTCGGGCTCGGAGTTTATCGAGATGTTTGTGGGCGTGGGCGCTAGCCGTATCCGCAAGCTGTTTAAGCAGGCCCGCCAGATGGCTTACACTGAAGGCGGTTGTATAATATTTATCGACGAACTCGACGCCGTAGGAGCGCAGCGTTCAGTGGACCGGGGATTTGGCGGCCAGACCGAGTCTAATACCACTCTTAATCAGCTCTTGATCGAAATGGACGGGCTCAAGGATAAAGATCATAATGTGATCGTTATCGGCGCGACCAACGCTCCGGAAAAATTCCTGGATCCGGCATTGCTGCGGCCGGGAAGATTTGACCGCAAGATCTACGTAGAGCTGCCTAATTTAGACGAAAGAGAGCAGCTTTTTGGATACTATTTCAAGGACGCTAAATTCGATTCCATGATCGATAATAAAAGACTGGCCAGGCTTACCGTGGGGAACAGCCCGGCGGATATCGCTAATCTCGTGCATGAGGCGGCCTTGATCGCCGTGCGTAACAAAAAAACGTTCATTTCCATGAAAGAGGTCACTGAAGCTTATGACCGGGTGGAAATGGGTATAAAACACAAGGTGGTTTTCAGCCAGGAAGAGCGGGTAAAGATCGCTTATCATGAGGCGGGCCACGCCATCGCTATGTATTTTCTCGCCCCCCATAAAGATGTGTTCAAAGCGACAATTCTCGCCAGAGGCGGTGCGTTGGGATTTGTCATGCCCCAGCCGCGCGAGGAGATCCATGTGCGCACCCGGGACCAGTATTTGGGCGATATTAAAGTAAACCTGGGCTCGTATGCCGCCGAGAGATTAAAATTAAAGGTCACCACTTCCGGCGTAAGCCAGGATTTTACCAATGCCATGTGGATCGCTCACCATATGGTCTGGGAATGGGGGATGGGCAAGTCCGGGCTGGTCGGCAACTACGCTTCCATAGCCAGTATGCCTACGAGCATTGGAGTATTTAAGGGAGAGAGCGTTTCTTATATTTCCGAGAAAATAAAAGAACAGCTAAATTCTGAAGTCCAGGAAATACTTCAGGAGTGCCTTAAGGAAGCAGAGCAGTTATTGACCAACGAATCCAGCCTTCTGGACCGTTTTGCCGAAGAGCTACTCCAGAAAGAAGAACTTGACTATGACGAGATCGAAGCTATTTTCAAGGAATTCAATAAGGCTCGTCCTCCAATAGTCAGGATCGCGGCAGCCGCCCAAAAAAAGGAAATTCTCCTTGGCCCGGGGAAAGAACCCGCTTAACTTCTAAGTTCCTGCGCGAAAGACAAGCTCGACTATGATTAAATTTATGCGCTTTCCGGTTCATTGGCTGAAACTTAGCCTTGTTTCCGGAGGGATTTTATTAGCCGGATGTTTCTCCAGCGATTTTTCGCCTTCCTATAAAGAAGCCGATATTCCCGGGGCTATTAAAAAGATCTGCCTGGAAGAGTATAAACTTAATGTGGTGCCTACTAGGGTCGGGGATACCTTATGGGTATATGCTCCGCAGCAGCGTCTGCTGCACGCCGAATTCGGGAAAAATCCGGAGAAGGTCTTTGATGAAGAGCTTCTGAATAAAGCCAGGAATATACTGACGAGCATCAGCCGAGTATTGATCAGCTCTGATAAGGCTCCGGAGTTTTTTGTTCTGGTCCTTTCCGACATAAACATAGGCCTGGATTATTCTTTGACCGTCGATATTCTGGATATCAAAAAATCCGCATCCGGAGGGATCCCTTGGAATGAAGCTAATAAAAGATATGTGCTCGGTTTTGAGCAGGCTATTATGGCCATAGGGGATACCACTGGAAAGCATCTGAAGCTCTATGATATTAAGCTGCCGGAGTTTCTCAGCCGGCAGATCGTCCAAAGGGTAAGGATGCTTTTTCAGGAAGAGCGGATCAAGAATTATTTTTCTTTGAAGGATGCCAGCGCAGGGTTCCAGAACAATATCTTTACTTTTGAGTATTCAATGGTCAAGAAAGCCGAGTCCCCAAAAAAAATGAACATCTCAAAAGACATTTTCTATAATATAGCCTATTGTTTCAAGAGCTATGATTTTAAAGATTTTTCCCGGGTAGAGATCAAGGACCTGCTGGGGGATGAAAGCGCAGTTTACGAAAGTAAGGATATTTTGACCAGGCCTATCGAGTAGAAAGCTTAACTTTCCTTTTCGAGATCCGCAGTTTTTTTCCCAGAAATAATGCTATGGCTTCAGGATAAAGTTTGTGCTCCAGTTTGTGGATTTTTGCTTCCAGTTTTTCCCTAGTGTCTTTTTCTTCGATTTTCACCGTTTCTTGCAGGATGACCGGGCCGTGGTCCATTAACTCGTCTACAAAATGCACGGTTACACCGGTGACCTTTACTCCGTAATCAAAGGCGTCTTGGATGGCGTGTCCGCCTTTAAAAGCGGGAAGGATCGAAGGGTGGATGTTCATGATCCGCCCTTGGTAGAGCCGGACGAAGTCCGGGCTTAAGAGGCGCATGAATCCGGCTAAGACGATCAAGTCGATCTTGTAATCTTTTAGCGTCCGGATGATCTTGTTCTCGAATTCAGCTTTGGAAGCAAAATCCTCCCTGAGAATTTCGGCTACTTTTATTTTGGCGCGCTTGGCCCGGCTGATAGCTCCGGCTTGGTGGTTGTCGCAGATCAAAAGAGCCAGGTTCCCTTTTAATTTTCCTTTTTTTGCCGCTTGGATGATCGCCGTGAAATTACTTCCCCGGCCCGAAGCGAAAACCGCGATATTCATAATTAGCCTTTTTGTAAGATGCATTTAACGGGGCAAACTTTAAGGCATTCCCCGCAGGATGTGCATTTATTATAATCAATGGCCGCCAGATTTTCCACTACATGAATAGCGTCGAATTTGCAGGCTTTTTCGCAAAGTTTGCAGCCTATACAGCCTGCAGGGCATACTGTTCTGGTGTCTTTGCCCGTGTCGCGCGAACTGCAGGAGATATAAACGCTGCTCTGAACCGGGATAAGAGTAAAAAGTTTTTTCGGGCATATAGCCACACATTTATTGCAGGCTTTACATTTTTGGGAATTTACCCTGGGCAGGCCTTCGGGGGACATCTTCAGGGCTCCGAACGGGCAAATTTTTATGCACGAGCCGAAACCCAGGCATCCGAAAAGGCATTCTTTCTGCCCGCCGAGCTGCAGATTAGCGGCCACGCAGTCTTTAAGCCCGCGGTAGCTGAAGCGGTCTTTTACTTTTTGCCCTCCGTTACAATGTAAAACGGCCACGCTTTTTAATTTCTTTTTTAATTCTCTGCCCATAACCTTGGCGATTTCTTCTTTTTGTTCATCTTTGGCTATGCGGCATTCATCGATCATCCGTTTACCGCTTAGAATCTCTTCCGCGAAGCCAAAGCATCCCGCGCCTCCGCAGGAGCCGCAGTTCGAGCCGGGAAGCAGGCTGTGGATCTTTTCCAAGCGGGGGTCGATCTGGACTTCGAATTTCTTAGAGGCAATGGCCAGCCCGATACCGAATAAAAGGCCTAGCGCGCCTAAGGTTAGAACTGGTATAAGAATTTCCATAATTTATCGATTCCCGTTTCTCTAAAATCTGAAGCCATTAAATCCCATAAATGCCAGGCTCATGATCGAAGCGATGATAAATCCCAGGGGAAAATCTTTTAAGGCTTTGGGTATGCTGCAAAGCTCCAGCCTTTCCCGGATAGCCGACATCAAAAGCATAGCCAGAAGATAACCTAAGCCCACGCAGATGCCCTGGAAAGTAGAATATAAAAATCCTCCGGCAATTGATTTGCCATCAACGAAGAACATGTCCGAGTTTAAGACCGCCACGCCCAGGACTGCGCAATTAACTGTGATCAGCGGCAAATAGATCCCGAAAAACCGGTAAAGCGCTGGCGCGAATTTTCTGATCACCATTTCTACCAGTTGCACAAAAGTGGCAATGACCAGGATAAAAGAGATCGTGCGCAGGTAGGTCATGTTAAAAGGTATAAGCAGGAAGCGGTAAATTAGCCAGGTGATGATCGAGGACATGGTGGTTACGAACATTACCGCCAGGCTCATCGCCAAAGCCGGCCTGGTCTCTTTGGAGATGGCGATAAAAGAGCAGAGCCCCAGGAATCGGGAGAGGATGACGTTATTAATGAATACCGCGGAAATAAATATGGTTAAAAATTGGCCTGCGTTCATTCTTTCTTTTCCTTTAAAAGATTAAAGAAGCCCAGCAGCAGCCCGATCACTAAAAGCGCTCCCGAAGGCATGGCAATTACTAGAACCGGCTCAAAATTATTGAAGACATTATAGCCGAAAAGCTTACCTGTGCCCAGCAACTCCCGGATTCCGGAGATCAACAGCAGGGCCAGGGTAAATCCTATGCCCATGCCGATCCCGTCCATAAGCGAATTGAGGATTTTGTTTTTCGAAGCAAAAGCCTCAGCCCGGCCAAGGACTATGCAGTTGACCACGATTAGCGGTACATATATCCCCAGCGCCCGGTTTAAGGGTGGGAAATAGGCTTTCATAACTAGCTCTGTGATGGTAACGAAAGTGGCGATGACCACAATATAGCAGGGGATGCGCACTTTATCCGGGATGACATCTTTGAGTACAGCAATAAGGATATTGGAAAATATAATTACAAAAGTCGCGGCCACTCCCATGCCCAGCCCGTTTATAAGGGAAACGGAAACTGCCAGGGTCGGACAAAGTCCGAGCATCAGCACAAATGTCGGGTTTTCGTGGATCAACCCTTTTATCAGTTCTTTAAATGAATTGTTCATTTTATTTTAGTTCCGTATACTCTATTCTTGGTGTATCTGTCGATAAGCGGGGTTGCCGCGTTCATTATCAGGATGGCGTAAGAAACGCCTTCGGGGTAACCTCCCCAGATCCGGATGACCGCGGTCAGCGCGCCGCAGCCAATTCCAAAGATCAAGTGGCCCTTTCTGGTCAAGGGCGAGGTAACATAGTCAGTGGCCATAAAAAACGCGCCCAGGATAAGCCCTCCGGACAAAATCTGGAAGAGCAAGTCTCCGTTGAAAAATCCTTTGCCGGTGAATGCCCAGGTTAAAAAACCCGCGGTAGCGATGAAGCTTACCGGGATATGCCAGGAAATGTAGCCGCGGATCAGCAGGAATAACGCGCCGGCAAGAAGTGCTACGATGCAGACTTCGCCGATGCAACCGCCGCGAATACCTAGAAATAAATCCCAGTTTGATATATGTTGGGCAAGTTTCCCTTCTTTTAATAAAGCCAGGGGAGTTGCCGAGGTTACCGCGTCAGAGTTGAAAGGCCGGGTAAATGCGGTCATATACTTTGGCCAGGAAGCCATAAGAAATACTCTTCCCACCAGGGCCGGATTAAAAATGTTCTGGCCTAATCCTCCGAAAGCCATTTTTGCTACGGCAATGGAGAAAGCTGAGCCAATAACCGGGATCCAGAACGGCACTTCCGGCGGAAGGTTGTATGCCAGCAATAATCCGGTGAGCATGGCGCTACCGTCTAAAATCGTTATTTTTCTTTTGGTCAGGACCTGGATCAGCCATTCGCAGAACACTGCCGAAACAGTAGCTAGGACGATCGTCCAGAGCGCGTCAGGCCCGAAAATAATCACTCCCGCCACTCCAGCGGGAATAAGGCAGGCGAGAACGGTCCACATGATCCGGGGCACGGATTCTTGGGAGTGCATATGAGGAGAACTTAAAACGATGAGGTTGCTCATTGTTTGATCAGTTTTTGTATTTCCAGGGCTTTAGTTTTTATTGAATTTATAATTGCCCGGGAAGAGATTGTAGCGCCGGTGATCGCGCTTATTCCTTCAAGTTCAGAATATTTTTTATTAAAAAACTGTTCCTGGAACCATGGCTTGAGGGAAAGATCAGGGCGTTTTCCTTTAAAGAGGTCGAATATGCTGATATTGTCCCTGATCTCGCTTATCCGCGCGCCCAGCCCCGGAGTCTCGTTGTGGCTTAATACTTTTATGGCCACGATCGTTCCGTCGAGTTTCATCCCTACCATGGTTTCAATGACGCTGGAATAACCTTTGCCCCTGGCAATGAAAGCCACTCCTGCCAAAGAATTGTCCTGATTAAAACCTTTATAGTAGATGGTCTCATTCTGAAACTTTATTGGCTCGAAATTCCGGGCCTGCGGCAATACTTCCTTAAGGCTGGATTCGATTTCCTTTTGCGCCTCTGCGGCGATCCGGGTTTTAGTGAAAAAGTTGACCGTAGACAATAGCCCGGTAGCCACCAAGCAGATAAGGCCTAAAATTATTCCGTAGCGCAGCATTGATTTCATTTGTTCAGTTCCAATTTTGCCCGCCTAATGGATTGGACGATTTTGCGGTTACTGGGGCAGATATAAGAGCAAAGCCCGCATTCCATGCAATCCAGAACTCCGTACTCTTTGGCTTGCGGCCATAATCCTTTTTCCGCGGCCTGGTTCATAAGACAAGGCAGAAGCCCCATGGAGCAAACTTTAACGCAGGCGCCGCAGCGAATACAGAAATCCTCTTCTTTGGTTAGGGCATCGTTCTTGCTCAAAACGATCACCCCGGTAGTTGATTTGATGACCGGCGCCATATCCGTAAATTGGGCAATGCCCATCATCGGCCCGCCCACGATTATTTTCGCGGGTTCTTCTTTGAGCGGCCCGCAAAAAGCGATCAACTCTTTTATCGGAGTGCCAATGCGGCAAAGAACATTTTTCGGGTTAGCCAACAAGCTTCCGGTGACCGTGACCACCCGCTCGTATAAAGGCTTGTTTTTATATACCGCTTCAAAAATAGCATAAATCGTAGAGACGTTCTGGACATTAGCTCCCACGTCAAAGGGAAGTTTGCCCGGAGGGATCTCTTGGCCGAGCACAGATTTTACCAGCTGTTTTTCTCCGCCCTGGGGGTATTGGGTTTTTAAGACTTTTACCACATAAGCGGTATTGGCTGTTAAATCCTGAATGGTTTTTACAGCTTCAGCTTTATTGTCTTCAATGGCGATAATTACTTCTTTTGCCGCCAGGCACCTTGCCACCAGTTCGATGCCGAGTAAGATATCTTTACCTTTTTCTATGGTCAATTGAGAATCCCCGGTGAGATAGGGCTCGCATTCGGCGATATTGATGATCAACGACGTTATTTGTTTAGGGGGATTAAGCTTGATATGGGTCGGGAATGAAGCGCCGCCCATGCCAACTATGCCGGCTTTAAAGACAATTTCCCTGATCTGCTGGGGGGATAGTTTTTTGATCTCATCTTCTGACCTGTGGCTGGTGATAAATTCCTTGTCCTGGCTGTCGCTTTCAATAACCACGGTTTTGGCTTTACCTAGAACCGGGTGGGGCCAATCCTGAATGGCAATAACTTTGCCGGAAATCGAAGAGTGGATGGGGCTAAATACTTTGGCTTCTGAAGTGGCTATGATCTGGCCTCTTAAGACTTGGTCGTTGATCTTAACTTCGAGTTTATCGCAGGGCTTTCCCAGATGCTGGATTATAGGAATAAAGACTTTGGCCGGCAAAGGCAAAGTTTCAATCTTCTTTCCTGCGGTGTAAAACTTATTTTCTTCTAATCTAGCCATGTAATTTTATTTTTTATCAGCAGATTTATTGCTCCCAGCAATATAATGGAAATGCCCACGGTAATCAGAACGGAAAGATGAGGGACTTTGAACTTCTCCACCAGCAGGCTGCTCAGGAACATAAAAGAAAGAAATCCCAGGTGGATCACTATTTCCAGAGAGCTGAAAATCTTTCCCATCATGTGGGTTGCGCTTACTTTGTGAATAATGGTGTTGGTGGCGATCATGATCGGAGAAATGAACAAGCCCAGGACAAAAGCCAGCCCGGCAGCCACCGCGAAATAAGGATAACGGTCGATCCCCAGGCCAAACACAAGTAACATTATACCACTGAGGATCAGGCAGATAAAGATGATTCTATAATGGGAGATCTGCTGGCCGAACCTGCCATAGATTAAGGAGCCGAAAAAAAGCCCCAGCCCTATGAACATGATCAAAAGCCCCAGATCTTTGGTGGCTGAGTGCAGGGTTTGCTGTATAAAAACGATGAGCACTACATAAACTGCGCCTAAAGCTGCCCATAAAGCAAAGATGATCGCGGCGGTAAAACGAAGTTTTTTTTCTTTAAAGAAATAAAGCAAACCGTCTTTAATATCTTCCAGCACTGATTTGCGCAGAACTTCCACTACCTCCTGGCTTACTTTTTTGAGGCTGGCCAGGCTCATAGCTTTTTTAGCGATAAAGAAGATGCAGGTGCCTGATACCAAAAAGCTTAAAGAGTCCAGGTAAAAACCGGCTTTGGCACCGAGCTTTTCAACCACGATCCCGCTTATTCCGAATCCCAGTACTGCGGCGATCATCCCGGTGGTATTGACCAGGGAGTTGGCCATTAAAAGATGTTTTTGGTCCACAAGGTCAGGGATAATGGCCATTTTTGCCGGGACAAAAAACCGTCCGATCGAGAAAATAACGAAAATGATCAGATATACCCAGCCCAGGTTTTTATTAAGGAGAGTGGCGGCTATGCATAAAACCAGAACTGCCCGCAACAAATCGGAGATATACATGATCTTGCGCCTGTCCCATCTGTCCACGTAGACCCCGGCAATCGGCCCGATCAAAAAAACCGGGATAATGGTAAAAGAGAGGATCTTAGCTATGCTCATGGTTGAGCCCGGAGCCTTGGAATAGACCAGGGCGATCAAAGCCATCTGGTCAAGCCGGTCGCCTAATTGCGAAATGATCTGTCCGATCCAGAGGAGGAAGAAGTTGCGGTTTTGGAAAATCTCGGTAAATTTAGACATATAAAAGAAGCGTAAAAAGCCGGCGAGAGGAATCGAACCCCCGGCCCGCGCTTTACGAAAGCGCTGCTCTACCAACTGAGCTACGCCGGCATTTTAAATCATTATAACAACTTTTGTTTAATTGTCAAACTTAAGTCAGAGTTAGCCTTCGGTCTGCTAGTTGGGTCGGTCTGGGATTTGGGTTCATTAAAAAAACTTGACTTATGTTGATGCCACTTATATAATTAAGCATAGCGTTTAAAAATATTTTTATTGCCGTTGTAAAGAAAGGCTGATTGCATGCACCCTATCGATTTTCAGAGCGACAATCTCTCCGAAAAAGAACGACGAAATATTGACATTCTAGAACTCCTCAGGAAACGCGGCCCCATCAGCCGTCCGGAAATTTCTAAAGAAATCGGGATCAATGTTGTAACCATCTCCAACTATGTTGATGATTTTATTAAACATAATTTGGTCTTCGAAAAAGAACTGGATGTTTCCGAGGGCGGCAGGCGGCCGGTTTTGCTCGATTTAAATCCTCAGGGCGGATATATTATAGGAGTAGGGCTTAATCTGATGAACATGGTCGGGCTATTGGTGGATTTAAAAGGCAACATTATCACCAAGACTCAGATCGCCAAACCTCAGAAGCCTTCCGTAAAAGATATTACCGAGTCTTTGCTGCAAATCATCCGCGAGATATTCCGGCGGAGTAAAGACTACGCCGCCAATATTAAAGGCGTGGGCGTGGGGATCGCCGGGTTAGTCAATAAGCAAGATGGCTCTATCCACTGGCCCCAAAAAATGGATAACTATTACACTTACGCTTCGGTTGACCTGCCGCTGAGAAGTTTGATCGAAAGAGAATTTAATGTTCCCACTTTGATTGAAAACGACGCTACCAGCGCTTGTTTCGGAGAATACTGGCTGGGTATCGAATCCGGGATCCGGAATCTTATCTATATGTTTTCCGGGGTAGGCTGCGGGCTGCTGATCAATGGCCAGATCTACCGGGGTTCTCAGGGATATGCCGGAGAAGTGTCTATTTATAATTATAAGGAACAGGATGCTTTTAACTGCGAGGCGGGTAATAGCTGTTTTCTGAAACGCTGGGAAATGGATCTGGGGATCCTCGATGAAGTCAAGGTCCGGCTCTCTGGGGACAAAGAGGCGGCCGCGAAATTTTTCAAACTGACTTCCTCTAATATGGATAATGTGGATTTAAAGAGCGTGCTTATTGCCGCCCGCACAGGTGAGCCAATGGTTTTGGCAGCTTTGGATACCGCGGCCAAAAGGCTGGGGATCAAGATCGCGCATATGGTTAATTTATTGAACCCTGAAATGGTGGTTTTGGGCGGGGGGCTAGAGGAGGCCGGTGAGGGCTTTTTGAATAAGGTTACCGCGACGGTAAAAGAGTGGTCTTTCCGGGAAGAAACTGAAAGTTTAAAAATAGTTTATTCCCAGTTAAGAGAAAATGCGGTTGCCTTGGGGGCAGCAAGCCTGGTAATGCAAAGACTATTTGCCCAATTATGGTAAAAAGGAGCCCGGGTGCAGGATAAAGTTAAATTTGTGTTCGTCGGTCTGGGCGCGGTAATTGTCATTATGTTCTTTTTCCTTTTACAATCCGGCCAGAAAGCCGGCAAATTAAAAATCGAAAGGGACGACCTCAAAGAAGCCGGCAATGTATTAACTGCGCAGCTATCCAGCCTCACTAAAGAAAATAAACAGATCAAAGAAGAATTCAATATTACCAAAAAGTCACTGGAAAAAGTAACTGCGGAAAAAAATGAAACCGAGATTAGCTTTAAGTCTTTGGTTGAGGAAAGAGACAAGCTAAAAGCTGGAGTGGAACAGCTCAATGCCAAACTGGTTTCTTTTGAGTCCAACGCTACTAAGGCCGGGGAAGGCCAAAAAGAGTTTGAAGCAGCGTCTTCGCCTACCGGGGATGCTTACTGGGCGAAAATTTTAAAGAAAAAAGTTGAGCTGGAGCTAAAGCTGGAAACGCTGCGCGGAGAGATGAAAACCGCGAAGCTTGAGAATGAGCAGTTGAAAAGAGAAAGAGATGAGCTGGAACTTGACGTCCAGACGTATGAAACTGAGAATAAAGATTCTGACCGCGAGTATGAATATAACAAGAAGCTGGCGGATAATCTGACTACGGAACTGACCCGAGAAAAGACCGATAAGTTCCAGTTGGCGGATGCCGTTAAGTCCCTGAAAAACGAAAATAAATTTTTGAAATCTCAATTAAAAATGATCAACGACCGCAAAACCAAGCTCGAGAACAAATTCGCCGAACTGCAGAATAAAAATACGCTCCTGGAAAGCAGTTTGGTTAAGATGGAGTCATTTGTCCGGGAGAAGATCTTACAGGTAGACAGCCTCAGGAACGATTTGGGGATAATGCTGCCTGAAGAAAACCAGGTAAAGACTTTCGGCCAGAATTCTGAAGTTTTCTCCACCGGTAAAAAAAGCTCCATCGATCTGGCGCCGATAGTGGTCAAGCCCGGGGAAGAAGATTTTTTAGATGCGCCACAGTCCGGTAAAACCGTTTCGGTTATTGCGATCAATAAAGATAATAATTTTGCGATTATAAATATTGGCTCCGGTTCCGGGGTTAAAGTTGGCGACACTTTTCAAATATTCAGAAAAGGAGAGCCGGTCGGCATTGTTGAGGTGATCCAGTCCAGGGATAACATTTCGGCCTGCGATATAAAAAAAGAGTCTGTGCCTATAGCTGTTGGAGATACCGCAAAATAAATAATTATGCGTAAAAGAAAAGGCCCCTCAAAAACAATTTCTATAACCGACATCGCGCGGCTGGCCAAAGTTTCCATAAGCACGGTTTCCCGCGTGATCAACAAAAGCCCTTCGGTCAAGGAAAAAAGCCGTAAAAGGATCCAGGAAGTAATCGAAGAGCTCAATTTTCAACCTTCGATTTTTGCTCAGAGGCTGGCCACGGGAAAAAGCAACGTGATCGCTCTGGTCATCCCCCGTTACGAAGGAATATTTTATTCTTTCTACGCGCTGGAGCTCATCCGCGGCATCGGTACCTTGGCCGCGGCGCTGAAGCTGGATTTATTGCTGCATTTGACTGATTCCCGCTCTAATCTTAATCTTAGAGGAATTGGCGGAGTGATATTTGCCGACGTTATCGCTAACCGCAAGCAGCTTGAGGATGCTTTAAGCTTAGGGCTGCCGTCGATCGTGATCAATAATTATGTCGAGGATTTACCGGTGAGCTGTATTGCTATTGATAACCGGTCAGGCGCGGAAAGTGTAGTTGATTATTTGATCGGCCTAGGCCATAAAAAGATCGCTCATATTACCGGAGACCTGATCACCCAGGGCGCAGAATTACGCCTTGAAGGATATAAGCGGGCGTTAGCAAAAAATAAAATCCCCTTGCGCCAAGATTACATAGAAAAAACCGATTATTCCCGCGGCCAGGCCCGGCAAGCAGCGCAAAATCTGATTAATTTAGAGGACCGCCCTACCGCGATATTTGTAGCTTCCGATTCGATGGCTCTGGAAGTTATGTCTGTGGCTAACGAGCGTAATTTGAAGATACCCGGCGATCTTTCCTTAGTAGGCTTTGATGATAATCCTTCCGGGCTTTATGGCCCGGTGGCTTTGACGACAGTAAGGCAGCCTTTGGTGAAGATGGCTCAGGATTCAGTGAAAGAATTAAACGTTATCATGAACGTTAATAAGAAAGCCCCGGTAAAAAAGATTTTTCTTCCTACCGAACTGGTAATCAGGGAATCTTGTCAGCATCTTGGCTCGTCGAAAGGTTAAATTTAAAAAATACAATTTGTAGTATCTGGTACCAGAAAAAATACTATATATTGTACTTTTTCATTGACAGAAAATTTTAACGGTGCTATAATTTTTTTCTAGTAAGAGGAAATAATTAATTTTTAAAATATATTTATTTATGGGAGGAGAAATGCCTTTGAAACTTTCGGAGAATGCCCTCAAAGTCCTGGAAAGAAGATACTTGAAAAGAGACGAATCGGGCAAAGTTACGGAGACAGCGGATGAAATGTTTCGCCGGGTGGCCAGGGCGATTGCCGAAGCGGAAAAGAACTACCGCAAGACCGTGAAAGAGACCTCGGAGCTTGAGGAAGCTTTTTATAAGGCGATGACCTCTCTGGAGTTTGTGCCTAATTCCCCTTGTCTGATGAACGCCGGCCGGGACCTGGGCCAGTTAAGCGCGTGTTTTACTCTTCCTATAAATGATTCCATGGATTCCATTTTTGAGACCCTCAAAGCCACAGCTATGATCCACAAATCGGGAGGAGGGACGGGATTCTCATTTTCCCGGATCCGCCCTAAGAATTCGGTGGTCAAAACCACCGGAGGAGTTGCCTCGGGCCCGGTATCTTTCATGAAGGTTTACGACGCCGCTACTGAAGCGGTAAAACAAGGCGGCACCCGCCGGGGCGCTAACATGGGCATATTGCGCATTGACCACCCGGACATCATGGAATTTATTATCTGCAAAGAAAATAACAAGGAGATCAGCAATTTTAATATTTCCGTCGCCGTCACCGACGATTTTATGAAGAAGTTAAAAAGCGGCGAAGAGCACAGTTTAGTCGATCCTCATTCCAATCAGCTATTCAAAAAAATAAAACCCAAAGAAGTTTTTGATCTGATCGTCAAGCAGGCCCATAAAAACGGCGAGCCGGGTATAATCTATATCGATAAGATCAACGCCGACAACCCCACCCCGCATTTGGGAAAAATGGAAAGCACTAATCCCTGTGGAGAGCAGCCGCTGCTTCCTTATGAGAGCTGTGACCTGGGCTCGATCAATTTGGCTATGCTTTGGAAAAAAGAAGCTAGCGGCTACAGTTTGGATTGGGAGCGCTTAGGGCAAGTGAGCGCCCTGGCAGTGCATTTTCTAGACAATCTTATCGATGTGAACAAATTCCCGCTTCCGGAAATTGAGAAAGCGACTCTGGCTACCCGTAAAATAGGCTTAGGGGTGATGGGCTGGGCTACTATTTTAATCCGCCTGGGTATACCCTATAATAGCGAAGAAGCGGTAGCTTTAGGAGAGAAAGTTATGGCTTTCATCCTTAAGGAAGCTCAGAAAAAATCCGAGGAATTGGCCAAAGAAAAAGGTGTGTTTCCGACTTATAAAGGCAGCACCTGGGAGAAGCAGGGGATCCGGGTCCGCAACGCGACTCTGACAACTATTGCTCCTACGGGGACTATCAGTATTATCGCCGGGCCTTGTTCTTCGGGGATCGAGCCTTTGTTCGCTATTGTTTATTACCGCAACGTTATGGATAACGATAAGCTGGTGGAAGTTGATTCTTTATTCGAAGAAATCGCCAAAGAGCGCGGTTTTTATAGCCGGCAACTTATGGAAAAGATCGCTGAATCCGGATCTTTAGCGCATGTCGAAGGCGTGCCGGAAGATATTAAAAAAATATTCGTTACCGCCCACGATATTGCCCCGGAGTGGCATGTCAAGATGCAGGCGGTGTTTCAGAAATATGTCCACAACGCCGTATCCAAGACTATCAATTTTCCGCATGAAGCGACTCTCGAGGACGTCAGAAAAGCTTATCTGATGGCTTATGACCTTAATTGCAAAGGGATCACCGTTTATCGTGATCGCAGCCGGGAAGAACAGGTTTTAAACATTAGCCATAAAGCTGAGGTTCCGGCTGGAAAAGAATCACGGACCGAGCCGGGAAAGATCATTCCTCGTCCCAGGCCGGAAGTTGTCTTCGGCACCACCACTAAGGTTGCTACCGGCTGCGGCAATCTCTATGTGACCATAAACATAGACGAAGAAGGCCGGCCTTTTGAGCTGTTTACCCAGATGGGCAAGGCCGGCGGGTGCGCGGGCAGCCAGCTTGAGGCAGTGGGCCGGATGGTATCGCTGGCTTTTCGGGCCGGGGTCGAAGTTAAATCCATAATCGAACAACTGCGTAATATCCGCTGCCCGTCTCCTTCCTGGGAGAAAGGCCAGAGGATATTCTCCTGCGCCGATGCTATCGCCCGGGTCATTGAGAGAAGACTGGCGAACAGCCAGGCCATGCATCCTAGCTCAGTAGGAAACCAGGCGGTAATGTCCATGAAGCATTCTTCCCTTGATGATACTCATCTGGAAGCTAATTCCACCGGAGAAACCGTAGGGATGTGCCCGGATTGCGGCGGAGCTTTAAGGCACGAAGAAGGCTGCATTAAATGCCACTGCGGTTTTTCAAAGTGCTGATTCGTTATGAGCGTGAATAACGAAACTCTTCTATTTCTTTGAAGAAAATAATCTATATAGTTTTAGACGGTCTAGGCGACGAGCCAATAGCAAAGCTCGGCGATAAGACTCCTTTGGAGGCCGCTTTAACTCCCAATATGGACCGGCTTTCGCAAAGGGGAAGAATTGGTTTAGTGCATACATTTTCCCCGGGGATCGCTCCGGAATCGGATATCGCGGTGATCAGCTTGCTGGGGTATGACCCGAATAAATACTACACCGGTCGGGGGCCGCTGGAGGCTTTTTCTGAAGGAATAACCGTAAACGAAGGAAACCTGGCATTGCGGTCAAATTTCGCCACCGTTGAGAGCGATGGCAAGACGATCAAGGACCGCCGGGTGGCCAGAAGCCTGACTACGGAAGAGGCTGCTTTTTTGGCCAAGGAAATCAATATCAAAGTCGCGCTTTCCAGCGCGACTTTTGAGTTTAAGAACACCGTCGGCCATCGGGCTGTTTTGGTTATAAGAGGTATTCGCTCGAAACTTTCGGGTTGGATCACTAATACCGACCCGGCTTACGAGCGGCTGGGGATGTTTGGTTCAGCCAGGGAAAATTTTCCGTTACTGGTTTCTTTATCAACTCCTATGCCGGCTTTTGAAAATAATTTTCCGGCCATTGAAGCCGCTAGCCTTTTAAATGAATTTACGGAAAAATCTTACCGGGTTCTAACTGAATCTTCGGTGAATAAAAGAAGGATCGAGCAAGGGCTTTTACCAGCAAATCTGGTGCTCTGTCGTTCAGCCGGGGACAGCTTGCCGAAGTTCCCCAATATCTCGGAATTGTATAAGATAAAATTCGGCTGTTTTGTGGAAATGCCGGTTGAGCGGGGGATCGCGCTTTTAACCGGCATGGAAATTGCCGATGTGCCCTCTTCCAGCGGACATCTGGATGTGGATTATCCGGTCTGGGCCAAAGTGGCTTTGGATTCTTTGCAAAGATACGACGGGCTGTATGTGCATATCAAAGGCCCGGATGATGCCGGCCACGACGGAGATTTTTCGAGAAAGAAAGAGATAATCGAAGCCATTGATAAATTTTTCTTTACCCCGCTTCTTTCCGAGATCGATCTCAAGGAGCATATTATCTGCGTTACCTCTGACCTGTGCACGGTCTGTAATATTAAAGCCCATTCGGCGATCTCAGTGCCAATACTTGTCTGCGGCGCTAATATCAAACCCGACGGCTCTTTAAGTTTTTCCGAAAAAGCCTGCCGTTTGGGCTCGTTGGGAGAACTGTCTGGCCAGGAGATCATGCCCTTCCTTGTTAAATCCGCCCAAGAGTAGTATAATGGTTAAATTCTAAACCAAATGAAAGATAAATACGACGTCATAATTATAGGCGCCGGGCATGCCGGTATTGAGGCCTCCTTGGCCGCAGCCAGGATGGGGTGTTCGACTTTGATGCTCACGCTGGACGCGGATACTATCGGCCATATGAGCTGTAATCCGGCGATAGGCGGAGTGGGCAAGGGCCAGCTGGTCAAGGAGATCGACGCCCTCGGCGGAGAGATGGGGAAAGCCGCGGACGCTTGCGGGATCCAGTTCCGGATCCTCAACGCCTCCAAGGGGCCGGCGGTGCAGTCTTCCCGGGCCCAGATCGACCGCAGTCTGTATAAGGATTACATGAAAAAAGTGGTCCTGGCTCAGGAAAATTTACAGGTCAAGTCCGCGCAGGCGGCTAAATTGATCGTCAAGAATAATCTTATTCTGGGGATCATAACCGAAAAAGACGAAGAAATATTTTCTCAAACCGTGGTCATTTGCTCCGGGACTTTTCTAAACGGGATAATCCATATCGGGCTTAAGCATTATCCCGGAGGAAGAAGCAATGAGCCCGCGGCATTGGCCCTGGACAACAGTTTAAAAGAATGCGGTTTTAATCTTTTGCGTTTTAAGACCGGCACTTGCCCCCGGCTGGACAAGAATACTATCGATTATTCCAATTTGCTCGTCCATGAAGGCGATAATCCGCCCCGGCCGTTTTCTTTTTCCACCCAAGGGCTAAAACAAAAGCAAGTTCCCTGTTATATAACTTACACTAATCCAAAGACTCATCAGATCATCCGGGATAACCTGGATAAATCTCCGCTTTATACCGGGAAGATCAAGTCTACCGGGGTGCGCTACTGCCCTTCGATCGAAGATAAGATCGTTAAATTCAGCGATAAACTCAGGCACCAGGTATTTCTCGAGCCCGAAGGTTATGATAGCGATCAGATTTATCCTAACGGTTTATCAACCAGCCTTCCCGAGGAAGTCCAATTAAAGCTGCTTCATTCTATCCCCGGGCTGGAGCAAGTCAAGATCCTGCAATTCGGCTACGGCATCGAGCACACTGTAGTTGAGCCTACTCAGTTATATCCCAGCCTGGAGACAAAATTGGCAAAGAACCTGTTTTTGGCCGGTCAGATCAACGGCACTACCGGCTACGAAGAGGCGGCAGCCCAAGGTTTGGTCGCCGGGATCAATGCCGGCTTGAGGGTCAAAGCTCGGGAAGCGCTTATCTTGGACCGCTCCAGCGGCTACATCGGAGTTTTGATCGACGATCTGACTACTAAGGGTACCTTGGAGCCTTATCGAATGTTCACTTCCCGGGTAGAATACCGTTTGATCTTAAGGGAGGATAATGCCGATTTGCGGCTGCGCTCAGAAGGCTATAATGTCGGCTTGGTTTCCAAAAGAGAATTCGAGCAGACTCAAGAAAAGCAGGAGAGTATTAGTAAAGCGATCAAGGTTTTAAAAACTACTACAATTAAACCCGGGAAAGAGATCAATAAAGCGCTAGAGGATCTAAAAACCGTAGCCATCAAAGGAAAAGTTACTTTAGAGTATTTGCTTAAAAGGCCGGAGATAGATCTGCAATCTTTAAAAACCCTTCCGGGGGTAAAAATCGAGTTCCCAGAATTAGTTTCCCAACAGGCGGAAATTGAGGTAAAATATGAAGGATTTATTAAGAGGCAGGAAACAGAAGTCAACAAGTTCAAGAATGTGGAGAAGATCCGGCTTCCGGCGGACCTGGATTACAGCGTAATTCCTTCGCTTTCCCGGGAGATCAAAGATAAATTGAAAAAAGCCCGGCCTATAAGCTTAGGCCAAGCTTCGCGGATCTCCGGCGTGACTCCTGTGGCTATCTCGCTTTTGATGGTATATTTAAAGAAACTAAATGGACAAAGATAAAAATTACGACGCGCTTAAAAAATTCACCCAGGATTTAGGGTTGGATCTATTCGGGGTCGCGGATATCCAGGAGGTCAAGCAGGAATTCGTGGTTTCTCCTGAACTGCTGGCTAAACTGGATAAAGCCGTGGTCCTGGGAGGCAGGTTGTCCAAGACTGTGTTAGCGGAACTGGTCCAGGCGCCTACCCGGCTTTATTCTTACCACTATCGTACTTTAAATTCGCTTTTAGACCAGTCAGCGCTGAAAATCACTCTTTATATTGAGTCTCAGGGATACCTGGCTTTACCAATTCCTACTTCCCAGATCCTGGATTGGAAAAAGCAGACCGGCCATCTCTCGCACAAAAAAGTAGGAGTGCTGGCCGGGTTAGGCTGGATCGGCCGGAATAATATGCTGGTCAGCCCGGAATACGGCAGCCAGTTCCGGCTGGTGACGATTCTTACGGATATGCCTTTAAAGATCGATCAGGTATTGCCGGATAATTGCGGCTCTTGCCATTCCTGTATGAAGGTTTGTCCGGCCCAGGCGATCAAGGAAAATGCCGAGGATTTTGACCATATCAAATGTTTTGACGCGATCAAGGGTTTCCAAAAATTGCATCTGGCGGAGCAATATATCTGCGGCGTGTGCCTGAATGTTTGTGGGGGGAAAAATTCCGGGAAAATAACAACAAATTAAGCAATTCTTAAAGTTTTAAGGAGAAGTAAAAATGATTAAGGATCTGATTTTTGGACTTACAGGCGGGCTGGGGCTTTTTATTTACGGAATATGGTTGATGAGCGAAGGGCTGCATAAAGCTTCCGGGGACAGGATGAGAAAGATCTTGCACGGACTGACCGGCAGCCCGATCAAAGGAGTATTGGTCGGCACCGGGATTACCAGCATAATTCAATCGTCCTCCGCTACCACCGTAATGGTGGTTGGTTTCGTCAATGCCGGGTTAATGACCCTTATTCAGGCCATCGGAGTGATCTTCGGAGCGAATATCGGAACCACGGTCACCGGACAGCTGATCGCTTTTAAGCTTACCGATTACGCTCTTCCGATCCTTGGTTTGGGTATGCTGACTATGCTGGTGGCGAAAAAAAAGGTCCATAAATATTTTGGAGAATGTGTTTTAGGTTTTGGAATTCTTTTCCTGGGTCTGAACATTTTGACTAATGTGGTTAAACCTTTAGGTGGATATTCCTGGTTTAATAGCATATTCGTTATTTTCAGCAATAATCCTTTTTTGGCGATCCTGGCGGGAACCGTGGTTACCGGGATAATCCAGAGCAGTTCGGTTACCACCGGTATGGTCATCGGATTGGCAATGGCCAATTTGATCGATCTAAGAGCGGCTATTCCCCTGGTTTTGGGCTGCGATATCGGAACCTGCGTTACGGCTTTGATCGCTTCAGTGGGCACGAATATTTCCGCCAGAAGAGCGGCAATAGCGCATATCATGTTCAATGTTATCGGAGTGATCATCTTTCTGCCTTTCCTGGGTGTTTTTGGGAATCTTGCCACCCGGACTTCAATGGAACTTCCCCGGCAGATCGCTAACGCCAATACTTTATTCAAGATAATAAACACTTTGATCTTTCTGCCGTTTGTCGGGCTTTACGCTAAATTCCTGACCAGGATCGTCAAGGGCAAGGAAGAAGAGGAAGATGAATATACGCCTAAGTATCTGGAAAGGCACTTACTCTTTACTCCGCCTTTTGCTTTGGACGCGGCGATCAAAGAGACAATTCGGACTTTAAGCTTGACTCAGAAAATGGTAGCTTCGGCAATGAAGAGTTTTTTGAACAATGATTCCAAGCATCTGGATAGAATTGCCCGCAGCGAGGAAGCTGTGGATTCTTTAAGGAGCGCCATTACCAACTATTTGGTGGAACTGATGCAGGGTGAATTAAGCCAGGCTGAATCCAGAAAGATCCCCGCGCTTATCCATGCTATTAATGACGTGGAGAGGATCGGCGATCATGCCGAGAATTTAAGAGATCTGGCTGAAGAGATGATCGATAAAAAAATGCGGTTTTCTAGTGAGGCTGTAGCCGAATTAAAAGCCATGTATGACGACATCAACAAGATGATCGATTGTTCGGTTAAGGCCTTGGCTAATAATAGCGCGGATGAGGCGAAAATAGTCATCGAGGAAGAATGCAAGGTCAATGAAATGCGCAATAAACTAAAAAGCAATCATGTCCGCAGGCTAGAGCAGAAGGATTGCAATGTTTTATCCGGGGTGGTATTCCTGGACGTGATCAGCAACTTAGAAAAAATCGGAGACCATCTCACTAATGTGGCTCAGGCAGTAATTGACAGCCTGCAGGAGTAAGCATTAGTTTGAAAGTTATCCTCAAAAACCAGATGAAAAAGATAAAAGCAAAAGAAAAGATCCTGATCGTTGATGATGAGAAAGACATCGTCAAGATGCTTAATTATAATCTTAAAAAAGAAGGTTACCGGACTGTTGACGCTCATGACGGCGAGGATGCTCTGGCTCTGGCTGTGCGCGAACATCCGGATCTGATATTGCTGGATTTGATGCTTCCAGGTATCGACGGCCTGGAAGTGTGCAAGCAATTGAAAAAAGAAGCCAAGACTTCCCGGATCCCCATAATCATGCTTACCGCCAAGACCCAGGAAACCGACAAGATCGTCGGCTTGGAGTTAGGCGCGGATGATTACGTGAGTAAGCCCTTCAGCCCTAAAGAATTGAACGCACGGATCAAGGCGGTTTTACGCCGTAGTTCAGAAAAAGAGATTCCCAGGGAAATCGTAAAACTTAGGGATCTGATCATGGACTTATCGCAGATCTCGGTCAGCGTAGGAAATAAACCCGTGGAGTTAACCTCTAAGGAATTCGAACTCTTAAAAACTTTAGTCCAGGCCAAGGGCAGGGTTTTAAGCCGGGATTACCTGTTGGACACTATTTGGGGTTTTGATCACGCCATGGATATTCAGACCAGGACAGTAGATGTGCATATCCGGACTTTACGCAAGAAACTAAAAAACGCGGCCAAGCACATTATTACGGTCAAGAATTACGGATACCGTTTCCAGGAGTAACTTTGCCCAGGATAAGTTTTAAGTCAAGACTGATCGGGTCTTATATTCTGCTTATTATAATTCCTTTCGTTTTTTTGGCCATTCTTCTGGATAAAAATCTAGAAGATAGCACTCTCCACGATCTCAAAACTTCGCTTACTAAACAGGCTCGTCTGATCGAAAGCCAGATCAATAAGGAGGATATTCGTAAGGATAACCGCCAGCTTTTGAGCGGCCTGGCCAGGAATTTAAGCGCAAAAACAGAAAGCCGGGTGACTTTTATTGATAAGCAGGGAGTTGTGCTTGCTGATTCCGGTAAATTAAATGATCAAGTCCCGGCTATGGAAAATCATGCTTATCGTCCGGAAGTTAAAACGGCAATATCTGGTGACCGAGGTGAGGATATCCGTTATTCTGAAACTTTTAAGGCCGATATGCTTTATATCGCGCTGCCGGTCAAGGACAAAGACGTCGTGATCGGGGTTATCCGCCTGGCTCTGCCTCTGGAACAGGTTTGGAGTATCCTGGCTACAACCCGGAAAAATATTATTTTCAGTCTTTTATTGGCTTTAGTTCTGGCATTTGTGCTTGGTTCGCTTTTGTCCCGCAGTATCATCAAGCCCCTTAACCGGATTATCCTCGGTTCGCGTAAATTCGCCCAGGGTGATTTCGGCCATCGTCTCTATCAGAATTACCCTGATGAGATCGGTGAACTGGCAAGTACTCTTAATGCCATGGCCCAGGACATCCAGAACAAGATCAGGGACCTGGAGATCAAAAATCAGCAGCTGCGCAATATTTTCCAGAGCATGGTCGAAGGGATCATTGTTGTGAATAAGGCTGCGGTTATAATCACGGTTAATGAGGCGATCGAGCGGATGTTCGATGTTTCCGTTAAAGCTGTAGAGGGGAAAATCTTCCTTGAGGCAATTCCCAATAACGATATTTCCGAGATCATCACCCGAGTTTTTAAAAACGCCAAATTAGTGACCCAAGAGCTTGCTATTGTCTGGCCGGTGAGCAAGCTTTTACAGATCAATGCTTCGCCGATATTCCAGAAACAAGAGGTCGCCGGCTGCCTCTTGGTCATGCACGATATTACCGAGATCAGGAGGCTGGAGACCGTCCGTTCGGATTTTGTGGCTAATGTTTCTCATGAGCTGAAAACCCCGCTTACTTCTATTAAGGGGTTTGTGGAAACATTGATCGAAGGCGCGTTGGAAGACAAGGAGAACGCCAGGCATTTTCTGCAGATAATCCAGGAACATACTGACCGGCTGAATAACCTGATCAATGATCTATTGGACCTGTCGTATTTAGAGTCCAAAGGGATAAAACTCGAGAGGCAGAGTTTTATATTCAAGGACCTGGTTGATAAAGTGCTTAATGGTTTTCGGGTCCAGATACAGAAAAGATCCCTCGGAGTTAATAACGAAATTCTGCCTAGTATTTTGCTCGAGGCGGATCAGGCTAAGATCGAACAGGTGTTGACAAATTTAGTCGATAATGCCATTAAGTTCAATAATGACAAAGGTAGTATCAGAATTTATTCCCAGGAGTCTGATGGTAAAATCAAGGTGACTGTTGAGGATTCGGGGCTGGGGATCCCGGTTAAAGACTTGCCGCGAGTTTTCGAGCGTTTTTACCGGGTGGATAAAGCCCGCTCCCGAGAACTTGGTGGTACTGGGCTGGGGTTATCAATTGTTAAGCATATCATAGAGTTGCATCAGGGAACTGCAGGCGTGGAAAGCGCCGAGGGGTTTGGCTCTAAATTCTGGTTTATCCTTCCTAAATAACTTCGCTTTGATTCCCAGGATAATTTTACACGGATTTTACATTGGTTTAATAAAGATATAACCTCTTTAAGCTAGCATATTCAAAACAAGGGGGTATTTATGTTAAGAAGAATAATAGTAGTTTTAATAATGTTAGCTTGGGCTGTTCCGGCTTTTGCCGGACGACAGGATAATTCTTTGCAGGTCAAGGGTTCGGATACGATGGTCAATCTCGGCCAGGCCTGGGCGGAGAAGTATATGGAGAAGAACCTTTTGGATTTCATCGCGGTTACCGGCGGAGGTTCGGGGACCGGCATGGCCAGCTTGATCAGCGGGACTTGCGATATCGCGATGAGCTCCCGGGAGATCAAGCAGAAAGAGATCGACCAGGCAAAAAATAAAGGGGTAACCCCTAATGAAATAAAAGTGGCTTTGGACGGGATCGCGGTGGTGGTCAATCTTAAAAACAACGTAGATAAACTTACTTTGGACCAACTCGGGGGGATTTTCAGCGGTAAGATAACCAATTGGAAAGAAGTTGGCGGCAAGGATGAGAAGATCGTCCTGCTGTCCCGCGAGGTAAATTCCGGGACTCATGTTTATTTTAAAGAGCATGTATTAAGGAAGAATGATCCCAATTCCAAAGAAGAATTTTCTCCCAAGGCGCTGATGCTTTCTTCTTCACAGGCTATTGCAGACGAAGTCGCGGGTAATTCTTCTGCGATCGGTTATTATGGCATGGGCTATATTTCTCCTAAACAAAAACCAATAGCCATCGCTAAAGATGAAAAATCGACTTATGTCGCTCCGACTATTGATAATGTGGTCAAGAACAGTTATCCCATCTCCAGGCCGTTATTTATCTACACTAATGGAGAGCCTCAGGGGTTGGTTAAGAAATTCGTGGATTTCGCGCTTTCCGCGGAAGGCCAAAGGATAGTTTTAGAAACCGATTTCGTTCCGGTCAAATAGCGGACCCGACAACCACAACTGACTATGTGCAAGATCAAAGAGTTCATAATCGAGAAGCTGATCCTTTTGTGCGGATTGGCTTCTGTTTTTTTCGTAGTTTTGATCTTTATCTTTTTGCTCAAAGAAGGCCTGGCGTTGTTTAGGATAGTTAATGTGGGGGATTTCCTTTTTGGAAAAAGTTGGTATCCTATTTCTGAGCCGGCGCAGTTGGGTATCTTACCGCTCATACTGGGTTCTCTTTTAGTTACTTTAGGCGCCGCTTTGATCTCTGTCCCGATCGGAGTGGGCTGTGCGATTTACATCGCGGAAGTCGCTCCGGGAAAGATCAAAGAATTATTAAAGGTTGGGATTGAACTTTTAGCAGCCATCCCCAGTGTAGTCATCGGTTTTATCGGGATGGTGACTTTAGTTCCGCTGGTAAAAAATGTTTTTCATCTGCCGACCGGGCTGACCGCTTTATCCGGATCGATCATGTTGGCTTTTATGGCAATGCCAACAATTGTTTCGATCGCGGAAGACGCGCTTTACGCGGTTCCAAAATCATACCGCGAAGGCGCCTTTGCTTTAGGCGCCACTCACTGGCAGACGATTTGGCGGGTAAGCCTTCCCGCGGCATCTTCCGGGATACTGGCCGCGGTAATGCTGGGTATCGGCAGAGTTATAGGAGAGACTATGGCGGTAATGATGATCACCGGAAACGCCGCGGTCATTCCAGCGAGTATTTTACAACCGGTGCGAACCCTGACCGCGACCATTGCCGCGGAAATGGGCGAGGCGGTTGTGGGCAGCGAACATTATTTCGCCTTATTCGCGATAGGTGTGGTTCTGTTCGTGATCAGTTTTATTATTAACGTGGGCGCGGACCTATTTTTGCACAGGAATAAATGAAAAGAAACCCTTTAAGGACTCAGAAGATTGCTTTTGGCTTTTTATTATTTTCGACGCTGCTTATAGTTCTGCCCGTTGGTTTTATCGTTATGCAGATTATCATTAAAGGACTTCCGGCGATCAATTGGCAGTTTCTCAGCGATATGCCCCGTCAGGGCATGCGCGCCGGAGGGATCTTTCCGGCCATAGTTGGGACGCTGTATCTGGTTACCGGAGCGATAATTTTTGCTCTGCCTATCGGGGTCCTGGCCGCTATCTATTTAAGCGAATACGCTAAAGATAACCTGCTTAATCGGATGATCAAGCTATCCATTGTTAACTTGTCGGGCGTTCCCTCGGTAGTTTACGGGCTGTTCGGCCTGGCGCTTTTTGTGGTCTTTTTTAAATTCGGGGTTTCTATCCTTTCGGGATCGCTTACTTTAGGGATCATGATCTTGCCGATAATCATTACCACTTCACGGGAAGCGCTGGAGGCTGTGCCTCAATCTTTTCGGGAAGTCAGTCTTTCTTTGGGGGCGAGCAAGTGGCAAACGATCCACAACATTGTTTTGCCTAACGCTATTTCGGGAATATTGACCGGGACGATCTTGGGACTGGGCCGGGCAGCCGGCGAGACCGCGCCGATCTTATTTACCGTGGCCGCGTTTTATTTGCCGCGCTTGCCGAAGTCAATCTTCGACCAGGCCATGGCTTTGCCCTATCATTTGTATGTTATTTCCACCCAGGTCCCGAACGTGG
>Ga0315275_10000390_pt1 | contig 36214 bp, 22 predicted proteins | sample YL17G03_0_MG_FD_205557 | JGI IMG/M metagenome (GOLD analysis project Ga0315275, IMG submission 205557) | Sediment microbial communities from Yellowstone Lake, YNP, Wyoming, USA - YL17G03_0 | ecosystem: Environmental > Aquatic > Freshwater > Lake > Sediment | place: USA: Wyoming | collected...
ACCGGCTCCTGTTTAGCCGCCACCTCCCACTTGCCGCTGGTGTTGATGAGCAGCTCGCCGTAGGCGTCAAGGTCCATCAGGCCCTTCTCGCCGACGATCATGGCGCTGAACTCCCGGCGCGCAAACGACGGCGGCGGCATCTCGCCGGAGCTCCAGAGCGTGACGACGGCGCCGTCGCGCATGGACATCAGGACCATGGAGGAGGCCTCGACCACGGCTTTCGGGTCCATGCTCATGCACTTGCCGTAGATCGTGGCGTAATCCGAGCCCGTCAGCCAGCGGATGCGGTCGAAACAGTGGATGGCGTGCCCGAACAGGATGCCCAGGTTCTCCTTGTCGCTCTGCCACTTGGGGAACTTCACCAGCCCGCCGGCGAGCAGGTGAAAATCGAGGATCTGACGGACGCGGCCGATCTCGCCCCGGTCGATGAGCTCCTTGGCCTTCAGGTTGCAGGTGCGGCTGCGCTGCGAGAAGGTGATCGAAACGAGGACCCCCTTGTCCTTGCCCTTCTGGATGATCTCGTCGCAGAGGGCCACGCTGTGGGCCATCGGCTTCTCGATCATGACGTGCTTGCCGGCGGCGATGGCGGCCAGGGCCTGCTCGCCGTGAAGGAAGTGGGGAGTCTCGATGAACACGGCGTCGATGTCGTCGCGGGCCAAGAGGTCCGCCAGCGTCTTCTCCGCGGTGATGCCGTACTTTTCGCCCACCGGTTGGGAAATCTCGAGGGTGGCGTCAAAGACGGCCTTCATGGTCGCGCCCTTGACGAACTTGGCGACCGTCTCGACCTGCGTCTTGCCCATGAAGCCGCAGCCGATGACGCCGATGCCGAGGTCGCGGGTGTCGGTCATTTCTCCTCCTTTTGGGTATGCCGCTTCTGCAGCTCCTTGCTGATATAGCGGCGGGTGATTTCGTTTTCCGTCGGGATCAGGCCGTAGAGTGCGGGCCGCCGGTTCTCGAAGATCATGTCCCGCCAGCCATAAAGGACTTGGGGCAGATCCGGCGTGAAGTAGTTGGGAATGTCCTCGCCGCCGGGCTGGGGCTGTTTCGGGCTCAGCCCGGCGTAATAAACCTTCTCGACGGAGAAGTCGATGTCGGCGAAGATAACGCCCTGAGTCTGGTAGGACGAGGAGGCGATGAGCCCGCCGTAGGGGTCGACGATGACGCTCCGGAGGCCGGGGTCGGACGTGTTCCAATGGGCGCAAGCGATATAAACGCCGTTGTCGATCGCCCGGGCCCGGATCAGGAGATCGTTGCGGTACCCGTCCGGACCCCACATCTGGCTCGGGTCGAGGATGAGCTCGGCGCCCTTGAGGGCGAGCGTCCGGTCGATCGGGAACTGGGAGAGGTCGCCGCACTCGCGGGCGGCGATCCGGGCGAAGTCCGTGTCCAGGACGTCGAAGCTTCCCAGCCCGGACGGCCAGTAAAGCGGCGCGGAGTAGACCAGGCGGCCGCTCCGGTCCCAGATGCGCGCGGCGCCGTTCGGGGTCTTCTCGTCACCGATGCCGCCAATCACAACATAGCAGCGATGGGACGCCGCCCAGCGGGAAACATCAGCCAGGCCCCGCTTGACTTCCGGGTCCTCGGGATTCTTGACGCCGTTCTCGGAAAAAAGGACAAGGTCCGGCTTGAACTCCCAGGCCCGGCCGAGGAGCTCGAAGATCCACTTCGGGTAAACGCCGTCCTTCCACATGTCGTCGCCGCTCGTATAGGCCACGGCGATGCGGGCTTGGCGCTTCTTGAACACGGGCAGCGCGGGTTTCGTCCAGGGCTCGGCGACCGCCTTGAAGGCCGCCCGCCCGCCGTTATTGGGAACGTAGAAGAGGTTCTCGAAGTTCGGGGTCATCGAGTAGACGTCCTCTTTCCGCTCGTCGAGGTCGAGGGAGAGGGAGGCGGCGCCGTGCCGGTAGCCCGTGTCCGCGCGGATCGTCCCCGACCGGTCGATGACCATGCTCCTGCCGAAGGCCGCGCCCTTCATGCCGTAACCGTAGTTGGCGGTGATGTAGGTCCGCGGGTCGGCGTAATGCGCCGTGACCAGGAAGGCGTGCGAGTCCGCGGCCCGGGCGTGGAGCAGCGGCAGCCACTGGTAGTGCTCGCGGAGCCGCTGGGGAGAATTCTGCCAGACGAGGACCTCGGCGCCCTTCATCCGCAGGACCTCGTAGATCTCGGGAAAATAAAAGTCCGAGCCGATGGTCAGGCCGAGCGTGGCGAAGGGCGTCGTGATGACGGGGAGGTCGTCCCCCAGGGCGATGTCGTCGTCCCAGGCGGTCCGGTGGCTCTTCCGGTACTTGCCGGCGATCTCGCCCCGGGGCCCGATGACGAGCGCGGTGTGATAGGTCTTCCCCGACGCCGCCCGCTCGACCAGGGCGACGACCAGGTGGGCCCGGCGGCTCCTGGCGAAGTCGAAGAATTCCCGGAGCGAGGCCTTCTCCTTCCCCTCCTCGAAACTCAGGAAGGGCAGGAACGGCGTCACGATCAGGCTTTCCCGGCGGCTCCGATCGACCCGGCCGAGCATGTCGAGGACATGGGCCTTGTTCTGATAGGCAGCGCCGTCGAGCAGGCAGACGGCCGAAATGGACCTCAGTCGGCCGGCGGGCGCGTCCGGAGCGGCGGCGACGGCCTGGGGCGCCAGGCAGGCCAGCCCGGCCAGAGCTGCGCCCAGCGCCAGGAGGGCGCGACCACGCGATTGGAGCGGATTTCGGACTCTCAAGGCAGCTTATCCGTCCGCCCGTCAGGACTTGAGGAATCCGGAGGGCCGGCCGAGGCGCTTGCGAATCCGCCGCAGGGCTAGCAGGTTCTGCATCAGGTGGCGGGGGTGATGGAAAATTTCCACCCGCGTATGATGCGGGACGAAAGTCACCTGCCGGTCCGGCCAGTCATCGTACAGCGAAAACCCGTGCTTACGCAGCGAGTACTTGTCCTGGACGAAAGAAAAGGTCCGGGCGAACCACTCCTGCGCCCAATCCTCGCCGGTGTGCTCGATGATGAACAGGGTCCCGATCAAGACCTCCTCCTGGGTCCACAAGGGCTTATCCAGGATCCAGAGATTGGCATGGACATCCTTGAGCCCCCTGAAGAACCCGCCGAAGACCGGGTCCCAGGCGATCTCCAAGTGCCGCTTGAAAATCGCCTCGGCCCTGCGGAAGAGATCCTTGTCGTTCCGGCGATGGGCCTCGTGGACCATCATCCACATCGTCTCGATGGCGTGGCCGGTATAGACGAGGTCCCGGTACACATTGTCCGGCCGCGTGTAGTCATGGTTGAGGACCTCGTTGAGGAGGCCGTATCCGGGGTTGAAGTGCTTGTCCATGATGGACCGGACGGCCCGCTCGTTCACGGCGGCCAGCTCGGCGTCGTCACGGTGGGCGAGCATCTGCTGGGTGACGTTGAGGAGCAGCATGGCCACGCCCATGAGCCTCGCGCCGGGGAGCGACGGGGCGTCCTTCCCGAGATAGACCTGGGCCGCGTTCGGCGCGTAGTCGGGGCGGTCGAAGATCCGGACGCACTTGAGGACGATCTCCTTGGCCTGGTCCCAGTAGGTTGCATCCCCGGCCGCCTTGGAGAACTCGGCCAGGGCGTTGGCGATGAACAGGTCGCCCGACACCTCCTCGCTGACGGGGTAGTACTTGCCCCCGATAAACTGCCCCTCGACGATGATCGGCTCGCCCTCCTTGGTGAACTCGGCAGCCCAGAGCTTATCGCCCTCCGGGGGGTGCCGCATGATGAACCGGACCGCTTTCTCGGCGATGTCAAGGTACCGCTGCTTTTTTTTGAAGTTGTTGTAAAGAAAGGAGTAAGACCAGATTCCGCGGCCGCAATACCAAGTGTTCTTGGTCGTTTTGAGGAGCGTGCCGTCGCGGTCGACATTGGTCATGAACCCGCCGAGCTTGTGGTCCACGACGTGCTTGTCCAGGAAGGGGAAGAAATCCTTGAAGATGTCGTCTTCGTATTGCCGGGCCAGCTGCCTGAGGGTGAAGTCTCCGATGCGTCTCATTTTTTCGTCAGTGCCTCCATGATGGATTTGGCCGTCTCCGCCTGCGGCGAATCCGGCGCCAGCTCCAGGAATTTCTTGAAGGCGTCGACCGCCTCGTCATTCTTACCCTGGGCGACCGAGGCCATGCCGAGCTGGTAGTAGCCGTCGGCGAAGCCCGGGTCGATCTCCACGGATTTCTTGAAATACTGGAAGGCCTCGGCCGTGCTGCCCACGTTATAAAGGCAGACGCCGGCGTTGAAAGCCGTGTCGATGTCCCGGACGTCCCCCACCGTGAGCTTTCCGTACCACGCCGCGGCCTCGGCCTTGTTGCCCAGGTTGTTGTAGGCATTGGCGATCGCGGCCACGATGTCCGCCCGCTCCGGTGTTTTCTCATAGACTTTCAAGTAGGCTTTGACGGCCTCTTCATAGTTTTCCTCGGCAAAATAGGAAGTGCCGATATTCTTGTAAAGGACGTAGGCCTCCGGATTGTCGGCGATGATCTTTTCGAGGATCGCCCGGGCCTCCGGGTACTTCTTCTCCTGCAACAGCTGGTCGGCCTTCTTCGCCTCGGCGAACACCGTGTCCTTGACGACCAGCCCCTTGATCATCCGAAGCTTGACCGTCAGCACGTCCCTGAGGGCGCCCGACTCATAAACCACGTTTTGGCTGATTGTCTGGGAGGCGTACCCGACCTTGTCGAATTCCAGGGTCCACATCCCGGTCCTCATGTAATTGGCGTTCCAGGTGCCGTCCTTGCCGGTTACGGGCGAAGGCTGGAATTGCATGTTCAGGCTCGGGTTGAACATCTTGACCGTCACGTCCGGGATCGGCTGGCCGGATTCCTCGTCCAGAACCAGCCCCCGGATCTTCCCCCGGCCCTGCTGGGAATTGAGGGCGCCGGCCGTGAACAATGCGAGACAGGCGAAACAGGTTATGAATTTTTTCATGGGTATCTCCGCGTTCTGAAAAGACTCATGATCCACCCTGGATTATAAGAAAAAAGGCGCTCCCGTTCAAGACGAATAATCGGCCTGTCTTAAGCCCCAGGCCGGCTTCGCTAACCATTCGATAGACTTGAGCTCAGGTTGTCAAGAGCCGGAGAAGAGCTTGACGGTCTCGTCCTTGAGCAGGATGACGAACGAGTAGACGGCGAGGGCCGTGCCCAGAGGGAAGCTCAGAAGGTGGAAAAAAGAGACGACTAGTATCAGGATGCGCGCCCATTCCCGCTTCTTCATCAACCCGAGCCCGCCGATGATCTGCGGCAGGGCGAGCAGCAGAAAAAAGGAGCCTATCCCCCAGGCGATCAGTCTCAAGATGCCGGCCCCGATCTCCCAGTTGTGCGGGATGAACGAAATCCCGAAAAGGATGATGGCCACGGCGAACCCGAAAAAGAAACCGACGACGCCGTAGATGATCCAGAGAAGAGAGATGAGATTGACGTGTTTTTCCATGGCCATCTCCTCAGTTCCTGACGAGTTCCGGCCGCCGGCCGCGGTCTCGATATCATTATATGGGTTTTCGCGCCCGCGGGCCAGCGGTCCCGGCGCCTGAATCGAGGCCCCCCCGCCGCCCGAGAATCTCGGAGAGTTTCTTGTCCATGTCCCCGAAGTGGGTGCCCGGCCAATAGACGCGGCCGCACCGGGGACAGATGGAGAAGGCCGAGGCCCTCTCGAAGACGAAGGGGGCTACGAGATTCCGCGCATTTTTCCGCGCCAGACGCTTGAGCCGGACGTTGCAGGCGAGGCAGCGCGACAGGGGCCGCGCCTTGTCCCGGAGCTCCAGGACGTCGAGGACCTGGGCGAGCTGGAGGCGCCAGTCATCGCTCTCGATGAGCAGACCGCGGATATTTTTTGCGGACTGGAGAAGCGGGTGGTCCCTGGTGAGGAGCACCCGGCGCTCGCGGCGGGCCGTCTGGAGGAGCTCCCGGTCCCCGGCACGGTTCCCATAAGAGGCGTCAAACCCCAGGATTCTCAGCCACTTGGCCAGCTTCCCGAGCATGACATCGACGACGAATTTCACGGGCGACGCCTCAGAGACCGAGGAACTGGACGGCCAGTCCGGAGACGAAGATCATCAGCCCGGCCAGGGCGTGAGAATATTTCTCGAGCTTCCCCAGCCGGGCGAAGCTCGCTCCCCACGAGGCGGCGGCGATGATGACCAGCATGGTGGCGATGGTCACGAGGCCGAAAGCCGCGGCCACCAGGACGACGCCGGCCAGGCTGCGACGCGCCGCCGGGTACATGATCAGGGGAATCAGGGGCTCGCAGGGCCCGAAGACGAAAATCGTGAAAAGAATCCAGGGTGTGATGTTGGCCTTTCCACCGCCGCCGTGGAGGTGAGCGTGTTCGGAGGCCGCGTGCGAATGGGCGTGCTCATGGCGATCATCACGCCCGCGCGCCTGCTCCGGGACGGAAGCGTGGCCGTGGAGATGGGGATGCGTGTGCGGTTTGTCTTTCCAGGCCCGGCGCATGCCCCAGACGAAATAGGCCAGCCCGAACCCGATGAGCAGCCAGGAGGCGATGGCCCCGCGCGCCGATTCCACGCCTTCGAGCCGGGCGACGGCGAGGCCCAGGGCGAGGCCCAGGAATCCAAGGGCGACCGAGCTCAGGATGTGCCCCAGGCCGGCCAGGAAGGCAACGACGAGCGTCTTGCGGAGCGTCCACCGCCTGGCCCGGCCGATGACGATGAACGGGAGGTAGTGGTCCGGGCCGATGACGGTGTGGACGAGGCCGAGCGAGGCGGCCGTGCCGGCCAGGACCCATATCTCCGGATCGATCATCTCTCAGCTCCGCCCCCGGGCGACCGGCCCTGCGCCGGGGCAAAAAAAAATGGTGGACGGTAGGGGACTCGAACCCCCGACCTCAGCGTTGCGAACGCCGCGCTCTCCCAGCTGAGCTAACCGCCCACGCCAAGCTTTCCCGTTTGAAGTTAGAATTTACCACGTTTGCCCGATTTTTTCCAGAGGAGGCTCGGGGTTTTGCCGCCCTTTTCGTGAACCCAGTGCCCATGAATAGGGTCCTGTCACGGCGCGTCCCCGTCCGTCCTCGCTCCACCCATCCCCCCGTGGGGCACCCCTTCCGCTGCGGGCGTTGCGGGGACTGGCGCCGTGCCACCCTGCCATGATCTTTGCCCTTCACGAAAAGCGCGGACCCCCTCGCCTCAGCAAAATAAGGAGTGCCCGCTCCGGCTCTCATACGGCCCTCTTCATGACGCCGGTCCTCGCCTGTCAATCAAACGACAGGTTCCGCTTAAAAAACGCTCCGGATTGCGGTGCTTCCGACTTTTTTGTCTGTAATGGACATCTCTTATATAATTCACGTGATTAAGTAAGGAGAACAGCCATGGCCGATAACATGTTTGACCTGAGCGGCAAAGTCGCCATCGTCACGGGCTCGAGCCGGGGGCTGGGACAGTACATGGCTCGCGCACTTGCCCGGGCCGGCGCCACCGTCGTCGTCACCAGCCGCACGCTCTCATCGCTGGACGAGGTCGCCCGGGAGATCCGCGAGTCCGGCCGGGACGTCTTCCCCCACGAGCTCGATGTGCGCTCATACGACAGCGTCCAGGCGATGGTCGAGGACACCGACCGCCGGTTCGGCCGGATCGACATCCTGGTCAACAACGCCGGCTGCAACGTCCGCAAGCCGGCTGTCGATGTAACGCCGGAGGAGTGGGATATGATCCTCGAAACCAACCTGCGCGGGCCATTTTTCATGGCCCAGGCCGTCGCCAAGAAGATGATCCCGCGCCGCTACGGGCGGATCATCAACATCGGATCGGTCACCTCGGTGTTCGCCTACGCGGCCCTCGCCCCCTATTGCGCCAGCCGGGGCGGCGTCCGGCAGCTGACAATGAGCCTGGCCGACGATTGGGGAATTTATGGGATCACGGTCAACTGCCTGGCCCCGGGTTGGTTCAAAACGCAGCAGACGCGGGTGCTTTATGAGGATCCGACCTGGGTCGAATACATAACCGACCGGATCCCCCTCAAGCGCGTCGGGCAGCCCGGCGACCTCGACGGCGCGGTGGTCTTCCTGGCCTCGGACGCCAGCGCCTATGTCACCGGACAGACGCTGCTCGTCGACGGCGGCATCACGACAGGGGCGACCCGGGCGACTTCCCGAAAGAGGCAGATAGAGGACTGAGTCCGGCTCACGACGCCTCGGCTGTGGATTCGATCCGGACCGTCTTCATCACGTCGGCTTTCTGCGCGGCCAGGAGCCTGTCCACTTTTCCCCTCGAAACAGCCGAGGTCGTGCCGATCCCGGTGACGCAAGCCGCGCCCGAGGCTTCGGCGTCGAGCAGGGCGTCGGCCAGCTCGTCGTCGGTCCAATCGAGCCCGCTCGCCCGGCGGGACTTGAGCTTCAGGACGGTCCTCCGGATGAACCCGGCGCAGAAGGCGTCGCCGGCGCCCGTGGGGTCGAGCGTCCGGACGCGGAACCCGCCCATGCTCAACCGGCGGCCGGGCGTCGCCGCGGTCAGTCCCTTGGATCCCCGGCTGACGAGGACAAGCTCCGGCCCCGAGTCGAGAAGAAGCTCGACGGCCGACGTCAGATCCGTTTTCCGGGTCAGGCTCAGCGCCTCGACGTCGTTGCAGTGGAAAATGTCGGTCCACCGCAAGGCCTTCCGGAGAAAGTGCCAGGTCTTGTTATAGGGCATGACCGGGTCGACGAACGTCAGGCAGCCCAGGCGCTTGACCTCGCGCAGGACGTCGGCCAGGCCGTGGTCGAACTTTTCCATCAGGCCCACGCCGCCGGCATAGAACACCGCGGGCCGGTCCTGCCGCACCGCCCGGACGACGAAATCCGGTGAGAAATAATAACTGGCGCCCACGCCGACATGGTAACGTCGGTCTTCGCCCGTGACGACCAGGATCAGGTCGACCGAGGTCCGGGCCCGGTTCGTCCGCTGCAGGTTCAGCTCCACCCCCTCCCCGGCGAGGGCCTTCTCGAAGAAATCGGCGAACGGGTCGTTGCCCACGCCCCCGACACAGCTCACCTCGCCCGGCTTCATGCCCAGCCGCATCAGGTCCGCCGAGACGTTGGCCGCGTGGCCGCCGAGGTGGGCCTCGATCGCCCGGCGAGTGAAGGTGATCCCGCCGGGAGGAGAGACCCGGGGCAGGTCGGCGGCGATGAGGTCGGCAACCAGGATTCCCGCGCAGGTCACTCTCTTCATGGCGATTCTCCCGTTCTCCTCAGTCTCCCCCAATATTATGCGGGATGGGAGCGCAAATCAACACTCCCACAGGATACTTCGCCAAGAGAAATGAGCTCCGGCGGAAATACCCCCTCCCCTCTATCCCCTCCCGCCTGGGGCGGGGAAAATGAAAAGCGCAAAGTGTTTCAGCTGATACTTTCTTGACATTCCGCCGCCTGCGGCGTTATCTATGAGCCAGACCGGAGGAAAATGAGCACATCGAGGGATCGCAGGATTCTCTTGTGGCTGGCGGTGGCCGCCGCCGCGGCCCTCGGCTCGCTCCTCGCGGCCTGGCCCCCCGTCCAGGAACCGGCCGGGCCGGCCGCGGAATTCGATATCCGGGACGTCATGATCCCGACACGCGACGGCGTCAAACTCCATACGACAGTCTATTCTCCCAATCAACTTCCGGAGCCCCTGCCGATCCTCCTGAGCCGGACACCCTACGGGATCTCGGGCGCGGAACAGAATCTCAGGGGGAGATACAAGGAGTTGGCGGACGACGGATACATCTTCGCCTTCCAGGACATCCGCGGACGATACGCCTCCGAGGGCGCCTTCGTCATGATGCGGCCGGTCAGGGACCGCGCGGATCCGAAGTCGTACGATGAGGCGACCGACGCCTATGACACCATCGACTGGCTGGTCAATAATACCCCCGGGAATAACGGACGGGTGGGCATGCTCGGCGTATCCTACGACGGCTGGCTGACGGCCATGGCCCTCGTCGAACCGCATCCTGCGCTCAGGGCGGTTTCGCCCCAGGCCCCGCCCGCCGACATGTGGCTGGGCGACGATTTCTTTCATAACGGCGCGTTCCGGCTGAGCTACGGGTTCGAGTACGCCGCCAGGATGGAGACGACCAAGCAGCAGTACTCCTTCGAATTCGACCGCTACGACACCTTTGATTGGTATCTGGCGCTCGGCCCCCTGTCGAACGTCAACGCAAGGTACCTGATGGGCAAAATTCCCACCTGGAACGATTTCGTCGCTCATCCGAGCTATGACGAGTTTTGGAAGCGCCAGACCATCGTGCCGCATCTCACCGCGGCCCGGGTGCCGACCCTCAACGTCGCCGGCTGGTGGGACCAGGAGGACTTCTTCGGGCCGGTGCGGATCTACTCAGCCCTCGAGGCCAGCGACACCGCGAACGTGAATTATCTCGTCGTCGGCCCCTGGAACCACGGCGGCTGGAACGGTGAGGGAAACAGGCTCGGCGATATCGAGTTTGGGACCCCGACGGGCCGCCATTTCCGGGCCGACATCCAAGCCCCTTGGTTCGCCTACTTTCTCAAAGACAAGGGAACGCGGCCGGCGGACGAGGCGATCACCTTCGAGGCGGGCACAAACGTCTGGCGGAGCTGGAAGTCCTGGCCGCCCGAAACACGCACTTCCGCTAGGAATCTTTATCTCAGGGAAGGCGGGCGGGCGTCGTTCGAAGCCCCGGGCGAGACGGGTGATGCGGCTTTTGACAGCTACCTCTCCGACCCGCGACATCCGGTGCCGTATCGCCATCGTCCGGTCCCGGCGACGTACTTTCCCGGCGGTTCCGGCTGGTCTACCTGGCTCGTAGAAGACCAGCGCTTCGTGGACGACCGGCCCGACGTCCTGAGCTGGGAGAGCGCTCCCCTGGAGCAGGACATTTCCATCGCCGGCCAGGTCGAGGCCCATCTGTTCGCGTCGACGACGGGGACTGACAGCGACTGGGTCGTCAAGCTCATCGACGTCTACCCCGAAGAGACGCCCGAGGATTGGCAGCTGGCCGGGCGCCAGCTGATGGTGGCGAATGAGGTTTTTCGCGGCCGGTACCGGAAGAGCTTCGAGCGGCCCGAGCCGATACCTGCCAACGCAGTCGTTTCCTACGTGATCGACCTTCACACGCAGAGCTACCGCTTCAAGAAGGGGCACCGGATCATGGTCCAGGTCCAGAGCAGCTGGTTTCCGCTCATCGACCGGAACCCCCAGACCTATGTCCCCAACATCTTCGAGGCCGGAGCGGAGGACTTCCGGGCGGCCACGCAGCGCGTCTATCGTTCGGCCGGGTACCCATCGCACGTCACGGTGCCCGTGGTCATCCGATAATTGAGATCATGAGAATTCGAATCCATTCTTCCATTTAAGGAGAAACACATGTCCGATAACAAAATCAATCGACGCGATTTTCTGAAGTCGGCCGCCGTCGCTTCCGCGGCGCCGGCCCTCTTGTCCATCGTCCCCCGGCACGTCTTAGGCCTCGGCCAGACGCCGCCGAGCGAAAAGCTGAACGTCGCGGGCATCGGCATCGGCGGTAAGGGCGCCGCCGACCTGGTCGAGCTGGAGGGCGAGAACATCATCGCCCTTTGCGACGTCGACCCGAACTACGCCGCCAAGACGGTCGCGCGCTACCCCGGGGCGAGGTTTTACACCGACTACCGCCTGATGCTGGAGAAGGAGAAGGGCATCGACGCCGTCGTCATCGCCACGCCCGACCACACCCACGCCGTCATCACGCTGGCCGCCATGCAGCTCGGCAAGCACGTCTACACCCAGAAGCCCCTGACGCACAGCGTCTTCGAGGCCAGGGCGCTCGCCCGGGCGGCCCGCGACTCCAAGGTCACGACACAGATGGGGATCCAGGGCCACTCGGCCGAGGGCAGCCGGCTGATCTGCGAGTGGATCCGGGCCGGCCTCATCGGCGAGGTGACCGAGGTGGACGCCTGGTGCGACCTGTCCTATTACCCCTGGGGCCACGCCCAATGGAGCTCGAAATGGGGAGTCCGTCCCGAGGACACGCCTCCCCTGCCGCCGGGCATGGACTGGGACCTCTGGATCGGACCGGCGCCGATGCGGCCGTATCATCCCGCCTACCACCCGCTCGTCTGGCGCTGCTGGTGGGACTTCGGCGTGGGGATGATGGGCGACCGCGGCGTCCACACCTTCGACCCGATCTACTGGGCGCTCGAGCTCGACGCGCCCGAGAGCATCGAGGCCACGAGCTGCAGCCTCAACCCGGAGACCCATCCCCTGGCGAACCTCGTCACCTATCGCTTCCCGGCCCGGGGCAAAAGACCGCCCGTCAAGCTGACCTGGTACGACGGCCTGCGCGCGCCGCGGCCGGAGGAGCTCGAGGAGGGCCGGACGATGCCCGCCGAGGGCGGCTCCATCTTCAAGGGCACGAAGGGCAAGATCATGGCCGGAATTTACGGCGACGCGCCCCGCATCATCCCCGAGAAGCTGATGCAGGAAGCGCAGCGGCCGGCGGAGACGATCCCGCGGGTCGAGGGAAGTCACGAGAAAGACTGGGCGCGCGCCTGCAAGGCCGGGACCAAGGCCGGGGCGCCCTTCGAGTACTCCGGGCCGCTCACCGAGGTCTGCCTTCTCGGAAACGTCGCCAAGCGGCTGGATGCGCGGATTTACTGGGACGCAGAAAACATGAGGGTGACCAACAACCCGGCCGCCGAGCCTCTCATCCGGCGCGTTTACCGCGAGGGCTGGAGCCTGTAAGACAGTACCGACCCAGTCTCCGGGCGGACCGGTCACCACTTATCGTAGTGGATACGGGCCGGGTCGAAGCGCTCCGACGGCGCCTTTTTTTCGGCCGGATGGCCGATGGGGATGAGGGCCAGCGGTATGACGTGGTCCGGAAGATTCAGAAGATTTCGGAGACCGCTGACCCGGTCCTCCCGGGGATGGACCCCGCACCAAACCGAGCCGAGCCCCTGGTCGGTGGCGGCGATCAGAATATTCTGAGTCGCCGCGGCGCAATCCTGCACCCAGAACCCCCGGTGTGTATCTCGCTCGAGGTTGCCGCAGACGACGATGGCGGCCGGAGCCTGACGGCACATCTGGGCGTGAGGGTGGACATCGGGAATTTTGTCGAGCACGGCGCGATCTTTGATGACGACGAATTCCCACGGTTGCTGGTTCCCGGCCGATGGCGCGCTCATGGCCGCCTCGAGCAGGGCCTTGATCGCATCGTCCGGGACAGGTTCCGAGGTGAAGCGGCGGATGCTGCGCCGGGAACGGATGGCCTTCATTTTCCCGCGGGCAGCTGAGATGTGCAGTGAGGGCAGCGGCTCGCCTTCAGGGGAATCGCGGAATAGCAGAAGGGGCACTCCTTGGTCGTCGGCGCGGCGGCCGGCGCTTCGGCCGTATTCTTCAGCTTGTTCATCTGCCGGATGACCAGGAAAATGGAGAAAGCGATAATGATGAAGTTGATGATCGTGTTGATAAAAACGCCGACGTTCAGCGTCACCGCGCCCGCCTGCTTGGCCGCCGCCAAGGAGGCATAGGGGCTCGGCATCGTCCCCTGCTTGAGCACGAGGAACAGGTTGGCGAAATCGACGCGACCGAGCAGCAGGCCGATCGGCGGCATCAGCACATCGGCCACAAACGAGGCGACGATGGTGCCGAAGGCGGCGCCGATGATGATGCCCACCGCCATGTCGACAACGTTGCCGCGCATGGCAAATTCTTTGAACTGTTTAAACATGCCTTCCTCCTTATATCAAATCGCTGGATCTATGGCTGAACCACCGGAAACCCAGGCTCCGCACCGCCCGAGTCGAGATGCCAGAAAGGCAGCCAGAGGAGCCCGGACCACTGGATGGCGATGTCCTTTTTCTTGGGCCGCAGGATGACGGCCTGGAGGGTTTCGGCGGCGGGGTCGAAAGCAACGCCGATCCTGTCCGCTTCCCCCTCAAGCTGCCGCTCCAGGTCAGCCAGCCTCGATGTGGCCTGGTCGACCTGTTGTTGGGCCCGCTGGATGTCCATTTTTTCATAGTAGGCGCGGCTGGCGCCCCTGGCGCTCGTCGTCGCCCGTCCGATCTGGGAGGCCTTCCGGCCGAGGATGGCGCCGAGTATGGTCGCTCCCATGGAGATCGTGGTCTGGGTCATTTGCTCTCTGTACTGCTCCTGCTCTCTCTGGAGCCGCTGCTGGGCGAGCAGGAGCTGGTTTTGAAGGGTGTTGATTTTGGCCGCAAACTTCTGCCGCAGCTTGGCCAGCTCGGCGTCCCTTTTTTCCCGGGCCTGCTGGCCGAGGCGGATGCGGAAATCCCTCTCGGGCTCACCGGGTTGGGAAACGGCCTGGAACGTCGGGCTCTTCCAGAGGTTGAGCTGATGACTCCGGGTCAGGAAGTCGGCGTAATCGTCGCCCGCGGACTTGAAAAGCGAGGCCGTCCGCCCCGGAACGGGTAGGAAGGAGGCGCCGGCCGGAGCTTCCCGGGAAAGGCCGTCGAGTTTGACCCGGATAGGCCGGGCCTTGTCCCAAAGGAGGCCGAGGACGTCCCCGCCAAGCTCCAGAAAGTGGGCGGCGTCCGCGACGTAGGATATCCCGAGGCGGTTGTCGAAGATCGCGACCTGGGCGAGGGCGGCCGCGCCCGGGTGATAGACGAGACGCGCCGCTGAGGACGGCTGGCCGGCCGCCGGAAAGAAGAGCTCGATCAGGCCGGGGGCGAGGGGAGCCCTTGGCCCGGCCGCGGAGAAGGGCACGGAGGGAGCCTCCGGGACGGCCGGCCGCGCCGGTTCGACGGGCGCCGCTGCCGGGCGCTCTTTTTTGTCCTTCATCAGGCTCGCGATCTGCTGTCGCGTCAGGGGGCCTCGGAGATAGGAGAGCGCCCAGCGCGTGTTCATCAGCACCGGCGCGTCCTCGTGGACATTGTGCATCAGGAAAACGCGTTTCTTGAGCGCGCTGAGTTGGTTGGAGACCGCCTGGAGGTCGAAATTGCCGCCGACACCTGACAAACCCTCGAGGAGCCGGTCTTTGTCGCGCTCGGTCTGCAGGCGCCCGATGAACCAGGTCCCGGCGTTGGCCAGCCCCTTGTAGTCCAGGTCCACGGGGTTCTGGGTAGAGAGCACAATGCCGAGGCCGAAGGCCCGGGCTTGCTTGAGGAGGGTGAGCAGGGGCCGCTTGGACGGCGGCTCACTCACGGGAGGGAAGTAGCCGAAGATCTCGTCCATGTAAAAAAGGGCGCGCAGGCTGGACGTCCCGGGCTGGCCGCGCATCCAGCCGAGGAGCTGGTTGAGGAGAAGCGTCACAAAGAACATCCTCTCGGCGTCGGAGAGGTGGGCGATCGAGAGGATGGCCAGGCGGGGCTTGCCCGACGGCGTGTAAAGGAGAGAGCCGACGTCGAGCGGGTCGCCCTCCAGCCAGGACTCGAACCCGGGCGCGGCCAGCAGGTTATTGATCATCATGGCCAGCTTGAAGCGGTCGGCCGCGGGATAAAAAGCGTCGATCTCGAAAACGCCGATGCGCTGGAAGGGCGGGATCTGGATCTTCTGGATAAGGGAGGGGAGGTCGAGTCCCTGGCCCGCTCTCCAGGGCGACTCCAGGATGTTGGAGATAAGGATATGCTCCCGGCTCTGCAGCGGGTCGGCCTGGATCCCCAGGAGCCCGAGGAGGCCCGAGACCGTGGTCGAGATCCGCTCGCGGAAGAGGTCGGTGTCCTCGACGAGCGCGGGCGGGGGCGCGTCGAAGGATTTGAGGACGGACAGCGGAAGGCCGGCGTTGCTTCCCGGGGTGTAGATCGCGATCTCGGCGGCGTCGAGGAGCATGCGGATGCGGGCGGGCTCCATGTCCCATTTGGCCAGCCCGTCCCGCCAGAGGCCGGCCTGCTCGCGGGCATAGTCATCGGCAGAGATGCCTTTTTGCGCCGCTTCGTCCTCGTTGATCCAGGGGCGGAAATCCTCCGGCTTGAGTTCCGGGAAGAGGAGCATCAGGTTGGCCAGGTCGCCTTTGGGGTCGACGATGATGGCCGGGATCTTGTCGATCGCCGCCTCCTCAAGGAGGCTGATGCACAGGCCTGTTTTGCCGCTGCCGGTCATGCCGACGCAGACGGCATGGGTCACCAGGTCCTTAGAGTCGTAGAGGAGATACTCGGGGGTGACCGCTTGGGTTTGGGGGTCGCCAATCTTACCGAGATAAAAAAGGCCGAGCTTCTCATAGTTGGTCATGTTCAACCTCTTGCGGGTAAAGACAATTCTGCGGCATCAGGAAAACGCTCAGCGGAATCTTGGGAGATTGGGCCGATAAAAAATACTTACTACAGGAAGCGACGGACTGTCAAGAAACGGGGACGTTCCCCAAGCTGGGGACGTTTCTGGGGGGCGGGAACGTCCCCGGTGTTATTTGCTGCCCCGGAGGACCCGGGCCGGGAGGGTGATGATCGCCGCGAGGAGGTCGAAGGCGGCTTTAAGCGTTATTCCCAGGAGACGGAGGGGCAGGGAGATAAGCCAGACAAGGGGATACAGGATGAGGGCCAGCAGAGCCAGGGGCCAGCAGATCACAAGAAGGATGAGCCATAGCAAAAATTTCATCATCCCGGACCTCCAATCAGCTCGGAGGGGGAACCGCTTCGCGTTCACCCTTCCGACGGTCAGCTCATTTCTATCATACTATAATTACGAAAAAAATCAGGGAAAAGTGCACCGCCTCACCCTCCCCCCGACCCTCTCCCATCCCTAGGGAGAGGGAGTAAAAAAGGGGACGGTCCTATTATTGACGGAGAGCAAATGCTGCTTCAAGGCAAGTCCCCTAAAATAGGACCGTCACCGTTTTCTATGCCCCCGCCATATTTGCACGCGGGGAATAAGGTTAGTGTCCCCGGAATTCAGGCGGGCGTTTATCTTCGGAAAAGTCTCCCGGTAACCCGGAGCAGGCTCTTCAACGGGAGCACCGCGATGACCGTCCTCAGGTGCCGCAGGATCGAGACCAGGGCGCCCAGCCTTTCCTTGAACCGAGGATGGTGCATCAGAGCGAGCGCCTTTTCCATGATCTCGAGTTTCGTCCCCGCGTAAGGATACCACCACATCCGCTTCTTTTTTCCGGAGAAATCGGCACTGACGAACTTGATGTTGACGATCTCGAGCAGCCCGTAGGGCCCGTGGGTACGGCCCATGCCGGTCTGTTTGATGCCGCCCCATATCGCCTTGGGCTCACTAAACGTCGTCATATGATCATTGACGGTGACGCCCCCCGCCTCCAGCCTCTCGGCCGCCCACTGCGCGGTCTTCTTATTCCGCGTCCATACGGAAGCCGTCAGTCCATAATGGCTGTCGTTGGCCAGGGCGATGGCTTCTTCGGGATCCCGGAAGGTCATGACCGGCAGGACGGGACCGAACGTTTCCTCGGTCATGATCTTCATCTTATGATCAACTTTCGCGAGCACGGATGGCGGAAAGAAGTACCCGGGCAGGTTCTCGAGGCGCCGCCCGCCGCACAAAATCTCGGCACCCTTGTCCGCCGCTTCCTGAACGTGCTCCTCGACGATCCTGAGCTGGCCGAGGTTCTCCATCGGCCCGACATCGACATCGGATTCCAGCGGGTTGCCCACCCGGAGCGCACGAGTGATCTTCAGCGTCCGGCTCATAAACTTCTCGGCAATTTCCTCGGCGACATAAACGCGTTCGACTGAGGCGCAGCTCTGCCCGGCATTCATGAAGGCGGCCCAGACCGCTCCCAGGGCGGCCTGCTCGATGTCGGCGTCGCGGAAGACGATCATCGGGTCCTTGCCCCCGAGCTCCAGGACGACGTTGGTCAGGTTCCGGCTGGCCAGCTCGAGGATCCGCTTGCCGACGCCCACGCTCCCGGTGAAGGCGATGGACTGGATGTCTGTGTTCACGAGCATCTCTTCGGCCTGGGGAACGCGGCAGGGAACGATATTCAGCACGCCCGGCGGCACGCCCGCGGCGGTCATGATCTCTCCGATGGCCAGCCCGGTGAAGGGCGTGGACGTCGACGGCCGCAGGACGACCGTGTTGCCGACGGTGAGCTCACTGATGACGTCCAGGAAAGGAATCATGAAGGGAAAGTTCCAGGGCGAGATGACGAGCGACGGTCCCAGCGGCTGGAAGAGATAACGGTTTTTCTTATGGGCGAAAAGCGGGATGTGCGCCCTGACTTTCTTCGGCGCCAGGGTCTTCTTCTGGTTCCGTCCATAATAGTCCAGGGTCTCGACAATGCTGAACACCTCGTTGGCGAGCGACTCGACGACCGGCGTCCCCTTTTCCACGGCCAGGAGCCGGGCAATTTCGGTGGCCCGGCCGAGAAGAACGGCTTTGGCCTTCAGGAAGAGCTTCCGCTTCTCCGCCGCCGGAAAGTCCCGCCACAACGGGAAGGCCTTCTTGGCCGCATCGATGGCGCGGCGGCAGTCCGCCGACGAGGCGAGGAAAGCCTCGCCGATCGGTTCGAGCGTGGCGGGGTTTTCGACCGTGATTTTCTCGCCGGACGCGAGGCGCTCGTTGGCAACGAAGAACCGGCCGTCGAGAAGCGTCATGCGTCAGAACCTTCCCGAAAAGAATCTCTTGAGCCAGGTCAGGAAGAGAAACGGGTAGGAGTCGATGATCAGGTCCAGACGAAACAGCGGGTTGATGATGCCGGCCTTGAGAAAAAAAAGGAGCACCAGGGTCTTGTGCTTGGGCGGGCAGCCGCCGATCCTTCGCTTGTGCCTGGCCTTGACCCGGCCTTGGATTTCCGTGCACTTGCCGAGAAGGACGAGACTGTCGGCAGTGACGTCACCCTTGTATTTTCCGATGACCACCGTCCAGTGCGGCATCTTCTTCCAGAGCGCGGGCTTCCGGTCCTTGATCATGTAGAGCCAATCCAGGAAGACGCCGTGGCAGCCTCCCGTGCAGTAGGGCTCGCCGCTCAGGACCTTGACGTTGCAGTCCACGTTCTCGACACGGATGAACCCGGTGTCCCATGACGCCGTCCTCGATCGCAGCTCATCGAGCGGGATGTCGCCGCCGATTTCGATGTCGTCGAGGTCGAGCGGGCCGTACCCGCGCTCGGCGGCCGCCGCGAGATGCCCGATTTTCCGCGGGTCGAGGTGGAGGATGTGGGCGCAGACGACGTCGTGGGCCATCGGGTTGGTGGCCATGATGACCGCGCCGAGCGGGTGGCCGTGCTGGGTCATTTGATTCCCGCCGTAGCAAGCTTCGATGGCGTCGGTGGCGATAAAATCGGGATAGCCCACCTCCAGGAGGTCGACGATTTTCTCGTCGAGGTTGTAGTTGTGGTTCCACATCCTCTCGCCATCGCAGAGAATGCCGATGTTGAGCTTGAGCGCGCCCGTCAGACCGTGGGACAGGGAATTCGTCTTGAGCTTGGGGGCGTAGACGAGAAAGTCGCGCTCGGCGATGGCGCGGGCGGTGCGGATGCGATCGTGGATCTTCCCCCTGGTGAGCGGAACCGTCGTCTTCCGCGCCAATTCGATCGGCTCGAGCTTGAAGCGGTGGCAGCGCCTGAGCTTATAGTAGCCCGCGCGCCGGAACATCCGCGAGGTCGGGATGGCGGCGCCGCACTTCTCGGCGACGGTGACCGATGTCCCCGGCCGGGCGTGCGACTCCAGGGCCGTGAGCAGGCCGTCGAGGAACTCGGGCCGGGTGTAGGCGGACGGGGTCACCTTGTGGTGGGCCATGACGACGTTCGGCTTGATCGTGACCCGCCCGCGGACGCGATCGCCGAGCCCGAACTCGCGCAGGCCGTCCCTAATGATCTCTGATATTGTTACCGGGTTGTAAGTCTCGGCGCGGCGGAGAAGGACTCTCTCTTTTCTACCCATTTTCCCGGCCTTATATCACAGGCCGGAAGGCAAAGTCAAAATCCGACCATGGGGTCGAAGGCGGCTTTACAAAATACGGGAAAACGATAAGAATAATAGACTATCGCGCACGATGATCATCAGGGGCACATGAAATTGGCAGACTCAAGAGCGTCGTCGCTCAGGAAGATTCCTTCGGTGGACTCATTGATCTCGAGCGCCGAGGGCCAAGAGATAGTCGCCCAGTTCGGCCGGGAGGCCATGCTCAGGGCTATCCGGCAAGTCCAGGACGACATCCGAGAGGAGATATCCGCGGTGGATCGGGAGGGGGGGATTCAACCCTCGGCAGCTGAAGGCGGGGAAATCGGCCAACCTGCCGGCCCAATGGCGGCGGACGACCCGACTGAGGGCAAAGCAAACGAAGAGCGTTCATCCAAGGGAGAAAAAGCATATCCTGACGTTTCCCCCGCCGCAGTCATGGGGCGCATCAGGGCCGCGGTCGACGCCGAATCCGCTCCTTCTCTCCGCCGAGCGATCAACGCCACGGGCGTCATCATCCACACGGGCCTCGGCCGGGCCGTGCTCGCGCCGCCCGCACGGGAGGCCATCCTCTCTGTGCTCGAAGGCTACTGCACCTTGGCCACCGACATCGAATCCGGCAAACGCGGCGACCGCGACGCCCACCTCGACAGACTTATCTGCCGGCTCACGGGCGCCGAAGCGTCGACCATCGTCAACAACAACGCCGCGGCCACGGTCCTCATCCTGAACACGATCGCCAAGGACAAGGAAGTCTTAGTCTCCCGCGGCCAGCTCGTCGAGATCGGCGGGTCGTTCCGCATGCCCGAAGTAATGCAGATGAGCGGCGCCGTTCTCCGCGAAGTGGGGACGACGAACAAAACCCACCTCCGCGATTATGAGGAGGCGATCAACGAGCGCACCGGCGCCATCCTCCGCGTCCATCACAGCAACTACCGCATTGTCGGGTTCGCCGAGGAGCCGGGCATCGAAGACCTCGTCGCCCTCGGCAAGAAGCACGGCCTTCCGGTCATCGACGACCTGGGCAGCGGCGCGCTCGTCGACCTCCGACGGTTCGGGCTCGAGCCGGAGCCCCTCGTCCAGACGAGCGTCCGCGCCGGCGCGACGGTCGCCTGCTTCAGCGGCGACAAGCTCATCGGCGGCCCGCAGTCCGGGATCATCGTCGGCGAGACGGAGACGATCGCCCGGATCAAGAAGAACCCCCTGAAGAGGGCCCTCCGCGTCGGCAAGCTGACGATTGCCGCCCTTGAAGCCACGCTCAAGCTCTTCCTGAACCCGGACGAGCTCCCGCGCGTCCACCCCGTTTATGCGATGCTCTCGCTCACGCCCGCCGATCTCGAACGCCGCGCCCGCCGGCTCGAGCGCTCGCTCAAGAAGGCGCTCGTTTCCGCCGCAACGTCGATTTCGCGGCCCTCGACAGCCGTCATCACGGTCGAAGACGGCAAATCCCAAGTCGGGAGTGGCTCGGTCCCGGCCGAGTTCCTGCCGACAAAGCTCCTCTGCGTGCGGCCGCTCCGCATCACCGCCGAGGACCTGGCGCGCCGCCTCCGCCGATCCGAACCGCCCGTCTTCGCCCGCGTCCACAAGGACGCCGTCTGGCTCGACCTGCGGACGGTTCAGCCGGACGAAGACCGCTTCATCGAGACGGCCGTCCTGGGGGGACTCCAAGCCACCGAACTGGGCGCTGATACAAAATAGTGGCCGTTTTTCATGCGGGCTGAAATAGAATTCCCATGAAAGATTACTCCAAGCGCAAACGCATCATGGCCCGGTCCCTCAAGCTCGGCCACTGCATCTGCAACCCCAAAGAACCCTGTCCCTGTGATCTCTTCAAGCAGAAAAACGTCTGCCTCTGCGCCGGCGAAAGGCTCGAGGACGCGGCCGAGGAGGTCGCCCTCACGCAGTTCGTCGAGAACGCCGGCTGCGCCTCGAAGATCAGCCAGAACGACCTCAAGAAGGTTTTAGCCGGCCTTCCGGCCGTCTCCGACCCGCGCGTCCTGGTCAGCGCCGATACGTGCGATGACGCCGGCGTCTTCCAGTTGACCGACGACACGGCGCTCGTCCAGTCGGTGGATGTCTTCACGCCCGTCGTCGACGACCCGTATCTTTTCGGGCAGATCGCCGCCTCCAATTCCGTGAGCGACATCTACGCTATGGGCGGCCGGCCTCTCACCGCGCTCTCCATCATCGGCTTCCCGATCGAAACGCTGAGCCACAAGGTCATGAACAAAATCCTCTGGGGCGGCATCGACAAAATGCGCGAGGCGGGCGTCGTCATCCTGGGCGGCCACAGCATCAAGGATAAAGAGATCAAGTTCGGGTTCGCCGTCACCGGCCTCATCCATCCCTCCGCCATCGTCACGAACAGCGGCGCGAAACCCGGCGACCGCCTGATCCTGACGAAGCCCCTGGGCACCGGCATCATCAGCTTCGCCCGCCAGCTCGGCAAGGCTTCCGATAAGGCGCTCGATGCCGCCGGCCGGTCGATGGCCGAGCTCAACAGGGCGGCGGCCGAGGAGATGGCAAAATCGGGAGTCACGACCGCCACCGACGTCACCGGGTTCAGCCTGCTCGGCCACTTGAGCGAGATCGTCCGCCAGAGCCGGGTCACGGCCGAAATCTATGCGGACAGCGTTCCGGTATTCGAGGGCGTTCTTGATTATGTGTGCGCCGGCCTCGTCTCGGGCGCGATCGAACGCAACCGGGAGTATGCCTCGCAGTTCGTCAAGGCTTCGAAGGGCGTGGACGACAACGTCCTTAACGTCCTTTATGATCCGCAGACGTCGGGTGGACTCCTCATCGCCGTCCGCGAGGCGGACGCCCCGGGGCTCCTCAAGCGCCTCCGCCGCAGAGGGGTACGCGCCTCGGCAATCATCGGCAGAATCGTCGCCAAATCGCCCGGCAGAATCATCATCAGGAACAAGCCCACCGCCTGAGCGCGGCCATGCCGGAACCGGGAAAAGAGCACCTGATCGTCGGCACAGCCGGCCACATCGACCACGGGAAGTCTGCCCTCGTCAAGGCGCTGACCGGCATCGACCCCGATACCCTCCCCGAGGAAAAAGAGCGCGGGCTGACCATCGAGCTCGGGTTTATCTTCATGGATGCCCCCGGCTACGAAAAGCAGATCGTGTTCATCGACGTCCCGGGCCACGAAAAATTCGTCAAGACGATGGTCGCAGGCGCCAGCCACATCGACTTGGCGCTCCTCGTCATCGCCTCAGACGAGGGCATCAGCGTCCAAACGCGTGAGCACTTCGACGTCCTCCAGCTCCTGGGCATTCCGCGGGGCATCGTCGCGCTGACCAAGAGCGATCTTGTCGGTGCCGACCTGATCGCCACACTCTCGAACGAGGTCCGGGGCTTTCTCAGCGGAACGTTCATGGAGGACGCCCCGATCATCCCGGTTTCGGCGCTCACCGGCGCCGGCCTCGACGACCTGAAATCGGCGATCCGGCATGAAGGCGGACTCGTGCCCAAACGGGAGGATAGGGGAATATTCCGGATGCCCATCGACCGCGTGTTCATCATGCACGGGTTCGGCACGGTGGTCGCCGGGACGGTGCTCGGGGGCGAGGTCGGCATCGGGGACGAGGTCGAGATCTACCCCGACGGCCTGAAGACCAGGGTCCGCGGCATCCATGTCCACAATAAGGACGTCGAGCGATCGACGATCGGCAGGCGGACTGCGCTGAATATCAAGGACATCAGCAAGGACATGCTCCGCCGCGGCCAGTGTGTCACGGCCCCCGGCTCGCTCGAGCCCGCGAACCGGCTGGACACCCGCCTCTCGCTCCTCAAGCGCCACGGGAAAGACCTCAAGAACAGGGACCGGGTGCGTGTCCACATTGGGACCGACGAAGCGGTCGCCCGCCTGTCTCTCCTCGACCGGGGCGTTCTCAGCCCCGGCGATTCGGCGCCGGCCCAATTGCTCTTAGAATCCCCCACCGTGGCCCTGCCCGGGGATCGCTTCGTCGTCCGGACGCTCTCGCCGGCCATGACGATCGGCGGCGGGGTGGTGCTCGACGCCTCTCCCCCCAAGCACAAGCGCGAGGATGCCGCGGTCATCGAAGAATTCAGGAAGCTCGAGGGGCCGCTCGAGGCCCGCCTGGAAGGGATGTTGCTGCGCAGCGGTTTCCGGCCGGTGAGAGCGGCGGACCTGGCGAGGAAACTCGGATTTAGAGGGGAAGCGGTCCAGGGGCCTCTGGATGGGCTCACGGCGGCGGAAAAGATCAGGCGATTCGGAGCTGACAAGGACGAGGCTTATCTCCACGCCAGCGCGTACGGCGAGCTCGCGAAAAGGATAACATCTCTGGTCAAAAAAAATGCGGAGACACACGCCTACCGTCCGCTCACCCCGGTCGCCGAGCTCCGCGCGCAGTTCCATAAGCTCACGGACGCCGCCGCCTTCGCGGCCGTCCTCACCGACCTCGTCAGCCGGAATGTCCTCAGCCAGAAAGACGCCGGGGTCGGACTCCCGGGAACCGGTCCGGCGCGGAGCCAAAAAGATCAGGACCTCGTGGACCGCGTCGAGACGGCCTTTCGGAAGGCTGGGTTCGCCAGCCCGCTTGAGGAGGATATTCAGCGGAAGCTCGGCGTCAACCTCGGCCCCTTCCGGGAGATCCTGCGGAGCCTGATCGAGGAAAAGAAGCTCGTTCGCCTCGACCCCAAGGTGACCTACCATCAGGCGACCGTTCAGGCCGCCCGGGAGATGGTTCTGGCCCATCTCGCGCGCCACCAGAGCATCACCATCGCGGAGCTGCGGACGAAGCTCGGCCTCTCAAGAAAATACGCCCACGCCATCCTTGAATACTTCGACAAGATTGGCCTCACCCGGCGAGTTGAAGACCGGCACGTGCTGAATTAAGCGACGTCATTGGCCGCGGCCATTATCCTGTTCCTATTTGCCCATCGTATGAGGGCGAATTTCCTTCGGCCATATGATAAATAGCGTTTGACTTTCCACTTTTACGGTGATATAAACCTGCCAGAGGATCGGGGAAGAAGATAGCAACTCAAGCGGCCGCAGAACGCTCCCTTCAGTAGACCTGTCTTACGTTGCTTTCGACTTCCCAATAGGAGGGGGAAATGAAAAGATTATCCTTCGCCGGCGCAAGTCTCTCAATCATAATATTTCTGATGCTTGCGCATGCCGGCGGGCCGGACCAGTTGACTGGCCTCCAGGAAACAAGAGCCCCGCAATCCAATCAGAAGATCGGAGTTGATGCGGACTTCGGAAAGGTGCCCCTATATTTCGTTTCCAACAAAGGCCAGCTAGATGCGCAGGTCGCCTATTATGTCCAGGGCAAGGACAAAACCTTGTATTTCACGACAGATGGAATCACCTTCGTGCTGAATTCGCTTGTCCCTGCGAAGGCATCTCCGTCGCGCCTTGGCCTACGCGACTTGACCCGGGATAATCGGGAAACCAGAATACAAGTTCAAGATTCCGCGCTCCCAAGAGCAAATTCCGGGGCCGCGCCCGCGGGCGAAGCCCACTTAGGCCGCTGGGTCGTCAAGCTCGATTTTGTGGGCGCCAATCCGGAGGCACGGCCCGTCGGGCAAGATGAAACCGGTGCGCTCATCTCCTATTTCAAGGGCCGGCCGGAGGATTGGAAGTCGGGCCTTCCGACCTACTCGAAGATTGCCTATCCTAACCTCTGGCCCGGCATCGACCTGGTGTATTACGGCACTGTCAATAAGCTGAAATACGAGTTCATCGTCCGTCCGGGCGCCGACCCCTCTGATATTCGCCTGGCGTATCGGGGCGCGGAAAACGTCGCGGTCGAGCCGGATGGCCGGCTTAAGGTGACGACTCCGGCAGGCGATTTTTCCGACGATGTGCCGGTCGCGTATCAAGAAAAGGATGGCAGAAGAATAGGCGTCGGGCTGGCTTACAAGCTCGGAGAGAAAGGTCCCGATCGATCCAAAACCCCAAATATTCCTGACTACGGCGCCGCAGAAAGCACGGAAGGAGCGGAACCGCTTCGTGCGAAAAGCGCTTCGGCAATCATTAAAGAGCGCGTCCCGGACGCCGCGCAAGCGGATTCGGAAACATCCATAGAGTATGGATTCAAGGTTGGAGACTACGACCGCAGCCTGCCGCTCATCCTCGACCCAGCGATCCTCGTCTACTGCGGGTTCATCGGCGGAAGCGATCTCGAAGGCGGAGAGGGGATTGCCGTGGACGGGTCAGGGAACGCCTATGTGACAGGGAATACCTATTCCAGCACGGCCACCTTCCCCGTGGCCACGGGACCGGACCTGACTGCCAACGGAAGCTCCGATGCCTTTGTAGCCAAAGTCAATGCGGCAGGGACAAATCTCATTTACTGTGGATTCATCGGCGGTTCCTCCGAGGACTTTGGCAACGATATTGCCGTGGATGCTGCAGGCAATGCCTACCTCACGGGAACGACCTACTCCTCCGCAGCGACTTTCCCGGTTATCGTGGGCCCCGACCTGACTCATAATACCGCAAGAGACGCGTTTGTTGCCAAACTCAATGCAACTGGGACAGCGCTGCTCTATTGCGGCTACATCGGCGGTTGGATGACAGATATGGGTATAGCAATCGCCGTGGACGGGTCCGGAAACGCTTATGTGGCTGGACTCACCGAATCCGACGAAAGCTCCTTCCCTGAGACGGTGGGCCCGGATTTGACTTTCAATAGCGCATGGGGGGACGCAGACGCATTCGTGGCCAAGGTGAACTCGGCCGGAACGGCGCTTTCTTACTGCGGCTACATCGGCGGTGTGGGCGATGAAGAATGCGACGGGATCGCGGTGGATGGGGCGGGGAATGCCTATGTGGTGGGATACACTAATTCCAGCGAAGCCACCTTTCCCGTGACGGTTGGCCCAGACCTGACCTTCACCGGCAGCCCCAGCATTTTTGTGGCTAAGGTCAATGCCGCGGGAACAGCGCTCTCTTACTGCGGTTATGTCGGTTCCTATGGCTATGGCCGTGGGATTGCCGTTGACGGTTCGGGAAACGCCTACTTGACAGGAATCACATTTTTCGACGAGACCGCCTTCCCTGTAATCGTCGGGCCGGATCTTACCTATAATGGAGGTACATATGATGCCTTTGTCGCCAAGCTGAACGCCGCAGGGACGTCGTTTCTTTATTGCGGCTATATCGGCGGCGCGTCGGAAGACAACGGCAATGACATCGCCGTGGATTCGGCGGGGAATGCCTATGTTGCTGGGGAAACAAGGTCGACCGAAGCCAGCTTCCCCGTTACGTCGGGCCCGGATGTGACGTACAATGGGGGAGCCTATGACGCTTTCGTGGCCAAAGTGAGTGCGTCGGGAACACAGCTTGTCTATTGCGGCTATATCGGAGGCTCCGCAAATGATTACGGCAGAGGGATTGCCGTGGACTCCGCCGGAAGCGCCTATGTGACGGGAGGGACGAGGTCTTCCGAAACGACCTTCCCCGTGGCGGTCGGGCCGGACTTGACCTATAACGGCGGGCTTTCTGACGCATTCGTCGCCAAGATCATAGAGAAACCTCTTTGGCTACCCAGGCATGCCGCGGGGGATTATGACGGTGACGGGAGGAAAGAGTTGGCGGTGGACTTCGGGGCGGCGGGCATCTATCTCTATGACAGCGGCGCCTGGTCCCAGATTTCCGCCTCCAATCCCGAAAGCCTCCTTCCCGCCGATGTCGACGGCGACAATGTCGACGAAATCGTTGCCGACCTGGGCGCGACCGGCCTCTGGCTGTGGAACGCCGGCGCCTGGACCCAGCTCAGCGGTGTTAATGTCGAAAGCCTAGCCGCGGGTGACCCCGACGCTGATGGGACCGATGAGATCGTGGGCGACTTCGGGGCCGTCGGACTTTGGCTCTATAACGGCGGCGCCTGGACGCAGCTCAGCGGCGTCAACGCCGATTATGTCACCGTGGCGAACGTGGACGGCGGAGGTGGAGACGAGATCTTCGGCGACTTTGGGCCAACCGGGCTCTGGGTCTGGAATGCCGGCACCTGGTCCATCCTCAGCGGCGTCAATGCCGATTACGTTTTAACGGGCCTGCAGACCGGGGCGAGATTCATCGCGGGAGATTTCGGGCCGACCGGGCTCTGGATGTGGTCGATGCCCGGACTGTGCACCCAGCTCAGCGGCCTTGACGCCGACTACATGATCGCGGCGAACACCGACGGGGATACGGAAGACGAGATCATCGGCGACTTCGGCACGACCGGCCTGTGGCACTGCGAGGGCAGCCTGTGGACCGGTTCCGGCTTCACCTGGACCATTTTGAGCGGCGTGAACGCCGACTTCATGATCCGGGCCGACATCGACGGGAACGGGACCGACGAGGTGGCGGCGGACTTTGGGGGCATCGGACTCTGGCTATGGAATACCGGAGCGTGGATCCAGATCTCGGGCGTCAACCCGGAATACATGCTTGCGGCGGACGTCGATGGCGACAACGCGGACGAAGTCTTCGCGGATTTCGGATCGCTCGGCCTCTGGATGTGGAACGCCGGCTCCTGGAGCCAGGTCAGCGCGCTCAACCCCGACTAGGAATCGCGCAACAACTAGCTACGCGCCACCCCCACCCTTACCCTCCCCCTTGAGGGAGAGGCTGAAGGTCACTTCATCTCAACCGGGAGCGGGAGCGGCTTGCGGGGCAGCATCTCATCGCGCATGGCCGTCTGATAAACGAAGACCGCCATGACCACCGCCGACTGAATCAGATCCTCCTCCACGCAGTGGTCGTAGATATCTTGGTTCGTGTGGTGGAGGTTGGGGAAGTAATCGAGCGGGTCCTGGATGAACTGAAACCCCGGGATCCCGATATAGTCAAACGGCAGATGGTCCGTTCCCTCGGTGGACTGCAGGGCGATGGTCGCTACGCCCAGGTCCTGGAGCGGCTTCATCCATTCCTCGAAGATCGGCTTGACCTGGAAATTCTCCTGGATATAGATGCCCCGGATGCGGCCCGACCCGTTGTCATAGTTAAAGTATCCGGAAATCTTTCCGTACTCGGGTTTCGCGATCAGCTTTTTGGAATCGCCCAAAGGGCTCCGCCAGCTTTCATCATATTCCCTCAGGTCGAGCTGCCCCAAGGATTTCTTATCCGTATCGCCGAAGTGTCGCGAGACATAGCCCCGCGAGCCGTAGAAGCCCTGCTCCTCGCCGGTCCAGAACGCCGCCCGGATGGTCCGGCGCGGCTTGACGCCGAGCGCCTTGAGGATGCGCATGGCTTCCATGACCACCGAGCACCCGGCCGCGTCGTCCACCGCGCCCGTGCCGCCGGCCCAGGAGTCGAAATGGCCGCCCAGCATGACCAGCTCATCGCTTTTATCCGTGCCGGGGATCTCGGCGACAACATTGTAGCCTTGAAGGTCCTGATCATAGAACGTATTGCGGACCTCGACCTCCAGGGTCACCGGGACCTTGAAGTCCATGATCCGGCAGATGCGGGCGTAGTGCTCGGCCGCCATGATGATGCGCGGGCTCTGGTTGGGGATCAACTGGTCCGACTCAGCCGCGCTCCGATATGCATCGACATGCACCGTGCCGTAGTCGCTCCGGCCGGACGAGGATTCCACCAGGACGCCGACGTCCTCCGAACGGAAGAATTCAACGAGGTCTTCCCACTTCAGCTCATCCGTCTTCCTCGCGCCGGCTCGTTTTGGCTTTATGGGAATGGGCGTTTCGGTGAGCTTCTTGAGATCGGCGTCAGAGTAGCGCTTCGCTGTGGGCTCGAAGACAGGCTGTGTTTTGCGGGGCGGCTGGGTGAAAACGATCGCCCCCTTGAGCTTGCCCTTATACTTCTCCATATCCGCTTTGCTCCCGATGATGGCCAGGATGGGCTGGCCGGTGATTTTTTCTTTCGTGCCCATGGTCCAGGGAACGGGGAACGCGACCACCGGCTGGTAGGCCGGGGCGGTCAGGTGGACCGAGACATACTCGTTCTGCCAGCCCGGCCCGTACTCGCCGCTCGGTTCGATGGCGGCATTGACCATCCCGAATTCCTTGAACCTGCCGACGGCCCAGTCGTGCCCCTTTTTCATGGCGGGCGATCCGGGGATGCGCGGCCCGATGACGTCGGTCAGATAGCTCAGGCTTTCCATCAGCCGGGAGCGGTTGACGCCTTCCTCCCAGATCCTGTTGACCATGGCGATATCGGCTTTGTCCGGCCGGCTGGCGGGCGCCGGGCGAACCCCGCGGTCTTGCGACGGCGAAGAAATGAACATGATAAGGATGAGAACGCAACAACCCGCTATAATGCGATTTCTGTTCATGAAAATACCCTCCGATCTTTTCACTTCCGGATTCGTCAATATTATGACTTTGGCAAACTGAAGTCCACTGAGCTTTTGGACTTTGCCTCCAATCCCGCGCGCCTCCTACCGAAATTCCCATGATGTCGGCCCGCCGGAATTTCCAACCTCATCATCGGAGCTCAAGTGCCGTCCGACAATTGACTTCAAGTTTTTTCTGTGTTAGAAGTCGGGCCATTAATTACAGGGCGGGCGGAGCCCTTGAGCTGGCTGAGCTGGGTTTGGAATTCTGATTCGCAAGAATAATCGACTTTAAATATTGTTGGAGGCGAGGAGGATCGAATGAAAAGGTTGACCGCTATGTTCGGAATTGCCGCATGCTGCCTGCTGCTGGCTGGATTCGCGGCGAAAGGTCCGGGCGTTCAAAAAGAGCCCCCCGGAGTCGCCGCTCCGCAGAGCCTGGCGAGCATCAGAGCGGACGCGGACTTCGGGAAGGTGCCGCTCTATTTCATTGCCAACCAAGGTCAGGTCGACAAGCCGGTGGCCTATTATGTCCAGGGGAAGGACAAGATCCTCTATTTCACTCCAGAAGGGATCACGCTCGTGTTGACGAAACCGGCCCCGGCACAAACCTCTCCGTCGCCGCTTGGCCTTGGCGGATCCATGAAAGAGGCGCGCGTGGACGGGATTATATCGGACGATGACGCCGGCCAAACCGAGAATTGGGTCGTCAAGCTGGACTTTGTGGACGCGAACAAGAATGTCAAACCCGCCGGCGAGGCGGAGACCGGGGCGGCCGTTTCCTATTTCAGGGGCAAGCCGGAGGAATGGCGGACCGGAATTCCCACCTATTCGCGGATCGTCTATCCCAACATCTGGCCCGGAATCGACCTGGTGTATTACGGAACCGTCAACAAGCTGAAATACGAGTTCGTCGTCCACCCCGGGGCCGACCCTTCGAAAATCCGCCTGGCATACCGAGGCGCGGAAAGCGTCGCGGTCGAGCCGGACGGCCGGCTTAAGGTTACGACTCAAGCGGGCAGTTTTTCTGACGATGTGCCGGTAGCGCACCAGGAAAAAGATGGCCAAAGGCTGGATATCAAGCTGGCTTACGAGTTGGAAAGGCAGGCGACAGATAAAGCAGGAGACGCTCGGCCGGCTTGTCGGCAATCGGCCGATGTCGGGGCAGGGGCCGCGATTTCGAGCGCGACCGAGGGCGGGGCGAATGCCGAAGTTACAAAGCTGGACGCTACGCGTGAGGAAACGGCAGGAAACTCGCACTTATACGGCTTTCGGGTGGCTGAATACGACCACAGCCTGACGCTTGTCCTTGACCCAGCAATCCTGGTTTACTGCGGCTATATCGGAGGTACTGGTTATGAAACGGGACAAGGGATCGCCGTCGATGCAGCTGGGAACGCTTATGTGACGGGGTCCGCCAACTCTACCCAAACCTCGTTTCCCGTGACGGTCGGCCCCGATCTGACCCATAACGGAAGCTCTGATATCTTTGTCGCCAAGGTCAATTCGGCGGGAACGGCGCTCGTCTACTGCGGATATATCGGCGGTTCATCTGCCGAATCCGGCGTCGGCATTGCCGTGGACGGGTCCGGAAACGCTTACTTGACGGGATACACCGAATCTACACAATCCACGTTCCCGGTCATGGTCGGCCCCGACCTGACACATAATGTCGGCCAAGACGTGTTCGTGGCCAAGGTCAATGCCACGGGGACGGCCCTCGTCTACTGCGGCTACATCGGCGGCTGGATGCAGGATATCGGCTACGGCATCGCTGTGGACAGTTCGGGAAACGCCTATGTGGCGGGGCAAACTGAATCCAACGAAATCACACTCCCCTTCCCTGTGACAGTCGGCCCGGACCTGACTTTTAACGGAGCTTTTGGGGACAAAGATGGGTTTGTGGCCAAAGTCAACGCGGCCGGGACGGCACTGCTTTACTGCGGCTACATCGGCGGTTCAAGCACAGAAGCGGCCACCGAGATTGCCGTGGACGGATCGGGGAATGCTTATGTGACGGGTTACACCAACTCGGCGCAAGCCACCTTCCCGGTGGCGGTCGGCCCGGACCTGACTTTCAATGGCGGTGACGGATTCGTCGCCAAGGTGAACGCCGCGGGGACGGCGTTGGCCTACTGCGGCTATATCGGTTACGGCAGCGCCTCTGGAATTGCCGTGGACGTCGGCGGAAATGCCTACGTCACAGGAGAGACATATGCCACTCAAGCCACCTTCCCGGTGACCGTTGGGCCGGACCTGACCTACAACGGATTAAGAGATGCCTACGTCGCCAAGGTCAACGCTGCTGGGACGGGGTTTGTCTATTGCGGATATATCGGCGGCTCCTCCGATGATTCTGGTTTGGGCATTGCCGTGGATGCTGTGGGGAATGCCTACGTGACCGGGGAAACCCGGTCGACCGAAACCACGTTCCCGGTTAAGGCGGGTCCTGACTTGACCTTTAACGGTGGCGCAGCTGATTCCTTCATCGCCAAGATCAACCCGGCCGGAACCGCGTTGATTTACTGCGGTTACTTGGGTGGCTCCGACGAAGACCATTGCAGGGCGGTGGCCGTGGATGGGGCAGGGAACGCGTTGGTTACAGGCTACACGGCCTCTTCCCAGACCACCTTCCCGGTTTCGGTCGGGCCGGAACTCGTTTTCGACGGCGGGATCTACGACGCCTTTGTGGCCAAGGTCTATTATTTCGAGCAGCCCGAAAGCAAGCACGCCGTCGGCGATTTCGACGGCGACAGCTGGGACGAGGTGGCCATGGATTTCGGCTCGTCCGGAGCCTGGATGTGGGATAACAGCGTCTGGACGCAGATCGCCACGGGCAATCCCGAAAACCTGGTCGCCGCGAATGTGGATGGGAACAATGACGACGAGATCCTCCTTGACCTCGGCGCGTCCGGCCTCTGGCTGTGGGACGGCGGCGCGCTGACCCAGATCAGCGGCGTGAACGTCGATTGTCTGGCCGCCGGCGACACGGACGCGGATGGAAGCGACGAAGTGGCTGCCGATTTCGGAGCCGCGGGGCTGTGGTACTGGAACGGCGGCTCGTGGACCCAGCCCAGCGGCGCCAACCTGGAATACCTGGCCATCGCGAACCTGGATGGAACCGGGGGAGCGGAGATCATCGGCGACTTCGGCGCCATCGGACTCTGGGTGTGGTCGGGAGGCAGTTGGACCCAGCTCAGCGGGGTCAACGCGGACCGGTTCACCTCAGGGAACACGGACGGGGCCGCGGGCGAAGACCTCATCGGCGATTTCGGGCCCACCGGCCTGTGGTTGTTCTCGAGTGGGGCCTGGACCCAGCTCAGCGGCGTCAACGCGGATAATACGATCACGGCGGACATCGATCACAGCGGAGACAAGGAGATCATCGGGGATTTCGCAGCGACAGGACTCTGGCTTTGGGACAGCGGAGCCTGGACCCAGCTCAGCGGCGTGAATGCCGACGACACGATGGCGGCCGATGTGGATGGTGACGGAGCGGAAGAAGTCATTGGGGATTTTGCGGCGCTGGGTTTGTGGCTTTGGGACAGCGGGGCCTGGAGTCAGATTTCAGGCGTCAACCCGGAAGGGTTATTGGCGGCTGACGTCGACGGCGATGGCGCGAAGGAGCTCATTGCGGACTTCGGGTCTTTGGGCGTCTGGATGTGGAACGCCGGCGCCTGGAGCCAGATCAGCGCCAACAATCCGGATTAGGATTGTTTCCTTTGTCTCTGTTAGCGACAGATAGGAGGCGCGAATGAAAAAATCGTTCTTCTTTTGCCTCGTGATCTCGCTGGCCGTGCTGGTGACGGCCTCCGGTCGGCAGGAAATCGTGCTCAAGCCGGACAAGACGCCCACCGGAGCGCAACCGGCTTCATCCGATGTTATCACGGACAGTGATTTCGGCCGCCTGCCGGTCTACTTTATTCCGAACAAAGGGCAGTTGGCCGAACCGGTGGCTTACTATGTCCAGGGCAAGGATAAGACGCTCTACTTCACCCCGGAAGGGATCACCTTTGCGCTGACACCACCTACAGCAATGGAGGAATCCCCCTCCAGGGCTGACCTGCGCATGCCAAACCGCGATACGAGCGGGGAGAGAATCACGACCCAGCCGAAGGCTCGACAGCCGGGAAACTCTGATGCTCCGGCTGCCGCCGAAAGCGGACCTGAGCGGTGGATCGTGAAGCTAGATTTTGTAGGCGCCAATAAAAATGTCAAACCCGCCGGCGAGGCGGAGACCGGTCCGGCCATCTCCTATTTCAGGGGCAAGCCGGAGGAATGGCGGACCGGGATTCCAACCTATTCGCGGATCGTTTATCGTGATCTCTGGCCCGGCATCGACCTGGTGTATTACGGCACCGTCAACAAGCTGAAATACGAGTTCATCGTCCATCCCGGGGCCGACCCATCGAAAATCCGCCTGGCGTACCGGGGCGCGGAAAGCGTCACGGTCGACCCGGGCGCCCGGCTCAAGGTGACGACTCCGGCGGGGGATTTTTCTGACGATGTCCCGGCCGCGTATCAAGAGAGAGACGGCAAGAGGATTGAAGTCAAATTGGCCTATGAGATGGAAGGCCAGGGCTCGCAGGGCATCAATAGTGATCGCCCGGCGAACAGTGCGGCACTCCAGAGTGAGATGAAGGCCGCTTTTTCAAGCAGGGCTGATAACAATAAGAATGCCGGGCCTGCAAGCCGCGATGAGGTGCCTGGAGATTCGGCGGCCAGGCCGCGCGAGTACGGCTTTCAAGTTAGCAACTATGACCCCAGCCTGCCCCTCATCCTCGACCCCGCCATCCTTGTCTACTGCGGCTATATCGGCGGAGCCGGCAATGACTGGGCGAACGGGATTGCGGTTGATAGCCAGGGGAATGTGTATATGGCGGGAACGACAGGATCCTCAGAGGCCACCTTTCCCGTCACGGTCGGACCTGACCTGATCTTCAGCAGTTTTTCCGAGGTCTTTGTGGCCAAGTTGAATCCTTCAGGCACGGGCCTTGTGTACTGCGGGTATATCGGCGGAGTTTTTGATGACTACGCGGGAGGCATTGCCGTTGACACCGCCGGAAACGCCTACGTGGTGGGCGAGACATTCTCTTCTTCGTCCTCTTTTCCTGTCCTAGTCGGTCCGGATTTGACTTATAACGGGGGGTTCAGCGACGCCTTTGTGGCGAAAGTCAACGCTGCCGGAACAGCGCTCGTCTACTGTGGATACATCGGGGGTTCCGACGATGACTATGGGTACGCCATTGCCGTGGACAGCGGCGGGAATGCCTATGCCACCGGACGCACGGAGTCTTCGCAGCCATCTTTCCCGGTCATAGTCGGCCCAGATCTCACCTTCAACAATGCCGTGGGCACGCCCGACGGATTTGTGGCCAAGGTCAACGCCTCCGGCTCGGCTCTCTCCTATTGCGGTTATATCGGCGGAAGCGGATTCGACTACGGAAAGGGCATCGCGGTCGACAGCCAGGGAAGCGCCTATGTGGTGGGCATTGTCTGGTCCACAGAGACCACCTTTCCGGTAACGGCGGGGCCGGACCTGACCTTTAACGGCGGCTATTTCGACGCCTTTGTGGCCAAAGTGAACTCAGCGGGAACAGGACTGTCCTATTGCGGCTACATCGGCGGCTCTCTCGAAGATTTCGCCTTTGGGGTGGCCGTGGACGGGTCGGGGAATGCCTTTGTCACGGGGTACACCAATTCCACTCAGACCACGTTCCCCGTGGCGGTGGGACCGGACCTGACATACAATGGGGGCTATGACACGTTCGTCGCCAAGGTCAACACTTCAGGTACGGGGCTCAATTACTGCGGTTATATCGGCGGCTCCTCGCGCGAATATCCATACGCGATCGCCGTTGACGGCAGCGGCAACGCTTATCTAGCCGGAGACACGGAATCCACGGAGGCCACCTTTCCCGTCAAAGCCGGCCCGGATCTCTCATTTAATGGCGGCCTCACCGATGCTTTCGTCACCAAGATCAATGCGTCCGGCTCCGAGCTCATCTACAGCGGCTACCTCGGCGGTTCCGCCGCCGACGAAATCGGCGTCGGGATTGCCGTGGACAAGTTTGGGAACGCTTATGTGGCCGGCAGAACATCCTCAACGGAAGCCTCGTTCCCGGTGATCGCCGGGCCGGACCTCATCTCCAACGGATCGATAGATGCCTTTGTCGCCAAGGTCTATTATTTCGAGCAGCCCGTCAATAAGCATGCGGTGGGCGATTTCG
>Ga0315275_10000391_pt1 | contig 36187 bp, 39 predicted proteins | sample YL17G03_0_MG_FD_205557 | JGI IMG/M metagenome (GOLD analysis project Ga0315275, IMG submission 205557) | Sediment microbial communities from Yellowstone Lake, YNP, Wyoming, USA - YL17G03_0 | ecosystem: Environmental > Aquatic > Freshwater > Lake > Sediment | place: USA: Wyoming | collected...
TGGACTGGGAACGGTTCCTCTTCACCATGAAGGTCATCCTGAACGAGCTGTTCCGACAGGAGTGGGAGCGCCAGCGCCACGAGCTCGAGCCGCTCCCCCTGACGCCGGAGGAGCTGCTCGGCTACTACGACGAGACGAAGCGGATGGTGAACAACTACTTCGACTACTTCACCGACAAGACGAAGTACTTCACGCGGTTCCTCCCTGTCAAGGAGGCGTGGGAGGCGGTGAAGCCGGCGCGCGAGCTCGAGTTCGTCTCCGCGAAGCACCACGTCCGCGGCTTCATGGACGCCATCCACGACGAGGCGGGCAAGACCGTCATCATCGACTACAAGACGAGCAGGAAGGCGGAGATTACGCCCGAGTACGAGCTCCAGCTCTCCATCTACGCCCTCCTCTACCAGGAGAAGCACCGCACCCCGGACAGGGTGGGGATATTCTTCCTCAAGGGAGGCAGGGAGGAGCTGCTCGAGGTGACGCAGGGGATGATCGAGCAGGCAAAGCGCGAGATCCACGAGATGCACCTCGCGACGCGCACCATCGACATCCGCGACTACCCCAAGCGGCCAGGGCCGCTCTGCAGGTGGGCGACCGGCCAGTGCAACTTCTACGAGTACTGCTGGGAGGGGAAGGGGCTCCCCGAAAAAGGGAAACATTAAAATATCCGGGTGCCGTGGGAATCCCCATGGTCTGGAACGAGAACAAGGTGCCGGTCGAGTTCACCAAGTACAGGCGGCGCCCCTTCCTCTTCGGCAGCAAGTACGGCTGGTTCTTCCACCGCGGAGAGGAGCGGGCGAACCTCAAGACCCGGGAGCTCGCCGACCTGCTGGGGAAGGAGAAGGCCTACGTCGTCATCGACAAGGAGGCCTGGGAGCGGCTCGTCGCGAGGTATCGCGGAAGGCTGACCGAGGACCGGCAGCGGCTCAAACAGCTCCAAGAGCGGCAGCAGCGCGAGTCCCAGGCGCAGGTCCAGCTCGTCAAGCAGGCGGAGCAGAAGCAAGGGGAGCTCCGCCAGCTCACGGACGCGGCCGAGGAGAGGCGGAAGAAGAGCGAGGAGCTCCACCGCCGCGCCGAGAAGCTGCAGCGGAAGCCCTAGAGCCGCAGGATCTCTCGAAGGTTCTGGCAGGACTAGTTATAAAAACACTTCCGGGTTCCGGACTGGGATGGTGACTGCTGCGCGCGGCCAGAAGATGAAACTCCACTTCGTCCCGGTCCGTTACAAGAAAAAAGTGAATCTCCCGGCCGGGCTCATAAGAAAGCTCCCGAAAAAAGTGATTCTCTTCACGACAATCCAATACCATGACCAGCTGGACGGCTGGAAGAGAACGTTGAAGGCCGCGGGCAAGCAGGTCCGCACCTTCCGGCCGAAGCACAGCGTCGCGGAGGGGCATCTCCTCGGCTGCGGCGTGGAGAAGTGGGACGTCGACGCGGACGCGTTCCTCTTCGTCGGCGACGGCCTCTTCCACCCGAAGGCCCTGGTTATCAGAAATAATCTTCCCGTTTACTGTTATGACCCGAAAAACGGAAAATATCAGTTGTTGAACGATAAAGATATCGAGCTCGCGAAGCGGAAGCAGAGGGCGGCGCTCTCGAAGTTCTTCATGGCAAAGAGGGTGGGAGTCCTGGTGACGACGAAGCACGGCCAGCAGCGGCTCCGGATGGCGCTGAAGCTGAAGGGGAAGTACCCTGAGAAGGAGTTCACCTTCCTCCTCTTCGACACCCTCGATTTCGGCTCGCTGGAGGACTTCCCGTTCCTCGACTGCTTCGTCAACACCATGTGCCCGCGCATCGGCCTGGACGACACGAACAAGACAGGCAAACCGGTCGTCGACATCGGGGAACTCGGCTTCAAGTGGTGACGGCGCGTAAACCTTATAAATACCTTCTTCCGAGGAAGAGGGTATGCAAGCCGAGACCTACACGAAATTCTACGTCTTCATGGCGCTCGCGCTCGTCCTCGGCTTCGCCGGCATGGAGGTGGCGACGACAGGGGTCGCGCTCCGGGAGAGCGAGCTGACAGGCATGGCGCTCCACGGCGTCGCCGACGCCGGCACCAGCCTGACGGGGAGCGGCACGCCGGGGTCCAACCTCATCTTCCTCCTCATCGGCGTCGTCGCGGGCGCGGTGATCGTCGGCACCGCGGTCTACATCTATTCGGTAGAGAAGAAGTAGAACAGTACGGCAGCAGCGCGTCTCAGACGTTAGTTCGCCGGGCACCTGCCTGACTCTTTCTTTTTCGTCTTCTTCTTGTAGTCGAGCGGCTTGTCCTGCACGTACTCCAGCTTGAGCTTCAGCGCGGTCTCCGCCTTCTGGAGCTCGTGGCCGAGGTAGGCCGCGTGCTGGAGCGTCGTGACGAGCCCCGCGCGCACCGCTGTCTGGACGATTGATTCCGCATCCTTGCCGTAGATGTCCAGGAGCGGCTCGCGCCTGTAGTTGCAGTGGCGGATGCCGATCTCCCCCAGTTCGTAGAAGACCTTGACGAGGAAGTAGCCCTCCGGGTCCTTCTGCCACTCCTTCCGCGAGTCATAGTGGCTGGTGATGCGAGGCACCTGCTGCTTCATCGAGGGGGTGAAGCGAAACCGCTTTTTAAGGGTTCTCAGGAGCAAGAAGATATATTATCAATATAGAAAATTATTTTATTTCCGGTGCATAACCTTTAAATAGGCTCTTCCATTCCCTCCCAGCATCCCCAAATTTGCCGCCCGCATTTGGGTCCTTCCACAAGCCGGCGTTTCGGCGCAAGAGCGATGAGTGGGAGACACTGGCGTGCGGCGCAGCCCGGCACGAGAGTACCTTCGGGAGCCCACGGCGAAAGCCAAGCGATGAACGCGGGGGTTAGTGTACCGGGCGGCACCCTCATGATCACCGATAGTCACCAAGAAACGCTCGCAGGGCGCGCCCCGGGTGTCGAGGGGCCTCCCGCACATTCACCGTGACAACACGGCTGCCAATCACCGCATCACGCGTGGTCGCCACGCCCATGTTCGAGAGGTGAAGCCTCGCCAGGAGGGCTGGGGCGCGTTTTCTTGCAGGGCTATCAAGGACAGCGACAGCGCAATCAAGCAAGGTGAAAGACATGGCGAAGATAGCCCAGATATCAGCGAAATACATCATCCACTCGAACATCACCATCGACGGGGTCGTCGACCGTCCGGACGTCATCGGCGCGATTTTCGGCCAGACCGAAGGCCTTCTCGGAGCCGACCTGGAGCTCCGCGAGCTGCAGCGCTCCGGCAGGATCGGCCGCATCGAGGTGAACTGCACCACGAAAGGCGGCAAGACCTCGGGCGAGATCATCGTCCCGAGCAGCCTCGACAAGGTGGAGACCGCCATCGTCGGCGCCGCGGTGGAGATCATCCAGCGGATCGGCCCGTGCAACGCCGCCCTCAAGGTCACCTCCATCGAGGACATCCGCGTCTCGAAGCGGCAGTTCGTGATTGAGCGGGCCAAGGAGCTCCTCAAGAACCTGATGGAAGGCACGATGCCGGACAGCCGGGAGCTGGCGGACGAGGTGGCGGAGTCGGTCCGCGTCATGGAGATCACCGAGTACGGCCGCGAGCGACTCCCCGCAGGGCCAGCGATCGACGAGAGCGACGAGATCATCCTCGTCGAGGGGCGCGCCGACGTCCTGAACCTCCTGAAGCACGGCTTCAAGAACTCCATAGCGATCAACGGCACCAACGTCCCGCCCAGCATCGCCGAGCTCTGCAAGCAGAAGCAGGTGACGGTGTTCGTCGACGGCGACCGGGGCGGCGACCTGATCATCAAGGAGCTGCTCAGCGTCACCGAGGTGGACTTCATCACCAAGGCGCCGGATGGCAAGGAGGTGGAGGAGCTCACCAAGAAGGAGATCCACAAGGCGCTCCGGAGCAGGGTGACGCTCGAGCAGTTCAAGATGGAGCGCGAGCCGATGGTGAGCCGCGACGACCGGCGCAGGGAGATGCCTCCAGCGAAGGAGATGCCTCCGGCGAAGGAGCAGCAGCGCGACGAGCGGAGGCCGCAGCGCGACGAGCGGAGGCCTGAGCGGCGCGACGCTCCCCGCGCCAAGGCGGCAGAGCCCACGGCCAAGGAGAAGGCCGCCTTCAGCGAGATGCTCGAGGACCTCATCGGCACCAGGGGCGCCTACATCCTGGACAAGGAGCTGAACATCCTGGGGAAGGTCCCGGTGAGCGAGCTCGAGTCCACTATCAAGAGCCTCAAGGGCGGCATCCACGCAATCGTCTTCGACGGCGAGGCGACCCAGCGGCTCATCGCGGTGGCAGAGGAGGCCCCCATCAGGTTCCTCGTCGGCATGGCCATCCAGGGGACGAGCTCCAGCGTCTGCCTCCTCACCCCCGAGACGCTCGAGTAAACTACTTTTTTATACTCTTCCCCATTCTTTCCCCCCATGGCGGTCCGTAGGTCGCGCGAGGAGTGGAAGATCCGGGGGAATGTCTTCGACCAGTTCACGAACGGGGTGCTCTTCAAGCTCACCGGCCAGGGGCTCTTCGGCGAGCTGAAGAGCGCGCTCGCGCTCGGCAAGGAGGCGAACATCTTCATCGCGACCCACGGCCGCGGCTCCGAGAGGCAGGAGCACGTCATCGTCAAGATCTACCGGCTCGAGAACTCCAATTTCAGGAAGATGCTCGACTACCTGCGCCATGACCCGCGCTACATGCACACCAAGCCGAGCAGGCGCGCCATCATCTTCGCCTGGTGCCAGCACGAGTACCGGAACCTGATGCTGGCGCGCGAGGCGATCCGGTGCCCCGCCCCGCTGGGATTCAGGTCCAACGTTCTCGTGATGAGCCTCATCGGCGATGCCGCGAACGGAGAGGTCAGCCGCCAGCTGAAGGACGCCACTCCAAGGGACCCGAAGAGGTTCTCAGAACTCATCCTCAAGGATGTCACGTCGTTATGGAAAGCCGGGCTCGTCCACGGCGACCTCAGCGCCTTCAACATCCTGAACGACAACGAGGCGCCGGTCTTCATCGACTTCAGCCAGGCGAGCCCCTGCGGCGCGCCCAACGCGAAGCAGCTCCTCACCCGCGACCTGACGAACGTCGCGAACCACTTCAGGAAGCTCGGGGTCGAGATTGACACGGAGAAGGAGAAAGAGAAGATACTCAAGCGCTAGTTCTTGCCGAACGGCATCGGGATCCGTTCTTTGCCCCACTCTAGGTCAGGGTTCGTGTAGTCAATGTCTTTACCTTTTATATACGGCAGTATCTCATGCATACCGAAGTTGTGGATATCCTCTGCCTTGAGGAGGCGTCCGTGAAGGAGGTGGATAGCGAGCGTGTTGACGTCCCTGTCCGTCAGGAGCGCGACCGCGACGACGGCGTCGACTCCCTCGAAGTCAGGGTCGTTCTTGAAGAAGTCGTAGACCTGCGATAGTGCGGCTTTCTGCAAATCCCAGTTCATCTTGTGATAGACTTCGTCTTTCATGAACTGCCGGAGCTCATTGAATCGCTGAAAGACAGGTCCCTCGCTGAAATCAACGTACCCCTTCGCCCTGCTCTCCGCGAGCAAGGCGCTGATGACAGTCAGCTGCCGGTCGCGCTGGACCTTGCCGAGCGCCCTCGCGACGTCCGGCTCCTTCTTCAGGTAGCTGGAGCGGACCGCATCATTCAGGTCGGCGAACGTATAGGCGATCTTGTCGGCGAACATCGCGGCGGCGTACTCTGCCGGCAGGGTCGAGTTGACCGTCAACTCGCGGTCGCCCCGGGCGTGATGGAGTATCCCTTCGAGCGTCTCAAAGGAGAGATTGAGGCCCCATCCCTGCCGCTCGATGTGCTGGGCCACGACGATGCTGAAGACGTTGTGCTTGAAGGGCTTGCCGCCGAACCCGCTCAGCAGCTGCTCGCCTTCGTGGCCGTATGGCGTGTGGCCGATGTCGTGGCCTTTCGCGATGGCCCGACAGAGCTCGATGTTGAGGCCGAGCTGGTCAGCGATGGAAGTGGCGACTCCGTAGACCTCTCCGGTGTGGGTCGCCCGGTTGCGGATATTGGAGTTCTCAGGGTCGCAGAAGACCTGCGTCTTGTCCATCAGGCGGCGGGTCGCTTTGGAGTCACCAAGGCGGGTGTTGTCGCTGGAGAACGGGTTCGAATTCGGAAGGTCCACGTAGGAATATTCGCTGCCGTACCGTCTCCCCTTTGTCGCCCTCAGCGGCTCGAGGCCTGGCATGAAGAGGAGAAATCGCAGGTTCGTTTTAAACCTTTCGCGAGTGGTGACAGGAGGGGATGGCAACCCATAACCCTTTTAAAGCGCCGACGAATCCTCGGCCCCATGCCCGAAACGTACGCGTACGAGGTCCGCGTCCCGAAGGAGCGCGTCGCTGTCATCATCGGCCAGAAGGGGAGCGTCAAGAAGGCGCTGCAGGAGCAGGCAGGCGTCAAGATGGAGATCGACTCCGACGAGGGGGTCGTGACCCTGGCGAGCGAGGACTCCCTCGCACTCTTCACCGCGCGCGAGGTGATCAGGGCAATCGGTCGGGGCTTCAACCCCGACGTGGCGCAGCTCCTCCTCAGGCAGGACTACGCCCTCGAGACCGTGCGGCTCGACGACTACGCCAACACGAAGGAGTCGAAGCAGCGGCTCAAGGGGAGGGTCATCGGGATGAAAGGGAAGGGGAGGGAGCAGATCGAACGCCTGACCGACTGCTTCGTCTCCGTCTACGGCAAGACCGTCTCCGTCATCGGCGAGCTCGAGAAGGCGGACATCGCGAAGCGGGCGGTGGAGAAGCTGCTCGCCGGCGCGATGCACGCCACCGTCTGGCGCTACCTCGAGAAGATGCGGCGGAAGCTGAAGGAGGAGGAGTACGCGGCGTAAGAATTATCGCACGAATGGAGATTTGCTTGTCTTGACTCTCTTCTTGATTTCACTCATTTTATGTTTAGTTTCTTCTGAATGATGTTTACCAAAAAAGGGATTTTTGTCTCCAGACATATATCCGCTTTTTCCTTTATTCCACGGTACAACCCCTTTCTTGAATTCAGATTTAGGAGACAGATGTATTCCTTTTTGGCTTTTACTCCAAGGTATTAGTCCGGTTTTCTTTCCTTTGTTCCAGGGATCTCTCTCTAGAATGCACTTTTGACACCAATGATGAGCTAATATGTTGCTGGCTTTTGTTTGCCATTCGTGTCCTTTATTGCATCTGAATTTTAGTAAAGAATCTTTATTAATGTATTCTGATGTTAAACACTCTCCTCCTTTACTTTTGGCAATCTTTTGTATATCCTCTATTGTTTTTCTAGAAGTTCCTCCACATTTTGGGCACCATGTTCCGGATTTTATGCCTGAAGCGTCGGCTTCCCATGTGTGTCCTTCTTTGCACTGCCATTTCAGTTTAGTGTGGCTATTGATGTATTCTTTTGAAAGACATTTTCCATTTTTAGATTCAGCTATTTTTTGCATTTCTTCAATCGTTAGTTTGGCTTTGTTGACACAGTAAGGGCACCAAATCCCGCTTGCTATATTTCCTGGTCTGGCAAACCACCGATGTCCATTTTTGCATTCATATTCCAATTTTTTTAATGCGGTGATATACTTCGTTGAAAGACACCGGCCGCCCTTGCTTCTTGCAATCATATCTGTTTTTTTAAGGAGATTGGAAGAGTATACTCCTTCAAATTCTTTATAGTCTATTCTTGACGTTTCAGGTATCTTAATCCCGTGCTCTGCGCATCGGGTAGTAATATATTGTTGCATATCTTCGTATTTGACAGTATATGGGATTTCAATGAGAGTGACATTGTTCTGTCTGCAAAGTTCCTGCTTTCTTTTATCGTATTCTTGACGTTCATCAAGTTTGATTCTATCGTGGAATCGGTGATTCTTTTGAAAATGTTGTTCTCCGTGATACTCGAAAGCCAATCCTAAGCGTTTACAATAACCGTCAAATTCTAAGCTTCTGCCTTTAACACCCATTAACCATTTCGGTCTTGCTCTTGGAAACTCTTGATGGAACATTGTCTCGAAGAACTTGCGGCATATACGTTCACTCACTCCTGCAGAACATATCGGACACCATTTCCCCGCCTTAATATTGCTGGGCCATGCATCCCATACGTGCCCTTCTTTACATTGCCATTTTAGATGAATGTGCGTATTCGCGTAAGTCGCGGATAAACATTTACCGCCTCGTGATTCCGCCATCTTTTGCATTTCTTCTATTGTTAACGGGACTTTGTGCGCGCAGAATGGACACCATCTCCCACGTTTTATAGAATTTGGGATGGCTTCCCAAGTGTGTCCTTCGTCGCATTTCCATTTTAGTTTCGTTTGACTATTTACATATGTTTCAGAAAGGCATTTGCCACCTTTTGATTCGGCTAATTCTCGCATCTCAGATATTGTCAGCTTCACCGTATGTGCACAGTAGGGACACCATTTCCCTGCTTTAATGTTTCCGGGTGTAGCGTTCCAAGTATGTCCTTCTTTGCAGCTCCACCTTAAAACCGTGTTGTTATTCACATAAGTTGTTGATAGACATTTACCACCCCGACTTTCTGCAATCCGTTTCATCTGGGACAAAGTAAGAGCAACTCTGGTATTTGTCGTATTTGTCATGGAGCACGTCTCTTCGTGGAACCATTGCTGCAGACTTAAATAGATTGTCCGCAATTAGGCCATTATTGGTGTTGGATGATGAGCAGCCTATGATTAAAAGTAAAAAAACGAGTCTGATGGACAGCCATAAACTTTAAATAACCCCGTCGGCGGGCTCCTCTTCATGGTGAAGGACGCGAAGTTCGTAGCATCCTCCCAGCAGAAGACGGAGACGAAGGAAGCCAAGGCTGCCCCTGCGAGCGGCCAGCCCATCGCTGTCGAGCTGGCGAGGCGGCAGCGCGAGATTGGCGTCGCGGAGTTCTTCGCGCGGAACAAGCACCTGCTGGGGTTCGACAACCCGCGGAAGGCGCTGCTCACTGTCGTGAAGGAGGCGGTGGACAATTCCCTGGACGCGTGCGAGGAGGCGAAGATCCTCCCCGACATCAGCGTCCAGGTCGTCGAGATGAGCGAGAGCAGGTTCCGCGTCATCGTCGAGGACAACGGCCCCGGCATCGTCAAGGAGCAGATCCCGAAGATCTTCGCGAAGCTCCTCTACGGCTCGAAGTTCCACAGCCGGAAGCAGCAGCGCGGCCAGCAGGGCATCGGCATCTCCGCGGCTGTGATGTACGGCCAGCTCACCACCGGCAGGCCGGCGAAGATCCTCTCCAAGATCGCGAGGGACAGGCCTGCGCAGTACGTCGAGCTCCACATCAACACGCAGCTGAACAAGCCCGAGATAGTGCAAGAGGAGACGAAGGAGTGGCAGAAGGAGCATGGCACCAAGGTGGAGATCGACCTGGAGGGGAGCTACCAGAAAGGGCCGCAGTCCGTCGACGAGTACCTGAAGCACACCGCGGTCGTCAATCCGCACGTCACGCTCGTCTACGTCACGCCGAAGGCGGAGCAGATCACCTTCCCCCGCGTCACAGAGCAGTTCCCGAAGGAGGCGGAGCCGATCCAGCCGCACCCCTACGGCACGGAGCTCGGCACGCTCCTCGGCATGCTCCACGACACTGGGTACACGACCCTCAACCAGTTCCTCCAGAAGGAGTTCAGCCGTGTCAGCCCGGGGGTGGCGAAGGAGGTCTGCGAGAACGCGCGCCTCCTGCCGAAGATGAAGCCGAAGGAGGTGACGCGGGAGGACGCCGACAGGCTCATCAAGGCGTTCCGCGAGACCAGGATCATGGCGCCCCCCACGGATTGTCTCAGCCCCATCACGAAGGAGCTCCTCGAGAAGGGGCTGAAGAAGGAGGTGAACGCGGAGTTCTACGCCGCGGTCACACGCGACCCGGTCGTCTATCATGGTAACCCGTTCCAGGTGGAGGTGGCGCTCGCCTACGGCGGCGACCAGGCGAAGGACAAGCCTGCGAAGCTGATGCGGTTCGCGAACCGTGTTCCTTTGCTCTATCAACAGGGGGCGTGCGGAATCACCAAGGCGGTGACGACGACGAACTGGAAGAGCTACGGCCTGCAGCAGTCCGGCACCAACCTCCCCGTCGGCCCCCTGACCATCGTCATCCACATCGCCTCCGTCTGGGTCCCGTTCACGTCAGAGTCGAAAGAGGCCATCGCCCATTATGAGGATATCATCAAGGAGATCAAGCTCGCCGTCCAAGAGGCAGGGCGAGACCTCCAACGTTACGTCCACAGGAAGACCCGCGTCCACCTCCAGCTCGAGCGCGCGAATTTATTCGAACGGTACATCCCTGAAGTCGCGAACGCGCTCAGCCGCCTCACCGGCAAGCCGGAGAAGGAGCTCGTCGCGGACCTGGAGAAGATGATCAAGAAGGACGAGATCCAAGAGAGAATCCAGACGATGCAGGCGGCGAACGTCGAGTACGACGAGGAGTTCGCGAGGATTGGCAAGGCTGAGGCTGACCTTGAGGAGGCGGAGCTCGAGCAAGAGCCCCCGCTGCTGAAACCCAAAAAAACTGAAATCCAGAAAGAGCTAATTCCGAAATCAGAACCAAAAACAGCGAAGAAGGCGAAGTAGATGGCAAAAGAAGAGGCGAAGAAGGCGCTCCCTACGCCGAAGGACGAGCTCGTCGGGCTCGGCGAGCGCCTCGCGGGGCAGATTAAGAAGGGAGAGAACCCGACCATCGAGCTCTCGGTCCGTTCCCTCTCGAACGTGGTCTTCGACGAGAAGACGCAGAAGCTCTCCATCGGCGACAAGACCGCGGAGCGCTCCTTCTTCAACGTGGCGCACGCGAAGAGGTTCCTCCAGACCGTGGAGGTGGCGGCCATCTCCAAGTCCTTGCTGGACATCAGCAAGCACGCCTCGCTGCGTGACGTCTTCTACATGGCGAAGAGGACGATTCCTGACACTAAGACCAACGTTGTTGATGATCAAACAGAATCGGATAATGCCATTGAGGATTTAGAGCTCATCACGGGGTTCACGAGAGAACAGCTCAATATCAACGCCAATAAGATGGGCTCTGTGGCAGGTAATGTGATTGTCGAGGATGCCGGAGACACAATCGATTGGTCGAAGCTCGGGAGCGGCGGCTGGTCCGTCCCGTCGAACGTCGAGAACATCATCTTCAGGAAGGTGAACGCGAAGTACGTCATCTACATGGAGAAGGCCGCGGTCTGGGAGAGGCTGCACGAGGACAAGTTCTGGGCGAAGCAGAACTGCATCATCATGTCCTCGCAGGGCCAGTCGACGCGCGGCGTCCGGAGATTGCTGCAGCGCCTCGCCACCGAGCACAAATTGCCTATCTATGTCCTCACCGACAACGACCCGTGGGGAATCTACATCTACTCAGTCCTGAAGTTCGGTTCTATCAGCTTGGCCCACATGAGCGACGAGCTCGCAATCAAGGATGTGAGGTATCTGGGGGTGACCTGCGACGACGTCACCAAGTACGGCCTCCAGCGCCACCACATCCGGCTCACAGAGAAGGACCTGGCCCGGCTGGAGCAGATGAGCCAGTACGACTGGTTCAAGGAGCACAAGGAGTGGCAGCGCCAGTTCAAGCTGATGAAGCAGGCGGGCGCCAAGGTGGAGATCCAGTCCCTCTCCAGCCGCGGCATCACCTTCATCTCCGAGACCTACCTGCCCGAGAAGATCCGGCGGCAGGAGTTCATCGACTAGGTTTCTCGTACGATACATTTATAAAAAAGGAAAAGGCAGGGGGAGGCATGCAAGAGCCAGGCCCAGGCATCCTCCGGACCAACACGAAGCTGAGGTGGAAGGATGACTTCATCTGCTATTTCGAGGTTGAGAAGGGCGGCATGGTCGACCTCGACTCCCTCTACATGTTCATGTACCACTGGTTCGGGAAGGAGCAGTACACGCACTGGCAGACCTTCGACAACAAGATCGAGGACTTCTACCTCCACCGCATCAGGCCGGACGGCGTCCAGGAGAACCTCATCTGGTGGCGGGCCGGACGGCGGATCAACAAGTACATCTACTACTTCTGCAAGATGGACTGGCAGAACTTCGGCTCCAAGGAGACGGAGATCGAGTACAACGGGAAGAAGGTGAAAACGCACAAGCTCGGCATCGTCCTCCGCGCCTGGTGGTGGGTCCAGTACGACCCGTACAACGAGTGGGAGAAGACCTTTCTCGGCAAGATCACCAAGTGGTTCTACACCTACCTCCTGGACGATGAGATGGAGAACCACAAGGACAAGTGCCGCGAGATCGCGCGGCGCCAGGAGAACGAGCTGAAGCAGTTCTTCGAGATGAACACCAACGTCCCGATGCCCCGCTCCTTCTTCCCGGAGGAGGGGTACAAGTGGGACAGGCCGAAGCCCAGGCCAGAGGACTTCGAGCACATGCGCCGCGCACCGGACGCGAAAATCTAGGTATATTTATTAAACCCGGTCCGTTCCTCTCCGTCGATGTTCGAGCGGATAATCCCTGAGCTCGTGAAGCAACGGCGAAGCGGGAAGGCTGACGAGAGGCTCATCCTCCCCGACGGACGAGAGGCAGAATTCGACAAGGAGCGGTTCGCCCCAATAATTCCGAAGGCGTTCGGCGGCAGGATTCTCTTCGTCGACGGCGGCAACGCCCCTGTCTTCGAGTCTCCGGCCGCCAGGGTGGAGTTCGTCAGGGTCTACGGGACAGCCTACGAAGGGACGACGAGGGTCTCGACCCATCGCGAAGAGGGGTTCATCCTCATCAGGAGCGCGACGAAGGAGGGGAAAAGGTACGTGAAGGCGACCGGCCACGGCATCGGACTCCAGCTCCTCATCCCGGACGACGAGAAGGAGCTGCGCCTCGGCAGGGAGCGGGTCAGCCTCGCGGCTGTCGCGGGCCTCGCGCGGTTCGCGCTCGAGTGCAGGTCCGCGGGAGCGTGGGGGGAGGGATGCTCGCTCATCGTCAGGGACGGCTCGCTCCTCCCCAACAACAGCCACGAGGAGAAGGAGCTTCAGGAACTTCTCACAAGGAACGCCGTCGGCCTTTCGAAGACGAACACTCTCATCACAGCATCAGGGGATTCGGCATCCGCACTCCTTCTCGAGCATGGACCGGACAGGCCCTGGATTTACGAATTAGGGAGTGGGGGCAACATCCGGTTCTCTCTTGTCAAGCTCCACGAGCGGGCGGAGCACGCCTTCAGGCTGGACACGAACGGTGATGCGGGAGCGGTCGCAGCCGCCCTCGCCCTCCTCGCAGCGGACCCGGTCTTCCCCGGCTACCCCTACCCCCTCGTCGAGGCTGACCGGATGGCGCGGGTGCAGAACCGGGAGGTCGAGGGGCTCCGGACGAGGCTGATGGTGGAGGCTGGCGGCTCCTGGCCTGAGCTCCGGCGGTTGGCGCGGGGGAGCGACAGCCACGGCATACTCGACAGGATATCCTAGGTTTCTTTCTTCGGATTCTTTGGCCGAGGAGGACACGGAGCATCGCTGGCGCTGGTGCGCCAGCATTTGCCAAAATCGGCCTGCATGAATCGGCCGATTTTGTGGTTTTACTCCAAGGTGCCCTCCTCAGCCCGCCGTATGTTTTCTGTTGATGCTGGGCTTCTAAACCAAAACCATTTTAAAACCACGTAGGCGCGTACCGTGCGAGAGGTGAGACTTCCGGTGGCTGGCCCTTCTTTCGACGTCGTGACGATGGGGAGCGCGACGCAGGACGTCTTCGCGAAGTCGGACGCGGAGACCGTCACCTACACGCGCCACGGGGACAAGGAGACGCTCATCGCCTACCCCCTCGGCTCCAAGATCCTCATCGAGAAGCTCGACTTCTTCATCGGCGGCGGCGGGACGAACTCCGCGACGACCTTCGCTCGCCAGGGACTCAGGACAGGGTTCATCGGGAAGCTCGGCAAGGACGCGCCCGGCCTCGCGGTCTTCAGGTTCCTCAAGGAGGAGGGGATCGAGTTCCTCGGCGCTGTCGGCGGCCAGACAGGGTACAGCGTCATCCTGGACAGCACTGAGGAGGACCGGACCATCCTCACCTTCAAGGGGGCGAACGACCAGCTGAAGGAGTGGGAGATCGCGGAGACCCTCGCCGGCCTCTCCGCGCGATGGCTCTACTGCAGCTCCATGCTCAACGAGAGCTATGGGACGATGAAGCGGGTGATGCTCCGCGTCAAGGGGCAGGGCGGCAGCGTCGCCTTCAACCCGAGCGCCTACCAGGCGGGGCAGGGGCTCGCAGGCCTAGCGGAAGTCCTCCGGCTCCTCGACGTCCTCATCCTGAACAAGGAGGAGGCGCAGCTGCTGACAGGGAAGAGGGCCGAGGCCAGGGAGCTCCTTCCTCTCCTCCGGGACGCGGGGCCACGCATCGTCATCGTCACGGACGGCGCCAAGAGCGCGACCCTCCTCGACGGCGAGCGGCTCCTCTTCATCAAGCCCCTCCCCGACCTCAAGGTGGTGGAGACGACCGGGGCTGGGGACGCCTTCGGCTCAGGCTTCGTCGCAGGGCTGGCGCGCGGCCTCGACACCAGGCAGGCGCTCCTCCTCGCCATGCTCAACGCCGAGCACGTCATCACCGAGTACGGAGCCAAGAACCACATCCTCACCAAGGAGGAGGCTGACAGGTGCCTCGCAGAGGACCGCCGGCAGCTCGTGGAGGAGCACCAAGGACGGACAGGGAAGAGTTATAAATAGGAAGAGCCATGAGCCACGCCAAGGAGAGATGAGCGATGACGATCCCCAGGATCTCCAAGCTTCTCAGGAACGGCAAGGCCCTCTTCCTCGCCTACGACCAGGGGCTCGAGCACGGCCCAGGGGAGTTCAACGAGCGGAACGTCGACCCGGAGTACATCCTCAACATCGCCCTAGAAGGGGGCTACACCGGCGTCATCCTCCAGCCGGGGGTGGCTGAGAAGTACTACCACGGCGCCTACAAGGAGGTGCCGCTCATCGTGAAGCTGAACGGCAAGACCCGGCTGCCGAAGATCGACCCGATCAGCAGGCAGACGTGCAGCGTGGCGCGCGCGGTCAAGATGGGGGCTGACGCTGTCGGCTACACGATCTTCGACGGGAGCAGGGCGGAGCCCGAGATCTTCCAGGAGTTCGGCCGCATCGTCGAGGAGGCGCACGACTACGGCCTCCCGGTCATCGCCTGGATGTATCCCCGCGGCCAGGACGTCCAGAACGAGCTGGCCAACGACATCCTCGCCTACTCCGCCAGGATAGGGCTGGAGCTCGGCGCAGACATGATCAAGATCAAGTACAACGGCGACCTAGGGAACTTCAAGTGGATGCTGAAGTGCGCCGGACGGACGAGGCTCGTCGTCAGCGGCGGCTCGAAGAAGCCCCACCCGGAGTTCCTCAAGGACGTCTACGACACCGTCGTCGCGGCGAACGGCGCAGGCCTCGCCGTGGGGAGGAACGTCTGGCAGGACGAGCGGCCCTTCTCGCTGAGCAAGGCCCTGGAGCAGATCGTCTTCCACAAGAAGCGGCCGGAAGAGGTGCTCCACCTCCTGAAGTGAATGGTTTCTCAGTCCTCTTTCTCATCCTGCACCCGTATTCCCGTAATCGACGAGGGCACCACCTTGTAGCAGAATCAGAAAATCGACCGATTCATGCAGGTCGGTTTTCGCACATGCTGGCGACACAGTCGCCAGAAAACCTACGTGGTGCCCTCGGAGAAGGAGAACTGCCGCAACGGGCGCCAGTACCGGCGCCTAGCTCAACGGAAACCCCTATTTTCATAGAACAGCCTGCCGTCGGGAAGCCCCCTTGCGCAACGTTTAAATATCCTCTGCACGGCTAGCAGGGCATGGACTACGTCCGGAGCCTGAGGGCCATCTACCGCATCGACGAGCACCTCGTCGGCGAGCGGGCCGTCGACCTCGCTGTCCTGGCGGAGAAGGGCTACGCGGTGCCGCTCACCTTCGCAGTCACGAACGAGACGTTCGAGGCCTTCGTCATCCAGAACAAGCTCCAGGCCAAGATAGGGGCCGCGCTCCTCGGCACCGACGCCAAGGCCGTCTACGACGCCATCCGGGAGCTGATCATCGAGGCGCCGATCCCGCCGGAGGTCGTCCACGACGTGGTGGACGCCTACGAGGGGCTCAGCATCGACGCGGACGCCCCTGTCAACAGGATCATCAGGAGCGGCGAGCCGCCCCTCGTCAACCTCTTCCTCAGCCCCAACTACACCCTCCCGGCGGAGTCCACGGAGGGGGTCATCCTGAACGTCCGCGGCACCGAGCAGCTGCTCCTGGCGGTGAAGGAGTGCTGGGCCTGCCTCTTCACGCCGAGGATGCGGCGCCACCGGAGGGAGGGGGAGATCGGCGAGCGGAACCTCAACACCGGCGTCATCGTCCAGCAGATGGCCAGCGGCGACCTCTCCGCAGAGGCGTGGAGCGCAGCCGACGGGAACGTCGAGGAGATCAGCGTCAAGGCCTACTACGGCGCCCCTGACATCAACCACACCATCGGGAAGGATGAGTGGCGCCTCAGCCGCGAGTACCTGAAGCCGGTCTACCAGAGCGTCGGCGTCCAGACGGAGATGTTCGCCAGGGACGAGGAGGACCGGCTGGACAAGGTGCCGATCGGCGAGCGGGGAGAGAAGCAGAAGCTCCCGGACAGGGAGGTGATGGAGCTGGCGCGGCTCGCGAAGAAGGCGAACATCCTCCTCGAGCGGCCGGTGAAGCTCCTCTTCGACGTCGAGGGGGAGACTGTCCTGACGCTCCTCTGCAACCGGCTGACGATGGGGAGGCGGTACGAGGCCGAGGAGCGGATCGAGGAGACCGTCCTCTTCCAGGCGCCACGGCGGAAACAGGCCGCTCCGGCGGCCAAGCAGCCGCCGGCTGAGGAAGAGCCCCCGGAAGAGCAGAGTGAGGAACCGCCTGAAGAGCTGACTGAAGAATCAACCAAAGAACCGTCTGAAGAGCTGACTGCAGAAGCAGCCGAAGCGTCGACTGAAAGTCCTGAGATGAACGCTGAGGTGAGGGAGGATTGGGAAAGGAAGGGAGAGCTAGAGGAGGGCGAGCGGGAGAAGGGCGACCAAGAGAAGGATGAAGAGCAGCTCGAGCCGGAGCAGGCCGGGCAGGAAGAGAGCGCGCCGGAGAGCGAGGAGGCGCCGGCGGCGGCCGCGGAGGAAGGAGAGGGTGAAGCCGCTCCTCCAGCCGCGGAAGAGGCCGCAGCAGGAGAGGAAGAGGAGTTCATCCTCGGCGAACCTGCCCTCGAGGAAGGGCCGGCAGGGGAGCGGGGACGCACGGCCGGAGAGGAACAGGGCGGAGAGGCGAAACCGGGTGAGCAGTTCCCTGAGCCTCCGAAGGGGAGGCGATGGACCATGGACGAGGCGCACGAGGCTGTCGTCGCTGCGCTGCGAGGCGCGTATGAGGAGCGCTACCGCCATCCTCCCCCCACGGACACTGCCGCGGTCTTCCAGGAGCTCACTGACGAGATCAACCTGCCGTACGAGGAGCAGATCGGCCGGCTGCTCCGCCGCGACGAGCAGTCCCTGACGCCCCAAGAGGAGGAGGAGCTCCTCGCGGTAATCGACGATTTCCTGTCCCAGATGACCTAGGTCCCGGGGGTATGAGCACCATGGCAATGAGTGACGATGTGCAGCGCGAAGGAGTTGAGGAGGAGCAGCCTATCATCGTCATCGACGAGCGGCCGGAGGTGGCGGTCGAGGAGCCTACCTTCGCGGGGATGCGGCGCGAGACGCGGCTGGAGGAGGCGTACGACCAGGCGGTCGCTGCCCTGCAGAGCCTCTACGAGAGGCGGTACCGGAACCAGGCGCCGAAGGACGACAGGGAGCTCTTCCTCGAGCTGGAGAGCGAGGTCGTCCTGCCGCAGGCAGCTCTCATCGGGAAGCTCGTCAGGATCGTGCATGACAAGGAGGGGTACGCTCCTGAGGAGGAGCGGATGATCCTGGCCGCGGCGGAGGAGTTCCTCCTCGGCGTCACGAAGCTCTCCTAGACCCTCTCCAGCACGTATATTCTCTTCGAGAGGCTCTTGTGGATATACCACCGGAACGACGCCTTGACAGACCACCCTCCGAAGAACCGCTCGAGCCCGGCTCCCTCCTCTCCGCCGACCACGAGCACTGGCGCGCAGCTGCGGGCAGCCTCGAAGAACGCCTTGAAGGTCGTCTCCGCATCCCTGAGCCTGGAGCCCTTCCCGTAGGGGAGGTCGGTGACGATGGCGTCGAAGCTGCCGAGGGCGTCGCACTTCGTCGCGTCCGCGACCGTGAGGGCCGCGGCGATGCTGTAGGGGCCGAGGTTCTCCTCTGCCCGCTTCACCTGCTCAGGGTCGATGTCCGCGCCAGTCATCTCCCTGCTGGCGAGCCCCCCTTCGATGAGGATGCCACCGCTGCCGCAGAACGGGTCGAGGATTGACCTGATGCCCGACGGGGGGCCGGCGAGGTTGACCATGGCGCGGGCCAGCTTCGGGCTCATGCCTGCGGGGTGGTTCCGCTGCCGGAGATGGCTGCGCCTCTCGGAGAACCGCTCGTCGTTCCTCCAGCGCAAGGAGGCCACCACCACCTCTTTCTCAATGAAAAAGAGATATATCTGGGTGAGAGGAGCCTTGAGGTCGACCGACGGTCGCTTGCCTGCGGCCTCGAGGCCTCTCCAGACGAAGCCTGCCAGCTCCGCCTCGGAGAGGAGGGAGGGGCCGCTTTTCCGGACGAGGAAGGGGCTCTCCACGCGCTCGTGCCAGGGGAGCTCGGTGAGCGCCGCAGCGAGGTCCTTCGCCTTCGCCGCGAAGAGGACGTCGTGGATCTCCCGGGTGAGGGCGAGGGTCGTCTCGTGATGGACGACGTCAAGGAAAAGAAGATTGTCGAGGCGGTGGGACGCCTTCGTTCCGTGGAGCAGCTCAGCCTCGGCAGCACCGAGGGGAAGGTTCTCCTTCGAGAGGACGAAGAGCTTCATGGCAGGGGAGGGAGAAGAGGCCGGTTAAAAAAGCTACTCGGTGAGCGGAATCTCCTTGTAGAGCGTGAGGCGCCCCTTCTGCCGCTGCTGGGCGATGTTGGCGCAGCCGTTGAAGGGGTCGGAGGAGGCGGCGAGGACTATGGCGTCGTACTGCAGGTAGCGGCTGAGCGCCTCCCTACGTGCGGTCTCGTTCACGACCCCTTTCGCGTCGACCGGCACGGGATAGAACGATTGGCCCGCGTCGATCCTCCGCTTCACGGTCGTCCCCACCATCACCTCGTCGAAAGGGTCGATAGTCATACCGGGTGCGTACTGGCCGTTCACCTGGACCTGGAGCTCCTCGCTGGAGAACTCCTGCTTCGCGCTGTCGTACCAGCACGCCGCGAAGTAGTGGTCGGGCACGACGTACGGGACTATGAAGGAGTTCGCGTAGGTGAAGTTCGCGATGGTGAGGAGCAGGGGCTGGTAGCCCTTGCCGTCGCCGACGACGATGGCCTCGCGGCTGACGCTCTTGGCGATGGTGACGTCGCGCGTCGCGCCGAGGTTGAGGGCGGCAACGACGATGAGGAGCAGCATCGCCGCGAGGATGACGAAGAGGAGCGCGAGGTTCCGCCTCGTCGGCTGCGGGCGACGCTTGGGCTCCTCGCCTTTCCTCGTGAGGCGGTAGCCGAGGAGTATCATCAGGATCGCGGAGAAGGTGAGGAGGCCGAGGATCCAGTTCCTGCCGAGGTCGAAGACGTCGATGACGTACGCGATGGTGATCACGTAGGTGAAGGTGGCGAGGATGTAGAAGAGCTTGTAGAGCCGCTTCGACGTCCCGTAGATGATGCCGAGGACGATGAGCGTCGGGACGAGGAGGACCCAGAAGAGGATCTGCCAGAACATTACACGTCACGCTCCCGGAAGTGGTTGCCGAGCAGGTAGAAGGCGCCGAGGAGGCAGACGAGGAGCACGGCCTTGATTATCCTCGGGAGGAGGACGAGGTACTCCCACGCGAAGTAGATGATGGCCGATGCTGCGAAGAGGCCGCCGATGCTGTAGAGGATGTGCTCGAGCTTGAACGCCACAGAGAGGAAAATAATGCGCCTCTATTTAACGTTATCGCTTGATGACGATGATCTACGACGAGAAAGACGACGGGAAAGAGGCTTGGGGAGGGCGCCACCTTGGAGCAAAACCAGAAAAACGCCCGATTCATGCAGGGCGTTTTTCGCGATTGCTCGCGCACTGGGAAACGCGTAGCGTTTCCGGTGCCCCGAAAACCTCCGGTTTTCCAGGGCACCGGCGCGAGAAAACCTCCGTGGCGCCCTCCGCCCGATTCCCTCGTCGGGAAAAGCCCGGAAATCGTCACTATACGCTCGTCTTTGGTTGCAATAGGGAAAGAAAATCTTTAAAAAGCCTCCTCACCCTAGTTGACCCCATGGCGAAGCGCGGTCGGCCGACGCACTCGGTGATACGGCAGAACCTCATCGAGCTGCTCCATTTCATGGGCGAGGCGTACGGCTACCAGCTCTACAAGGCGTACAAGGACCTCTTCGCCCCGGTCACGCTGCGGGTAATTTATTATCACCTCGCCAAGGGCTCCTCGCTGAAGGAGTTCGAGGTGACGGGCGTCAAGAAGACGGAAGGGAAGTACTCGTGGGGCCCGGAGGCGGAGCGGATCTTCTACAAGCTCGGCCCCAGCGCGAAGCCGACGAACCTCGCCGAAGTGAAGGCGTACTTCGAGAAGAAATGAGGCGCGTTGCGACTTCTTATTACATCTAACGGACAGGCACAGCTGCCGAGAAAGAGCAGCTAGGCCTGTCGACGAATCTTTGCCAGTCAGCAATCCTTGTCATAATACGGTAGAGCAGAATTCGGTTGGCAGGTCACAGGTGACATCGAGGGCTTGCAAACACCATTCCCGGTGCTGTCCTGAGAACAACAATACCAGCATAAACCGTCGCTGCAAGGCTGCCCATCGGTACCGCACTTCTGGCCGGTGAGACAATGGCTGCGGCTGTGTGCGCCGCAGCAATCAGGGTCGTAGTAGGCGGCGGTGGAATCCAAGCCTTGGCAGAAGGCGCCGCCAGGCTGCCTTCCGCATGTCCCTGTCACATCGGCGCAGCAATAGTAGCACATCCCTGCTCCAGTGCCGGAGTTGCACGCTTGGAGGCCGGCATTGCAGGGCGTCGCGCCCGGACACTGGTTCTGCGCATGCCCACCGCAGCACCCTTCATCCACCTGCCCGTTGCAGTTGTTGTCGATGCCGTCGCCGCAGGTCTCGGTGTTGGTGTAGGGGAGCCATTTGTACTGCTGCGACGTCGTGTTGTAGTAGCACTCGTAGTTCGTCGAGAGGTTGTTGATGTGCGCCGCGCACTTCGTATTGGCGTCGCACGTGTACCACCAGTCCTTCCAGCAGAACTGTTGCGTGTTCGTGCCCGCGAGGGTGTTGACGGTATAGACGCTGTTCTCGGTGTAGCACTGCTGGCTCCTGTCGACGCAATCATTCACGTTGTTGCAGCAGGCGGGGAACGCCGCTTCGCTCTCGGCATAGAGCAGCCATTCGTTCTGGTTGTTGCCGCAGCAGTTGCCGGTCGCTCCCGCGTCCCCTTTCCAAGGGTCGAGATATTTGATTCCGTAGTCGAACGCAAGCTGGGGAGGAGTGCTAGTTGGAGTGGCTGCAGGCGTCTTCGTCAGGTCATTCTCAGGATGGCCATTGCAGAGCGAAGGAGTGTTGTCAGGAGTTCCTGTCGGCGGCGTAACGCACGTGCTCCCGCTGCACGAGTTTCCCGTCGGGCAGCAGGTGGTACCGCACGCCACGGGCAGATTGCTCGGGCAGACGCACTGCGACCCGCTGCAGACCTGCGTCGGATTACAAGTCTGACCTCCGATCCATTGATAGCAGCTTCCGACAAGCGCGCATTGCTGTACCTGATCGCATGCCGGGTTGTTGACAACTGGGCAGCTTTGGTTATGAGCGCACTGGTATGTCCCTGCGGTGCAGGTGCTCGTGCACCCGCCGGTGCAGCTCCACGTCGCGCCGCTCAGCGTGCAGGTGCCGCTCGTGCAGCTGGTGCCGTTCACCTTGTAGGGCTGGTTGTTGCTGCAGAGGACGCCTGTCGCGTTCTGGCCGCAGGCGATTGAAGAGGCCACGGGAGTTGTGGCAGCGCACGGCAGGCAGAGCGCGGTTCCCGTCGAGTTCTGGCAGGAGGCGCTGGCGCCGCACGCGTTGGCGTTGAGGACGAGGCAGCCCGCGCTGGCTGCGGTGCAGACGTAAATCTTGGTGAGGTCTGCGCCGCAGAAGTTCTGCCCTGGAGTCCTCCCCGCACAAGACGTGGTATTGCAAGCGCTCGTGTCGAGGTCGCACTTGGTGCCGTTCTTGAGATAGCCTGTGTTGCACGCGTACTCGCACTTCGCCGCTGTGCAGGCTGCGACGAGGCTGACGGCCGTGTCCTGCGCGAGCCCTGCGTCGTCGCCGGTGCAGAGCGTCGCGTTCGCGGGCGGCATTCCTGTGCAGGCGTATTGCGGCGGGGTCGTGACCGGCAGCGAGTAGTTCTGGATTGACCAGTTGAGGCATTTGGTGTCGATGTCGCTCCTGCAGCCGCACCGCCAGCGGTTGCTCGCGTCGCGGGTGCAGGCGTAGACGAGGACGTAGTTCTCCGCGGAGAGCTTCGAGGCGTCCATCGTCACTGTCGCCGCTGCTCCGTCGGCAATCCATTTGGAGCCGCTGATCGGCGTGTCGGGGAAGTTGTAGGCGAGCCAGTAGTTGCCGGAGACGTTCTGGTAGACGTAGAACTGCTTGTAGAATATCATCCCTGACTGCTCGGCGCTGACTGTCACGTTCACCTTGCCGCCGGTGACCGCGCGTGTGTCGACGGAGAGGAACGGCTCGTCTGTGAAGACGTTCCACGGCGGGCTGAACTTCGGGGGAAGCTGGCCGATTCCCGTGTAGGCGGTGCCGGTGACTGAGCCCTGCCCGTCGAACGGCAGCCGAGGGGGGCCGTACCCCAGCATCAGGATGATGGCAGCGAGGGCCGCTGCGCCGACCAGCACGAGCGGGAACAAGAACCGCAGCTCCTCCTTCGCCATGGCGGTAGCCCGAGGGAAGGGAGTTTATAAATATTATTGGTGTTTCGACGCGAGCCGCTCCACCTTGCGGAAGAAGCCCATCAGCGCCATCGCCTCGCGCTGTGTGAGGAGCGACTTCCCGACGAGGCGGCTCCAGAGCACCTCCTGGGTCTCCCGCTTCTCGTCAGTCGTGAAATGGATTGCTGCGAGGGTCTCCCCGATCATCCGCTTCAGCTGCCGCTTCTCCGCTGCGCGGACGAGGGGGAACCTTGCTGCGACGCCCTGCCCGAGCCCCGGCGCGGTGATTGCGTAGAGAATGATCGCGACAGCGTGGCTGAGGTTCAGCGACGGGTACTCCTTCGCCGTTGGAATCGTGACTGTGAAGTCGCAGAGCGCCAGCTCGTCGTTGACGAGGCCGTCGCTCTCCCGTCCGAAGAGGAGCGCCACGCGGGCGTCTGCGTCGAGGGTGGCGAGCCGCTCCGCGAGTTGGCCGGGGAGGAGGGGAGTCCGGGGCAGGTTGTAGTCGTCGCTCAGCTTGCCTGTCGTGCCGACGACGAGATCGAAGTCGTCGAGGATGTCGGCCCCCGCGCTCCGTGCCCTCTCCAGGATGTCGTTCGCCCACTTCGCGCGGTTCTTCGCCTCGATGTCGGCAGGGGAGCATTTCGGCTCGATGAGGACGAGGTCTGTGACGCCGAAATTCTTCATCGCGCGCGCGACAGCGCCGAGGTTCCCCGGGTGCTCGACGCCGACGAGGACGACGGAGAGGTGGGCCATCGGCAGGGGGAGCGGAGGGCCGTTTTTATGTCTTCCGAGGTGGCCGGATTCCTAGAAGATGCTCCTGATGAGCGGGGTGAAGAGGAGCACCACCAGCACCGCTATCACAACTATCGTGACCCGCTTCCAGACAGTGCGACCGCGCTCCGCGCCGAAGAGGTACTCGGTTGCGACCTGGAGCATCCTGCCGCCGTCGACAGGGCCGAGGGGGAGGAGGTTGGCGAGGCCGATGCCGAGGCCGAGGAGGAATATCCACGTGACCAGCTCGGTGAGCCAGCTGAGGATGCTGAAGAGCCACCGGAGCCCCGGCTCCTTGAGGTTGTTGGTGAGGACGACGCCGAGATAGCCCTTGGCAGGGTCGGAGGGGCTGGTCGTAGCGACGATGGTCGCATTCTCGCACGTGGTGGTGCTCTCCAGCGTCACGGTGTCGCCTGGCTTGAGCTCCTTGAGGCCGGCGAGGAACTGGTCAGTCGTGTTGACAGAGGCGTTGTTGACCCTGTCGTAGATGATGCCGGTCCGGACGCCGGCTGCCGCTGCGGGGAAGCCGGCCTGGACCTCGCCGAAGACCACGCCGTCGTGCGCGACGAAGCTCGAGAGGAGCGGGGCGAGGACTATGCTGAGGACGAGGAGGAAGAGGATCGAGGCTGCGAGGTTGCTGAACGGCCCTGCGGCGAAGACGCTGAGCCTCGCCGACTTCGGCCTCTTCCGCATCACCTTCTCGTCCGGCTCGACGAAGGCGCCGCCGAGCGGGCCGAAGACCATCAGCCCTGAGCTCTTCACCGGGATGTTGTGCGCCCGGGCGACGACGCCGTGGCTGAACTCGTGGATGACGATGACGGCGAAGAGGGCGAGCCATCCGATGATGAGCGGCACCCGGATGCCGACGCCGGGGATCGCGACGCCTGGCAGGACAGGGGAGATGACCGGCGGCGCGCCGGGGACGAAGACGAGGTCGTAGAGCCCCTTGACGAGCATCCCTGTGATGAAGAGCATCCCTGCGAAGCCGACGACGATGGCGAGGTTGCCGAGGAGCCGGAAGAGCCGCTTGCGCCTCCCCATCCTGTCCATCAGCGCGAGGCCGACCTGCGTACGGTAGAGGCCGATGATGCCTTGCCAGTCGAACCGCTTCCGGAAAAGGTAGACGAGGAGGATGACCGCAGCGTAGAAGAGGATGGTCCACCTGTACGTGCTGAGAAACGAAACGAACGTCATCAGAGGGCCCAAGCAGGAGATGGGTTTTTATGGGTTGCGGTTCCCAACGAGAAACAGCCCTACTTCTTCCGCTTCGCCCTGAGTATCTTCGAGCCGCACTTCCGGCAGCTAATCCTGCCCGCGAGCACCTTCAGGATGGGCGCTCTCGTCTTGGACTTGCAGACGCGGCAGACGAAGACGTTCCTGAACCACCGCGCGTCCGCCTCGGGGAACTTGACCATTCATCCCACCTATGAGCCTTTCTGCATGATCTGCTTCATGACTCTGTCGTTCAGGATCTCCCAGTAGAGGACGTTGTCGCCGCTCGCCACCTTCTCCCTCAGCTCCTCGGGGATGAGGAGGTCGAAGGTCTCGTACGTCTCCATGTCCATCACGTTCGCGTGGTCGCCGCTGACGGAGAGCACCTGGGCGTTCTTCTTCCCGATGATCGGGACATCCACCTCGTCGTGGCCGGGCATCACCACTTCGCGCTTCTTCCCGTCGATGATACCGACCGCCTGGAGCCGCACCTTCGCGTGGCCGTGCTTCCCCGGCCTGCTGGTCTGCGTGGAGACGACGGTGCACGCTGCGCCGTCCAGGATGATGTAGTTCCCTTTCTGCAGGGTGCCGACGCCCCTCCGAGTCACTTCACCCATACGAATCACTGGTTCCGGTTTTAGCGTGAGAGGTCGGGGGCGGTTTATAAAGGTTGCTGCTATGGAAGAACACATAAATAATAATCGTCGACGAGGACGTCGCCTTGTAGCAAGACCAGATTTCGCGCCGATTCGCAAGGAAGCGAAGCTTCCGGCGCCCCAGCAACTCCGTTGCTCGGGGCATGCAGGCGCGAAATCGCAAATGCTCGCGCCACGAGAAACGCGGAGCGTTTCTGGGGCTCCGAAAACCTCCGGTTTTCGTGAGCCACAGGCGCGAGTAAACCTACGCGACGCCCTCGGAAATCAGAAGTAATCGAACAGCGACTGGAGGAAGCGGCGCCGGGGTGACCGTGGACGGGGATAGCCGTATCTCGTTTCCCTCCGTTTCCTCTGCAGGAACGCGTTGAGCCGCTTCTCCGCGTCCTTCGCCTTGAATCTCTTCTCGTCGCTCCTGAATGTTTTCGTATGACTGCGGGTGAAGCCGCCGGCGCGCTCGGAGAACTTGTGCTTCTTGTGGAGCATCTCGTGGTAGAGGACGTAGTCGAGCAGCGTCTCGTCCTCCTTCAGCGCGGTCGAGAGGGAGATGGTGTCCGTCGCGTAGGAGTAGTGCCCTAATTTCGTCAACGAATGGGTCCCCCAGACGAGATTCGGCGTCATCATGAAACCGTCAAAGTATTCCTTATTCACGGCTTCGAACCGTTCCTTAAGGTAAGGGTCTATCCTGGTGGTTTCGGCGTAATCCGTCAATTTCTTGATGAAGGAGTTGTAGAGCTGGATCTCGAGCGTATCTATCTTGGTCCTGTTGAGCCGGTTGAGGAGGTGCTGCATCACGCCGATCTGTATCTCGTCGCTCGCCTCCTCGAAGCGGCGGGAGAGCGAGAAGACGACGGAGCGCGGGTAACCGGTGATCCTCCCGTTGTAGCCGCTGAACTTCCCCGAATACCTGACGATAAGCTCTTTGGCGGGCTCTTTGCCGTAGAGCTCCTTCCAGGCGCGCTCGGCGAGGGGGTGGGACATGCGGGGAGGCAGCGGGAGGCGGAATTTAAAGGTTTGGTCTCCATAACTACAAACCGACCTGAAGTTAAAAATAGATTTTTATACGTGAGAGGGCTATACAGAGGAGAGCGAGGTGATGATGATGAAGAAAGCGTTCATGATTATGGCGTTGGCGGCGCTTCTCCTCGTGGGCGCCTGCAGCACAGCACCAGCCCAGAAAAACCTCAACGATTATTGCTCTGACAAGAGCATCGGAAAAGTCTATTCCTGCGATGGCGGTTACATCAAGCTCGAGTACAACAACCTCGGCGGCGGGATCACGTGGCTGAAGGGCAACGAAGAGATTCGCTGCCCTGTCGTCGGGCCCGATAGCATGAGCCCGGAGTGCAAGGTGTTGCAGGAAAACCCTCCGGCGTGTACGCTTGCTGTGACGTGCCCTGAACGGAACGAGACGGACGGCAACGGGCAGGCCGGCTTCACAGAGTGCCTGCCGCAACAGCCAGGACCGGTCGCGTGCACAATGGAGTGGTCGCCGGTCTGCGGCAAGATCGTGCTCAACATGGGCGACACAGTCTACCAGACGTTCGGCAACAAGTGCGCGGCGTGCGCCGCGATGAAGGTCGTCGGCTACACGCAGGGCGAGTGCCCCAACCCCGAGTATGTCGAGTGCGACCACACGTTTGCGCGCGGAGAGTTCTGCGCGCAGGTCTACGACCCTGTCTGCGCGCAGCGGGACAACGGCATCCGGTGCATCCGCGCGCCGTGCCCCAGCACGGACAACGTGACCTACAGTAACTCCTGCGAGGCGTGCAAGGACGAGACGGTCTACGGCTACGTGCCCGGCGCGTGCGCCGAGGAGGGCGGCCCGAAGCCCGGCGGCGTGCCCAGCCTCGTCGCGCGGCAGCCCGCCATCTGCGAGAACAACAAGACCGAGGTTCCCGGAAGCTTCTACTGCGTCGACGCGTGCCCCGCCGGCTACGACAGCTACCAGGCGCAGATCGGCATCACCGTCTGCATCCCGCGATTCGGCGAGACGGAGGTGAAGTCAGCGGTGCAGTGCTCGTCGCAGAAGGACTGCATCCTTGAGCAGCGCTGCGTCCTCGCGGACAAGACGACCGATGGCAAGCCCATCGGCTGGCCGACGAGGACGGAGGGGTTCAGGTGCGTGCCCCAGCAGTACTTCGACTACCGGCTGCAGAGCAACGGCGTGACTGTGCTCGACGAGAACGGCGCAGAGGCGACGGCAATCGCGTAGGGATGACGAAAAGCTAAAACCGATTTCCTCTTTCTAGAACAACCCGGCGGCCTTGAGTATGAAGAAGAGCAAGACGAGTATGGCTATGATAGCGATGCCCCAGATCGGATTCCAAGCACCTTTCTTCCCCATTTTCAACAGTCTCATATCCTCTTCGAGCTTATAAATTTTCTTGTAGATATCGAAACGTTCCTTCATCCTGGAAATCTCGCTGTTGATCCGTTTCTGCCCTCTGCCAAGACTCGCCAGTTCATCGCTCAACTGCTGGAGGCGAAGCACGAGAAAGAGTGTCGTTAGGAAGACCACGAGGGTGAGAGCAGCAGGTATGCGAATCTGAGGAGAGAGAAACGTGATGATGCTGAGGCCGAGGCCAGCGACCCCGAGGATGACTGATGTGGTGCGCTCACTCGAATCCACCCTGAAGATGAAAAAATCAAGATTGATATCTGTTACGGAGAAAACGACGGACAACATTCGGAATTGAGAATGAGTTTTCAGCTCTAGAACGCGACTGGGTACCGGAGTATCGCGGCGACCTTCCCCATCTCGCGGAGCTGGACCCCCTCCCGTGTCTCCTGGCTGATGATCCGGATCGAGGTGCCGAAGGGCTTCGCCGCCTCCTCGAACTCGGCGATGGCGTCGTCCTCGAGCGTCTCCGAGAGGAGGAGGATGTCGGCTGCGCCCATCTGGATCGCCTGCCTCACCTGCTCCTTGCCGTAGGCGACCAGCCCGGTGTCCTTGGCGAGGTGCTCGAAGAACTTCCGCATGATCTTCTTCTCGTCGGCGACCTCCTCCTCCGCGAGGATGTCCTCGGACTTCTCGAGGAGCTCCTGCAAGCCGAACTCCCCGGTATAGCTCAGGTCCTTGGTCCCCAATATCTTCTTCTTGACGTCCCCGGTGATATAGTCGTGGTTGAGGAAGTCGTTTATCGTCGTGCCCGGGCCGCCGATGATGATTCCTTTCAGCTCAGTCATGGGGAGGAACTCCTCCTTCATGTGGTCGGCGATCTTCTTGTAGTGCTCCTTCGTGGCGCCCTCGCGGAGCCGGGCGAAGCGGACGCTGGACTGCCCTCCCGCCCTCATCTTCCCCGGCACTTCGGAGTGCGTCTTCCGGATGGGGACTATTGTTTTTCCTTTGAGGAGGCCTATCATCGCGTCCCGCCTGTCCATGACGACGAGGCCGTAGACGGAGTCGTCGGCGAGCATCGCCTGGAGCGGGTCGAGGATGAACTCCTTGTCGCACCGGTAGAGGCGCTGCTTGAGGGGGATGGACGGCTCCAGCGACCAGACCCGGACGTCGCTCCGCCCCTCCTGCTCGGCCACGTTGCCGCTGAAGGCGGCGAGGCCGTTCTGCGGCGTCCGGCCGATGCCCTTCAGGTGCTGGATCATCCGCTCCAGCGCATCCTGGACGTTCGTCTTTGTCTGCTTCGACTTGATGTTCCCCGCTGTCCCCTGCTCCTCCTGGAGGTGGTTGATGATCGCGTTGAGGTCGTAGCCTGAGGGGACGTAGACGGAGACGAGCTCGGTGTGCCTCCCCCTGTAGCCTGCCAGCTCCTTCACGAAGTGCTTGAGGTGGTACTTCTCCGTGGCTGAGAGCCTCTTCGCTCCGTCCGCTTGTGCCATGCTTGCCAAGAACAAGAGGCTGTTTTTAAAGGTTCTCCGGCTGCTCCGGAGAGAAAATGCGCCCGGCCGGGTACCACCGAGATGAGCAGCAGGCCGCAATGGACGAGTTGGGGGTTATGTTCAGAACAAAGTCTTGTCTGAATCGTCGCATGCAGCTGGTTGCTGCCACCTTGTCTGTGGCCGGCCGGGCTGAATCAAAGAACGCGAGAGGCGTCATTTCCGCTCCCCCTCCGACGCCTCGATGACGAAACTGTTCTGCGCGTGGTCCTTGAAGGTGATGACCATCCCCTTCTTCCACCCCTTGAACTCCGCCAGCTTCTTCGGCACAGTCAGGATGAGCTGTCCGTTGGGGAGTTGCTGCAGCTTCACCATAGTGGACCTTCTCTTCGGACAGCTCAGAGTAATAGTATTTATAATATTTTAGCAACTATTGTTTAGTATATTCCATAGTATAGTTTTAATAACAGTAATATCGCTTTTATTCTGAATACTCAAGAGAATAGTAACACCGAATCCTCTCGAGGAAACGCAGAAGAGAGCAAGGGAAAAAATTGGAAAGGGCACAAGGAGAAATTAATATTCTAATTAATATATAATATATTATATAAAATATTAATCTGAATCTACTAATCAGGATTAGTCAGGAATGGAATCTATCAAACAGGAATGACGGGTGGTAGTTTTTATAAAAACAGCGGGAATCCAGCCACCCATGGCAAGGTTCTCGGCTGAGCGGGAGGCGCTCCTCGCGGAGGCGAAGGAGCGGGTCGCTGCCTCGGTGAACGACGACAGCCTCATCATCCAGGCCGTGACGACCATGGAGCAGCTCGACCACGCAGCCAACAGCCTCACGAAGAAGGCGCGGGAGTGGTACGGGCTCCGCAACCCTGAGCTCGAGCACCAGGTGAAGGATCACGAGCGGTTCCTGGAGCTGGCGACAGCGGAGGAGCAGAAAGGCAGCCAGAGCACGATGGGAGCCGGCCTCGCGCCGGAAGACGAGGAGGCGATCGCGACGTACCTCGCAGCCATCCGCGCCCTGTATGAGGAGCGGCAGCGGATCCTCGCCTACCTGGAGCGGAAGATGAAGGAGCGCTGCCCCAACGTCACCAGCCTCGCAGGCGCCACCATCGGAGCGAAGCTCCTGAGCCACGCAGGCTCCCTGGAACGGCTCGCCAGCGTCCCCAGCTCGACGCTCCAGCTCTTCGGCGCGGAGACCGCGCTCTTCCGGCACCTCCGCGACAGGCGGAAGCACCGCTCCCCGAAGTACGGGGTCCTCTTCAACCACCCTCTCGTCCAGAAGGTGGCGCAGCAGCAGCGCGGCAAGGCGGCGAGGAACCTCGCAGACAAGCTCTCCCTCTGCGCCAAGCTCGACCATTTCAAGGGCGAGTTCAAGGCTGAGGAGTACAGGCGGGCCCTCGCAGCCAAGTTCACGGAGTGGTAGCCATGACGAGACTCCGCAGCCATGTCCGGAATGCCCGCGCCAAGGCGAAGGAGCACCTCCCTGCTGTGAAGCGCCACGCGAAGCGGGCCTGGAAGGCCTGGCAGCTCATCACCCTGGTGCTCCTCTCTGCAGTCCTCATCCCGGTCTTCCTGCACCAGGGGACGGAGCACAGCCTCTACGCGTGGCTCGTCCCCGGCAGCATCGCCGTCTACCTCGTCGTCACGTTCATCCACCTCAAGCTGAAGCCAGGGTTCGTCAAGCGGTACCTCGAGTCGACGGCGACGCGGCTCTTCCTCGGCCTCGTCTCCCTGGCAGCCGCCTTCCTCTTCCTCGGCGTCGGCTTCCAGCTCTGGGGGCGCGTCCTCCTCGCAGCCTCGGCGGTCCTCTACGCCTCCTTCCTCCAGCAGGTCGGCTTCCTCAGGGTGATCGGCCTATGAAGGAGCTGCTCCCCGGCATCTGGCTCCTCGAAGGGAGGCAGTGGAGGATTCTCACGAAGAACCTGACGCCGGGCAGGCGGTTCTTCGAGTACGAGGAGTCCTGGACAGAGGACGGCGATGAGTACAGGGTCCTCGACCCGCGCCGCTCCAAGCTCGGCGCAGCCATCGCGAAGGGGCTGCGGCAGCCCGGCATCAGGCCCGGCTCTGTCGTCCTCTACCTCGGGGCGAGCCACGGCTACACCCCGAGCTACGTCTCCGACATCGTCGGCGAGCAGGGCTTCGTCTTCTGCCTCGACGTCGCCCCCCGCGTGGTCCGCGACCTCGTCTTCGTCTGCGAGCAGCGGGAGAACATGGCGCCGCTCCTCTGCGACGCGAAGCATCCCGAGACCTATGCTGACAAGCTCCCGAAGGAGGGCGTCGACGCCGTCTACCAGGACATCGCCCAGAAGGGGCAGGCCGAGATATTCCTGGCGAACTGCGACCGGTTCCTGAAGAAGGGCGGCTACGGCCTCCTCGCGCTGAAGGCGCGCTCCATCGATGTCACGAGGCGGCCGGCGGAGATATTCAAGGAGATCAAGCGGAGGTTCGAGGCCGGCGAGCTCGCCAGCAAGTACGTCATCGTCGACTACCGGGAGCTCGACCCCTTCGAGAAGGACCACGCGTTCTTCGTGGTGAAGCGGCGGTGATGATGATGGCGCAGTCTCCTCCGTCATGGGACGTCTTCTTCACGAGCGCAAGGAGCTACACCGTCCTTCTCCAGTACGGCAAGATCCATGTCCCGACACCAGAGAAGCTCATCGTGAAGGTCGCCGAAGCGCTGCGCCGGCGACACGCATGGCTCTTCCTCCATCCAGATATCCAGAAGGGGAGCAGGCAGTGGTACGAGCCGCGGGTGATTGACTGCTACCAGCTCTTCGAGCGGCCGCTCCTGCACGGGAACTCTCCTGAGAGCTTAGGGAGCGCTTGGCTCGAGTTCCCGAGAGTGAAGCACTACCTCTTCGGGCCGCGCTATCCGGGACCGCACGAACTGGTGATGAGCCCGTACTTGCCCATTCATCTCGAACTCCCGGAGGAGCGATGGGACAGGATTTTCATCCTCAACCCGGTTCATACTATCGAGGACCTCGTTGGAACTCCGCAAAGGAAGGTATCATGAGCAGGTACGACCGCCAGGTGATTCTCCCCGAGGTAGGCGCCGAAGGGCAGGAACGGCTGCGCCAGAGCACCGTCGCTGTCGTCGGCCTCGGCGGCCTCGGTTCCGTGGCTGCCGAGCTCCTCTGCCGCGCAGGCGTCGGGAAGCTCATCCTCGTGGACTACGACGTGGTCGAGCTCTCCAACCTCCCCAGGCAATCGCTGTATGAGGAGAAGGATATCGGGACGCCGAAGGCGACCGCCGCCGCCGATCATCTTAGAAAAATAAATCATGAAGTTAAAATAAATAAATATGTTGATAAAATAAACAGGTATGTTGGGCAAATGAACATGACGACGGCGAAGCTCCTCGACGGCGCTGACCTGGTCCTCGACTGCACCGACAACCTGGAGACGCGGCTCCTCATCAACGCGTACGCGGTCAAGCGGAGGAGACCGTTCATCTTCTGCAGCGCGCAGGGGACGCGCGCGATGCTCTACGTGGTCGACCCGCGCGACCGGGGGCGCGCCTGCTTCGCCTGCATCTTCGACAGGCTCAAGCCGTTCGCGCAGCCCAGCCAGACTGGCGTCCTCAATACAGCCGTGCACCTCGCCGCGACGCTCCAGGCGGCGGAGGCGCTCAAGATCCTCCTCGGGAAACCCTATACGACGGGGCTTATTTCGTTGAACGCGTGGGACCTGCGGCTCGACGTCTTCAGCGTGAAGAAAAGAAAGGGATGCGAGGTCTGCGGAGAGAAAGTAAGCAGAAAGTAGAACCAACGCAAAAAAACCGTTACGCCGCTACCCTTCCGCCGCGAGGGCGCGCCTCCCTTCCGCCTTCTCCCTGGCCTCAATCCGCATCTCAAGGTACCTCTCCACCTGGTAGCGGAGGGCGAGGACGCCGTTCCTGACAGCCGCCTCGGCGCCGAACCCCTCCTCGACGACGTGGAACCGCGTCTTGCCGGCGTAGAGGGTGAGGGCGCAGCGGAGGAGGACGTTGCTGCCCAGCGACGCGTTGAGCCGCTTCACGTGGCAATGGAGATGGAGTGGGTGGAGCCTCATCCGCTCCCGCTCGAGGAAGGAGAGCAGCTCCTGCTGCGCCTCGAAGCGCGCCACAGGGTCGAGCTTGTCGAAATCCCCGCTGGTCTGGACGTAGGTTGCCATGCGCCGCCTCCCGGGGGCAGAGCGCCAGCTAGCGACCATATCACACCACGCTCAACCCCTACGGGCGTAGTAGTCTTCCTGATATTTAAAAGTTGTTAAACTCAACTCTCTCGGGGAGAAACCGGCAAAGGAACACATAACCAAATATAGTTATAAAACCTATATTGGAAAAATATATAAGGAAGCATCACTACAGTGGCCCCGGCAACAAAGAAAGTGGTTCACTGCGGGGGACCAAGTGCTGACGGAGAAGGAGCTGGAAGTTCTGCGCAGGCGTGCGGCTGGCGAGCAGCAGCAGCAGATCGCCCATAGCCTCGGCATCTCGCAAGCGGCCGTCTCGAAGTTCGAGACCAACGCCCACCGGAAGATCATCGAAGCGACGCATCTTCTCGACATCACCCGACAGCTCGGCCTCAGCCTCGAGGAGGGCCTCGCAGGCAAGCGGATTCTCTACCAAGGCAAGGAGCGGCGTAAGGGAAGTGGCCAGCGATGACGCTCGACCTCGCGCTCGAGCAGGCCGCCCGTGAGCAGGCGCTCAAGGCGAAGGCTGCGCAGGCCCTCGCCGACGGCAGAATCACGCAGGCAGAGTACGAGTACTTCCTGCGGAAGGAGCTCGGCCTCCAGGCCTCTCAGCCCGAACCGGTGGCGCACAGCTATGCCAAGCGGAAGAGCCACGCCGATCACCGGCGCACCACCCTGATGAAGGTCGCGGCTGTCCTCGCGATAGTCGGCTTCATGTTCCTCGGCCTCGGCCTCCTCATGAACGGTCCCGGCCTGACAGGACTGGTGACCTTCGAGCCGACGCAGCAGGTGGCGAACCCCGTAGGGACGACATTCAACGAGAGCGGGACGCTCCTCGTCAACGCCACGAACATCACCGGCCTCCGCGTGAGCGGCTCCCTGAGCGGCGGAGCCGCCGACATCTACCTCGACATCGCCGGCCAAAGATACCTCGTCTACCATGGCGACGCCTCTGCGCCGGCGTACGCTGTCACGACGGAGAAGGAGAGCTACGCCCTCGGCGAGAGCGTCAGCGTCACGGTGCTCCCCGCGGGCGCCTCCTCGACGCTCTGGCTTACGGACAGCAGCGGCGCCAAGACCCCTGTGACGGACGGTTTCGTCACGACAGCGGCGGGCGCCTTCACGCTGGACGCGCTCATCAACGATTCCGGCACCATCATGAAGGCGACGACCACCTTCATCGTCCGGGATGACGCCAATCCTGCGAATGACGTCCTGCGGCAATCGACGACGCCGACCGTCACGTTCACGGAGGCCTGCGTCGAGAGTTGCCTCATCCCCGCGACCGGGAATGCGCAGCTCAGCCTCGACGTCCGGCCCGTTGCAGGCGCCACGCTCACCCTGACCGCCATCACAGTCGTGGAGGCGCAGGCGAACCAGCCTCCAGTCCAGGCGGGGCAAATCCCTGACGTCGCAGTGGCACAGGGCGAGACCGCGACCCTCGACCTGAGCCGCTACTTCATCGACCCTGAGAACGGCACCCTCACTTACGACTCCATGAACGCGCCCGGAGCCTCCATGACCGTCAATGGAAACCTCCTCACTATCACCGGCGTCTCACCCGGCTTCTCCCAGAGCATCATCTACGCGAGCGACGGCTCCTCCCTGGTACAGAGCAACCTCTTCACCATCACCGTGACGCCGGGAGCGGTCAGCTCCACGAACGCCACGTCCAACGTGACGGAGAACGCGACCGCGCCGAACAGGACCAACGCCACGCCAGTCATCACGCCGCCGGCGAACGGGACCACGCTGCCGGAGAGCGTGACGAACGCCACCGCGGCGCAGTCGAACCTCACCTCGAACCTGTCGCTGAGCGGGGCGAACGTCACGGCGCTGGACTGCTCCAACCCCGACCTGAACCTGCGGCCCCTCGAGTGCCTGCAGCAGAACGCGAGCAGGTACTTCAACGACACGGACAAGTACTGGGAGAACCTCGACCGCATGCAGGTCGCGAAGTTCAACGCGGTCGGCAACATGCTCATCGCCGGCGATATCATCGAGCACTCGGGCGGAGCGCCGGCGCCGGGCGACTTCGCGCTCGGCTACAACGACGCCGACGGCAACTTCGTCGCCACCATCTGGGTCGACGGGCAGGGGAACCTCCACCTGAAGGGGGCGCTGCACGAGGAGCAGTTCCAGCTCAACCCGCAGCCCGGCTCGTACAGCCTCATCACGCGCAGGAGCATCTACATCATGTACGCCGACACCGCGACCGGGGACCTCTACCTGCGCGGCAACCTCGTGCCCTACAGGAGGTCGTTCACATGAGGCGCGCGGCGAACAGAGCGCGGTGTTCAGCCCTCTGCTATGCTCTCCTGCTAGCAGCGCTGCTGGCCGCGCTCAGCGCCCCGATAGCCGCGTACAACGACCCCGGCCACGACAACCTCTACGTGCTGAAGCTCGGCGACAGCAACGTGACCGGGAGCGTCAACATCAGCGCCAACCTCACCGCGAGCTTCGTCCGGTTCACGAGCAAGGCGTTCGGTTCCCTGCTCGACATCGTCGCGAACGGCACCGACATGGGCACGAGCCCCGCGGTGGCGCGCATCCAGGCGGTCAGCGGCAACAACCTGTACATCGACTCGCCCAATAACCTCTACCTGAACAGGTACGGCGGCACCACCG
>Ga0315275_10000392_pt1 | contig 36136 bp, 37 predicted proteins | sample YL17G03_0_MG_FD_205557 | JGI IMG/M metagenome (GOLD analysis project Ga0315275, IMG submission 205557) | Sediment microbial communities from Yellowstone Lake, YNP, Wyoming, USA - YL17G03_0 | ecosystem: Environmental > Aquatic > Freshwater > Lake > Sediment | place: USA: Wyoming | collected...
AAAAAATCAAAAGAGGCAAAACAAGGGGTTCTCAAAAGAATCGCCGGCCCTGTCGTTACGGCAGTCAATCTTGACGCCCACATGTATGATGTGGTGAAGGTCGGCAAAGAAGCGCTGATGGGAGAAGTCATCAAGATCCAGGGTGACAACGTCATTATTCAGGTCTATGAGGATACATCCGGTATCAAGCCCGGCGAACCGGTGGAAAACACCGGACTTTCCCTCGCAGTGGAGCTTGGTCCGGGCCTCCTGACCAGTATCTACGATGGGATCCAGCGCCCGCTTGCTGTTCTGGTGGACAAGATGGGCAACTTCATTGAACGAGGTGTTTCTGCACCCGGGCTCTCCCATGATAAGAAATGGACCTTCAAACCGCTCGTGAAATCGGGTGACAAGCTGGAGGCAGGTGCGATTCTCGGTGAAGTTCAGGAAACCAACATCGTCCATAAGGTAATGTTACCCCCGAATGCAAAACCGGGCATTGTCAAGGTAATCAAGAGCGGGGATTTCACTGTAGATGAGATCATCTGCATTTTTGAGGATGGTCGGGAGTACCCGATGATCCAGCGCTGGCCGGTCCGTGTACCACGGCCGGTAAAAGAGAAGATGAACCCGACAATCCCGTTGATCACCGGCCAAAGGATTCTCGACGGTCTTTTCCCCATCGCAAAGGGAGGCACTGCCGCAATTCCCGGACCCTTCGGGAGCGGCAAAACGGTTACCCAGCAACAGCTTGCAAAGTGGAGTGACGCAGAGATCGTGGTCTACATCGGTTGCGGAGAACGTGGCAACGAGATGACCGAAGTTCTGACAGAGTTCCCGCATCTTGAAGATCCCAAGACGGGCAAACCCCTCATGGAGAGGACAGTGCTGATTGCCAACACGTCGAATATGCCTGTCGCGGCCCGGGAAGCCTCCGTGTATACCGGTATCACCATCGCCGAGTACTTCCGTGATATGGGCTACGACGTTTCACTTATGGCAGATTCCACTTCACGCTGGGCAGAAGCGATGCGTGAGATCTCATCCCGTCTCGAAGAGATGCCGGGTGAAGAAGGATATCCGGCATATCTTGCAGCACGTCTTTCTGAATTTTATGAACGTGCCGGACTGGTCAAAACCCTGAACGGCGCCCGTGGATCCGTATCGGTAATCGGTGCGGTCTCTCCCCCGGGTGGAGACTTTTCCGAGCCGGTCACCCAGAATACCCTTCGTATAGTCAAAGTATTCTGGGCGCTTGATGCCAAGCTCTCACAACGCCGGCATTTCCCTGCAATCAACTGGCTGAACTCATATTCGCTCTATCTTGAAAGCCTCAATGATTATTATGACCGCGAAGTCTCTCCGGAATGGAACAAGATCCGGTCATGGGCAATGGAAGTGCTCCAGAAAGAGTCTGAGCTTCAGGAAATAGTGCAGCTTGTTGGATCTGATGCATTACCCGAATCAGAGCAGGTGACTATTGAGGTTGCCCGTATGATTCGTGAGATGTTCCTCCAGCAGAATGCCTATGACAAAGTCGACACATTCTGCGATATGAAGAAGCAGTATGATATGATGAAAGCCATCAAGCTCTTCTCGGATCTCGCGTATGCTGCGCAACTTGCTGGGGTCAGTCCAAGCCAGATCAACACGATCAAGTCAAAAAACGAGCTGAACCAGATCAAGTTTATCAGGGACTACACACCTGAACTCACGAAGATCGAGAAGGAAATGGATGCTGAATTCAACGCACTGAGGTCGGCAGCATGAAGGAATACAGGACGATTAATAAAATTGCCGGCCCGCTTGTCTTTGTCGAAAAGACCGAGCCGATTGGTTATGGAGAACTCGTTAACCTTGTCCTTGCCGACGGTACAATGAAACGAGGCCAGGTACTCGACACCAGTGACGAGCTTGTCGTTGTCCAGATCTTTGAGACAACCGCTGGTATAGGAAAGGATACGGGGGTTCGTTTCACCGGTGAAGCAATCAAGATGCCCGTCGGGAGGGAGATGCTGGGCAGGATCCTGTCCGGTGGCGGTAAACCCATTGACGGGGGCCCGGAAATTGTACCGGAGAAACGTCTTGACATCACCGGTGCTGCAATTAACCCGTATGCCCGCGCCAACCCATCCGACTTCATCCAGACAGGTGTCTCAACCATCGATGGCACGAACACGCTTGTGCGTGGTCAGAAGCTCCCAATTTTCTCGGGTGCAGGACTCCCTCACAACAAACTGGCGCTCCAGATTGCACGGCAGGCAAAGGTGCCGGGCTCAACAGAAGGTTTCGCCGTCGTGTTCGCTGCGATGGGTATCACCAAAGAAGAAGCGAACTATTTCATGCAGGACTTCGAGCGCACAGGGGCTCTTGAGCGTGCGGTAGTATTCCTGAACCTTGCGGATGACCCGGCTGTCGAACGTATTATTACCCCGAGACTTGCCCTGACAACCGCGGAATATCTCGCGTTTGAGCTTGGCATGCATGTGCTCGTCATCCTCACAGATATGACAAATTATTGTGAGGCGCTGCGTCAGATCGGCGCTGCCCGTGAAGAGGTGCCGGGACGCCGTGGTTATCCGGGATATATGTATACGGATCTCGCCTGCCTCTACGAGCGTGCGGGGATTATCAAAGGGCAGAAGGGATCGGTTACCCAGATCCCAATCCTGACGATGCCTGGCGACGATATCACCCATCCGATCCCTGACCTGACAGGTTATATTACGGAAGGGCAGATCGTGGTTAACCGTGATCTGCACCGCAAGGGTATTTACCCCCCCGTTAATGTCTTACCGTCTCTATCACGGCTGATGAATCTTGGTATTGGCAAAGGGCACACGCGTGAGGACCACAAGAAAGTCTCCGACCAGATGTATGCCGGCTATGCAGAGGGCAATGACCTTCGCGGGCTTGTGGCAATCGTCGGTAAGGATGCGCTCTCTGAACGTGACCGCCTGCTCCTTGAGTTTGCTGATATCTTCGAGAATCGTTTCGTTCGCCAGGGTTACGATGAAGACCGGACCATCGAAGATACGTTAAACCTTGGTTGGGATCTCCTCTCGACACTGCCGGTTGAACTGCTGGTCCGTATCGACCGTGAGCTTATCCAGAAATACCACCCGAAATTCCGTACTGGTGCAAAGAAGGAGTAACTGTTCATGGCGCTGCGCGATATAAAACCGACCCGTTCGGAACTGATCAACCTCAAACGGAAGATCCAGCTTTCCGAGCGAGGCTACAAAATCCTTAAAATGAAGCGCGATGGACTGATCCTTGAATTTTTCAAGGTGCTTGCTACTGCGAAGGATAGCAGGGGTGAGCTTCTGGATAAGTATCAGCTTGCTGTCGAGATGATGGCGGTTGCCAACACCGTAGAAGGTGCTATAGGTGTGAAATCAGCGGCATTTTCGGTAAAAGAGGTTCCGGAAATTACCCTGAAAAGCAAAAACATTATGGGAGTAATCGTTCCCCAGATTGAATCTTCCAAGGTAAAGAAAAGCCTCGTCGACAGAGGCTATGGCGTGCTGGGGACCTCAACCGTCATTGATGAGACTGCCTCGGCGTTCGAAGAACTGGTGGAATCCATCATAGAAAGCGCCGAGATCGAAACCACGATGAAACGCCTGCTCGACGAGATTGAAAAGACAAAAAGGAGGGTTAATGCCCTCGAGTTCAAGGTAATTCCTGAACTAACCGCAGCCCGGGACTTCATCAAGATGCGCCTTGATGAGATGGAGCGTGAAGAGCTCTTCCGGATGAAGAGGATCAAAGCCCGGAGCACATCATAACATAACAAGGTGGTCTGGATGCCGATTGGAACCATCAGGGAGCTGGGATGTAACGGAAAAACCGTTCTCCTCCGTCTTGATCTCAACTCCCCTATTGATCCCACCACCAATCTTATTCTCGATGACAAGCGGTTCCGGGAGCACCTTCCGACAATTCACGCTCTCTCCGATAGCCGCACGGTGATTGTCACCCACCAGAGCAGACCCGGGAAAAAAGATTTTACGACGCTGGAAGCTCATGCCGAGAAGCTCGAGCTGCTTTTAGGAAAGCCGGTCATGTATGTTGACAGCATATTCGGGCGACATGCACGGGAGGCTGTCCATTCCATGAAGATTGGCGATGTAGTGATGCTGGAAAATGTCCGGTTCAATGCAGAAGAAAACCTGACCTTAAAACCCGAAGAGGCAAAAAAGACACACCTGGTGAAGAAGCTCTCGTCAATGGCGGATCTTTTTGTAAACGATGCATTTGGTACAGCCCACCGCTCACAACCAACCATCGTAGGTCTCCCGCTTGTCATGCGATCAGCAGGCGGCCTCCTTATGGAAAAAGAAGTCTCCACACTCTCCCGTGTTTTTTCCGGCGCCCCGCGCCCGGTCGTGATGGTCCTTGGCGGCACAAAAGTAGACGACTCCATTGATGTCGCCCGGCATGTGCTTGCAAACGGCATCGCAGATCGGGTAATCGTAATCGGTGTCGTTGCGAATGTCTTTTTGATCGCTGCCGGCTACAATATCGGAAAACCCTCCACCCAGTTGATCGCCCAGCTCAAGTACCAACCGGAGATAGAGAAGGCAAAGGAGATTCTTTCCCTGTACCGCGACCGGGTTGTCATACCGGAATTTGTAGCCGTGAGGCAGGATAACCATCGTGTAGAATATCCCGTTGACAGGATTCCGGAAGACACCCCAGTACTCGATCTTGGCATGGACGCTCTTGCGCCGCTTGTCCAGACTCTTAAAAAGTCAGGAACTGTTGTCTTCAATGGACCTGCCGGTGTCTTTGAGGATGCTGATTTCGCAACCGGTACTTATGAACTGCTCAGGGCTGCGTCGAAGGTCGAATTCTCCGTTGTAGGAGGCGGTCACACTGCCGCGGTCATCGAAAAAATGGGCATTGAACACGATTTCACCCATATCTCGACAGGTGGAGGGGCATGTATTGAGTTCCTGACCGGGAAAAAGTTACCTGCCGTAGATGCACTTGAACAATCAAAAAAGTTATTTGGATAATATTTTTTTAACATTTACAGGATAATCCACTTATTTTTGTGTACAGGAAGACTCCATGCGTATCCAGATCATCACTGTTGGTAAGATCAAGGAAAAATTTCTCCGGGAGGGTATTGCCGACTATGAAAAACGCCTGCGCCCCTACGTGAACCTGCAAATCCTGGAACTTGCTGAGGAGAGACGGCACCCCTCCGCTTCCGTTTCAGCGGAGAAAGACGCGATGGAAAAAGAAGGCGAACGGATCCTTGGAGCGATCTCCCAGGGTTCGTTCATCATAGCCCTCACCATCAAAGGGACCAGCTGGTCAAGCGTGGAGCTTGCCGAATTCTTCCGGCAGCGGGAACTGGCCGGAAAAAACCATATAACGTTTGTTATTGGCGGAGACCTTGGTCTCTCCCAGGCAGTCCTGTCACAGAGTGATATGCGACTATCGCTCTCGAATATGACGTTCACCCACCCGATGGCCCGGCTCCTGCTTCTGGAGCAGGTTTACCGGGCGTGCAGGATCAACAGCGGAGAACCTTACCACAAGTGACTGAGGCAGTCTTCTCTCTCTCTCAAGGTTCCTGGCGATAACCGAATCATTGGATCCTTACGTCTTTTTCAGCTGCTCCAGCATCTGGAGAAGAACCCTGTCGGGAACGGTCACATCGCCCGTCATCCCGCTGACGGCAACCCAGGTGTTGAGAGAGATTCCGAATGAGAGCGCCTGAGTACTGTTTTTCACAGCAGGCGCGATCCTTTGCACGATCTCTTCCCGGTTTCTGATACGGATGTTGTGGGAGGTCTCTATCATGAGCAGGTGCGCCGCGATGGCTTCAGCCAACGAAGTTTCCGGATGATCTGCCCTGTCCTTTTCAAGGGTTTCACAGTAGATACGGTATGCCTCTTCCCCATGACAGAGGAATACAACTCTTTCCATGGACGGGTGAGCGCTGATGAATTTCCTGACCGTCCGTACAGCAATGCGGGCAGCTCGCTCGAAGGGAAAACCATAAGCACCGGTACTTATTGCTGGGAATGCGATGGTCTTTACGCCACTCAGTTCTGCAAGGGCAAGCGAGTTCCGGTAGCACGCGGCAAGCAGATCATCCTCACCCCTCCTTCCGTCCCGCCAGACAGGGCCGACGGTATGGATCACAAACCGTGCGGGAAGGTTGTAGCCTTTCGTGATCTTTGCCTCGCCGGTCCTGCACCCGCCTAACGTCCGGCACTCTTCCCGTAAGGCGGATCCTGCTGCCCGGTGGATTGCACCGTCAACCCCGCCCCCGCCAAGGAGCATCGGATTGGCAGCATTGACAATGGCATCGACATGCTGGGTAGTGATGTCGCCCGTGATTATGGAGATCCGGTCATCGGTCTGTTCGGGCATCCAAGAGAGACTCATGCTATGGGGTAAAAATTCTTTCGTCTCACCAGCATGAGCTCCCCTTGGGGGGATCCCCCCGCTCATTGCAATCAGGGACCCCCCTACCCCACCCCCCTCAATACTTGGATAGGGGGTACCCCCCTTATGTGCATGCTCAAAACCGCCGTTTCACCTGGAGTTCACGTCGGAGAACAATTTTGACGACCATGCCGGGAAGGGGGGGTGGCCCCCATCCATCTGCGGGAGGCACCCCCCTCCCCCCTTCCGGACTTTTCAGAGCTACCCCCCTCCTACCCCTATCTCAGTACGCGAGAGGTAGCTACCCCCCTTTCCGGTTTTGAGGCTCCGACGGACGTCCCATTGCGGGTACCTCCATTTCCTCTGCAAAAAGGGGGGTACCCCCCCTTCATGTGCCCGGAGGGTTACCCCCTTCTCATTCAAACTGGTGACCCCCCTCCCCCCCTTCTAGTTATTCCGGTGGTGGGGGGGTAGGGGTACCTCACCCTTTTTCTCGACCATGAGTAACGGGGAATTTAAAGCAACTGTTATCGGATTATGCCCTAGCTGCAACGGTTCCCTGGAATGATTCGGGGGTTTTAGATTGGGCTAAAAGGATGATAGAGGCGAAATGTTTTGTCGCTAAGGAGTTCTCATAAGACTTGCCTCCATTATCATGTGACCTTAAAGACTTATAATATTATAAATGTGAATAGAATCAAGTATCATTTTACTAAATAATAGCACCAGCATTCTATTTTAAATCGCAATTCATCTCAATCAACGCTCAAATATAAGAAAATTTGTGAGGCTGTGGGAAAAATGCATTTATAAAAATTATATGTCAATATTTTGTGCTGTAACACACTTCCTTTGACTCTCACTATTAATTACAGAACGAGAGATCTCCGAATTTAGTAAGAGTGTATTGGTGTGCCTTCAACAATCAATATGATAATATGACCCTATTTAATACATATTTCGTAAATTCCCAGTTTATTATCGAATAAACTTCAATTTTCAATAATTTTTTATGTATTATAAGTTAATATTTCCTTCACTCGACAGTTCAATTATCAATAACGGTAATATTTATTATAATACAGCGGTGTTGTAGTTTTGAACATGGTATATTCTATATGGAAAGTTTTATCATCACTGGAACCTACTAAATACTGATAGATTATGGTGGATGAAGCAGCTAACGAAATGCCCGATGAGACATTGAAAAAGACTCGAGAAAAAAGCGTACGGTACCCTGCTAATAATCTTAAAGAATGCGTGGATTTCCTATCGACCGTTCATTCGATCGGAGGCAGGAAGGATGCACCTATTGATTCCATTTTATCGAAGTTAAATCTTACATCTGCGGAGACGAAGAGTTTCAGGTACATTGTCAGCAGTTCAGAAATTTTTGGTCTTATAGAAAAAACAAGCACCGGCATCAAACCCACCGATATGGGCACGTTAATAATATATCCCCCTGGTGGGGAGGAACAAAAAAGAAAATTATTAATTGAAGCGTTTAAGACACCCCAGCTTTATCAAAAAATCATTGAACGATACGACAATATGATTTTACCGAATAATGTTATCCTAAGAAATGTGTTCTTGCATCTTGGCATTGCACCGAAAGCACTAGAAAGTGCGGTAGATGCATTCATCAACAGTGCACAGTACGCTAATGTTATCGATTCAAATAACAGGCTAATCCTTCTCGGTACTGAAAAGATCATTCCACCAACCCAACCTACTGAATCTGATAGTATCGGTCTGAAGCCGAAATCTGATGTTCAACAGGAACCGATTGGATCCGCCGAACTTCCAAAGCAAGATACGGATTACCATAGATTTGAATTCATAACATCAAAGGGTAAAAAAGCAAGTGTGCTGTTACCATCAGACAGTACTAAAAAAGACATTGAAAAATTAAAAGGCCTTTTGGATGTGTTCGTCTCGGAGTAAATTCAATGAGCTTCCCTTGAGGAGTAAATGGATAACTTTTCAATACAGATCAAGGAACCCGCCGAAGAATGGTTAAAGAAATACGACAAGAACATCCAGCAGCGATTTGCAAACAAGATCAGGAAGTTAAAAGAACATCCGGAACTCCATGGAAAGCCGTTACGAACACCGCTCCATGGATACTGGGAACTCTATTTTGAGAAAAAGTTCAGAATCTATTACACGATTGATATGGTCAACCGCATCGTGTATATCGAAGCAATAAAACACAAGGATGAATGTTAAATCTCAAGCTCTTTTGCGACCTCTTCAAAGTCACGGGATTTGACATTTTTCGCTTTGCCTTTTTTGATTTGTATCATGAGATCTTTATCAGAAAGAACGTCTATAGTGCGGTTCATGGAATCATATTCATCTTTGGAAATAGTTACCCATTCGGTTTCATGCCTGCCATGAACGAGTATTTTATTCATATACACAGATAAGTTGGCATTTTCAGATATTAAACCATAAGGTGATAGTATTACATCTTCATGGTAACCTGATCATGCATATCATCACACCGAGCTGTATACTCCGCGACTGGGTCCAGGGAGATGCCGGTTCCCTTGCGAGGCACGCGAATAATCCCCGTATCGCGGCAATGCTGAGGGACGCGTTTCCCTCGCCCTATACGCTGGAGGATGCACACCGGTTTATCAGCATGGCAACAAAGCCCACGCCCAACCTGTTCCTGGCAATTGAGGTAAGGGGTGAGGCAGTCGGCGGCATTGGCATCCACCTGCTGGATGATGTGAAGCGCAGGTCTGCCGAGATCGGGTACTGGCTTTCCGAGTCCCTCCGGGGGAAGGGAATTATGACCGCTGCAGTACGTTCACTTGTCCCTGTCGCATTCGATCGGTACGATATCGTACAGCTTCAGGCAGGCATTTTTTCCAGCAACCCTGCCTCGATGCGGGTCCTGGAAAAATGCGGCTTTATCCGCGAAGCCGTCCACAGGGACGCCATTACCAAGAATGGTTCTCTCCTTGACGAAGTGATGTATGTGCATTTTGGATAACCGGAAAGCGCATCCCCCTCCCCCTCCTTCGGAAAATTATTAGGAGGGGGAGTAGGGGGTCCCCCTAATCCTTAAGTTGATAATTTATCAGATTGTTCCCTATATATTTTCAAAAAAATGAAATTGCCTTTTTGATACTCTCTTTATCTCTTGTGTAGATTCCTGCATTAAATTCATCAAAAAATTGGTCTCTGGTGAGATCAGCGGATGAAACAATCAACACACATTTTCATCAACAATTATCATCCGACAATACACAAATTCATTGGTTCTTAAATTTCCCTTTGAAGCAGTAATTAGCAATTGAATAACATTGATTTTTGGTGTCCAGAACAGAGTTTTTCCCATTCCCGCTACTCAAGGTCAAATGACATGGAGATTTGCCATCCAATAGGTGCTATTAGCGGTCATTTTCAGCTCCAATATAGTCCCCGACTACCGAATGGGCAGAGAATCAGGGGAATCCCAAAACATTAGTGTACGTTTTTCGCGAATTAGTGCCAAAAAGCCTTCCGGAACGGGAAAATGTGGCCAGAATTGGGGAGATCAGGGTGTATCCTCTGGGATCGCCTTTCTGGATCCGAATAATGATCCGGTTAAAACCAAAAACAGGGGGTTCCCTCATCCCCCATACTCTAGGCCGCAAAAGATAGAGTTTTGCCTCTCAATAGGTGCTATTAGCGGCCATTTTCAGCTCCAGTATAGTCCCCGACTACCGAATGGGCAGAGAATCAGGGGATTCCCAAAACATTAATGCACGTTTTTCGCGAATTAGTGCCAAAAAGAGTGCCGGAACGAGAAAATGGAGCCAGAATTGGGGAGATCAGAGGGTATTTCCTGATAATGTCTTTCCCGCTTTGTGGCGTTCAGTTAGTGTCCAGAAATCTCCTGATTTACTCCTTCCTCAGCACCGCCGCCCGGTTTACGAAGAATAACCGGCTCTCAATCAACGCGAACCCCGCTTCCTGTGCGAGGGAAAGATTATCCCGGAATTCAGCGCCTGAGACAATGAACGGGGGTTCCGAGTAAAAGAGAAGAGCCCCCGGCCTGAGAAGCGATGAAATCTCCCGGAACAGCTTCTTCGGATCCGGCACTTCGTGGACAACGAAGATCGCGAAGGCAATATCGATCTTCCTGTCCCATTCCGGGGAAAGACCGATGGAGTCCTGGGTACACTTGTGCGTCCTGATACGCGACATCAGGCCTTCCGTTTCCAGTTTCTCCCGCAGGAGCCGGAGCATCTCTTCCTGTAAATCCACCGCAATCACTATGCCGGTGTCACCGGTCTTCTTCGCAAACTCGCGAGTGAAGAACCCAGGACCGCAGCCGAAATCGAGGACGCGATCTCCGGGTTTTACATATCGTTCTGCAAGGCGGTCAGGGCGATAGATAAACCTGCGCAGGCGGGAGTCAAGGTGCCCGGCGCGGGAGGCGGAGAATACCTCATGGTGGGGAGGGTGCCGGAGTTCCACGGCGCTGGCAGAGGATTTTCCGGGATTCTTGCTGTTGGCCATGGAGAAAAGTTAGAGTAACGCTGGGATAACAGTTCTGTAGGGGAGAAAAGAATTACATTCTTACCTAATTTTGGCCGGGTTCCTTTTCATCCCCTTCTTCGTTTTCCTGCAGTTTCTTCATCGAAGGGAATAAAATTACTTCTTTTATCGAAACATTATTGGTCAGCAGCATTACAAGCCGGTCGATGCCTATGCCCACACCACCGGTAGGCGGCATACCATAGCCGAGAGCGTTGATGAAATCGTAATCGATCATCTGGGCTTCGACATCCCCCAGGCGCCGCTTCTCGTCCTGGTCCTCGAAACGTGCTTTCTGGTCGACCGGGTCGTTCAGCTCCGAGAACCCGTTGCCTACTTCCATACCGTGAATGAATAATTCGAACCTCTCGGTGAATCCCTCTTTGGTCCGGTGCCGCTTTGCGAGGGGGGAGTTCTCCACCGGGTAGTCGTGGATGAATGTCGGCTGAATAAGTTTTTCTTCCACGAGCCCTTCGAAGAACTGGACAAGGAATTCGCGGTGGGTTTTTGATTTCTCCCAGTCTTCCAGTTTGTTCTGCCGGGCGAGATCACGGAGTTGTTCGACAGTGTGGGCATAGATATCGATTCCGGCATATTCCTTTACCGCATCCGTCATGGAGAGTTTCTTCCAGGGCCTCTGGAAATTCAGGGTGGTGTTATCGAAGGGGATCTCAAATTTTCCATGGATTTCAAGGACGATAGAGGAGAGAATAGCTTCTGTCAGCGCCATCATGTCCTGGAAGTCCCGGTACGCCCAGTAAATCTCCACCATGGAAAATTCCGGGTTGTGATCGGTATCGACCGCTTCGTTGCGGAAATTCCGTGCAATCTCAAAGACTTTCTCAAAACCCCCGACAATCAGCCGTTTCAGGTACAACTCGGGCGCAATCCGGAGGAAGAGCTTCTGGTCAAGGAAGTTATGGTAGGATGTGAACGGGCGGGCATTTGCCCCGCCATACACGGGCTGGAGGATGGGGGTTTCGAATTCCAGGAACCCGTGATCATCAAGATACCTGCGGATCAGGGAAATGATCCGGCTCCGGATCCTGAACGTCTGCCTGCTCTCCTCGTTGACGATAAGGTCAACATACCTCTGGCGATAGCGTTTCTCGATATCCGTGAGCCCGTGAAATTTCTCAGGGAGCGAGCAGACTGCCTTGCAGAGGAGGGTGAAGGTGTCGACCCAGATCGTAATCTCTCCCAGTTTTGTACGGAAGATATGACCGGTTACGCCGATGATATCCCCCCGTTCGATAAACTGGTTGAAGAGATCGAACTGCTCATCCCCGATATCGTTCTTCCGGATATAGAGCTGGATCTTTCCGGTCTCGTCACCGAGGTCGGCAAACAGGGTTTTCCCGTGGTTCCGTACGATATATATTCTCCCGGCAGTTGACACCGGTTCAGCGCTCTTATCATGGGTGATGTCTGCATACCGGGTCTTAATCTCTAGCACCGTATGCTGCCGGTCGAATGATGATGGGAAGATGGTGATTCCTTTATCCTTGAGTGCACGTATTTTATCGAGCCGTGTCTGGTCGAATGCGAGATTATCTTGAGGAGTGGTCATTGGCAGCACCCGGTTATCAGAAATGGGATGTATCTTTTATATTCGATTCAGATGGTAATAATACCTTCAGAAGAAGCGACAGGAACGATAATCGGATTTTCAAAGGAGTGTTAAAAGAAAGAAAAATGCAACGGATCTCCCCGTCAATTGCTTTTTTTCAATAGTTCCGACGCATATTTTGCAAGACCATAAACCCCGTCAGTTGAGGGATGGACTTCGATAAACTCCTCAAAATCATGAACAGAGAAATTTCTTTGCATGAGAAACGCCAGATAGCCCGCGATGAGCCCCCCTCCGGGCCCTGCACTGCACATTCCCCGTATCTCTCCCGAATCCGGATCTGCCATGATCTTTGCCAGTCCCGTATCACCGGAAGGAACGGACCAGAATGTCCCCGGGCCGGCGGGGCCGGGGATGGCGAGTTTTACCGTGCCCTCTACACTGCCAATGCAGAAAGCGAGTTCATTGGTAAGATTGACAGACTGGGGAATGTAACGATAATCCATCCTGCGGTCTTTCCCAAGGATAGTATCGGCAGCGACAAGGCCCTGGTGGCGGGCAACCGGTGTAAGGTACGGGGCTCCGGTAACGTCACCGGCAGCGTATACGTTCCTGACACTCGTACGCATGCGGTCATCGACAATGACTTCTCCTGTCGGACCTTTCGCAACCCCGTTCAGCATTGCGGATCTGGGCACAAGGCCCGTGGCCAGTAAAACCGCATCGGTCTCGAGAGAAAGGTCGAGTCCGTTTGTTTTCACATTGACTGAGGTAACCTTCGAGTCACCGCCAAATGAACAGATGCCGGTATTCTCCCGTATCTTAACACCCCTTAGTTCCTTGAGAGCAAGCGCCCGAAGATGGTTATCGAGATTCTTCAGAAAAGAACTCCTGCAGACCAGTGTTACACTGCTGCCGAATTCTTTGAAGATATAGGCAAATTCCGCAGCCATTATTCCGCCACCGATGATTGTCAGCGTATCCGGAAGATCGTTCATGTCCCACAAAGAATGGGGCGTATAAATACCGGGAAGGTGGATACCTTCTTCATCGGGAACATACGGGCTCGAACCTGTAGCTAAAATAACTGTGTCGGCATCGATCTCTTCATGATCTAAAAAAACACGGTTCTTTTCAAGCCTGCCAATCCTTCCGTAAATTATGTTCACGCCGGCAGTTCTGGTTTCATGATCAAGAATGGAAGCAATTTTTCCCTGGATTTCTTTCATCTCTCTTATCAGGGTTGGAAAATGTACCTTGGGAACCGAATCGAAAATCCCCAGGTCCTGGAATGTACGTGCAGAATGGATCATGCGGGCGACGTCATTCAGTGCACAGACGGGCATGCATCCAAAATGGAGGCACTGGCCCCCAATCCCCCCCTGCTCAATGAGCTGAACTTCTTTTCGTGCAGAGGCAAGCCGGAGGGATGCAATCCTGCCTGCCGGACCTCCACCGAGAATAGTTATCATAGGGATTTTCCGAAAATCATCATAAGACTGGTCTTTTTAATGAAAAGTTACCGCAAATCTTCCTGCAACACCCGGGTTTCAGATTTCTTCTAAAAAAGGCAACTGCCGGATTTCCTGTGTTTAGAATATCTCAACACCTTCATCCACTGGCTCTGAAAGCAGTTCACCGGTAAAAGCATTGATTTCAACAATCTTTTTACCCCTGATCTGCCAGACCGGAATGTAGACCTGCCGGGTATCTACGGTGATATTTTTCTTATCGGGCTTGAGGATCTTTTCTTCGTAGAAGATGGCATCACCTTTCTCCTGCTTGATACGTACTTTCTGGGTAAGCCGGTCGATCAGCTCGCTGACAATCCGCTCAGTTGCCTCATCTTTACGGATATGCGTATCAGAGACTTCAGCACCTGCGGGAATTTCGTTTTCCTCAACCAGTTTTTGATCAAGCTCGATCTTTATCCCGTTGATTGCATTGATTGCACCCCACCCTTCCGCATCAAAGGGAATCCGCCGGTCCTTGTAGATTTGTTCGCCATTACTCGTGTAATGAAAAAGATAATACGGGATAAACCGGAGTTTTGCAGTGCCCTGAACTCCCCCGATTCGCATTGCTGCCTGTTCGGTGATTTTCACCGGGTAGTGCGGGATAATGATACCGGAATGCTCCTCTTTCCGGCTTTCCCCGGGCCCAGTGGGTGCGGCCGAGGTTATTTTCTTCCCTTTCGAAGGGGTGAGATCCAGCGCCAGTTCACGGTCAAGAATGTCGGCGAGCACAGCTTCACCCGTATATCGCACGAATTCATCAATGCCCCACTGGATGCAGTTCTCTGTAGAAATATCTTTATCAACAGAAAAAAGGAGTTTCTTGCAGGACATCTCATGATCATCGATCATGAGGCTGTAATTTGTTTTATCGAACTGCCCGATAAGGTCACTATCATTTGAACAGAGCACCAGAAGGCAGGTGCTGTCGCGTACCGCAGAAAGATCGAGAGGTTCGTCTACCTCTTCGACCTCAAAACGGGCTGCCTCAAGAATGAGTCGCATCGCATTCCTGGCTTTTTCCCGCATATCGTGTTCCATCATAAATAAATTGCCATGGTCTTATAGAACAATTTTTCTATTGCGATGTCTGAAATTACTATAATGACCGTCCCTCTCAAATTTGTCAACCATAGCATTGAAGATTATGCAATGCAGGTGACGTATGATCCGGTCTCAGGTAAAGGCAACGTCGTTTATAATCTGTCAGTGATAAAAAATGAAGATCTTGAGTTTGCTGTATCTACGCTCAAGGATGCATACAAGACCGGTGTCACGGTAAGTGGACGTGTTAAATTTTTCTCTTCCGGGGAGAGAGTTGACGGGTATATAGTGCCAAAAGGGTTCACGGGCATCTGCACCCTCTGCAGCATAACATTTGACGGTCTCCTGATCCGTCGTGGAATTCCCATTACTCCTATCGGGGGAGGGGTTGTCGAGATAGAAAAACGAACACCCCTGAGGTTTACCCATATTATTCTGTATGAACACACGACCATCGATCCGCTTCAGGTGCTCATCTCGCAAAAAACAACCTCAGTTACCAGTGTGATGCGAACAGGAAGCGGTTCAATCCTTGCAAATATCAGAGAGTTCCATATGGAAGCCGAACCCCAGGTCGGTATGGTACTGGATGAGCTTTCAAACAGCAGTCTTTCTGGAATTCTCGAGGTTGGCATACCCAACCTCCCGCTCCTTGGTGTACCAGTGAGCCCCCAGTTCGTTGCGATTGCGGCCGTGGGCGGCACAAATCCGATGGCTGCAATAAAGGAAGGGGGTCGCTGGGTGCAGACCCAGGCAATGAAGGGACTGATGGAAATATCAGAGATGGAAGAGATCAGGGATTATTAATAGAACCTCTCTTATTTCATACGGCTTTTTTGGCCCAGTTGAAGATCAGGGTATAATAACGTACAAAGAAACGGATGAATCCTTCGGATTCTGAAAAAAGTGCCACTGCATCTACCTCGTCCAGACCCATGAAAACCATTACGCTTTTCCCGTCTATGATACAGATGCCGCCTGACATCATGTCCTTTGCCGTATCAATTTTTTTGGGGATATCAGGATATTTTATTTCATAAACTTTCATGTTTCCAGGTAAGGGCGAATCTCCTGCCCAGTGTTGTGTGATAATCTCGACGCTGGCATGGTTTGCCATTGAGATGAGCTTCTGTCTGATATCCGGTGAAATAATCCGGGGGTGAGCGATTAGCCTGATCTCCTGCTGTGCACCGGAGATCAGGTGGATGAGTCGTTTTTTGATATTTTCAATGCCATAAATATTCCAGATCAGCTCCTCACATCCCGCCCCCGGGCTCGTCCGTTCCCGATACATCAGAGATAAGGAATCACGCACATATTCTGCATCTCTTTCGATATGGTCCATCAGTCTGGCAATTGCATCGTCAGGAGGAAATGCAGCAAACCGTTTTGGGGAAGACTGGGAGACAGAGACGAGACCTTTATCCAGAAGCTGATCAATCACCGTGTATACCGATGCCCGGGGAACCCCCGAACTCTCGTGAATCTCGCTTGCTGTAGCACTTGCCACCTTCAGGAGTGCAATATATACGAGCGCTTCATATTTTGTCAGACCGAGTGATTTGAGACAATCAATAACCCGGACCGGGTTGTCTGACGGCGATTTCATTGAAACATCACTTTATATCCTGCAATAATAAATGTTGTTATAACAATAACAACAAGTGATTGATGATGAAATATTCTGGAGCACTAATCGTTTTTTTCGTGCTGTTGCTAGGGTGCTGCATGCCGGTTGCAGGTGTGACAACCTATCTTGGGGGAAGTCCCCAGATGTCGGCAGCACTAGCGGGTACTAACGAGTTCACGTCGGGACAGGATGCTATCATACGGGTAACTGTGCAGAATAGTGGGGTTGAGAGCCTGCAATTCGTGTTGAAGGGATCGATTGCCGAAGATGATCTTCCCACAACTGCAAAAGGGGTTACTGTCGGACTGTCAGCAGGGGGTGCTCCGGTAATTGTCAAGAGCGATCCCCAGGTGGTAGGAGATATTAAAAGTCAGGGCTTGGCAACCGTGGCGATCACGACAAAGATCACGGCCGATGCGACTGCGGGCGAATACCAGCTGCCGCTCACCATCAAGTACACCTACCTCGCATCTTCAGAACAGGCCGGTACGGATAATATCCAGTTTAATTACCAGCAAAAGATCGAGACATTCCCGATCACGATAAAGATCAAACCCCAGGTAAAGATCGAAGTCCTTGAAGTCGTACCGGAAAACCTGAATGTGGGGAGTGAAGGATACCTGAACCTGAAGATAAAAAATACCGGGCTTGAAGACGGTAAAAAGGCTTCAGTAAAGATTATCCGTAACGGGGCAAGCCCGCTGATTCCTGCAGATATCAGCGTTTTTATCGGGGATTTTCCCCGTGATGGAACAGTTACCTGCAGATACAGGATTTCAGTTTCCAGTGATGCGGAAAAAGAGACATATCCGGTAGATGTCGTGGTCACCTATGAGAACCGGGACGGGGACGTAGTCAGCTCGGCAGCCGAAACCCTTGGTGTGCCTTTGGGTGGAAAAATTACCTTTACTTCCGAAACTGTGCAGGTAGTGCAGGGATCACAAGGCGTGATCCAGGTTACATACATGAACAGTGGCACTACAACAGCCTACAAAGCCCAGGTACGGCTTTCGGCGGTTAAACCATTTACAAGCAGTGATGACACCGCATACCTTGGCGACCTGAAACCCGGTGAAACAGGTGTCGCCCGTTACCAGTTTAGTGTTGACGATACCGCGGCTGTAAAAGAATATAGCCTCGATACCGAGGTGCGATATCGTGATGTACTGGACAACAGCCAGGTTTCAGATACCTTCAACGTGCCAGTGAAAGTCCTGGAAAAACCTGCCTCCAACGGGTTGATGCAGGTTCTGGCAGCCGTCGGTGTCATTGCCCTTATCGGTTGTGGCGCCGGGTATTATTTACTTGTAGTGCGAAAAAAGAAGTAATGCTTGGATGGGAAGGGGAGCTTCCCCGGCCTTCAGTTCGGACAGTTGAGGAGATGCGATCTGTACTTGCCTTTCCCTCGTGCGAGAGTAGCGAGCCGCTCTATTACATGTACAGGGATCTGGCTAAGTCGGATGAGGACTGGAGCTGGCTGCATAACCATCAGCTGCGGTACGATCTTACTGTCATCCCTTCAAGGGATTTTTGTGGTGAATGGGTAAAGACCAAAGGGCATTATCACCCGAAGAACCAGGCAGGGATAGGGTACCCGGAGATCTATGAAGTTATTGAAGGCAAAGCCCACTACCTTCTCCAGTCACGGATGCTTGATGATGTAGTGTTGATCTCTGCGAGTGCAGGGGATCTCGTGGTAATCCCGCCGGAATATGGCCATATTTCCATCAACCCGTCAACGGATACGACGCTGGTCATGGCAAATATTGTTTCAACGGCATTCCAGAGCGAGTATGCCGAGTATGAAAAATATCACGGCGGAGCATATTACGTGATGAGTTCCGGAAAAATACAAAAAAATGCATATTACTCATCGTTGCCCCCGGTACGGTATCTTGGGGCGACCTGCGCACGTGGTATGCATCACCTGTGCAAGGGTCCGCTGTACGATCTGATCGGGAATAAAGCGGCTCTTTCGTTCCTTAATGAGCCGGAAAAATTCCTTACGGTTTTTTCTGTCATCCTCAAAGATTAGGTGCCACAAGTCGTTTGTGCTCACTTTTTTTCACGAGCTCCAGCACCTTTTTTTCGGTGGGGGTTACTGCCTGCCAGTCCTGGAGTTCAAGCATCCGGAGTGCCGTATCGATCTCTTCATACGACAGGCCGATCTCCTCTTCATCGCTTTGTCCATCCCATAAACCAGCTGAAGGGGTCTTTTTTATGATCGACTCGGGAATTCCAAGCTCACCAGCGATCGTAAATATCTCTGTTTTGTAGAGATGTACTATAGGCTGGATATCAGCTGCATTATCGCCAAACTTTGTACAGTAACCGAGCATATATTCACTCCGGTTCGAAGTACCGCAGACAAGTTTGTGATCGCGATTGGCGTGATAATAAAGAATCACCATACGGATCCTTGCCATAAGATTACCCAGAAGATAACGTGAATCCTCAAATTCTGGTATTGTTCTGAACCCGTCAAGCATGGGTTCTATGCTTACCACCCGGTGTTCCATTCCCCACTTCTTACAGAGCATCACCGCATCTTCGATATCTGATGGCTTGCTCACCGCGGAGGGAAGAGAGAGCCCAAGCACCTTTTCACCGCCAACGGCCCGGCAACAGAACACCGCGGCGACCGCAGAATCAACACCCCCGCTGAGGCCTACAACAATACCCTTGCACCCGCTGGTCCAGTACGCGTAACGGATCATCTGTTCCACCTGACCCATCCTGCACCCGAGTTCAGTTCCCGTGAGCATCTTATCGTTCATAGTAAACGGATGAACTTTTTTAATTGTTCGTTATTCCCCACAGCGACAACATCTTCCCCTTCAGCAAGTATCTCCTTTGAATCCGGGGAAACAATACAACGGTGTGGTCCTTCTATACCGATGATTCTCACACCCGTTTTTCTACAAAAATATGCAATGGTGTGAGGATATGACCTGACGACACGCTTCATGATAACCATCTCCCCGTTCGGAAGGTCAAAGAGGATAGTTACTATATCAGCAAGGATGATCCTGGCTATCGTCTGGCCTCCAATCATGGGAAGAAGAGCAACATAATCGGCACCTGCACGATAGAGTTTCTCAACGGAAGCCGGTTCGTTGGCCCGGGCAAGGATCCGGATTAACGGGTTCAGGTTCCGGGCCATGAGCGAAGTAAAGATATTCAGATCGTCGTCGTTTAAAGCAATAATACAGAACCGTGCCTCCTCTATCCTGGCCTTTTTCAACACGGTCTCATCTTCAGCATTACCTACGACCTGGTCCACACCCTGGGGTTTCGAATCAACAACCATGCAGGAAACGCCGGATGCGATGAGTTCCTGATATGCACCCGCACCAACATCCCCAAAACCAGCGATCACTGCAAAGGCATCCGCACATTCGTCTGTATTGAACTCTTCCCGGAGTGTGGCAACAATAGACTCCGCTCTGCCGAAAAGGAACAGAGAGGTCATGTTGTCGATAACAATCTCATCACCAGGTGATGGAATGAATTTTCCTGCCTTCCAGAGAAACGGAACGATAACACCGAATCGCTCAAAGAGATGAAGATCGGACAGGGACCTGAATGCAGCTTTGCACCCGACAGCTACAGGGATGTTGATGAGCCTGAGTTCCTGCTCTGGAGCATGCTGGAGATTGATCTTGATCCTGTTCAGCCCGGGAATATCCGGCTCTATATCCGCAATCGGATTGAGGACAGCATGCCGAGCCAGGATCCTTCCGGTTTCATGTTTGGGAGAAAGTACGTAATCTGCCCCTGCATACCGGAGATACCGTTCAAAAGAGAGCTTATCCACGATCGAAATAATCTTACCCTTTACCTGTCCACGGATTCCGAGAACGATGCTGGCGGTCTGCCGCTCGTCCATGCAGATGACAACATAGTCTGCATCTGTTATATGTGCCGCTGACCACGTGCCGGGATCGGCATAATCTCCCCAAATCACATACGCACGTTTCCGGTAATGCGTGGCAATTTCCAGAGCTTTTGCTTTGTCCTGTTCGATGATGACAATATCATGGTCGGAGATGGTGAGGCTGTCGATAACAGAACTGGTGAGCTCGTTATACCCTATAACGACCGTATGCTTTGACAGCCGGTGCGGGGTTCCCCGGGGAGGTGTGGGAGCAAGCAGGGTGGTCAGGAACGGGGCAAGGAGAAGCGGGATTACGACGAAGATCATGATCACGCCGGACAGCATTATCTGGATCGCCAGTATCCGTGTAATATCATTGGAGATGGGTACTACCGACCCGACCGTTGTCATGGATTCAACAACAAAAAGAAGTGCTTCAGACCATGAAAGGGGCTTGTTCTCCAGCACCGAATAGTAAGAGTGAAACAAATAGGTATTGACCGCAATCAGCAGGGCAAACGCAAAGAAATAGATCGAGATTTGGATGCCGGGAGAATTCCTGATCACCCTCCAGACTCTTCCTCTTCTAACTGCCATGGGCAGTCACCTCATCGATTATCCGGCAGCTCACGCATATCCCGTATGATGGTTCACCGCATTCTTGACAGGAAGGGACCATATCGGCGCCTGTGCATGTACTGTTCAGGTTTTTTTTCAGGTTCATGAGTGCATATTTTGTTGCCGGGTGACGAATTGTAAATTCATCCAGCATCTCCCGTACGTCCTTTTCGAATGGTTTGTTATTGTAAGGACACCTGGATTTATCATATCCCCCCGCGTGGAGAGTCGCATAAAGCGCCATTTCTTTTTTGGGAATAGTGAAAAAGGGTCGGATCATGGGAATTTTACCTGTGGAGGTTCGATCTGAATGGATGAGAATTTCGGAATTTCCCTGGAGAATATTTTTCATCACTGATGCAGCCACGTCATCCAGGTCATCCCCCAATGCAAGTTTTGTAATCCCGAGTTCAATGGCTGTCTTATTCAGAAGGTAATTCCTGATTACGCGACAATATGTGCAGGTAAGGGCGATCCCTTTCTGGTGTGCGATCTCATCTACAGTAATCCCAAGTCTTTCAGGAAAAGATACCCTGATGCATTCCGTGCCTGACAATCCGGCAATCCCTTCCGCGATCCCCATATTACGATAACCCGTGATACCTTCATCGATTGAGATAGCAGAGATTCGGATGTCACGGCGGCTGGAGGTAAGTTTTTTTAAAAAACAGAGGAGTGCGCTGCTGTTTGCATCTCCTGAGAGGGCGACTGCGATATGATCGCCGGACACAAGCCAGCGGTGACTGCGGATCTCATGTTTTGCTTTTCGTTCAAAATCGGCTTCAAAATGCTGTTTACAGAGGTGCAGCCCGGAGTATTCCTGGAAAAGTACTGCTTCCCGCCTGCACTTGTCGCACTGCATTCGCCAATCCATTTTAATCTGGACGATAAAAGATGTTTAAGGTTGTGCTGCCGCTCTGCTTTGACACGTAAGATGTGATTTTATAGTCTGACACATAATCACTGTAACATTTATGGTCGTCGCCGCGGAACGCATCCGCACCCTGAACAAATATGAAAAATCCATCCTTACAACGCTTGAACGTGGGATGAAACGGTATGCATGGGTGCCGCTGGAGCAGATCAAACTGGCAACCAAACTGTCAGAATCTGAAGTCAATTACCGCCTGGCCCGTTTGATCGCATGGGGAATGGTCCGTTTCAATCCGGTACCCTACGATGGCTACGCTCTTGTCTTTGGCGGTTACGATACTCTTGCCCTGTCAACCCTCGCCAGGAACGGGACGATATCGGCACTCGGTTCCCGAATCGGAGAGGGAAAGGAGTCTGTTGTATATGAAGCACTCGGACTCGGTCCGGTTGCCATCAAGTTCCACCGCATCGGGCAACGCTCATTCTCATCAGCACGGGTCAACCGGGAATACATGCCGGAGGAAGGCCATTGTCCCTGGCTGATCGCATCCCGGAGATCAGCGGAACGGGAATACCTTGCCCTTACCACCCTCCACCCGAAAGTAAGCGTCCCTCTGCCCATTGCCCAGAACCGCCATACCGTTGTGATGGCACTGATAAACGGTCCGAACCTCTACCACTGCCGCCTTGAAGAGCCTCAGCAGATACTTGATGAGATACTCACCAACGCAGCCCATGCATATCACGAGGGAATTATCCACGCCGATCTATCCGAATATAATGTCCTCATGGAGGAAGGCAGGTGTGTTATCATCGACTGGCCACAATGGGTCGGGACAAACCACCCGAATGCCCAATCAATCCTCGAGCGGGACATCGAAAATATTCTCTCGTATTTTAAACGGAAATATAACGTGAAATATGATCGCGGGGATGCGATGCGATGCGTGATCGGCTAAGGGTCTTTGGCATTGACATAATCAAAGGTTCAGTACGATCACGCTCCCGGCGTCCGATGTATGCACTTGTACGGATGGAAGGACAGATCATTGAGAGTGAGTCCGAAGTCTCGATGTTCCGGCTCTTCCGCTTGCTCAATGAGGAACAACCGGATATTCTTGCGGTGGATAGTCTTCAGGAGATTGCGGCCGACCAGCACGATCTTTTCTTCTTTTTACAGGCACTACCCACGCAGACCCGGCTTGTTCAGGTAACGGGAGGGGAACGTAAAGAGACACTCGGCAAAGTTGCTGCCCGGTATAATATCAGTTTCAACCGGTTCGATCCGTTCGCCGAAGCCCGCACAACGGCACAGGTTGCTTCTCTGGGAGCAGGGGCGGAGGTCATCGCATTCGAAAACGAGAGTGAAGTGGTGGTAAGCCGGCACAGGTCACCGGGAAAAGGCGGGTGGAGTCAGAACCGGTACGTCCGCAAGATCCACGGGGCGGTGCAACTGAAGGGCAGGGAGATCGAGATGAACCTTGTTGCAGCCGGGCTCAGGTATGAAAAGAAGGTAACCCGGGCGTTTGGAGGGTGCAGCAGGGTCGCATTCCGGGTCTTTGCGAAAAGAGACCAGGTTCCGGTTTCAACATACCGGGGTGCTGATATTCAGGTACGGATCAGCGGGAAACGCTTAGAAAGGATCCAGTTCCGTCCCCTATCGGGTAAACCGCGGTACCTGATCGTTGGAATTGATCCTGGCACGACAACGGCAGTTGCAGCTGTCGACCTCGATGGCAACCTGCTTCATCTTGCAAGTTCACGGCAGATGAACATGGGAGATGTAGTTGAGTCGCTCTACCGGGTCGGGAAACCACTTATTGTCGCATCGGATGTGCAGGAGATGCCCTACTCGGTGGAGAAGGTCAGACGGGCTTTTTCTGCTGTCTCTTACACTCCAAAACAGGATGTGAGCGTTGAAACAAAGATTGAACTTACCGCCCCGTTCCCGTATACAAATGATCACGAACGGGATGCACTTTCTGCTGCTCTCGACGCATACCGTCAGTACCGCCACAGGTTCCAGAACCTGATGAAGCGGATTCCTCCCGGTCATGACCTTGATGAAGTACGGGCCCGGGTTATACGGGGGCAATCGCTCGATCAGGTTATCGGTGATATGAACTCGGTAATTCCGGCACCGTTAATTGACATACCCCCCGTGCCGGTGGAAGTAAAACATGATGAGAAGGTCAGGGTGCTGGATGGGATGGTAAAGCGCCTGCGTACGTTTGTCGCTGACCTGCAGGAAGAAGTTAAGGAAAAGGACTTTGAAATCCAGAGACTCCAGGCACGGGTACGGAAGATCCACACCGTGCAGGATGCACAGCTTGCAAAGGAAACCGAAGTGATAAAAAAAGATGCGGTTATCCAGAGCTTAAAAAAACAGGTACGCAGAGAGGAGAGGCGCAACCGCACTCTTTCCAAACGCCTCGTGCGCATCAGGCAGTTTGCCGAGCTCTCGATGGAGGGTGAAGTACTTCCGGTGAAAGTGATGGATGCACTGACAAAAGACGGGCTCCGCAGGCTTATTGACGATGTTGGGATCGATGAAGGCGACATTATCCATGTGACCCGCCTCGACGGCTGGGGGAGGAGCGTGGTCAGGGATCTCGCAGAAGCCCGAATCAGGGCGGTTATTACCGGAGCGGCAGCGCTTGCAGAAAGCGATCCGCAGATGTTCAGGGCATTCCAGGAGTCAGGGATCCCCCTTCTTTCCGACAAGGACGTGAGTGTTCAGGTACGGGGAAAGCAGGGGCTTGCCGGTAAGGAAACCTTTGAGAAAGCCCTTGAACGCTGGCGGGAAGAGCAGGTGCATCACGAACGGGAGAAGAAATCCGAGATGATCGAGCATATCTTCAAAGAGTACAAGAGTGAACGGGGTAAGGAGGTGCGCAAGGGTGGATGACCGCGAGCTTTTAAAGATCGTGACGGAAATCGTGGGAAAAGAGAATACGGCGGATGACTGTGCCGTAGTGCCTTGCGGAGATCGGCTCATGGTACTGACCACCGACATGCTCCACCGCACTACTGATTTTGTTGAGGGTATGAGTGACTGGCAGATTGGCTGGATGAGTGCTGCAGTTACACTGTCTGATATTGCGGGTATGGGTGCCGAGCCGAAATATCTCCTGACTGCTGTAGGGCTTGATGACTGGAAGAGCCTGGCTGGTGTCATGCAGGGAGCACAGGATTGTTGCAGGAGGTTCGGTGCTGCGATTATCGGCGGTGACATAGACCATCATGGAGAGCTCACGGTTGTGACAACCGGTATCGGGCTTGTCGACAGGGATCGTATTGTGCGCCGTACCGGTGCACAACCAGGTGATCTTGTCTGTATCACGGGAATCCCCGGGCAGGCGCAGGCATACCTTGAAGGATATCGCCGGTTCGAAAAGGCACTTTTTGAACCCCAACCCCGGGTTGAAGAAGGAATGTATCTTGGCAAGGGTGGAGTCAGCGCAATGATGGATGACAGCGACGGGATTGCCCTTTCGCTGTACGATCTGGTCAGTGTCAACGATTGTGGTTTTTCCCTTGATTCAGCAAAAATCCCCCGTCCTGCAGGTATTCCGGAGGACACGGCATTTGAACTTGCACTGTTTGGCGGCGGTGATTACGAATTGATATTCATCCTGCCTCCCAAACGGCATCCGGTTGAAGGTGTTTCGTATACGATAATTGGCACGACCGTTCAGGAAAAAGTTGTCCTGATCGATGGCGGCCCGTTAGAGAAGCGCGGGTACCAGCACCGCTGGGAATGAGCCCGTTTGATTTATCGAACACATCCTTCTTTTTACTCTATAATTACCCTTGATTTTTTCTGCTGCCAGACAATCCGATCAAGACGACAGAGTTTGAAAATTGTCTTTGGCAATAAATACAAATAAGGAGAGATAATTCATTATCAGAAAAATCCCGGGCATATTGTATGGAATCGTTAGAGAGTAAACTTGACCGGTTGTCTCCCGATCAGCGAAAGGAAGTTGAGGATTTTGTGGATTTCCTGATTTACCGGTCAGGAAATTTTCAGGGATCTCCTCCGACTGCACAATTTCCTACCCAGATCCAGAAAGTTGCTCCGCCTTCCCTTGTCGTGCAGGAACCCGTTCAAATACTGGAAAATCCCCGGGCAAAGGAATTAGATGCATCCCCGGAAGAGAATCCATCGACACCTGTTCCCCATGAAGAATCCGCAACTCCTTTCCATGAGGTTTCGGCCGCTGGTGATGACCGGATTGCCCGCGATTACATGGACTACGGGCAGTTTGAACAAAAATCCTCGCCTGCCATCATTGCGGTAAAAAAGGTTAAAGAAAAGTTGCAGAAGCGTGAAGAGCAGGAAAAACCCCGGGTATCGCTTGACTGGATTGATTGATACCAGAAAAATGGACTCGACGGGATTTGAACCCGTGGCCTTCACGTTGCAAACGTGACGATCTACCCCTGATCTACGAGCCCCTCACTAATTTTGCGGTATACTATTTTTCAGCGGATTCCATATAGTTGTTCCTGTCCGTCCGGAACGTATCCAGTAAGGACGGTATTCATGCATGAGCAGCGGTTTGCATGAAAAAAGGGACTTTATTGCCTGCTTTGCCCCTTCATTCTTTTTTACCTTTAAAAATATGGGAAAAGATCGTGGCGGCTGCCCCTATAGTCGCGGTAAGAACTCCGATTATTGCAACCAGAACCCCCGGATTTTCCAGAGGACCGCTTGGGGTCGGTTCTGCCGTCGCCGGGACCTCGATGATTATAGGAGGTGCGCTAGTCGGAACCGGTGTCGGGGGGATTGTGTACTGATTTAAGGGCTGGAGTGTCCCAAATGCATGGGTTGTCTGACCGGCAAGTACATACACCGTGCCTTCGTAGTCGTAATATCCACTCAATGCCAGCCTGATAATATGGTTACCAGGCGGGAGGCTTGTCAGGTTTGCCGGAGTAATCCCATAGTATCTCCCGTCAATTAAGATACTTGCCCCCAGCGGGGATGAATAAACCGAGATACTCCCCGAATCCGGTTGCACGGGAACCGTGCTTGTCTGGGTTATTATAGTGGTAGGCGACGTTGTCTCTTGTGCCCCCGAATTAAGAAGGAATGTCATCAGTCGTGCATTGATGAGGTCAGCTTCGGTGCTGTTCAGATATCTCTGGTTTGATATGAGAGTCCATTCAATGACATACCCGTTCCCGTATTTCCAATAGAGCAGGGCAGGGTCTTTATTATCAAAACTCAGGAGTGTGATCGAACCGGGTTTTGCCGCGGTATTCGGGCGTGAGGAAAATGGGTCGGTATTCGGGAAGTTCTCCCGCAGGCCGCTGAAGATCGCCTTCGACAGAGTTGTATCCGGATCTGTTACCTGCAGGTACTTCGCATCTTTCACGGTCCCATTAGCAGTGGCTGGCAGACTTGCGTCAAAATCCTGGTAATTTTTATAACTCACCACAAATATCTTGCCGGATTTAACAGCCTGTTCGAGCTTTGCCGCGGTATTTGGAGTGAACGTATCATCCCCTCCCATAAAAATAACATCAACTGAAGGGTCGGTGTATTTAGTAATATTGGCATCAAGAGATATTCCTTCTGAACCCGAAAGAGAATACACCAGGGTGAATGCATCTTTATGGAGCTCAGGATTGAAACCCGCAGTATCCCCATAGACGGCTGTATTGAACGCGGCTGAGGGCGTCACGATCAGAATGGCAGCAAACAGTAAAAGAATGAAAGATTTATTGATATTTTTTAGGTGGACCATAGTATCTCTCCGATTTATTCAACCTTGTGATATGATAATTGATATCAGCATTATTGTTCAGCCCGGGATTATATCGTTTTGGTCATATCGTGGATGAATGACAGAAGGCAACGGATTACTGCGATAAGAGATCAACCAAACTATTCAAAGCTATTAAAATTATAAAATTCAACATCTTCTAGTACATCCATAGGAAGTGCGGCACTGTGGCAAAATTTATAATTGAACCAAAAAAAGGAAAAGACGGACTCATCGACTATATTGTAACATACCAGGATCCAAAGACAGATAACCAGTTCACCCTGACGACGACAAGCGATCTTAATGAAGCGGTCGAACGCCTGCGAACCACCCTTGAGAGTGAAGTCCAGGCGATGAATAAAAAATAACTTTTTTTTTCAAGTATATTTTATGAAAAAAAATGGCATGGACCCGGCGGGAATTGAACCCGCGGCCTTTACGTTGCGAACGTAACGATCTACCCCTGATCTACGAGCCCAAAAATGAGATGATATCAGAGAATAATCTCGATATCTAATTTTTCCGCCAGTTCCTTATATCTGTTCCGGATAGTGACTTCGGTGACACCTGCCACTTCGGCCACTTCCCGCTGGGTGCGGCGCTCGCCGCCAAGAATTGATGAGATATAAATCGCGGCTGCGGCAACGCCGGTTGGGCCCCTGCCGCTTGTTAATTCGCGTTCTCCCGCCTGGCGGAGGATCTCCACGGCACGGCTCTGGACTTCTCCTTTAAGGGTGAGCCCCGAGCAGAAGCGCGGAACGTAATCGATGGGCGAAGTCGGGAGAAGTTTGAGTCCGAGTTCCCGGGAGATGAACCGGTATGTCCTGCCAATCTCTTTTCTGGATACGCGGGACACTTCTGCGATCTCATCAAGCGTGCGGGGCACATTACACTGGCGGCATGCTGCATAGAGCGCCGCAGCAGCAACCCCCTCAATGCTCCGCCCGCGGATCAGGTTCTTGTCAACCGCATCACGGTAGACAACCGCCGCAGTCTCACGGACATTTCGTGGGAGACCGAGAGCAGATGCCATCCGATCAAGTTCCGAGAGAGCGAATGCAAGGTTGCGCTCAGTTGCATTGCTGACACGGATACGGCGCTGCCATTTGCGAAGCCGGTAGAGCTGCGCACGGTTTTTGGAGGAGATTGCCCTTCCATACGAGTCACGGTTGCGCCAGTCAATCATCGTTGAAAGACCCTTGTCGTGGATCGTAAATGTCATAGGAGCCCCGACACGTGAGCGTTTCATGCGCTGGTCGTGGTCGAAAGCGCGCCATTCGGGACCACGGTCAATGAAGTCACCATCAATGACTAGCCCGCAGCTCTGGCAGACCAGTTCTGCCCGCTCGTAGTCATGAACGAGCTGCCTGCCCCCGCATTCCGGGCAGACCGTCTCGGTATGATTCTCGGCCTTCTTCTCGACCTCTTTACCCTTCGTGCGTAATTTGAGTGCTTCCCTCTCGCTCTGAAGGACTTTTAATTTTTCAACTTCCTGCATAAAGATTCACCATGGTATACATTTTTTGTTCGGAACCGGCGTATCCCGGGTGTTATGCTATTACTTTGCGAAGAGTTTTTCATTGGGCTGAACCGTGCATGTTTCGCGGCAGAGAACTGCTGCGTAGGGCGCTTTGATATTGCCAAAGAGATCCAGAATTTTTCCCACTTGTTTCATCCGGCGGTCAGTCACTTCGCTGTATAACGGGGGGAGCTGGGCGGCATCGCATTGAATAATGAGCATCCGGCTGCCAACGGTGCTCATCGCTCGACCAACAACCTTCACACAACAACCTCAAAGATACAATGGCACTGGAATAATTTAGTAATTTATATATATGGGGCTTTTCAGTATTTAAAAATTGCGTGAAAGTATAAATAGAAATTTCAGGAAATAAGAAACTGGTCGATATTTAAAGATATTACCTGTCTGCACTCAGCATCGGTCAGTCCGGCCCCCTTTGCAACGATAAATTTCGCGCGCTCATCCAATAGGTCCTGAGGGGCATGCGCATCTGAATCCACTACGATCTGGCATGCCGTTTCACGGGCGACCTGAACCACATGGCCATTTGTCCGGTTATGACCGCCCCTCGAGGTGATCTCGAGCGCAATACCGTTCTTCGCGGCGAGTAGTGCATCTTCAATGGTGATAAGCCCCGGGTGCGCAAGCACATTCACGTACCTGCATCCGCAGGCTGCATGGTTCGTGCCGCCTGCTACCGGTTCTACAGGTGTCTCACCATGGACTAGGACGATATCTGCCCCGGCAGTTTTTGCCGTTTTTGCCAGATCTGCTATCTGCGATGGGGGAACATGTGTAATCTCAACTCCGCAGAGCAATCTGATGCCAAAAAGTTTTGCAGATTCCCGGACCTGAATAAGTGATCCAATAACGGATATGGTATTGGATGGGTCGACATGGTCAGTAATCGCGACTGTTGTGTATCCGAGCACTGCCATTCTGCGGACCAGTTCGATGGGAAGCATCTCACCGTCAGACAGGATGGAATGGGTATGCAGGTCATACAAACCGCTCACCGTTTCACCTCAAGTCTTTGAGCGACTTTCTTTATGAGCGCCTCTTTACCCTCCTGCCACATGGCAACAACACGACCCTCACGCCGCATCCAGTGTGCAGGGTGATGGCGTTCCTCGATCCGGAACGTAACACCGATACGCTTTAGTGCGCGTTCGAGATCGTTGATCACCGGAGCCTTCACCCCGCGGCTCAGTGACACTCTCCGCCCCTGACGACGTGAATATGCTGCATTGAAGTAGCAGGGATACAGTATGCACTCACCTTGAACCATTACCTGAGATTTGTGGGTCAAGGTATAAACAGTGTACGCTCCCACCTTGTAGTATGCATCATATAGACGTCAGGCTTGAGAAGGATATTTACGACGTCAACAACACTCTGGCCGACAATAACGCAAAAAACCTGAAAGCTCATGGGGTCCGGGCATTTGACCTGCTTGGAGCTATCGGTTCAGGAAAAACTGCACTCATCGAGCGTCTTGTTCCCCTGCTCATTAAAAAGGGACTTCGTGCAGGTGCTATTGCCGGCGATGTGTATGGTGACGATGATTTCAAGCGACTTGTCGCACTGGGTATCCCGGCTTTCAATGCAAATACCGGCAAGGAATGCCATCTTGATGCTCATCTCGTGGAACATGCGATTGATCACCTGCCGCTTGACGATATTGATATTCTTTTTATCGAGAACGTGGGTAATATGGTCTGTCCTACCGATTTCCGCCTTGGGGCAGAAAAAAGAATTGTTATCGTGAGCTCAACAGAGGGCGATGATGTGGTAAACAAGCATCCGATGATGTTCCGTGACTGCACTATCGGGGTAATCAACAAAATTGATCTCGCCCCGCTTGTTGGAGCAAACCTCGACCGGATGGAGTCGGATATCCACCGTTATAATCCCAAAATGCCCGTGTTCAGAACAAATCTGAAGACTGGTGACGGTATTGCGACGCTCCTTGATACAGTACTTGCGTGAACGATCTTACGCAAACGACATATTTTCTCAATAAAAGACCTCTTGTTTTTCTTTTCGTAGCAGTTCTGGTTTTCCCCGGGTAATTCTCCTGCCGGTTCTGGTGGTCCGACACGTGAAAGGGAAACAATCGGGAAATACTATAAATAATTCTGAAGGGAATATATAGAGCACCATCTTCGGGACAGGCTCCCGCGGAAATTTACCAGAGAGTGACACTATGCAGTGGCAGGGAGAATCAGTACGAAAGGTGACCGGTGGCAGGCGCCGCCCGGCACAAATGAAGAGGAGAACGGAGATCGGGCTCGCACCCGCAGACACCCATATGGGTGAAGACCGGAGAAAAATTATCCGGACGACCGGCGCAAACCAGAAAGTCCGTGCGCTCCGTGCAGGTTTTGCAAATGTGACAAACCCCACGAACGGGGAGTGTAAAAAGGTCAAAATTGCGAGTGTTATTGAAAATGGGGCAAACCCGAACTATGTGCGGCGGAATCTTCTGACCAAAGGCGCAATTATCAAGACCGAGATTGGAAATGCCCGTATCATGAGCCGCCCGGGGCAGGACGGCGTCATCAACGCAGTGTTACTCGAATAAACTCCGGAAAAATAATTAAAATACAGATTTAATTTTTCTCGATCTATCTTACGGGTTACGTGCATTCTCTCTTCATGGGATTGCACCGTTTTTTAATCCCCTCATACTTCCTGCAACATGGTTAAATCAGTTTTCAGCAATCTTTTTTCTTTAGACCTCCCCATAGTGTAGCTATGCGAAGGATCTATTATCGTTTCCCCCAGCGGGTGGATCTCTCATTTGCAATGGGAATGCCATTTAATGAGACTCTGAAATACATTGCCGGACTTGATAATGCCGAGTCAACAAAAAGAACCGAAAAAGAGCTGGTCAAGGTAAAGACGAAGGTGAAGATTGCGGTTGACCGGGCGACATTCGGTGACATCACGCCGGATGCGCTCCGCCCTGGGGCTATCACGGAAGCCGCTGATATGCAGGTATCCATACTCCTGCTTGCCCTTCGTGGTGGAGGCAAGGTACCGATCGCTAACGAGGTCTTTTTTCTCCGCCTTACTGACAAGGTCTCAAGAACCGATATCGATATTGCAAAAGAGGGGCGGGGCGAGGGTCTGGATGCGCTGGACATGAAAAACATCCTCCTGGGTGCCTCGAAGTGACTGTTAAAATCACGATCGCAGCCCCCTTCAAACACACCCGGAAAACAGGGATGCGAAAGAACGAGCTGGTGTATTATTACGCACTTGACCGGAAATGGATGAGTACCGAGCAGGCGAACCTGCTTCTGAGCCGGGCGGAAGAAGACGGGCTACTCGGTCAGCAGAACGGGGTTTTCTCTCCCCGGTTTGATATAAATGAGATTATTATTCCTATCGGTTTCAAGCCAACCTCTTCAATCTTTGAGCGCAATGATCCCTCGCAGGAACTGATTGGCAGGATTGCAAAAGCTCAGGGAATGCAGGAAACCGCAGTCGTTTCTGAAATGAACCGGATTATCAAAGAGCAGTTTGATGGGAATCTCATGCCTCCAGCAGCACTGGTTCTGCTTGCAAAAAAATACAATGTTCCTTTTAAAGACCAGAGAGATGCGCTTGCAGGGAGCGTGAAAAAAAGTTGATTGCAACAACGAGATCCATATCATAACGGGGATATAACCAAACCGGTTTGTAACGACAAAGTATTTCGGTTATTTGTTGTTATATATCATCAAACAGATTTGGTGAGGTGTGTTTAATGACAAGAGGCAGACACGATTCTATGGACAAGAAGTGGATTTTGCTCTTTGCAGTTTTGTTCCTGGCAGGAATTGTTGTAACGAGTGGATGTGTAAGTCAGCAATCGACGCCACAGACTACTACTACGCCCTCTGGTACCCAGGCACAGGTTTCGGGAACCGGCACTACCTTCCCTACAATAAAGCAGCCTACACCGGTCACTATACCCGTCACCGGAATATTTGTCAAAGTCAGCTATATCGGGGGGTTCAACGGGACATATGGCATCAATGGCGTGATGCAAAAAGTGAGAAACTCAGGTGACCGGTTATATACCATTGACAGTACGACAGGAAACGTCACTGCGACTTTTTCCAAGGAGGACAGGTCTTCGCATGCTCTAACGGTTGAGGTTTGGAAAGATGGCAAATTACTGACTTCTGCGGTTAATTCCACCGCATTTGGCACGGTAAGTGTTACTTACCGGGTATAATTTTATATTTTTTTTAACTGCTGATTGAAACTTAAAAAAGGATGGTAATATTATCTTCTGCCGGCTTTTACCGGTTTTTCGGTTTTCTCTCCGGCAACCTTGGGGAAGAGCTCGTCAAGGGTTTTTTCTCCGTATGTGGTTACCCGGGCGTTTATCTGCACGAAGTCAGCTGTGATCTCGTTTGACCGGATAGTCTTTCTCCGGCGTTCGCCTTCCATCGTCGGGTGGAATCCCACGCCTTTTGCCATAAGCAGTTTCTTGCGTCCTGCGCCCGGCAAGCTCTTTTTTGCGGGTATTCCGGTCCTGTCGGATGCTCCGGTAATCAGGATTTTATAACCTGCAAGCCCCAGTGCGCCCGCATCAATCTCCTCTCCGATACGTTTACCCACGATTGCTCCTGCTGCTCCGCCACTCGCATCTACATTAAAGGCACGACCGGTCTTTGGGTCTGATACAACTATCTTTAACTCCGCCATTTTGTATGCTCCTTATTGGTTTTCTTCAAAAAACCCGGTATTGGATTTTTCACGTCTCTTGACTGCCGGCAATTATGCCTACACATGAGAAGTACCCATTTTATTATACCGGTACATTATTAAACCCTCGCGTCTGTCGTGGGTTCATATGTTTCATTTCCCCCAGAAAGGATCCTCTTTCCGCCTCATCGTCGTGAACTCATTGAGAATTTCCTGCGTGCTCACGTTCAGCGTTTTTAGCATCTCACGTTCGAGGATCTTCACATGCCGCTCAGGAATGTCTACGAAGAGATCATCCCCCACATTCAGCTGCCGCCCAACGGTTACACCCTCAATCGAGATAGCGACTTCGAGTCCGGCATCCGCCTCGCGAATAGCTTCCTGGCGAAGCTGCATGGATTTGAGGTGCCCCACTTTCTTTCCATCAGTTTTAACCAGGTTCACATCGCTGCGGAGTTTTCCGCCAAGCACCCGCACTCCTACAACAGCCGGGTTGCTCTGCCGGAATACGCAATCCGGAAGGAGCCGGATCTTTGCAGGCATCATTATGTGCTCAAATCGCTGTTTTTCCTGGAGACGTTTCTGCTCATCCCGCCACGCGAGATACTGGTCGATTAGCTGGTAGATTACCCTGCCTTCAAAGACTTTGACCTGCGTGTAGAGCGGGTTTTTGATCATCTCTGCGGCATCAGGGAGAATCTGGGTATTAAAAGAGAGAAGTACACGAAACACCGGGTTTTTGATAGTTTCCGTGTCGATGAGGTCGTGACGGCTGACGGGGCCGACCTCTGCCCGCATCACGCCAATTCCCTTTCCTTCAAGTTCCTTGCAGAGGGCCTCCAGAGCCCCGATGGTATCTGCTTTAATCACAATCCCTTCATCGGCAAGCTTGACGTGAATCTCCGTCATCTCTTTTTTTATCCTGGCCTCCACTTCTTCCCGGTTGCCCCGGATCACAAAAAATGGCGACCCGGCTATCACGTTCTCGAGGTTCGGAGCCGTGACCTTAATCCCCGCCGCTGCTGCCACGGTCTTTACCCGCTCAAACCGGTCCTCCACAAGAATCTCTTTCATCGGGCGGGGTTTTAATAGCGACCGCACTTTTGTCACAACGACATCACCCTGTGTGGCGACCGCTATTTCGTCCCCGATGGCCAGCGTCCCGTCGTAGAGGATCACGTCAAGCGTCGTCCCAAGGCCCCGTTCTTCCTTCACTTCGAGGACAGTTCCGGCGCCCGGGCCTTCGACCAGAAGGGTGAGTTCCTCACCCATATACCGCTGGGCAAGCCCGATCATTACGAGGAGCAGATCTGAAATACCTTCACCGGTATGAGCGCTGACCGGGACAATCGCCAGATTGCGCTTGAAATCAGATATCCGATCAAACCTGTCAGCTGAGAAGTCAAGTTCGGCGAGCTTTCCCACGATCCCGTAGGTCTTGTTCTCGAGATCCCCTTTCACCCGGTCGTTCTGCTTTGCAAAGGATGTAAGAATAGATTCATTTTCGAAAACCCGCCAGCCGTGGATCCGGTCGATCTTGGTTGCGGCAACGACAAAGGGAGTGCGGCAGTTCCTCAGGATCTGGAGGGCTTCAATGGTCTGGGGCTGGAATCCCTGGTTGATATCGACTACAAGAATTGCCATGTCGGCCAATGCCCCGCCCCGGGCCCGGAGGGTGGTGAATGCATGATGTCCCGGGGTGTCAATAAAAAGCAGGCCGGGGATATTGATGGATTTTCCCATGGTCCCGCTTATGGATCGAATCGCGTCTATGGGGACGATAGTCGCGCCGATATGCTGGGTGATCGCTCCCACTTCCGAACTGACGACAGATGACCCGCGGATACGATCCAGAAGAGAGGTCTTCCCGTGATCAACATGTCCCATCACGCAGACAATCGGCGTCCTGACCTTCGGGTTCTCCGCCATACCCTGTCACCTCGTTCCCGCTCTGATGTGGGATAAAAAATTCCCAATTCCCGGTGCACATTCCGTGATGTGCCATGCCGCACTGTTAAGGGATTGTGATCAGAGCCACCTGATATGTAATGGACATCTGACTCTATTAATAATCACCT
>Ga0315275_10000393_pt1 | contig 36111 bp, 46 predicted proteins | sample YL17G03_0_MG_FD_205557 | JGI IMG/M metagenome (GOLD analysis project Ga0315275, IMG submission 205557) | Sediment microbial communities from Yellowstone Lake, YNP, Wyoming, USA - YL17G03_0 | ecosystem: Environmental > Aquatic > Freshwater > Lake > Sediment | place: USA: Wyoming | collected...
TCACACCTGTTCCAGAAGACTGTTCTGCGGGAATCCACGCCGTATCTGAAACCATGTTAGCGTCAGGAATCGTGGTTGTGGTCGTAGTAGTGGTGGTGGTAGTGGTAGTGACCGTAATGTTCCAACACGACCCGCCTCGCTGCTCACCATAATCATCAAACCCAAACAACAGATTTGTTCCACCAGTAGGGGGTTCATAGGGACCACCACTCGTATCCCAAACTTCCGTGTTGGTGTAAACACCTTGAAATCGTTCATTCCCATATACGGTGGGACCACCAACACTTGTTTGACCAAACCACACACGAATCAGACCATCGGACGTCCTCTCGCTTGCGTTAATTATCCAATCGAACCGGATACGATAAGTGGCACCATTAGTAATAGTGCCATTTCCTTTCCCGCCAATTCCCTGATAGACTTCATTGTCATCAAAACCTTCACCACCCCAAATCAAACCTGTTCCAGAAGACTGTTCTGCGGGAATCCACGCCGTATCTGAAACCATGTTAGCGTCAGGAATCGTGGTTGTGGTCGTAGTAGTGGTGGTGGTAGTGGTAGTGACCGTGCCGGTCTTCGACACAGTTCCCCTCCCGTGCTGCACAACCGTCACCCCGGCGAGTGCGGCCCACCAAGCGAGGCATAAACCTAGAAAAACGAGCGGCAGCTTCCTATTCACGATTCTCCTATGGGCACCGGATGGTGAAGTCGACCCGAAGCATGTTCGTCGCCGCGAAAGCCGACAAGTTCTGAGGGACGAACCCGACCATCATCCCGTTCGTCACCGCCGCCGGGCCCGCGAAGCTGGTCTGCGCCGTCCCGGTAGAGTTGGCCGCCACGCCGTTCGTGACGGAGGCGTAGGTGTACCAAGCCTGCGTCCGGTGCTGCGACACGAGGTCGACCGTCCCGGTCATCCCGTGGGACTTCACGAACGCCTCGGTTATCGTGCAGCTCCTCGTCCCGAACGGGTTCGCCATCCAGTAGGCGATTCCGTTCGTCGGGTCCTGGACCAGCAGCGTGAAGCCCTGGACGTTGTTGGTCAGCACGACGTGGTCGGCCTGGGTCAGGTGGTAGTACTCGCTCGACGTCCCGCCTTGCAGGCCGCTCAGGGAGTTGTGGTCGCCCGTCCCCGACGCCGAAGGGATGCTCATGTAGGACGAGAACGTGCCGCCCCCGTAGATGGCCAGCCCCGCCGCCGACCCCGTCGGCGTCCCGGACTTCAGCCTCCCGACGTACCTCACCGCCCCGGTGACGGCCGGCTCTGAGAAGGCGATTGTCCACATGAAGAGGGTCGGGGTGGTGGAGTTCACGTTCTGGCTCGGGACCTCCCAGTCGCCCAGCAAATTGGTCGTCCCTTCGTACACGTAGTACATCTCCGGATGCACCGGGATGACGCTGGAGGAGTTCCCGCCGACCCGGGCCAGGTACATGCTGAACGTGACGGGGGACTTCACCGCCGTGTAGGTGTTGGTCGACATCCCCGCCGCGAGGTAGGTGCTCGCCGGGACGGGCGAGGGGATGTTGTTCGTGAACGGCGACGCCGGCTGCGCGGCCGACAGCAGCACCGTCCCGTTCGTCGGCTGGAACCACACGTTCGTCAGGGTCGCGGTGTAGTACCACGCCGCGCCCTGCACGGCGAGCCCGCGGACCCATCCCGCCGTCGCGTACTCGTTCGCGGCCGGAGCCTGCGACGCGGGGTCAATCGTCGTGTAGATTCTCCCGTCCGCCCCTATGTACCCGAACGAGACGTTGTTCGTGCTCCACTGGAAGATGTTTCCCGTGGCGGTCGGCGTGCGGTTCAGGACGACCAGCGGCTTGTTCGTGTAGTACCCCGCCTCGCCCGTCACGTACAGCTTGGCCTGCGTCGCATCGGCCGAGCCGAGCGACATGTTCGCCGACGTCAGAGCCACCGGGCCGGCGCCGGCCAGGCCGGAGAAGTTCGTGACGGACTTCCCGCCCGCGTTCTGGTTGCCGGTCCAGACGACCGAGCCGTCGGCCTTGAGGTAGGCTGTCCCGGTCGAGTCGGCCACGGGGAGCCCCACGACCGCCTGCCCGTTGGAAATCGTCAGCATCCTGACGCCCGCCATCCAGAGGGAGTTCGAGCCGATGTACAGGTCGCGGAACGGAAACGCCGCCGAGCCGAGGTCCACCGCGTTGCTCGCCGTCGGCATGAACGCCTGGGTCGCGTAGAAGACGCGGGCGACGGCGGAGTTGGTGTCGAAGGAGTTGACGCCATACCCGAACACCGCCGAATAGTCGTGGCTGTTGACGTTCTTGGAACCGAAGTTGAAGGCGGCAGTGGCGGTGTTGGTCTGGTACTCGCCCGCCCCCGTGTCGCCGAAGTTGGCCGACCCGTCGCCGGTGATGTACTGTATCCCGCCATGGACGCTCCCGAAGTTCAGCGACCCGCGCCCGCCGTTGGTCTGCACGCCCGACTGGGTGACGACCCCGTGGTTCTCCGAGCCGCTGCCGGTGACTATCTGGGAACCGGAGTTGTACACCCTGCCGTGGTTCTCCGAGCCGCTGCCGCTGGCGTATTGCAGGCCCGGACTCACGACGACCCCGGAGTTGATTGCCCCGGTCCCTATGTTCGTCCTCGCCCCGGTGTTGTATCCCAGGTTGAGCCCGGCCGTGACGCCGGTCCAGGTCTCCGTCCCGTCGCTGATGCCTATCCTGGTCCAGTATCCCGCCAACACCACGTTGGCCGTCGTGTTGCTGCCTCGAGCAGTAACGGTTTGCAGAGTTTGGGTCGAGGAAAATCCGATGTTGTCAATCTGCGTTTGAAGATTACTACGAGCACCATTCAGTGACCCAAACTCAGTCGAATCCACAGTGTTTGGAAGAATGTCTCGGGGATCGATCTTCACCGAAGCAGCAAGGATGTTGTCAATCTGCGTTTGAAGATTACTACGAGCACCATTCAGTGACCCAAACTCAGTCGAATCCACAGTGTTTGGAAGAATGTCTCGGGGATCGATCTTCACCGAAGCAGCAAGGACGGGGATGGAAGAAAGAAGAGAAAGTAGAACTAGAGCATATCTAAAGTGCATTTTGATTTTCCTCATTGATTCCCGTTGTCTTTCACACCTTGTAATACGAAAACAAACTGCTGCAAAATGCTGGTTAACAGAAAACAAAAGAGCCTTGCCAATGTTACTTGACAAGGCTCTAAGGGCAAGCAACGAAAGTCTAGCTTTCGTTACTGACTTCACAGTAGGACGCACAGGTGAGCGGGCCGACATTGGGCCACAATCCCGGAATAACCTGGTCTTCCGGAGTGCCCAGTGTAACATCCACGCGACCGATACCGCTGGAGAACAGCATCACTCGCACCCAGCGGCCCCTGTGATGAACACTGACGCCAACTTCGCCACCCGGAACGATCGGAGCCGGAAGAATGTAGCGGTTGACCCATGTGGTACCGTCCACACTGTCCTGAACGATCAGCTCCGTGTTGGCCTGGTTGAGGTGATCGGCCGCCAGATAGAGGTCAATCGCCCTGTAATTGAACACTGGGTCTTCCGTCGGGTCTTCCTTCTGGAAGAGACACACCCATGAGTTCGGTTTCAGACCTGCGAACAGACTCGCACGACTCATCTTACCCTGCATACGGTCCTCCTTGTTGTGTTGGGTAATGACCTTTCATTCAAGTCATACTTCAACTACCTAAAACATGCGGATAGGTAATACTTGGAATTATTCGGCTGAGGCAACTGATACTTGCTCTGTGGCCAGTCGTACTACCTTGATGTGGTAGTGCGCAGTCTGTATTGAAGAAGGAACAAAGCTAAATCGTTCTCCATACAGTTTAGACGCAATCTGTTTCAGAACGACAAAGGCTTGAATTGGAATCACGTTGGCATTGTGATCACGGGCGACGAGGAAAGGAGAAGAGGTATTGAGATTCTCAAAAACTAAAAAATACTCATCTTGATAGTAGAGACGCCTACTCTCAAGACCATCAAACAATCTACATGTCGGGCACCTACTACTTGCCCCGCGAAGTATTTCGTTCAATACTCTTGAGAGTTGAGGCTGTATCACTAACATACTTGATGAGAGTATCAAGCTTGTACCAGAGAAGGCCTGCAAGTACACCGATCCGCCCCCAATCCTCTCCACTGATTGCTTCGTTCAACTTCTTAAACTGACGTAGAATGCCTGCTTTCTCCATTGCCACATGCAGATCTTGGTGCTTGTCGATCAGAGCTCGGATATCCCGAACCTGCGACTCGACAACAATTTTGTCTACGCGCTTCATGATTATCCAAGAAGCAAGGGCTTTTCACTCTTGCTCTCATGAACCTTGGGCTTGTCCACCAACTTGGCAGCACTGCACCCTTCGTGCACACAGATATACAGATCCTTGTCAGGATGCTTACTCTCTCCGGGCACGCGCTGCCACTTATGCTCATGGACGATCTTTGCACCTGAGCTCGGCAACTCTTCAGTTATCGTCTTCATCTTCGACCTCCACTTCATTGCCTTCTGCCAGAACTTTCTCGGCAGCCTCAGCTGCCCTCAGTCTTTCATCTTCGGCGCCCTTCAGCTTCGCGATTGTCTCGGTCATGAGGTTCTTGATTCCTTTGATCTCTGCCTTCTTCGCCTCTGAACGCCACTCTGTAATCATCGAACCGAGTAGGACCCGCTTTCCCGTAGCTTTCTGTTCAGCCTCGTTCAAGAGTTTGACCTCAGGAGTTTGCTTCTCACCGAACATGTTGTGATTCCAGGCTGAGGAGTACGTGTTAGGCCCTTGCGTGTTAAAGATCTGAGGAAGCCGGCGGATGATAATAAAGAAGTTCTCTTTGAGTGCACCTTCGAGAGCGGTGCTTTCCCGAATCCTCTTCTCGAAGTCGTTGACTCTCGACTCTTCAAGAGGTGTAACTTTCGATCTGGAGGCGCTCTGTACGACCACTTTCCCTTTCAAGAGGTCGTTCTTCGACTTTGCACTGGTACGAAGAAGGTGAGTAGGAATGCCGCTACGCTGGAGAAGATAGGCATACCACTGATCAGTGTCAATACCTACCGTCTTTCCAATCCTCTGAAGGATGTCAAGGGTTTCAGCCCGAGTCTTTTCCAACTCAAGCCGGTTCTTTTCATCCAGCGACGAGACGGGATTCATGTGAATGGTAAACTTGGCACGAGCACTACGAGGATCGATTCCCACCCATGCCAAATTGATCTGACACAAGAGTGCGTACCCTTGCATCGTTGACTGCTGAAGACGATTGATCACCCTGGCAAAATTGATGTCCTGATATGCCAACGGAGATTCGGCAATGAAGCCACTCTTGGCATCAGAGAAGCCCATGTAGTCAGCCGGAATCTTCAGTGCTCCAAGGAACCGCTTGCGGAAGTACTCGACATCGAACACTTGGTTGACCTGCATACTGCCCTGAAGCCTGTTGACCGTAATGGCTTCGTCGTCAACGATGATGTCCTCGTTTCCCCCAAGGGGCTCCATCTCTGATCGGACATTGCCGGTTTCAGGATTGATCAGGTGCTTCTTGTTGAGCTCCTGCCTGATCTTCCTCATTGTCCGGCTTCGATCCTCAGCACTCATACCAGACAGGCCTTTGATCTGAAACACAAACCGGTCCGGAGATCGCCGAAGACGATAGATCAGCAGGGCGTCTTCACTCATGCGCAATCGACGATAGGCATGACGTGCCGCCCACAGGTATGAGGTCCCGTATGCTTCAACTCGTTCTTTCCCGAGCAGACGCCAGTGGACAAAACTCCAGGGCGGATCTGTAGGCTTTCCTTGAGACAGATCAGCGGGCTGGGCAAGGGTGAGCGCTGATCCAAGTTGCTCAATCGGGGCCACACAGAAACCAATGAGTCGACCTTCGTCGTCTTCGATTCGACTCAACGCATACACAGGAGCAGCAACGACGTTGACGATCTCACCAGGAGTTCCATCCTCGCGTTCTTTCTGAACAACGGCGCCGAACGAGTTGCCATACTTTGCGAGTTCACGAGCGATGGAAAAGACCTGTTCATCGGCATTCACGCGTTCGAGGAGATCGTTACACAGCTTTTCTACCTCTTCGTCATCGGCTTCAACCCAAATTCGCTTGCCCGTTGTGGGGTCAATTTGAGTGTTATGTGTAAAAACCCCGGCGGTCAGCGCAAAGTTGTGATACTTATCAACCGTCAAATCATAGGTAGGATGAACTCCAGGAAGAAAAACAACAGAAAGAACCTTGTGATTTACACACACTTCAATTTGAGCAGCTCTCTTCGCCTCCGAAATATGACGACCGCGTTCTTGAAGCTTTTCGGGTGTATTGGTTGCTCGAAGTTGTGCAAGGTACTGCTGATATCTTTCGACCGACCATCGGGATTTCTTGCTAATGCCCCGAAGAGAAAGCCCTCCCTTTGAACAGGTGCCACCAACAAACGTCATTTTGCGTCGATAGTCCGGATCAGCCCAGCTTTTCTTGCCAACAGAAGACATAGTTTCTCTAAAGTCTTCGTTTCTTTCGGGCGGCCAATTCTGTCTTGCCTCACTGGCTGCTGCAGCAGCTTGTCTTCCAAGAAGCAACGCAACTTCAGGATGTTCGACATAGAATTTCTTCTTTGCCTCTCGCATTTTCTGCCGAACATCCTCACGTTTCATTGGGTTCAAATCACCAAGTTTTGAAAGTCTAGCTTTCTGTTTTGCTTCATCTGACCAAACATGACCTGTTGAGTGCAGTGAAGAATGATCTGCCTTAGACATCCACCGAAGATTGTCTGGGGAATTATCTTTGCTGTTGAAGTTTCTATGATGGACAAGTGTACAACCATAAGGTTTCGGAGCTGCAAAGTAACGATGAGTATAATGCCACTTTTTCTCGTCGGGCTCAAGAAGCATCTCGTACCCAACACAACCTTCGTCAGAAGTAAACCGATAAAACGGCATTAACGAGTCGCCTGGCTGAAGGTGTTGTGCCTCGTGGTAGGTACCATCACGCATCAGGAAAGGGTGGTCAGGTGTACAACGAATCTTTTCATTGTTGTCAAGCATTACTTCAACTAGTTCGCGTGTACTAGCTAAAGAAACAATTGCTTTTCCTGGTACAATCTTTTTGGATTCCAGATCATACGAGTAGACCCAGAAGGGCGGATTTCCTACAAGATCCTGAATTGGAACTTCAGTCCCGTTTACCAAAGAAATCTTAACATCTCCAGCGAGACAGCAGTCCTCCGCGTAGAGGTCAAGAGCAGCTACGACAAGATCATCCGTGTCCATGTCGTCGAACTCTTTGTAAGCCTGTAGACGATCTTGTGTGAGGTGAATCTTCCGACTGTACCATGTGGAGATTGGATCTTTACCGTACGCATACAGCGTCGTCGTCAGGTTGGTCAAACCCCTCGGTCGAATCGTAGGAGTACCTTGACCCCCGGGAGAAAATCCGAAAAGGACCTTCAGGGCCTTCCCGGGCTGTAACTTGATCATGTCAAACCTCGTCGTTTCGTTTTACAGGCTTGAAAGCAATCTCTCTCACTGATCATTGCACTACTACTGGAAAAGATTTCTGCCGTCCAAAAGTTCTGCGGTTACCTTTTCGCTTGATCCTTGGACGCCACTGCTCACCTTCGCCGTCAACGTAATCATGCTCGACTAAGAGATCGATTGCTCGTTCAATCCTTGACTCCATGTCAAAGTTGAACTGCTGTGCCAAGGAATTGATCTCCTTGTGCAGTGCAGGTTTGTTTGTCAAATCAAGCTTCCGCTTCCACTGACGTCTCAAAAGTTTTCGTAGAGGTTTCATTTCTAGTCTAGCATTTTCATTGCACCCAAAATCTTCTCCCAATCCCAGCCTTTTCTTAGACCCAGCTCGACCATCCGTAGATTTCGTACTTGGGTTCGACTGACAGATCCAACTGTTGCTTCAGGATCATTAGGCTTTCCTCTCAGTCGAAATCCTTGTCGCCGTTTCAACGCAGCTGTAAAAAATTCAAATGCTTTTTCAAGAATTGCCCCCAAGTCCTTCCGCTCGTCTTCCAAGCTGGAATCTGTTGCTCCTTTTTCTCGAATTTGATCTACCGCCGCATCATATATTTCCCTGAACTTCAGATCCACCATGTGAATAATTCTGTCTGCGAGAATGCGAAGATCTTCATCTGACCGCCTTCCAGAAATGATCGCGAGATAACGAGCAATGTTCTGTTCTTGGAATTCCCAAGGTGATAGCAACGCGGCGGCACCCTTTTTGGCTTTTTCTCGTTCCCTGCTTTTTGCGGCTGCCTGAGGAAGCCTCCTCTCTGCATTGGCTAGATCAAGCTTGTACACAACTGATGCCTGTCCTGCAATACGAAACTCTGGGAAAGAAGTTACATCCCCACCCAAGCCGATCCTGGTAGGATATTCTTGCCGGGGTTTTCGTGTTGGAAGAGAGTGTGTGCCCTTGTAACTCACTGACAGCAAAGTATCTCCCTTCATCCAAAATAGCAACACCGGCTCATTGCTGGCAAAAACTTTCACGGCCTCGAAAGGAGTAAGTATTTCAAAATCCCAGTCCTCTAACTCCTGCCAGTTGGTTCGGGGTACCGCAACTTCCCTGTTTAGCATACTTAACGCATTCATTCCTGAAAAAATAGTACCCGTAGTCTTGTCCCTCCACCCCGCAGCGATCTTCCGCACGATGTTTGACCGAAGAGTCTCAGTCAGCATCAGGTCAATTGCACTCTCGATCTGTTCAGATGTGATTACCATGAGCTTTTGTACTCTGGATCACGTGCTTTGCGTAAAAAGTCCTTTAATTTTACCAGCTCTTCAGTCCAACTCGTGAAAGAAAAATAACCGGGATCCTCTTTTGCTCGAGCTTTTCGTCGTTTCCACTCCTCTGGATCTTCCTTCTTAAGTACTTCATCACGAATGTTTTTCTGAACGATTTCGACGTAAGTTTTCCACGCGTCTTTCTGAAGTTCAATCATCCCCTCACCTTCTCGGCGAAGTGCTTGCAACTCGGCTTCGGCGGTTGAAGCATCCATCTGATCCAGGCAAGCCAAATACCGACGACTAGACAGATGGAGAATCTTCTGAACCAAGAGCTTTACCCCTTCAGGAGTGGTTCGATCCTTAATCATTGACTGATATCGCCCCTGGTTCGTAGCTTTGACATCCGCGGGGCTCAGCAAAGCCGTGGCACCAGAACGGGCAAGGTCGCGCCTGGCACGCTTCTCGTATGAGGTCTTGGTGCCTCCCGAAACCGCTGGCCTTGCGCCGAAAGGAAACTCCCATTTACGAACAAGGGCGAGAGGAAGGACGTAGGCCACGTCACTGTACTGCGCCATAGTCTTGATCTTCTCTCCGTGTGCGACGCCTATTTCAGGATAACCTACCTCTACTGGCTTCCCCTGCATCGTCACACCAGCAAGGGTGTTTGGAGGAACTGTGATTTTGTGCTTCCACGAATGCCTGTATCCTCCGCTTTCTTTCTCAAACTCTTTGCCCTTCTCGCAGTACCAGAAGATAAAACCCTTCTTATACTTGTCTTTCAACGCTTCTTCGGGTTTGAGTACCAGAAAATCTTCGTCGGTGATTTCACTCCACAGAAGCGGATTGAAAAGCTGTTCAGAAGCACGCCTCCCGGCTGGCCCTCGGTACAAACGGTGTAGCAGAGAAGGCTCTTTCTTTACTGGACCTTCATGGTTGGCGAATCCCGGCCTGACCGAAACCGATGTTGCCTTCATGAGCTTACGGAGTATCTCGGATTTCACTGCTTCAAGCAGCACGTGATCAATTGCTTCTTCGATCGGATCATTCATAGTCTGCTTTCCTTCATTTCGATGCCGTCCCTGCAGTTCGTACAAAACCTCTTTCATCGTCTGAAGATCATGTGCAAATGAATTAGACAAGCCTGGGTTTTTTCTTGCTTGGTCCATTTTGTTTGCAATTCTCTCAAAAGCGTCAAAAGCATAATCGAGATTCGTAGAGACAAACATCTTACTTTCTATGTGCGCTGGATCATTCATGATCTCGTCACAAATCTCTCTGTACTTCAAGTTTGCCAAGTGAATAATCCGGGACATCAGCGCCTTTACTGACTCAGGTGTTGCTCGACCGGCCATGATACTCTGATAACGGGTAAGATTGTATACTAAGAACTCACCGGGGCCCAGCAAAGCTGCGGCACCAGAACGGGCTTTCTCTCTTTTCTTCTTCAGCTCAAGACGGGTGTTCCTGTACTTTGCTGCAATTTTCTCTGGATCGACAACATAGGCCGTGTCAGCCAACTTCGCGGCCAGGCTCGGGTCATCGGCTCCAGCGTTTAACCCCCGAGGTGTTCCTGCCCACCCGAAGTAATGCCCGCCGAAATCACTAAAAGCTTCATCATCATCTGTGATAGAGATCAATCCGACTGGAACAGTATCAATATCAGAGGAAGGCTTTGTCTTCACCCAGAAGACTATAACATCTCTGTAGTTGTTGTGGGCATCCTCTGCGCTCATCTTCAGTACATCGTCATCTGTTAACTGACTCCAGGAAATAAAAGGATCTACTCGAAGCAAAAGCGCTTTGAAGCTTTGCTTGTATGAAATTGGAGGGTAAATCTTGGCAAGCTCTGCCAAGTGCTTGGACTTGAAAGTTTCAGTGAGCATTCGATCAATCATTGTCTCAATAAAAGTGTGCGGGCTCACCCCATAATCCCTTTTGCCTGTGACCTTCAACCAGTACCCTCGCAAACTTCTTAAAAACGAGGAGCTTTCTCGTTCATAGCTCTGTCTGAAAACTTCTTTTTCTTCTTCATCACCACCCCACTGAGACAACATTCTGGCGTACTGCTCAGCCGAGTCAAGCATATTTGAGTAAGTCTCCCACGTGTTGCCTATCAGCTTGTCCATTTTAGTGACTTCACTGAAATCAATGTCACCAGGAGATTGCTGCAACATCGTGACCATATTTGTTGAAGCTGCACGAAGGATCTTTGAAATTAGTTCCTTGATCCGATCTGGTGTATACTTATCCCTCATCAGAGCCCATTTGTGTTCAAAGTACTCAGCTTTCACCTTCTTTGGATTCCACAAACTTTCGGCGCCCTTTTGGGCTTTTCTGCGGGCCGCTCTCTGCTGTGTAGTTCGAGGTGGATTTCGCAAAACGTAGGCAAGGTCGCACATTGAATGCGCTGCCTTTTCAAATACCTTCATTTCAAGCGTGGTATAAGCACGAGTATACCATCCAGGTGAATCGAATCCTTGGCCCACCCAAGTTCTTCCTTGAGTGATTAGAACCAATGTGTTGGCAGGAATAACTACATACTCTGGTTGTGGTTTGTGGCCTTTCCAGTTTGGATCCCGTCGTCGATCAATGTTGTACCAGAAGATAAGCGGTTCTTTTTGTATTGCACTAGAACCTGTGAAAGGAAGATTTCGTTGTCGCGCGTCAGCAAGAATCTTTACGGCATCTTCCGGGGCCAAGACCTCAAAGTCACTGTCTTTTACAAGGTTCCAATCAATACCTTGCGCACGAAAAGCATCCCACTGTGGAATTGAAACACCATACTCTGTGGTTGTATGAGCCTCCCTTGCCTTTGCATAGTTGGCTCTCATCAGCTTTTGGAGTATCTTCGACTGGAAGGCTTCGGAAAGCACTCTATCAATCTCACGCTCGATGAAGTCGTTAATCTTTTGCTTCATAACCAGGCCGAGAAATCTTTCGGTACTGTACGTTGATTCGAGAAAGCTGACTGCGAAGAGTCACAATATCTTCATGATATCGAGCTGAGACTACTTTGGCAAAAAGAAGAAGGGCACTAACAGCTCTCATCAGCGGTTCCTCCAATTCTTGCGTAGAGACAAACTCACCCGAAGCAATCTTTTCAATCCCAATCGAATAGTGCCTGGCCATTGCGTGCTGTATCTTCTCCATCACCTGTTTGATCTCGATAAAAAGTTCCTCAGCAGTTGCCCCCTCAGGACTATCTGCCTCAATCACGACGGTGATGGCCTTTTCGATGTCCACTACTTTCTCCGGATGCTCTCGAGGACCTTCTCGTCTCGCCTGGGCAGATCAGTGTAATCGGCCGAACGAAGGCGCTCGATCACGTCACCGACATTCTCCTTGAAGGCATACCCGGCAATGATCAGCTCTCGGAGATGGCCGAAGGAGAAGCCCCTGGTCTTCTCGGCGATCTGTTGAATACGTTCGGGGGTCTCGATTCCGTTGAGCTTGTGCTTCAGATAAATCAGTCGGCCTTCTACAGGCGGGTAGTCGATCTTGACCTTCTTGTCAAACCGGCCCGGACGGAGAAGCCTAGGCGGGAACTTCTCGATGTAGTTGGTCGTGCCCAAGAACAGGACGTTGTCGACAGAATTGTTGCCGTCAAGCAACTGGAGCATGTTCCGCTCCGAGTAACCGATATACTCATCCATATCCTCAAAGACGACAACAACTCTGCGATCCGGTTCGACTTCTCGGAAAGCCGGGAGGCCTTCAAGCACCTCACCAAGGGCACGGGCGATGATTATCAGGTCGCCCTGCTTTGTCATGCTTTCAGCAACCTGTTTGATCAGGCAGGTCTTGCCCGTTCCTGGGGGACCGTAAAGAAGAAGACCTCTGTTGTGGAGGAACCCAAGCTTGTCGAAGTTACCTTTTAACGTCCAGAAGCGCTCGATCTCCTCCAAGACTGAGTACATCTTCGACCCCTCAAAGAGGTAAAGGTCATCAGTACGGAACTCTTTCTTGACGAAGTAAAGTGTACCGCCTCTGTACTCCAAGATGTAGGCGTGAGGGTCAAGTTTCGGGACGAGTTCAATATGGCCGCACGGACGGAAGGCATCAGCTTCCTTTACATACTGAATCAAATGCTTGACTACATCTGCCTTCTTGTCCTTGCTAATCACAGCAGCAACACCCGGGCATACCATGGCATCAATGGCTTCTTCGATCTTCCGCTCAGTCAGGTTCATATGTCGATCAACCTTTCTATCTCGTCTAGTGCATGTTGTGCATTCAATCTGTGCTTTGCCATTTGTGGAGGCAGTGAGTCCCTGCTTGCAAAGTAGGCGGCCAATGCTTCGAACAGAGAGGCTTGCTGCTCGGCCATCTCTTTGCTGTAGGCCATAACTCCGGCCAGAGTAAGATCGTCTTCTTCATCTTGCAGGGCCAAGAGATTCTCACTGATTTTCCTCGATACCATCTGACAATCAGATGAGATTCGCTTCATCAGCGCGTGCCTTTCAGGTGATAAAGAAAACATTGCTGTAAGGTCCGGTCCTGTCGTCTCTACTAAAGCGCTGATCTTCTGTTCAATCTGTTCGTCAGTTGTCATCAAACCCCTAGACCTACACTACGAGGTCAACTCGTAATACTAGTTCTAGGGCTTGGGTCGGAATTCTTCTTGACGATGGGATTCGTTGACGGACATCACAATCGGGCCATCATCAACGCGAGGGAGAACGACTTTGTCCTTCTTGACCGTACCTACTCTCGCCCGGGAAGAGGAGATGTTGTAACAGCGGCTCACAGCCCCTGCCAAGGCATCTAGTATGTCATCAAAGGAGCCGGGCTTGTGGTTAGGCCTGCCACCTTCAGGATTTTTCCTAAGGCCGTCAACTTCCTCAAGCAGAGGTGCATACTCATACATGTTGATTCTCCGCTCGGTAAAACAGGTTTTCAAATGCGTGTAGTGGATGAGATCAATACTAAGGAGCTCGGCCTCAAACCCGGCTTGTAGAAGAAGCTGAATGGGCATCCGTGACTGATACTGGTCAAAGGTTACTTTCTTGATTCTAAACCGGTAGGTGTTTCGAAGTTGATTCACGAAAGCAATGATCTCCGCGAAAGGAATCTGTCCTTTTACAGGAGGGCTGATTCGAAGCATGAAGTCAACGTAGACACCAAACTTCGCATCTCTCATGATGTATGGATGACCCATCGCAATCCCGACGTTCTCCTCCGAGTAAGCCAAGTCAATATGGAGATGACGGGGCGCTTCTGGATGGACCAATGGGCACCAAACCGAACGCTCAATCTTACACAACTTCCGTTCTTGAAAGAAATCATCAATCCGAGTGTCTGATCCAAGCGCCAGAGTGAGCACCGGTCGACTGAATGGATGAGTACGGTCGTTTTCGATGCAGTTCAAGATCTTCTGCTTTACCGGGAAGAACGCTGTCGACCCCGCGGTACTGATTCCCGCAATGTCTCTCAGGGCCAGGTCAGCGTCTGTAAAGAACTGCTCTCTGTACTCAACCGGTACACTAACTATTTCCGATCCTTCCGGAGGAATTTCCTCAAACTCAAGTACTCTCGATGCATAGTGCTCTGTTCCGATTACAACATCAAAGTGCTCGCCACTGAAGTCATCCGGATTCTTTATCTCCCACAACGCAAACTGGATGATTCGAACGGTCTGTTGCAGATCAGGATCAACTGCAACTTTCTCGATCAACTCATCCAGCATTGAACTCTGAAACTTTCTTGAAGAGAGCAGCATTGTCAATCCAGGCAATCGACCGCGTCGGAGAAAGCGAGATACCTGCCTACTACGCGCTTCATTGAACAACTGGTGTGCTCGTGTCTTCTCAGTCTGAGCATCGGGATTCTGTACCTTCTTATGGAAGTTTGCTTCGTCCAGGATAAACCCAAGCACATTGTCTCCAAGTGCATGGGACGCTAGACTGCCTGAGGCCACCTCAAGTCGCTTCTCCGGAAAGTAGAGAGGATAATGTGGCCGTGGCCGGATTGCGCATTTCTCTTGAAAGTACGGAGAGTCATTTACATACTGCTCGACGAGTACTGATACGTCATCTGCTTTGTCCAAGGTGATGTTGTAGACGCCGAAGATGATCTTGCTCTTTGGTAGCAGGCCGAAGAAGTGAGATGGATCACGAAGGCAGGACAACTCGTAGAGTTTTCTCGTAAGGCAGATCGCCGCAAAGGTGGTCTTGCCTATCCCGATGGCACCCGTGATGATGATAGTACCGATTGTGCTGTCGGGATCAAAGACGATCTCAAGTTCTTGCTTCCAAGCCTCAGACAAGTTCTTGACGTTCTTGCCCAAAAAGTAATCATCTTCAACAAACTGACGAGGGGGGACGATTTCGCGCTCGTAGTCAACTGCTCGAAGACTCTCGATGACACTCGTGTCACCTGTTTTCTGGATGGTCGCTAGGATTTTCTCCAGCGCCCGCCGCGTCTTCGGCTTCAACCGTGTGAGTTCCTCCGCCAGATTCATCTTCTTCTCCACGGATCAGGTGTGTAAGAACCCGTCGCATGCCTTCTCTTTCAGCCGGATCGTCTGGCAAGACTACTTCGGTAAGCTCGAGTTTTCGAACTCCTCCGGTCCTCTTACTCCCGAGTTTTGCCGAACCAAATGCAAGTACGAGCTTGTCAATCACATCCTTCAAGTTCACTTCGCCGAGCTGGGACAGCTCTTTGAGGAAGTTAAGTTCACGTGCTTGCATCCCCGAGATGCTTTCCATGAGCATCAACGCCCCTCCCGGACTGATACGACCTTTCCAATTCGCATCCTTCATCTTGTCCTTGAACAAGATTTGTAGGTTTTTCATCTCATCATCCAACTCGAGAGCCCGTTGGATCTTTCCAATGGCGATCACGCGCAGGATCAACTGAACCTTGGCATCCTCTCTCTTGAGAAACTCCACAACATCATCTGGCAGATGCTGATCAAAGTTTGAGGCTTTGTCGATAAAGTCTGCCACGGCTACGAGCATGTCACTCACCTTTTCCTTGCCCTGCAAAACAGTGAGTAACTTCATCGGTGTCTTGGCTTTGAGCTCGGGATGATGATGGTTGATATGGCGAGACAGAAGAGAGGCTACCTTCGCACGGTAGTCGCAGAACGGACACTTGTGGGGCCGTTCAACTTCTTCAGGAGTTGGTGCCTTCTGTTCTTCGGCCATCAAACCCTCTTCTTGTAACTTGAGACGAAGTCCTCAAGTCTCATCACATTGAAAACACCGGACTTGCAAGATAAAGTCACCTCCCTAAAATCCTCAGGAGGAGTCTTTTCGGTTGAATCTAGAAGCTCGATCGACGCAAAGATGTAAGCGGCGTATTCACGATTCCCGCATCGCATGATCAGCAGTGGACGCTTTTTTGCTCTTAAAGCGTCATCAATACATTGCTCCCACCAGTCAACGATGATGTCACTAGTTTCACTGTAAGGTGCAAAGAAGTCCAAGGGCTCTTTCCGTCGCTTGCACTCGACACAGAAAGGAAAGTTCGCTTCCGGAGGGCTCCAGATATCCCCGGCGGCCTGAACTTGACCATCTGAACTTAGCTTATCCCACCCGCCAGATGATGGAGTACGACGGAATTCCGCACCCCACCACTGGCTAAGTGTGTGAACTACCTTTCGCTCAAAGTCCGACCCTACGTCCTTTGAGTGACGGCCTCCGAGTGCTTTCTTGGTAAAAGTGAGCGATTTTTCGTTGTACGTAGGATAAATCGTACCCAGCACAGCGAGACGCGGCGGGACTTCTGTTTTCAATCCTCCGCGAGAAGGAAAGTCCTTACCACCCACCTTCTCTACCCCAATTCTGAACGTGATTTCCCAATCTACTTTCATTTCACCTCCACGAATGGTGGACGCGGCGGGAATCGAACCCGCGTCCGAATAAGAGCAACTGGTAGATCTACGTGCGTAGTCGATTTAACGATTCGACAATCGAGGGATGACAGATTTCTCCGTCGTCCTCCACCAGTAGGCTCTTTCAGCTCGACCTACTCAAGCACCTGAACCACAGGCTTTGGCTCTGTGAATAGTCGTACTCCCGATTACCAGAGCACTCATCGGTTTCCTATCACTGCTGGTTAAGCAGCGAGTTTCATAGGTTCAGCACCTATAAGTGCACAGAATAGTTTCTACGTGACCAACTGTGCATTTCACGGCACGCACTCACCAGCTCCTTCCTACTCGTCGATACCTTTTCGCGCCCACAGCCTTCAAACCTCAGGCGCAGGACCCTTATCCCTTTCCTGCGCCCTCGTTGCGGCAACCTCCAACCCCTAATTGATGACAACCCCTTTGACCTGGGGCAGATGGACCACCCCAATCTTCTTCAAGGCGATGTTCAGCGCGGACTCCTTGATCTTCGCCCCGCTGCCCATCCACACCGACTGAAGCCGGCGGGAAACATCCTGGTCCACCTTTGGGATGCTTCTAATGTGATCTACATACTCCGTCACGGAGTTGTAGGCAGCCCAGGCCGTTCCCTTGATTCCAGGCAGGCTGTTCGCCGGTGACTCGAACCGAGCAACCATCCCGTCGCGGATGTTTTCCAAGCGCGTGCTCACCTCGCCCTCCTTGGCGGAGGGCATGATCTCACACACGTACTCAGATAGCCACTCGGCATCGATCTCAACGCGGGCCAGGGCGTTGAAAGCCTCACTCAGGTCCTTGTAGTAGTCAGTGGCGATACTCAGGGCCTTCTTGGCCTGCTCGACCTTCTTCAGGATGTCCGGGAAGTGGCGGATGACAATACCTTCACCAGCTTTCCGAACTGACAGTGCCGCCGACAGCGTGTTCTGACACACCACTCGGATGGGCGTGAAGAACATCCTCAACGACCTCGACCCGTCATGGGTGTTGGTCAAAAGCAGAAACTTGTTGATGATGTCGTCCGTTCCAATGATACGAATGCCCTCAGGCAGCTTGGCGAGAATCCAGACTGTCTCGCCCTTGCCCAGCGCCCCGGCGACGTGATACATCGCCGCCTTCTGCCCCACCACAGAATCAAAGAAGCTGAACGCATCCTTATTCTGGACTGGAGTGTAGAGGCGTCCGACGATTCCGAGCGGAATCTTGTGATCCATCCGCACCGTGGCGAAGTGTCCGCTGATGCCGATTGGATCACCAAGCCCGATAGCTTGGATCTTGGCAACCGCCACCTCCCAGTTCAGACTGGCGGCAACGATTGCCTCCTCCGCTGTCGCGGGATTGCTGAGTTCGGTTCCAAGCCCGTGCCACGGAACTTCCCCAAAGTAGGCAATCTCCGGCTTACCGCTAACTGTACTGATGTTTGCGGGCATGACTCTGTACCTCCTTCTTTGAGTAGTTTAGAATTTTGCCTCGCATGTAGTGTTATACAACTCTCAGTTGGAGGTGTGCATAAGTAAAAGAAACTGATTTAGAGGAAGGGACCTGGTCGGACTTTCACCGCATCTCTCAGAAGAAGGTTAAGATCGGACATGGGACTTCCGACCGCCCCTTAACATCTGAGTGCTCTATTCGGTCCCGGTACCGGACCGCCTGGTAGCGATTTCGCCAGGGTTGGCTACGTACCCATGAGCTGCTGTGTATGTACAATTCAAGCAACGGGTGGATACGATCACGCATTTGAGCTACTCAGGTCCCATTAACTCGTACTGAAACCCATCTTCGCTGTAAAAGCGATTACAAAGGTCACATCGGAAGCATCATCTCCATACTGGTTGAGTTTCCATCTCTGAGAAGGATCAATCGGGTTAAGGTATTCATACATCGGCGGCAATGGTGTAACATCCTCCCCTGTATGAACATCCCTTAGGAAGAGCGCTTCCGGCGTGCAGGCCATGATAAGGCAGATGCGGGTCGTCTCACTCAGAGGTACGTCATCAATTGACACATACCTCACGTGAAGGAGTAGCTTCTTCCCTTCTATGGATTTGGGATTCATACAATGTTGTACTATTCCTCAACTTCGGGATTCGAATCTTCTTCATTGAATCTTTCGGTAAGCTCCTCAGCAGCCCACTTCAGTGCGGCCTTTTCCTTCTTCTCCTGCTCGACCTCCTTCTCCCACTTCTCCTGATCAATCAACGGCGTGACATTCGAGCGGATCAGTTCTGCCAGTACCGGCGGATCAAGAGCATCCAACTCCCAGGACTCCGTTCCGTACTCCTTGATATACCCCTCGCATCGGGAATCAGACAGCTTCGCCGGGTTGGGAGGAGGGTTGTACTGCCGAATCTGGTCCATGGTCAAGGCAATACGACGAACATCTACGTCTGACCGGAACAGAGCCAACCGGTCCGCGATGTCCCTTGTCATATCAATCCCAGATGGGTCATGATCTCCAAGATGGAACAAGACACACTCCTTCCCTTTCTGCTCCTGAGTAATCAACCGCGTGGACGCTTCCCACATCGCCGTCTGGGAGACATACCCACGGCAGCTGAAGCAGGTCACGCCCAAGGCCTGACTGGCCTGCTCGATTACGTCAATGAGTGCGTCCTTCTCGACCCAGACTTCAACATAACAAGGCTGAGTCTTCCACTTGTTTCTTCTGTACTGCCTGACGGCGACCTCGACGATCTCCGAAGGGCTGTTCCAGTGGGAAAGACTGCGGGAGAAACGAGTCCGGTCTTTAATTGCATCCCAATCAATGAGCCCGGCAAGTCGGGCGTCACTGATGGTACACGAAAGTTTGTCGTAGGACTTGTCCGTGTTGGGAAGAATATCTCTGGCGACGAACTGATAGTACAGCTGCCGGATGGTCAGCTGATAGCCCATCTCTTCGTACTCGGCGATGATTTCATTTGCCTTGTCGATGATGGCCCGAGTCTCAGCTCTGAACGTCTGGTCCTGATACTTGATTTTCACTGGAAGTCTCCTTCGGTGTACTTACAGTACTAAGTTTCTTCTCGTAGTACTTGACTCGCTCTCTGTACTTTACGACCTTGTTGCGAGCCTCCTTCAGCTTGGTAAGCCATTGCTTGAGAAGGGCCTGAGAACCGGCTAGCTCTACGCGATCTTTGTTAGTTCCAGTAAGAGGGGTAGGTGGAGGGGTCTTAAGCCGAAACTCAAGTGTCTCGGCCCACTCCCACTGCTTTCGCCACTCGGGATGGCGGAAATCATATCGGGCATCATGCATGTTCCGATGATGAACTCCTTGACAATGGGCGAGTTCGTGGGCAATGAGTTTTGCCAGCGTCGGCTTATCAAAGGGGTCAGGAGGAAGGTAGAGAGTCACGTACTTCGAACTGTAACAAGCCTCACCATGAACTCTGCCAGAACCAGAGTATCGGACGAAAACTCGAAGTGCTGCGGTCCAGCGGGCATCCAGCATTTCCTTCTCGGCAACGCGGACGATGAAGGTCTTTAGGTTACGCGTGCACCAGTGGGTGTGGTTGTTGATCTGCATTTCGAACTCCTTTTTCCATCTCGGCCAGGTTTCGAGCGCCTCGTTCGAGATCGGCCTTGAACCACTCCTGCCACTCTCGGTCTTCCCTGCCCAAGCAGCATCTCTTGTACTTGAGGCCACTTCCACACGGACACGGGGCATTGCGTCCAACACTCATTAGGCTCCTCTCACGCATCGCCTGTACCCTTTCTCAACCATACCTGTACGATCCACTATGGAGATGTAACTGCTCCGCGGCCTGCACGCCGCGCGCTTCAACTCACCTCTGAACTTCGATCGTTTCACCTGCTGCCTCCAATCCACTGTTGTTTGTTATTACAGTATATAGGTTAGAAGTGGTGAGATGGCAATAGGAAAGTTAAAACTTTCTTTTGGGGTTGAGCCTAGAGAACTGGGCCGCCGGAAATCGCGTTACCAAAAAACTTACATATACCAACCAACGCGGGGGCCTTCAACGTGAATGATCTTCCAACCAGGCTTATAATCTCTTTCGAGCTCAACAGCGGCGAGTTTCTTCGCATGAATTTCATCTTCAGCGTCAACGTCAACTTCCTCTTTCATACCGTTGGGCCACTGAGCAAGTACGGTATAGCGATCAAGCCTCTTCTCGCCCACCAACCTGTCGATCACTGACTCTTCAGGCACCGGCTTGACAGGTTTTTGAGCTGGTGCAACTTTCTCTTTCGCCACTGCTGTGATCGGATTGCCTATAAGATCGACTTTCATGCCCCCTGGAAGGCCTTTCGTTGACGTAATCTTGTTCCTTCGAGCAATGAAATCCTCACCAACCTTCTGTGGGCATCCCACCAGATTGGTCAGCTGATTGTTAGACACATCAAAGTCGCGGGCAACTTCTTCAGGTCCGCCTTCAAGCGTAGTAAGATGATTGTGAACGGCTACCATGTACCCAACCTTCCCGGGGCATCCCTTGAGTGACTGAAGAGAGTTGAAACCCACATCAATTTCTCCTGGAACTACTGCGGGCATACCTTCGAGAGACACAAGTTGATTCATAGACGCGAAGACGCCCCCAACCTTCTGTGGGCATCCCTGCATCGTCGTCAGCTCGTTGTTGTAGATACTAAACAGCCCACCAACTTCGAGCGGGGCCCCTTCTAAGGACTTCAACCTGTTGTGACAGACAGTAAACATCTTCAGGCATTTCTCAGGCCCACCTTTGAGAGAAAAAAGGTGACAACCAGATGCGTCAAACGATGAAACCACTCGTGGCATGCCCTCAAGGTCGGTAATTGACGTCTGCCTCACGGTGTACGATCCACCAACTTCGACAGGACCGCCCTTGAGCGTCTTTAGCTGTCGACAACCATCTAACTCAAATCTACCGCCGACCTTCTGTGGTGCCCCCTCAAGCGAGGTAAACTCGTTGTCGCCAAGCAGACAATCTCCAGTGATCTCCCTCGGACAGCCAACCAGTGACTTTAGATGGGTGGATGAGAAATTACATAAGCCATCAACTTTGCCGAACTTGATCGGTATTTTGCTCAGCTCCAAGCCGCGGAAGTTTACTTCTCCTTTGACGTCAATTGATCCATCAGGATTCTTATTCCAATTAGTGCCGAACTTGTTGGTCAACCACTCCTCATCAAAGGTCATTCGATTATGAATGAGATTGACCGGAACACCTTCACCTTTTAGGAACCGCTGGGCCTCCGCCTGATTCATTGATCGGTCAGTTGAGTCATAGGCATGCAGTTCCTTCGGCAGAGTACCGCCATGGGGCAGGGCATAGATCGCCACTTTGTTGTACTTGTCTCTGTCAGGATAGTGCTTGGAAAGAAAATAGTAGAAGACAGTGCCTTGACTACGATAACTATCCCAGTGAGATTTTGTAGATTCCGAAGCTACACACCAACGAGACCCTTTGCCGTACTTCTTGGAAGCTTCCCAGGTGTGGGGAGAAACGACCAGAACTTTGTCGTTCTCGAAGACCTTTGTGGCGTCCTTCTCGGTCTTCTTCACGACATCCACTTGGGCAATCTTTGCCTCCTGAGCGTCTACGAACTCCTTGAACTCACTCCAGAGGCCTTTGCCCCACTTCAAGATGTCGTTCTCCTCACCGCGGAGGACCTGACGTTGCTTGAGAGTCTTGAACTTATCAATGTACATTTCGACATCATCAGCAGTAGGCTTCTGCTCACCTTCTTGATACTTAGCTGCAAGCCACTTCTGTGTCACCTCATCCCAGATACTCTCAGAAAGCCTTTGTCTAGGTCGAAGGATAGACTTGATGCTCTCTCGGATATCAGACATAGTAGTTGCCTCTCATGGTGTAATACAATCAGAGGGGACGAGCGCCGACAAGTTTGTCGATTACACTGTCAACCACACCCCACCTTGCCTTCATGTACTTCCGGACGTCTCTAACGCTCAGCTTCACCGGATTGTGGCCGAGGAAAATCTGGCCACCAATATCCGCCGGAATACCCTTGATCGATGTCAATAAACAACTTGCAGCACTGAAGTAGCCTTTCACGTGAGCCGGAGCGCCTCTAAGGGAAGTCAGTGGATTTCGCGCACAACTAAAGTGGCCTTCGACAATGTGAGGACCACCTTCAAGTGTTTCCAGCTTGTTGCTACTGCAGTGAAAGGAACCATGGACGATCGAAGGACATCCCTCAAGAGAGATCAACCTGTTGTAAGGAATAAAGATATCTCCGCCAACCTGTTCAGGCATACCCTCGAGTGTTTTTATCTCGGTATGCTCGACTTCGAACGAACCACGAACTATTTTCGGGCAATGTGTAAGAGAAGAAAGCTTTGTCCTTCCACCTTTCCAGCCTGGCCCAACTTGAAAGCGCCCTCCTACTTCATAAGGACAACCTTCTAGCGAAGCAAGGTTGTTCCCTCGAAGATAAAAAGACTCAGACACAATTCCAAACCTCACAGGAAGCCGAGACAGTGGATCAAGCTCGATTTGTACTCCACCATATGCATATGCACCAAGGTAAGACGGGAAGACATCAATCACCCCTGAAGGACGCACTTTGAAGACGAGATTTTGGTGACGAAGTTGCTGGAGGATGAACTCTCGGTTTGCGGAGTCGCTCATTAGAGGGTTTCCGCTTCGTGTGAGGCTTGGTCCTTTGGGAGGCAGATAAAGCCCCTCACCACTTCGTCTGGAGCATAGTCTCTAAGTGCTTGGGCATCCCATTTCTCTGCCCACATAAAGATCTCAAGGAAATCATGTACCTTCAATTCACTGCCATCACTCGCTCGCCAACGACGAAGCGACCCTTTGATTGGCCAGTAGCGATATGACCCAAAATTAAGCGCTTTGGTACCTTCTCCATGTTGAAGTTCGTGGGCGAGTGCTTCCAAGTTTTGCTTGATATCCCAACCGAGCATCTCCAACTCACGTTTACTGAGATTCTGCTTCTGAAAAGCCCAGCGGGCGTAGGCCCGCAAAGACTCATCACTCATGAGGTTGCTCATGCCCTCACTGAGGAGAGAGTCAATCACTTGTTCAACAAGATCAGGCCTAATCGGCTTCAAGCATTTCATCAATGGCCTCTTCGATCGGATCACCCGATTCAATCTGATGGATGATCCGTCGGGCCACATCCCACGCCCGCGTAGGATGACTGGTGATTGATAGAGTCTTGCGCGAGTCAATCGGCAGTGTCTTGGCCAGACTGGAAGGCATTGGAGGTTGCTTCTTCACAGGAACTTTGACCACCGCTCCTGAAGGCATCACGTTGACTTTGTGGGTAGGCCGTCTCATCTCCGGAGGAAGCTCAATCATCTGCCGCAACTTCCACTCACCTTTGCCTTTCGTAGAAAGTCTGCAACGAGGGCACCTCTCTGTTTGTGGCCCCCAAAGTTCAAAACCACAGTGAGGACACTCGTAGTAGAACTCTTCCCTGCCCGCACTCCGCGCCGGCTTCTTTGCTAGCGACTTAGCAAGGGGCTCGGTTCGGATTCCCGCCCCTTTTACACTTATAGGAGTTGGAGCGGGGAGGGGCACATACCCGCCAAAAGGCTTTCTTCCCCCAGAAACAGGTGCAACGTGAATGACTTCTGTACCAGCTTCTGTGATCAACTGATCAACGATAGTACGAATGCTCATGATGCCATGTACTACATTGATCCGAGCATGAGGAGGAAATGTTTTACGACGCTACTCTGGGAACCGGGGTGCCGTTGTCGACGTACTTCCACCCCTTCTTCTGCAGAGCGTCGTGTTTTACCGCCACCACAAGGAGCTCGCCGGCTTCCGGAAGAAGCACAAATAAGGGCGTTTCGCCCGGCTTGAAACGCTCCTTGGTGAGGTGACACTCGACGCACTTGATCTGCTTGATCGACGATTCCGTCAGCGGTTTCGCCAGTGCCAACTGCTTCCTGAAGGCTTGCTCGAAGGTGACTGTTTTCATGTCTTTGTCCTCCTGTTGTGTAATACAGAACTCAATGAAGTGTTGTTTCGAGAGGCTCATTGCCGGGTCAAAAGAGCTTGTATCGCTTTCTCAATTCCTTCTGTCTTTCCCGCAGAAGCGACCGGCCGCTGTACCTTCTCGAAAGGAAGGTTGAAATCCGTAATTGCAAGTTCGTACCAGGGCTTCTTAGCACAAATGGAACAGACGTGCTCATGGAGAGTAACCTCTTTTCCTCTCACACGAACCATCAAAGAAAAACAAGGCGTAAGGCTTTCCCCTCCCCTCCCCTCTTCGGGTGTGTGCTGCTCGGCGGGATAGCTGAAGATAAGTTCTCCGTCGTCAACAGGAATAGTTCTGTGGGTACTTTCATCACCCACAATCAGTGCCTGAAGCTTCATCATACTCAGCCTTGCCTGTTCAAGGTTTCCTCATCAAGAGTTCGGGCGGTCTCCCTCAGCCGATCAGCGACAGTACGGGCAGGATCGGTAACACCGAACTCGCAGTAGACACGAAACAAACCGTCAGCGTGATGAATCTCTTCGACAGGCGGAGTGGGATACGGTGGGCCGGGGATCTCTTTGAACACGAATGTCAGTTTCGGCCTACCACCGTGGAACTCAGAGTCAATGTGATCAAGGATGTATTCCATGGCTAATGTCGATGGATACTGCCAAATCGAACATCGCCTTTCTCAATCCTTTGAATCTGCACTCTCGCGGCGTTCAAATGCTTCCAGAACGCAAGTCCGGAAACAAGTTCCGGAATAGCCTTCCATCGATTGAACTCCCATGCTGCCGCGGCTGTCTCAGCCATGGCATAGTGAACTGGTTCAGCCCAAGCGTTAAAGAGATATTCGTAATCATGCACGGGAAGCTGTTCCACCTGAATGCGAAGGTCAACGCTGAAGCGATAGAGCGCCCTCTTCATCTCCATGACCAAAGCATCGAGTCTCTCCTGGGTAGGCTCTTGATAATCTTCTGCCTCACCTAGCAACTTCTCTATGGCGTTGTCGATGCTCATTCTTGAGTCTTGAGATCTCTGGCAAGATCGTTCATCTGATCGAGATAGTAGTCCAGGAAAACTATGATTTTCTTCTCTACCTCTTCGTCATCCAGAAGATTTACACCGCTATTACTCAGCGCGTCGTAAAGGTCATCAGATACGTTTCCCCTTTCCCACTCCTGTACAGCCAATATACCAGAACGAAGTAAATCTACTGCCTTGCCGATGTCTACATCCGCTGAGAGCAACCCGTTCCCGAGAGAAAGAAGTTTACCAGTGTCGCCAACACTCGTTCCACTGATGTTGTATAGAAGGCCTTTGACAACTCGGTAGACATAGTGAAGATAGACTTTCTTCAACTCTGCCAGCTTCTCCTTCATCTGCTGCAGGGCCACAGATGGCTGTCTTTCCTCATTAAGCAGGGTTTCGATGGCAATGTTGATTTTTGCACCCATGAACTGCTCCTATGACTACACAGTGATGTACTACTACGATTGGTTGTGTGATAACCGTTCTGCTGGGTTAGGCGTCAGAGAGGATTCGAACGTACTGGCTCTTAATCATCACATCAATGGTAGGGATCGCCTTCGCATCCACGGCAGTGTCATCAGGAGTGACCTTGACGATCTCCAAGTAGAAGACAGCCCCCATACTCAGAACAGTCCTGCTGATGTTGGCGAGTTGTACTTCCAGCTTGAGATCTTCTCGGGGCTCGCGTTTGTCACCAACGTTTACGAAGTGGTTGAAGTCGTCAAACCTGGCGATTTGTGACAGAAAGTGGTCTAGGAGTTCCTTCTTGGTCCCAACTAAGATGGTTTCAGTCTGCATGAGCGCACCTTCTTCCTTCTGTACCAGAGCATCATCCCCCGGCCTCCGATGTCAACAGCTGCTTTGCAATCACCGTCTATCGATCCTCTCCCGGAAAAGATAAACTCGGCATCATTGTAGATCTCATTACAGAGCTTAGCAGTCGAGTAGTCCCCATCCCAACCACGATACCCTTCTTTGTACTTCTGGACAAGGCGCTTCTTAATCGTCTTCGCATACCCGTCCACTGCGGAGGAAATGCGCTGAAGTTCGGTTTTCACCCTCATCCCAACACCATCCTCCTCCACACATCCCAGTTATCACAGACGATGTCCTTGGAATCTTTGAGACCGAGATTGGTTATTGCCCGAATGCACTTGATGGCACTAATCTTAAGGTCGCGCTTGATTAACTCTTCAAGCGTAAACTCTCCTTCAAAAGAACTCGATTGCCATGTCCTCAAGATCGGATCTTTGCACAGAGTGGCGTGGACGTTAGGAAGGATGATCTCCTGTTGTCTCTCCTCCAAATAGACGTACCTCTTCGTGATGCCTGCGACGAAGAGGCCTTTCTCCTTGCACATGCGCGTGAATTCATCAAGGGTCACCTTCTTGGAGTAGATCTGAGGTATCATAGCTTCACCTCCGGCCAGATTCTCTGCGTGTACTCAGTCACTCGTACGACGTGCCAGTCCTCAGTGGTCCCGTTCACAACCGTTGAGTTCTGCCGGCATAACTCAACGGCGTCCTTCTCGTCAGTGTGTTGTGACGACACCTGATCTTTCCTTGTAGAGTCACCCTTATACTTGAAATGGACTCTGTAAAAGATTCGTCCGATCTCTTCGCTCATTGCTTCCTCTTCTTTCTCGATACCGAATTTGCTGAGATTAAAATACTTGGCCAACAAAACCCTTCCTGGTTGGGAATTATTGCCTCTACCCACTCAACTTCAAAGCGCTTTCGTCCTACTCTGATTATGTCTCCTTCGACAGGTAAACGCTTTGTCGCATTGTTGGGTTGAAAGGCAAAAAAGATGGCTATGCAAGACAAGTCATTCATGCTTTCTCCTCAGAGGTAAAAACGCCCCCATATCCTTGATCCACTCTTGAACCTCAGGGTCATCGATCATGTTCAAAATCGTTACTCGGTCAATATCATGGCCATCCGGACTGAAGAATTCGTCAGTGTGGACGACGATGCTGCCGAGCTTCATCAGCAGTTGCAAGGAGGGCTTGGTGGGCTCGCTCATGATTTGCCATTCTCCTTCAATCGTTTTACATGGTCGTGACTCTTTTTCAGGTCAATGCCAAGCTTGCCCGCGATCAGGGTCACAAGAATAGAAAGGGCAATCGGAGCGACATCCTTCATGAGCTTGGAGATACCCTCTGACACAGCCCCTCCCACACGACGCTCTAAGGCCTGGTCCACTTTGGAGTCAATGATTCTGTCAATAGTAGCCTCAGTAGCAGCAGTTGAGGTCTTTGCCGCCTGATCCTTCACGGCATCTTTCACCAAACCGCAGCCGGCACAGACGATAACGAGTGCAAATACGAGTGTTCTCATAGGCAAGGTTTCTTTCATCACCTCAGCAGTAGAAGGTTGCGCCGTAAGATCCAGGGCATGTGATAACCAGGCATTTCTTCGAGTTTGAAGTAACCAGAAGAATCATTCATCATCAGGCCCAACTCCAGTGTCCGCCCGTAGGACGTATACGCCCTGGCTTGCTCCGTCCACAAGAGCATGTTCGTGGAATAGGAGAGAACGTAAGTGCAGTTACCTTGCCCGGTCCAGAACAGCTCTGCGGCGAAAGTATCATATTGATGTACCCGTATGCCGTCAATGGCTCCTGATGCCCCGGCCAAGAATAAGAGGAAGATGAGGACGAGGGTTTTCATGCTATCTTCTTCAGACAAGGACCTTACTGGCCCTCATAGGTGTAGCCTTGGATCTCTGGAGGACTTCATCGCGTTTCTCCTCGACAAGCTCGGTCACCCGGTCGTCAATCAGCTGTTTGAACTCCTCATCAGTGACGGGCTTCTCCAACTGATCCCGTTTGATTTCATCCTCGGCAGTCTCTTTCGCATCGGATTCGACCTCAGAATCATCAGGAATATCAACACCCTCAAGGTTGTCGGCGAGTTCGTTGCAAGAGTCTGCTCGTTCCTGAAGCAGTTCTCCGGTCATACTTTCTTGCAGTTGATCGGGCATATTGGATTTCTTCTCCTCGCACTCCTCCGCCCGTGAGCGGAACTCCTCAGCGATTCCTTCCACTTCTGATCGTATGTCCTCGAGTGACATCGAGTTGTCCATGGCAGAAATGCGATCGTTCAGATCGTACACAGCACTAAGGAACTCCGACTGGGTAAGTTGCGACGGCTTCGGGTAATTCTTTGACCGATGGAGCCCGCCAAAGCGGAACTCCCACCAGTAGTAGGTGTCACCCTTCTTTATCCCCGCGTCGGGATAATCCTTACGCGCATGCTGAACTGTATGGACTTTTGGCATAAGTTCCTCCACATGTGCGTATTTACAACTTCAGCGGAAGATCTTGTAACCCATAGCGGATGTCACGGCAATGATCTTGCGCAGCTTTTTCTTCCTTCACTTTTCCCCAGTAAACTGTAGCACGACCAAGTCTCCGACCTGTCGGCCCTGCCGCCCATGTGCGGGCGAGATCTTCCATTCTGGCCTGGCGGCCTAGTCGCCCCTTGGAGCAGTAGTACAAAAGGTATCGCTGACAGATCTCAATGGATCTCAGCCTGTTAAAGCACTGGTCATGAGTATAAGACGTCCCGTAGATTCTGTTGACATCTTCAACAAGCACTGGTCGAATCTGAAGGCATCCGTTGCAGTCCTTGTTTCGCGCGAGATCGTCTCCACCGCTCTCGACTGCAATCAGTAACGGGATCACTACTTGTATGAGCTGAATCAGGTTTGTCATGTATTGTACTACAACTCTGAGGCAAAGCGTTTACACTTCCCTCTCGGCTTTCCACCCAAGAGGTAATGTGAGTGATAGTCTTGCCCACCATCCACTTGGCGATCGGCGCTGCGTCTATCACCACTCCGCCGTCGCTCACCTCGATGCCGTAACAAGCGTATGGAAGTATTACTTGGTAGAGCATTTCACGCCAGCAGGCCGCGGAGGGCGTGGACAATACCGATGAACAGCACATCCTTAGCTTGCTGTGTGGGTGGCAGATCCTTGTAGGGAACCATACAAGGATGCTCCTTCTTGCTCTCATCCTTTGCCGGTCCATACTTCCAACCCGCAGTACGCTTTTCTGCCAACCACCTCTCGTGGCTATCCTTCGGCTTGGCGGTAGGGTTAGCAAGGTGGAACCAAACCCCGTCAACGACGCTATCTTGCATCAATTCCGGAGTCGAAACCCACGGTCCCTGGCTCTTGTCTCCCAATGTCGCACAGTACGCGCGGTTGGCTTCGTGACACACTTCTGCAATCTGTTCGACTGTTATCATCTGTCTTTTCCCTTTCCCTTGTCCTTGTTGTAGTTACTTTGCGAATACGAGACCGTGCCGCCCGTAAGAAAAGCGTTCAGCGCAGACAATCACAGTTTCTCTGAAGTACGGGCAGAAGGTGTCAAGGTCATCAATATCCTCGATGACGTAGTACCCGCCCTTCTTTAGCCATGGCCAGAAGTTGATGAAAGTCTCGACCTGTGCAGCGGGCTTGTGGCAACCATCATCGATGATGACGTCAAAGAAAATATGAAGACCTCCCATCAAAGTCATCACCCTCGATCTGTCAGTTGAATCACATATAAAGGTCGTTATCCGCTCTCCTTCAATCAGTGTGTTGTTAGGCTGGATGTCTACACCAGTGATTGTAGCAAACTCGAACCAATCCCGCCATGCGAGCAGTGATGCTCCAGGCTTCTGCCCAGGAGTAGCGGGCGAGGGCGGGCCAATACCAATCTCCAACACACCCCTGGCAGTCAAGCGAATGTGCTTGAAGAGAACTTCGTACAGGTCAGCAAACCCGCCCTTGGTCTTGTCACTGCCATACTCGGTGAAAAGTTCTGATAACGACTTCATTGTGCGTGTCCTGTTCGATGCTTCACACGTACGTAGTACGTGTGACTTTATTTTAAGTGTTGTTTAACTCCGTACAGGCCTTTCCCGGGATGCTTCTTCGCGGCCTTCTCTGCACGGGCGAGTGCTTTAAACACTCGTTCGGAACCCTCTCTGACTAACTTCTGTATTTGCTTGAGAGTAAGTTGGCGTGCACACTTTGCCCCAAGTGGGTGACAGGCAAGGCAGTGTTCACAGAGTCTGGGCATCTATTCCTTCTTAACGGCGTCGCGCCTTGAAGAGCTTTGTAAAGAGCTTCTCCCAAAGAAGAAAACGGTCACGGATAACGAGGGTCTCGACTTCTCCGGAGAAGTCTTTCTCCAAATACTGTTTTCCAATTTCATCGCGTACCCGTTTGGTTTCACGTCGCATCTCAACGATTTCTTCATGGGAGAAAACCACGGGAAACTTGTCAGCCATCGTCTGTCTCCTAACCTCTGCCATGTATGATTACAGATGGCAAGACAGTAATTTGAAAGGAGAAAACGTCTTCCTTAGGCCATCTGGTCGATGATCTTTTCGATGGGGTCAGAATGGTCGACCAAGTAAGGCTTTGCCTTTGGTCTAAGAGGAACAGGCCTCTCAACAACAGGCATTTTCTTCTCAGGAGGAGCGGGAGCCTTCTCCACCTTTGCCTTTGCTACCGGCACGGGAGGAGGGGAAGAAGTAGCAGCCACGACAGTAACAGGAGACACTTTGACCGTCATCCCCTTTTCTGATTCGCCCCCAACGATTGCTTCGGAAACTCGTACAACTGGCGTGCGGTCGATCTCAAAACGACCTTCCCATACTGAAAGCAGCTTTTCCCGCACAACAACTTCCACGCGGGCTTCGAGTACTGCTGACGTAGAGCGCTTCTCCAGAGGTGGTGTGAGAAAGATAAACTTCGAGTTCTCCACCTTGCCTTCAATCAGGAAGGAAAGGTCACCGTCTTTCAAGACCAGGCGCGGACTGAGCTCGTTCTGATCGGCTCCTTCGACTTCGATGTTGAATTCCAACTTCTGCTGGCGCTTGTTGTCGAGCTTCATATCAACCTTACTCGAATGTCAGGCTTCTGTTCAGGTGTTATACGCACTCTTGGGGAGGCTTCAACTACGTTTCCTTTGGCAACCCTAATACTGAAATTCCAATCCTCAACGCCTACGGTAATGATTCTTGTAGAGATCAACTTCGACCAAGAGGGCCTGATTCGAAGAATGATTGCTCGGCGCTTCTCCTCTTCGCCGGGTAGTCGCTCTCCTGAGAATCCAAGAATCGGGATGACGATCTCAACACCGATGAAGCCATCAGTGGCGATGGTCAAAGCATTCTGAGACAAGACCCCAAGTGTGGCAACATTGAAGGGAGTCATATGCGCTGTACCGTAACTTCGTTTGCGTCGCCGGTAATGGTCTGATTGATACCGCCGGCAACGCGCTTCGTCTTGTTGACTAGCAGAGGAATAGCAGGATCAAGGCCCATCAGCTCGTAGATCTCTGTGATCTTCGTTTGCAGAGCTGCTGATAGTACACTATCAGTTCCAACCTTACTTAAGATGTTGCCTGCCGATCCTGCAATGAAGACCCCTGGCAGAAGTGTTGACCAAACTACTGCAGCTACCGAAGCGGGACTAACTAAGCCTGAACTATTAACAATTGTCCCATCAGGACTACCTTGAAGTGTTCCCACGCCCCGTACAATGATATCTCCATTCTTACACGTATTATCGAGAATCAACCTACCCGAAGCAAAATTAACACTGATCTGGCTGTCCAGAAGCACATTCGACAATGCAAGCCCGCCGCTGTAGTTCCAAAAACCAACAGCCAAAGCATTGTTGATGTTGACAGCAGGTGTGCCCGGACCGGGCAGGCCGTCCGTACAGTTATAGAAGTTGCAGTCATCCCCACCCTGTTTCAATATGATCGTCCCGGAAAGCTCGCAGTCAAAAGCTGATATACAGACGTTGCTGATTGTACCTATGTTGCTTTCATGCACTTCAAAGCTACTGCCGTCAGCAAACACCCCAAGAAGATAGCAGGCTTTGAATGAACAATTGTGAAACAGTGCGTTGGCAATTGTGATTGTACTAACCACTCGCCCTTGCCCGGAGAATAGGTAACTGTCAAAAGACCAGCCGGGGACGTTGACTAAGGTGATGTTCCCAATCACGTAGATAGTCTTAAAACCTCTTTGTATAGCAATGTCTCGGGCATTCAACAAGGTTTTGCAGGGCTGCAGCGGGGTGCCGGCCGGATACGCAACTGAATCAGTACCATTCGCAACGTCAATTGTGACTCCACCATTGAACGCCGCGTACTGGATAGATGTCTCGCTGAGCTCAGTCATCGTTGCAGAAGATGATTGTGTCAGCGTAGCCAGCACATTATCAGAATAGGCCAGAGGAAAAATACTCTGGCCAAGCTCATCTTGGGCCACAAGATTGCCGCCTGAAACGTTGCAAATAGTAGGAACGAGCCTTGGCTCGAATCGCACTCTCCATCCGTCTAGCAAGGTAAGTGTGACACCGACATACAAATCCCCGCCAAGGAAGTCCTTACCAGCAGCCATTGCAACTCTTGGTAGGTCCATGTTGATCTGCTCATCCTGAAAGTCACAGATTGCATTGTAAAGGAATTGAATGGTAAGTTCTGTGTCCGGCGCTTCGACCTCAATTATCTTGTTGACTCGGTCGAATAGGATTAGCATCGGCGCTCAGCTCTTTGTTGTAGGCTTCCCACCGCTGAATGTAGCCCTGATACTCGATGATCTTCTGGTTCTCGACATCAATTGCCCGCTGGAAATTGTCGATGTTAATTCGGCACTGGGTCACCCCCGCGCGGAGGGGTCCGAGCTCATACGGAGGCTTTTGCATCGAGTTATGTTACAATTCCATCAATGGTTCTGATGGCGGGCACGCTCAACCCGTTGGTTCCGATTTCTCCGTCAATCTCGAACGGGATGATTGAGTTTGGAGCCGCCCCTCCATACTTCCTCACCCTCGTTCTGACGTAGCAGACAACCGTTTGAACCAAGGTGTTTTGAATACTCGAACCTGCGCTTGCCTCATCGATGACCGGAACGTACACGCCGTCTCCGTCTTCGCATTGCGTGCCCAATGTGCCATCCAGGGTAAAGACCTTCCCGGTCCAGGAAGTATACTTCACCAGGACCTCACTGCCATCTGCAGCACGTACCACCCGAAGGTAGCCCTCTGTACCCTCATCACTTCCAGGAGGCGGATCCTGCGTTCCCCACCCGCCGGCGATGTTCTCCTTGACAGTGACAGTCGTGGCATTCGCCAGATGCTGGCCGTCAAGCGTGTACGTGTCTTTCTCGATGTCACCAGTTTCACCCGTCTTGAGAAACATCGCCACGGAGTCACCTGCTACCAAACTGGTAACAGCACAGATGACCGTGTTTGGCGGATAGACGGTCGTACCGTCTGAGCTGATGAGCTGGAAGTTCTTGGCGTCAAGGTCGTTGTAATCCTTCAACCATACACCTCTGGCACCGAAGAACTTACCGCCTGCAAATGTGCCGAAAGGCGACTGCTTCGACGGAGTGTAGACAGGATTTGCAGAAATGTACTGCTCGCCGTCCATAGCGTCCAGCGGTGTCGTGCTGCCTTCACGGCAGACGTACTTGAAGGCTTCGTACGCCTCTGACAACCGAGCATTGTCACAGTCGATCTCGACATCGTAGTTCTTCGTTACACCACCAAGCGTTCTGCTGTAAGGCCCGGCAAAGGAAAACGTGATGGTATAAGTGACGCCGTTGATGTACTTGATCACATCCGCCTGTGCAGACGTGTTGTTCAAGTCGAGACCGGTGCTCAGAGGCACAGCCTGTCGGCCGCCGGTAAGCGTAATCGGGAAATGATCGAACAAAGCTGCGTTGCCGGCAGACGGATAGTAACGACAGTAAACGACAACGTTGCCACTGTCAATCGTTACACCGAGTTCCTTGACCTTGACCAGAACGTCGCAACCAGTGATGCCCGTATCCCACCACGCCGGGATCTTCGCCCCATCCTGGATGATGTAAATGGTGTCATCAACGCTGGTCAGCGTACCCAGCGTATAAAGATTGACGTAGAGGTTTTCGCCTGTGATCGAAACGCCGGTCATGTTCCCAACGGCATGAACATCGACAGTGATGGCCTCATCAGCATCTTGGAAGGTGTCCCCGGCAGCGTCGCATCTTACCCAAAGGGTCTTCCGAGCAGCATCATATGCCAGAAGTGTACCAGTGTCACCCGTCACCCCGCCGGTCACTGCCAAGCCGATATCCGACGCCTGCAAAGCAGCCAATGAACCATCCACAGTGATGAGACGAATTCCCGTCGGGTTGGTGGGGTGGGTCCAGCCCGAAGTGCCAATCGAACCATCTTTGAACCACTTGATTGTCTCATCGTCGATGAACCAGCCGTTGATCATCGTAAACGCATTTGGCGTCTGGGCCGAGATGGGCACTGTGTCATCCATCTTCGCCTGCGCGTCAAACTCATCCATCAAGTACGTGTACAATGCCTGGGCCGAATACGCCGTATCAGCATCCTTGTCATAGGCGTGGTCCATGTAGATTCGCTTGTTGACGGTGTCGATGAGAATGTCAGCGCTGATACCCATATGTCAGTCTCCTTTGATTAACGACCCCAAGTGTCGTTGTAATACGCTTTTCTGTCATCTTCTTCACACCTGTTCAAAGGTTTCCGCTTACCCTTCAGCGATCAAGTCCTCAATCATAACTGCCGTAAGCGAAAAGCCTGAAGCCAGAATGGTTCCACTAGTTTGGATCGGGTAATACCTTGGGTTAGAGCTGCTGTGGCGAATATGAATACCAATACTAGCAGGAATACTATCAGTGTAGCCAGTCTGCACCTCTCCTGACCCGTCCGTTGCGTCGTCGAGCAGCATCGTCCCATCAGCAGACAGGAAGATGTAGACTCTTACTCCAACAATCGCATCGTTGTTTTCGTCGACAACTTTGACGTAGAGATTAACAGAGTTTTCAATCGCTGTACTCCCGCCTCCGGTCTCAGTGTGTGTGTCTGTATTGGAACCCGAAGCGTTATCATTCAGGATTGTGACTAGACCAGCGCTGGAGTTCTCCAGATCAACAGTGCAGTTCGTGAAAATCATTCCGTAGAAGTCGTATGTGTCAATCGTGGCGATTCTCACGCCAACCGGACAACCGATGAAGTTGCAATAGGAAAGGTAGTTAGGCGACGGGAGCAAGACACCGTGGTCATCTGCGTTAATGAAGTTGCAGTACTTAACAATGCATGAACTTGCTACGACTTCATTGCAGGCTTCAAAGTTACAGTTCAGTACTTCCTTGTTGGCATTGTACGCCTGTAGAGTGACGACATCTGCATCAAGAAACGAACAGCCGTAAAGACCGAACTTAGTGATGTTTGTGTTCGAAGCAGTGACGTCGAACTTCTTCGTACCCTCTGACTTGAACACACATCCGGAGATTCCCGCCGTCCCTGATTTGGCTCCAAAATAGATTTCTGTATCTGCCGAAGCATTGCCTTGCAGAATTACATCGTACAAAGTAGCACTCACCCATGACCGATCTTCGAAAATCACAATCTTTGATGTGTCTTTGAAGTAAGTGATTTCTCCTCCAACCGTACTTCCGATTCGGAGCTTCCCACGAGAAATCACAGCGCCGCCTTCAATTCGGCAGACGCCATACGCTTTCCCGCTGGCAATACTCAACTCATCAGTTTCAATGAGTGCCAGTGTTGC
>Ga0315275_10000394_pt1 | contig 36062 bp, 31 predicted proteins | sample YL17G03_0_MG_FD_205557 | JGI IMG/M metagenome (GOLD analysis project Ga0315275, IMG submission 205557) | Sediment microbial communities from Yellowstone Lake, YNP, Wyoming, USA - YL17G03_0 | ecosystem: Environmental > Aquatic > Freshwater > Lake > Sediment | place: USA: Wyoming | collected...
GCCATCATCGCAGCAATTCGGCGACGGATTCCTGGAACACCCCGGTATGGAGGTCTACATCCTTCCTCGTCGTGCAAGGCGATATCAGAGCCATGTTGTGGAACGGGGTCATCAGAACACCTCTGTTGAGCCCCATCAGGTGCATCAGCTTCTCCAACTCCGCATCCTGATGCGCGTCCACCTCAGCCCCGTTCCGGGGCGCCCTCGGCATGAAGCTGTACTCTATCCTTATTCCGAGCCGTGTGACCTGCCAGGGAAGCCCCTCGGCCTTGATCGTGTCGGCGATCCCCTTGTGGAACCTGACAGCCAGCGGCGTCATCTTGTCAAAGTTCTTTTGAGTGTATATCTTCTTAAGCGTCGCCTTCATGGCCGCTATCGCGAGCGCGTTTCCTGAGAGCGTTCCGCCGATGCCGCTCTCGTCCTCGTCGTTCGCCATGTGCTCTATCACCAGGTCAGCTACGTATTGGTTGACCCCGTAGGCCGCAACTGGGACCCCACCCCCGAGTGGCTTGCCCATCGTGATCATGTCTGGTTCAAGTCCATGCTCCCGCGTGTATCCTCCGGTTCCGCAGCATAGGGTGTGGGTCTCGTCCATGATGAGCAGAGCGCCATGCTTGCGAGTCAGCTCCCTCAGCTCGTCATGATAGCCCGGATCAGGAAGTATGATCCCGTGGTTCGTCATCGCAGGCTCTGCCAGGACGCACGCGACATCCTCCGGCCTCAGCGCTCGTTCCAAGGCTTCTACATCGTTGAACTCGACCGCCTTCGAGGTCAGCGCTGGATCGACCGGCGCTCCCTTGTTCCCACTCCGCAAGACCATCTTGCCCTTCTCGAGAGTGACCAGCGCCTCGTCGACGGACCCGTGATAGCAGCCGCTCATGACGAGCACCTTCTTCCTTCCTGTGGCCTCTCGCGCCAACCTGATGGAGTATCTATTGGCGTCGGTCGCCGTCATCGCTATCTGCCAATAGGGAAGGCCGAACCGCCGACCCAGCTCCTCTCCGACCCATATAGAATCCTCTGTCGGGAGCATCATCGTGATGCCGTTCCTGACCTGTTTCGTCACCGCGTCAACCACAGCTTTGGGAGAGTGGCCGAACATCGAGCCAGTGTCTCCGAGGCAGAAATCCAGATAATCATGCCCATCGACATCGAGAACATGGTTTCCCCTTCCTCTCTGGACGAATATCGGATACGGGCCGGCCCACCTGGTCATCCAGTGCATGGGAACGCCGGCCAGAAGGACTGACTTCGCCCTCTTGAAGAGCTCTTTCGACCGAGGATGCTCCTTCACGAACTGCTTCTTCTCCCGGGCCAGGAGCTCCTTGACACGCTTCCGCTCGATCTTCCTCATTGACATCTCACCAATAAGCAGCTCCGAATCTGAATACGGCAGATGTAGTTATCCTTTTCTGGTTCCGTCAATCTTCAGGTGGCGACATGTCTATGACATCGCGTCCGCTTGACTCGTTCCATTCGGCTCAGACCGTGCGGCCATCGCTGGCTCGTATAGGATCATCATCACGTCATGCTGGAACGCGCCGGGGTCGAACCGTAGACCCCCTGCCACCTCCAGTCCCTTGGAGACGGCTGTCTGCAGCAGGTTGATGCTGGCATTGATATGCCTATCGAGGTGCCAGCCGCACTCGCACACGAACTCCGTGCCCATTCGGGAATCAGATATCCTCCCACACATCGAGCACTTTCTGCTGCTGTATCTTGGATCGACTTTGATGATCGGGATGCCTTTCCACGCTGCCTTGTACTCGATTATCTGGTGGAGCTTCCTCCGGGGCCATATGCTCAAACGTCGATTGAGGTCTTTGCCCCTTTTCGTCCGAAATCCCTTCAGATCCTCGAGCACTACAGCCGAGCTCTGCATCTCGGCGAACGAGAGCACTGCATTCGCCACTTGGTGCATTCTGTAGTCTACGCGGTGGTGCTCCCTGACGCCCTCTCCTCTGCACAGGAGGCGAGCCATGCGCCGGTCATGCGACTTCTTCTTCTGCAGCCTTCTACGCCGGTCATGATGCCGCTGCTGGATGACGGCCACATCACGGTAGTCCGCCTTCACGACCACTCCGTCGTCGCCGTTGACGAACACTCCGTCCAGGCTTCGCTCGTTCGTGTCGAGTGAGAGCGCAGACTCGGGAGTGTAAGCTTTGGGAGCTTCTTTCCTGAACGCGATGATGACTCGGTCTGGAAGAAGAGTCAGAGACCCAAGGGTGAGGTTGTTGTCGTCGAGGTACTTGCGGTGATACTGGCTCACGACGAGGCCCAGTTTGACGTGGCATCCCGCCCTTATGGGCAGATCGATTACCCCACTCTCTCGGTCGAGCTTGTATGCCTGATTCTCGGCCTTCATCATCAATCGCCTGATATATGGGGTATTGCGGGCGGCCCCTCTCCGGACCAGCCTGCGATGGTTCCTCAGGATACCAGCGGCCACTCCAAGGGCTGAGACTAGGTGCTGGGAATACATCTCCGGATGTTCCTCGCGGAAGTCCTTGTAGGCCAACTTTGAAAGGGCGTTCCTAGAAGTCACACGTGCCTGAAGCCCTGCCCGGATGGCGTTGTTGACGGCCAACCTGAAACCCTCGAGGAGGAACCTCGCGTCCGCCGGAGGATCGGAGTCCAGATGGAAGGAGACCGCTTTGAACAACATCTGGTCCTTCAGGATCATTCCTTTATTATGCCTGGCGGACTACATGTAGCATCGGGGGCCGACGACCCCCCCGACGTCTCACCATCCGACCTTGGACAGAACCACATATACGAAATACGAAACGCAAAGGACGAATATCGTCCGGGCAGTGACGACAGAAGAGAGGGAAATCCTTTTCATATTCCTCCGCTTCGGGGTGGCGACGAGCTAAGCGTATTTCCCTAGGGGGTGTTCAATTGGCTGTTGCGCGTTTGAAGTTCCTGGACAAGGGCGAGGAAGATCTGATCGACCAGCAGAGCATGGAATGCCTTGAGACCATCGGGGTCAAGGTGAAGAGCGAGAGTGTCCTTCGAATGCTGGACAAGGCTGGAGCGCAGGTCGACCACAAGAGTCAGATTGCGAGAATCCCTGAGGGCGTCGTCAGGGAAGCCCTGAAGACGGTCCCGAAGAGGATGACACTTCACGCGAGGGATCCGAAGAACGACCTCAGGATACCAGTCAGCTCATGGCCGTACGTAGGCACCACCGGTTTGGGCACCTACATCCTGGACATAAAGACGGGCAAGAAGCGCGACTCCACGGTCAAGGACATAGCCGACACCGTCAGACTCGGGGATGCGCTGACAGGAGCGGACTATGTCCAGACGAATCTCACAGCCACTGAAGTGCCCACGGCAACGCACGGGCTGCACGAGCTCTGGACAGCGTTCCAGAACACGACCAAGCACGTCCAGGGCGTCGAGATATTCAACGCAGAGGATGCCAGGAAGCAGATCGAGCTAGGGGCTTTGATCGCAGGAGGATTGGATGAGCTCAAGAAGAAACCCTACTTCACGGTGATCCACTGTTCCATCGCCCCATTGATGTTCGAGCGTGACGCAGTCGAGGCGCTCGTGGAGTTCGCCAAAGCAGGGGTGTCCGTGACCACCATGACCATGTCGCTCTCGGGTGGGACAGCGCCCGTCACGATGGCGGGCACGCTTGTCAATGCCAACTCGGAGAATCTCGCGAGCCTGGTAATCGGCCAGACTGCAGCGAAGGGCGCGCGCACCATCTACTGCTCTTCGTCCACCCCTGTGAACATGAAGACGGGCATGATCAACTACGAGAGCGTGAACCAGCCGCTCATAGCGGCTGGATTGGCACAGATGGCCAAGAGATACGGGCTACCGTGCATGGTGGGGGACTGGGGCTTGAACGATTCGGAGGAACCCGGGATCCCGCACACGTTCACCGAGACCATGGGGATCGCACTGAGCACCATGTCCGGCACCGATATGCAGGGAGGAATCGGGGCGCTCGACCACGCCAAAGGAGTCTCCCTCGAACAGGAGGTCATCGACGCATATGTTTGGGAGAACGTGAAGAAGCAGATGACCCCCTTCGAGATCAGCAAGGAAACCGCAGCCCTCGATGTCATAAGGCAGGTAGGCCACGGGAACACTTTCCTGACGAGCATGCACACAATGAGGAACTTCAGGAAGGAGGTCGTGATGAGGGACCCCGAGAAGGGGCGGTTCGAGGCAACGATGTCGAGGGCGATGGTGGCAGAGGCGAGGGATATCGCTATCAAGCTACTGAAGGACCATGTCGTGCCAGCACTGGACAGGTCAATAATCCAACAGGGGAATGAGATCATCCGGAAGAGAGAGAAGGAATTGGCTCAACGATCCTGAACGAGAGCAAGAGGCCTTAGAACCGTCTCGCCACATTCAGGTCTAGGCATGCTTCAAAGGATGGGCAGTTTCGCGAACCCTCATGATATCATATCGTATTCACAATGTCATCATTTAGTAGGAACAACGGAGTAATCCATGAGGCGAGACCTGTGCGGAAGGAAGATGTGAAGACCGAAGAGGATGTAGTCCAGTATCTAAGCGATTGGTCGAAGTTCGAGAGGGCGGTCTATGTGGCGACTTACAAGATCCCTTACGGGAAGGTCTGTACATATCAGAGAATCGCCAAGAAGATCGGCAGACCAAAAGCCATGAGGGCTGTCGCAAACACGCTGCACAACAACCCGCTCTACCCAATAGTGCCTTGTTGGCGTGTTATCAAGTCCGACGGAGGGTTCGGGGGAGAGGAGAAGGCGGCAGCTAGCAGGAGGAAGCACGTTGAGAGCGAGGGCGTCCTCACTAGAAACGGCAAGGTAGTCATCAGGGACGATGTCCTTTTCTGAACGCCAAATCCGCATGAATTCGAGGATGATTCTATGGGCGCCAGTCCAAATCGATTAATACCGCATCTACGATACACTGACTCAGCTTGGGGGGAGAGACTACGATCAAGAGAACACTAGTGACTATAGCGTGTCTTGGAGCCATTTTTGTGATGATGGGACCGTACTTCAGCAACAATGTTCAGTCGGGAGGGGGGACAAGAGCTCCTCCGGTTTCCTACAACATGTACTTCGGAGACCTACATTCTCACACTTCGTACTCAGATGCCTGGGAAGGCACCCCGTGGGACGCCTACCAATCTGCTATCGATGCCGGTGCGGACTACATGGCCATAACGGACCACGTTGCCACCTGGAACGCATACAGCGGGCTGGCCATGGATCCGGAGGAGTGGGCCGACACCCTGGCCGCAGCGGACTACTACACATCAAAGAAGTTCGTGGCGATGCCGGGCTACGAGACCTGGATGCTCGGACACCTTGGAGAGGTCAACGTGTACAACGTCCGAGAACTTCCATCAGAGGAACCGCTGGGATATCGGTTTGACAGACTCACTGACTTATATGACTGGCTTGCGCAGCATCCTGGTGCAACTGGCCAGTTCAATCACCCATACTACATGACCGACGATTTCGAGGACTTCAGCCACTACACTGAGACCAGAGACAACGCCATGAACATCATCGAGGTGTGGAACTCTCGGGTCATCGAGGACAGCTATGTCGTGGCCCTGGACGCAGGCTGGCACGTTATGCCCTCTGCCAATTCGGACACGCACAATCCCGACTGGATCGCGGGTTACGAGGAGAGGACGGTGCTTCTCGCGCCGAGCCTCACACCGGATAACCTGTACTCTGCCATGAGTGGATGCCGGGGCTACGCCACCCTCGACAAGAACCTAAGGATCTCGTACACGCTCAATGGCGCCGTAATGGGGTCTGTGCTTGCAGATGGCGCGAGCGTCTATAAGGCATCCATCCAAGTCTCGGATCCTGACAGAGCCAAGAGCGATGCCATTACCCTCGTCGAGATAGTCTCCGACGGAGGGAAGGTAGTAGCGAGCGTGCCAACGAGGGGGAACTCCGTCGACCTAGCTATCACATTGGATTCCGGATCCGCTCACTACTTCTACGTGAGAGTGACAACTGCCTCTCCGTTGAATGGCGGACCCGGCGTGACGGCTTGGACAGCCCCCGTGTGGACCGGGAGATGAGGACTTCTAGGCGACTACGGAAAGTCACAAGGAGCAGGAATCCCGATAGGGGTATGAGGAGAGAGCTGGTGCCCAGGAAACCAAATGGCCCGTTCGACGGGAAAGCAACACGGTTCGCTACGAGCCTAGTGCTTCCAGTGGACAAGAATAGGTCTGGCGACTGCAACAGATGCGGCGCCTGTTGCATGTTCCTAGTCAGGTGCCCTTTCCTCAAGTTCGAAGAGGGCAAGCCGAATTCCGCATCGTGCAGTGCATACAAGATCAGGCCGCCGCAGTGTAGGAAATACCCAAGAACGAAACGTGAACAGATCCATCAACCGTGTGGCTATATCTTCAGGGACTCGACCCCCTGAGACCGCCATGAAATCATCGCGTAAGAAAGAATAACACAGGATGGGCTTTGCGCAAGGTCGCAGCACTGCAAGCGGCACATGCATTGCGTTCATTTGGAGGCTTATCGATACCTCGAGAACTTGTCCAGAAGATCGCAGATCTCGTCAGTGGCTTCCTTCGGACACAGGCCCAATTTCTCCTGCTCGATAACATACATCCTTGCAGAATCGATCGACACCCGAGACCCTTTCGCTATGACACTTGCTACCAGAGAAGAGGCAGAGGCTTCGTCCACTTTGTAGTTGTCCATTATCTCCCTGAGCCCATACCTGAACATGGAGAGCCTGCCCTGGTTCAGCATGACGGTCTTCTCGCTCTCGCGAGGGCCGTGGGCTCTAGGTTCGTTTCTTTTTCGCCCCTTGTATTTTCCTCTGTAACCCGCCAAAGCATCTCTCCGAGTGCATATCCATACCCGTCCGTGCTACTTATATTTTGACTGGATACCTCATCAAGAGCAGGACGATTCAGACCTGGCCTGGGGACTTGAGCCGCCAAGCCTGTCCACATCGTAGTCCTTGGTGTACTCCCTGATCAGGCCGTTCAGGCTCTTCTTAACATCTGGCTCGAGCGGGTCAGGCGCATGAGACCTCAACAGGTCGGCCACGCGCTCCCTTGCACGCTCCTTGACATCCTTGCTCCCGGCAGCGGTCCAGTGTCGTCTGGTGGTCCTATCAGAGAGTGTCGCCTGCGAATGCTCCCGTTTGAACTGCTTCATGGTCCTAGGGTGCTTCAGGTAGTTCCCGAGAGGACCCGTCTTTGCGATCACGTCCACTGACAGCGTCTCTTCATTGACCTCGATCCCGTTGGAGATCCGCTTGACATATGAGGCAATCTCGTCATCTATCATGAGCTGGACCAGCGAATATGCGTTGAAGGTCTCGGTCGAGCCGAGGAAAAGCTCTGCGAAATCGGCACCAGACATGGTCGCCATCAGCGCGGCCTGCATCTTCTCATAGGAAGTCTGTGCGTCCACAGTCTTCGAATCGCTCTGAATTCCGATATCGCTCGGAAGCCCGTAGAACTTGGCCATCTGGACGGATCCGACGCCTATGAGAGAGAACTCAGGAGAGCCCGTCGACGCAATGCCCGACCTCATGTCCAAAGGGCAGGATACAGAGCCGTAGACGATCTTTGGAGCCTTCGTGACGCACTTGGCTATAACTGCCGAGCTCAGGATCTCCGCGTTCTGCTGCACTAGAAGCCCCGCTAGAGATGCGGGAGCGGTCCCGCCGGCAAGGGCCATGACCATTATGAACACCGGAAGATCCCATTCGGAGTACCGGAGGAGCGTCTCGAGCATTCCCTGATCGTGCCCGAGCGGGCTTATCGGGTCGATGTACCCGGGGAACATGGGCTTCTTCCTGAGCAACTCCCGATCCCCCAGAAATATGTCTGCGATCCGCAGCATCAACTCGAACTCGGACTCGTCTCCCCAGCCACCAAAGGCAGGCTTGGATGAGTTCACAAGACCAGCAGCCCACATGACGACGCTCATTGCCGGGACGGGGACGTCGCTCGGATACACTGGGATGTAGCCCAGCGCAGACGAATCGAGCGCGTCCAAGAGTCTGCAGATATTGATGCCGTCCTGAAGAGTGGCGGCCCTCACGCGCTCGGTGTCAGGTTCGATGTAGTACAGGCACTGCGCTCCAGGACCGAACTTGGTTCTTCCGTCCACGAAGTCGATCGAGTTCTTCTCGTTGCGAGCGTGCCACTTGAAATTCCTCTGGCAGCTCCTTACGGCCTCAGTGACTTTAGACTCCGACATCCTAACTATCTTCGTTTTCCTGTCGACCTCGAATCCGTTCTTATGAAGGAGGTCGAGGGTCTCCTTAGAATCGATAGACACGCCGACCTTCCCAAGGACTTCCAAGGTGGCTCCGTGTATTTGCTCCAGATCACCTTTGTCCAAAATCCTCAACATTTCCCTATTCGAAGCCATCCAAGCACACCCTTTGATCGATGGGGCATTCGGGTAAGAAGCCTCATCGATGTGACAAAAGACAATACATCTAGATAAAGAGAGACTCGGCTCGTCAATAGTTGTGACAGCTTGTCCTGGCAGAGTTGAAATGTTGGACGGATGCGGGCAACGGACCCAGCCATTGGATTCATGCCCTATTGGGGAGCGCCCCTGTCGAATGTCTCCTTGCACGCCATTTCTGCATAACATCGTCTGGCCAAGCTGACTTCCCCTGATTGAACCTCTTGCCCTCGAGAACCTCAGCCGCAGCCTCAGCTACTTCCTGGGCGTGGGTCGCCTTCCATCCTCCATTGGCCACAAGCCAGGACTTCAGGGAAGATGGCGTGAACTCCTCGCCGCCCTCCTTGAGTATCAGCAACGCCTGGATGATCAGGTCCCTGTCGGTCTGGTGCTCCATTCCTGCGGGCACGTTGACCCGGTCCGAGATGTCCCGCAATGCCTCCTCAACAACCCGGTTGCTGACATGGTCCGCCTTTTTGGACTTCTTCCGGCTCCCGAGTTCCTTCGCGTTCCACGTACTTACCCAATGATCGACCTCCTGCATCGACCAAGGGACGATCAGTATGGCCGAGATATCCCTGATGGCGTCCAGCGCATCTAGCACCCGCCCGTAAGGATAGAATGCAACGATGGCAGCATTGTTAGCGCTCTGGACCGGCTTGAGCCGCGTTATCACATACAGCTCTCTGCCCGATACCAGGGCTTTACCCTTTGTCTTCAAATCCTTAACGGCTGATGGTCCGAGCTCCTCTGCCAACACGCCATCCAGGTTCCTAAGCCCAGGCACCGCTACGAAACCCTTCGCTGGCGAGACCTGTAGGAGCCATTCTAGTGCCTTCTTGACGGCTCCCCTGTCGGGCCCTTCGGCTCTGATGAAATACGAAACTCTCTTTGCCATCTGTCCTAGCCAACGAATTATCTGTTGCGCCCATATAAAAGCTAGCGGTGGATATTCTCGGATCTGGGAATCACGGTCCAAAAAGATGATATACCAAGCGCAATCCTTTTCGACTTGGAGGAAGTAGCTTGAAGTGCAGGAATTGCTTCGCAGACAACCCCGACGGAGCGGTCGTGTGCATGAAGTGCGGTGCGACTCTACCGAACATCGGCGGCCCTGCTACACAGCCGAGGAGGCCTCTGAGTGTCGTAATGGATGACAACAGGGTGCCAGTCGCAATTATGGGGCTGATGTTCGGGCTCTTGGGCGTCATCCTTGTGATCTATTTTGCCGCTAGGGATTTTGGCTACATCACCGGAGGGGGCTTGGCGCTTCCAGTGTTCTTCTGGATTATAGGCTTTCTGTTCATCCTGTTCGCAACATTCAAGGAATGAAACAAGAAGAGGGGACCGAAGAGGCGAGCATGTTCGCTTCGGCCCTCGGGACAGGCCAAGCCGTCTTCTGACTTGCGCCTCACCGCGGTATCCCACGACGCTTCATTGACCACACTCTTTGCCGCGTCGAGAATGGCCAGGTCAATCGACGAAGAGGAGATGACCAGGGGAAACTCCTCACGGTGAGGCAATCGAATGCCGTTAGGGAAAGTCATAATAACCGCTAAAAGGCTCTGAGGTTGAGGAGTGGCAATATGGCAGATGCAACGGACGAAGTTAAGTTCGAGAAGCTGAAGAGGTTCAACCTGGTGATGGGGTTTCTCCACCTGATTCAAGGTGGCTTGATGCTCTGGTTGAGCAACAAGTTCTCAGTGCCTGTCAAAGAGACCCTGCTTGGCTATGACGCCGTGAATCAGACCTTCACCACGGTGACGAACACGATCATCAACCTGAGACTCGGACCGATGATTGCCATGTTTCTATTCGTTTCCGCGATCGCGCACTTCTCAGTGTCCACGTACGGTTACCCTTGGTACGTGCGGAACCTGAAGAGGGGCATCAACTATGCAAGATGGTACGAATACGCAATCAGCTCATCCATCATGATAGTGGTCATCGCGGCCCTGTGCGGCATCTACGAGCTTTCGAGCCTCATACTGATCTTCGCGCTCAACGCCACCATGAACCTGTTCGGGCTCATGATGGAACTACACAACCAGACAACTAAGAAGACCAACTGGACGGCTTTTATCTTCGGTTCGTTCGCGGGACTCATATGCTGGATTGTCCTGGGCCTGTACTTCTTTGGGGCGCTTCTAACCGCGTCAGATGCGGTCCCGACCTTCGTGTACTTCATCTTCGTGACCCTCGCGGTATTCTTCAACATCTTCGCCATCAACATGATCCTGCAGTACAGAGGAAAGGGCAGATGGAAGGATTACCTGTTCGGAGAGAGAGTGTACATCATCCTAAGCCTCACGGCAAAAACTGCCCTGGCGTGGCAGGTATTCGGCGGGACTCTGAGATAAGTGCGCGATTTGGCCACAACCCCGGCCGTCAAACAATCTCCACAAACATCTTCCATCCTGTTTCTTACCACATGTTTTCCGTGGCCTTCATCTCAAAGGTTATTACAGCGCGCATCGTTTCAGGCCGCGTTGGAAACGAATCAGTACCGTCCGAGTTGAGTCATGATGAGCACAACAGCGGTCGATGTCTTGAAGGCACGGGAGGCTCTGAAAGGGCTGATCAACAGGACGCCACTGACTTTCTCGAGGGCCCTGAGCGAGATCACTGGGGCTGAGGTATTTCTGAAGTGGGAGAACCTGCAGAAGACGGGATCGTACAAGCCCCGCGGAGCGCTCTTTAGGATGAGTCTGCTCACACCCGAGGAGAGGGATAGAGGCGTTGTCACCGCCTCCGCAGGCAACTGGGCGCTAGGAGTCGCACTAGGGGCGCAGAACCTTGGCATCAAGGCAACGATATGCGTTCCTGCAAACACTCCAAGAGTCAAGGTCGACAGATGCAGGGCGCTCGGAGCCGAGGTCGTGCTACACGGCAGATACTTCGATGAGGCGTATACGTATTGTCAGGAGCTGGCAAAGAAGAGCAGCAAGCCGTACTTGTCCGGGACAGATGACTACAACGTATTCGCCGGCCATGGGACCGTCGGTCACGAGATACTCGAGGACCTGCCTGATGTCGAGACCATCCTATGTCCAGTAGGGGGAGGCGGCCTCCTGACAGGCATCGCAGTCTGGGCGAAAACAATCAATCCGAAAATCAGAATCGTAGGGGCGCAGTCGACCGCTGCCCATACCATGCACGAATGCTTCAGAGCAAGAAAGCTCGTCGAGGTCCCTGTGCCTCCGACGATCTGTGAGGGACTGGCAGGCGGCATCACGCAGCTCAATCTCGATCTAGCCCTGAAGTGGTTCGACGACATCGTTCTTGCTGATGAGGAGAAGCTGAAGAGCGCGATTCTGTGGCTGCTGAAGAATGAGCGTCAGGTGGTCGAAGGTTCCGCTGTGGTCGGGCCAGCGGCGATAATGCAAGGGAAGATCAAGCTGAGAGAAGGAGAGAAGGTGGCCGTTGTGATCTCGGGCGGTAACATCGACATGGAGACGCTTGGCCTGCCGTCATGAGTTTGACCTATAGACCTATCCCTCAGGCCTCAGCTCCACTCCTAGGTCCAGCATCTCCTTCTTGAACTTCCTCACGACCGCGCTATGCTCCTTGGTGGGCCTCCGCTTCTCAGAGTCCCAGCACTCCCATAGCGTCTTTCCCAGGGGTGGGTTCGGGAGCTTCTTCTCGTACTTCTTCAATAGGCTTTTGACGATCTCATTTGCCTCTTGAAGTTTTATCCCAGCAACTGCGTGCGCCACCTCGCCAGAGATTCTTGGCTCGACAGGCGACATCCTGTCCTCGTATTTGTTCTGTGCAGCGCCTACTGACTCGACCGAGAGCCCAGATGCCACTGCCGAAATCGCAGAAGCCGAGGTCTCCTGAAGGACCATGGGCGTGGCCGGACCCGCAGCTGTGTAGTTCAGGCTCAGGCTTAGCAGGTGGGTGTTCCTGCTGATTGCCTGGCCCATCGCGCTTATGATCCAAAGCATGTCCCTGCTGCTGTTCGAGACGTACTTCAGATGTAGCGGGAACGGTATCAGATAGCTCGTCTGAAGGGTCAGTAGGCCCATCATATGGCTCGCGACGGTAGTGACGGCAGTCCCCTCGGGTCCGCCTGAATATCCGCCCATTAGAGGGGCGAAATCCATGCCGATTGGAGCACCCATCGACAAGGCCACCGTGACCTTGTTCAGCCTGTCGAAATCTATCTTCATCGGGTCCATGCTCGCAATCATGAAGCCGTCCGATGGCCTCAGGCCGTACTTGGGATGCATCGCAGCCGCAAGAGCAATGGCAGATTCCGCTGTTGAGAGAGTGTTCATGAACGGAATGCCCTGTCGGCCTGCTCTGTTGCACGCTTCCCGACCCAGCACTGCAGCCCTCATTGCGCCCAGAACCTCAAGAGGAGACCTCGGCCTGATCCTCATTCCGCCAACGCGAGTCAATGCTGGCGTCGTAATAGCATCGACCTCGGGTATCTCAGCGTAGCCTTCCATTAGAGTCGCGAACGCCTCATCACCGGAGACCGCTCCACCGGCGGCGCCCAAGAGGCACCATGGCTTCGTCCTGTCCCCGACCTTCCTTGGCACAAATGTCTTCCGGTCCTTGCCCTCGCCCATCTCGAGTTTCTCAGGGGCATTCCTAAGAGCATTCCTTATCTCCGATTCCGTGTAGGAGATTACTCTACCGCTGTCCATGCAATAGGCGCCCACATCAACCAACAGCTCCAAGCCGGCCTCGAATAGATCGTCCGCGAGGGAGTTGTCGCTCGGGACCGGGTTCTCTGGGTCGTATTTGATCTTGTATTCCCTGACCTTCTCCTGCACCTTCGGGGCGAATCTCCTGAGCTGGTAGTCGTTTTCACTCAGAGGCAGACCAGTCAGAGCCTTCTCCATTACATCGAGTATCTGTACCATCGCGCTCACCTCGTAGGCCATAAGTGTACATCGAGTCCCATCCGGATCCGACAGACGCCTGGCTGGCTCGATTCCCCACCTGTGGCAGATTGGTGCATAGCACTCTCCAGATATATCTTTTGAGAGTTCGCTGAGTGATAACCGTGCCGAAAACCCTATATGACCTCTACAGAGAATCTCACCTCGGAAGTGGTTGCCACGAGATGCCCTCATTGCGGAGCTCACAACGAACACAAGGACAGTTATTGCGTACATTGCGGTATGGAACTCTACCGTCACGAAGAGGCCAACGGCTGGGTGAAGCACTAGAGCAAGCGTGGTCTGTTTCTGCGGAGAATCGTGGTGCGGCAACCTCTCTATGGATCGCATCTTCTACAGAAGAAGCGATAAACATGTCAAAGCTCCACCGCATTTCTCGAATTCACTCATGTCCATTGAGACGACCCTAAACCCAGCTTTGTGGACTTGCTCTAACGCGCGCGGGCGACCCACAGGCATGATCACCGTATCTCCAACTGTGAGCGTGTCGGCTGCGTACTCCTCGCCCTCGGGTACGATGATTACGGACAAACCCCTAAGTGCGACGTGCTTGGCGTATCTCTTTGTCGCTATCACCGTGTCCCTGCCCAATGACGTTACGTAGCTCTTCAGGTGCATGATCCCGGGGTCCACAATCGTGTCGACTCTGACCTCGAGCCACTTGCTCATCTGCAAGACGCCTTCCTGGTTCGTTCGCTCGCTGACACCGCTAAGCAGCCGATCGTTGAAGTGCACAACATCCCCGCCTTCGACAGTTGCGCGAGCAGTCGCCTGTTTCGTTCTGACATACTGCCTCAGGACTTCCTCGATGGCGCTCTCCTCTCCGCGCCTGCTCTCTGCCCCCATACGGCAGATCAACGCCTTCTTGCCGTGGACTACAGCGTTGTCCTCCACAAAGCACGCATCTGCGTGCCCGTCGTCCGGCGGGACGGAAATGACCTCCAGGCCCAGGTCAGCGAGTATATTCCTGTAGCGAGCGTGCTGCTCTCTGACAAGAACCATGTCTATGGTGTCTCTCAAGGGATGACAGGAAATGCACTTTGTGTAGTTCTTCCCTGGTTCACGGACAATCGCGCGTTTCGGTTCAGTCATATGGTTCCCTATCCTGCTAGTCCGGCGAAGTGGCCCCGATCATGCCTGGCACGGTAGGGGAGCATGAACCAGATATCATTTGTGTTCCTGCGTGATCTGCCTGCCAATGACCGACAGCGCCGCCAACAGATAGCCGGTTGCGAGTACCCGTATGGATATCACCGGAATCATCAGCATAGCGAAATCCGCCAGGTCCCCGAGATCTGGGTGTTGGTGGCTTCATCGTCTCAGTCAACATGATGAAGCGGAGATTGGTCGTCTAGGTCAATGTTCTCAGCCACGCGAGTATTGGGGGAAAAGGTAATCCCACAACCTCTCATAGTCCTGAGACATGACTGAGCGAGCCACGTTAGCAGCGGGCTGTTTCTGGGGAGTCGAAGAGGCTTTTCGAAAGGTCAATGGGGTCAGGTCGACGACCGTTGGATACACAGGAGGGACCACCATGAATCCAACTTACGAGGAAGTGTGCACGGACAAGACCGGCCATGCAGAGGCCGTTCAGATGGAATACGACCCATCGGTGGTGTCTTATGAGGACCTGCTCAAGGTCTTCTGGGAGTCGCACGACCCCACAACGCCGAACCGGCAGGGCCCGGATTTCGGCTCGCAGTACAGGTCAGCCATATTCTACCATGACGAGAAACAGAAGACAGCGGCCATGGCCTCCCGGGACAAACTCCAGAGCTCGGACCGGTTCAATAAGAAGCACATCGTTACGGAAATCGCGACCGCAAAGGAGTTCTACCGGGCGGAGGATTATCACCAGCAGTATTTGCAGAAGCGCGGCCTTGCCCATTGCCGCCTCTGCTGAGGAGTGTGTTGGATTTGGAGGTCTTCGAGGCGATTGAGAGGAGGAAGTCAGTGAGAGCATACGATTCCCGGCCGGTGCCGGACGATGTCCTGATGAAGGTACTTGAGACGGGAAGGATCGCTCCGTCTGCCTCCAATATACAGCCGTGGCATTTCATCGTGGTCAAAGACCCTGAGAGGCGGAAAGCGCTATCGGACGGGAAATGGGCGAAGTTCCTCACAGAATCACCTGTCGTCATAGTCGGCTGCGGGAACAAGAAGAAATCTCCTGGATGGAATGTGGTCGATGTGACGATCGCGATGCAGCAGATGGTCATCGCTGCGACTGCGGAAGGGCTGGGCACATGCTGGATAGGCAGCTTCTACGAGAATAGGGTAAGGAAGGCTCTCAAGGTTCCTGAGGGGTTCGGAATCGTCGCCATGCTCGCGGTCGGATACACTAAAGAGAAGCTGGACCTCACCGCGAAAGTCGCGAGATCGCGCAACAGGAAGAAAATGGACGAGATCCTGAGCTATGAGGAATTCGGGATGAGCAAGAGCTGAGGGCGCAGCCTATCGGGGAAATGATTAAACTCCATGGCTCGCTAGCTTGGGAACGATGGACAAGATCAAAAAGACCGACGATGAATGGAAGAAGACGCTGACACCCGACCAGTTCAGAGTCCTTAGGCAGAAGGCGACCGAGAGACCCTTCACCGGCGAGTATGTGGACAACAAGAAGGCAGGAGTCTACAAGTGCGCCGCCTGCGGAAACGAACTGTTCATATCCGAAACGAAGTTCGATGCAGGCTGCGGCTGGCCTAGCTTCTACGCTCCCAAGGACGATGGGAAGGTGGAGTTCAATCTCGACTTCAGTCTATTCATGAAAAGGACCGAAGTACTGTGCAGCAAATGCGGAGGTCACCTCGGCCATCTGTTCGACGACGGGCCAGCTCCGACAGGACAGAGATACTGCATCAACTCTGCAGCGCTCAAGTTCGAAGAGAAGAAGGACAAGTGATTGAACCCATGTGCGGCCGGTTCACGCTGACCCATGTCCACGGATTCTTCATGAGATTCCAGCTCATGGACCAGCAGGCACAGCTAAGGCCCAGATTCAATATCGCCCCTACCCAGGAGCACCCGGTCATAATCAGCCAGAGCTCGAACCAGATGCTCATGATGAGGTGGGGACTGGTGCCGTTCTGGACGAAGGACCCGAAGATAGGCAACCGGTTGATAAATGCGAGGGCCGAGACCGTCGCCACGAAACCGGCATTCCGGACACCTATCAAGAGAAAACGCTGTCTCGTCCCGGCGACAGGGTTCTACGAATGGAAGCGGCTTGACGATGGCAAGGTGCCGTACTACGTCCACCTTAAAGACGATTCGATGTTTGCCTTCGCGGGGCTGTACGATAGTTGGCTCAACCCGGATGGAGGACGGTTGATGACATTCACTATCATCACAACCACTCCCAATGCCATGATGGGCAAGATACACAATCGTATGCCGGTGCTGCTCAATCAGGAGGATGAGGGTCTGTGGTTGACGAAGGACCCTCTGCCGGATTCCGAGCTCAAGCGCATCTTCAAGCCCTACCCTGCCAGCTCAATGGAGGCATATGAGGTCTCCACGGAAGTCAACAACCCTAGAATCGAGAACGAGGGCTTGGTAAGGCCTTCGAGATAAGTGAAGGATGCCTGATATGTGCCGAGTGAGACGAATTGGAAACTTTCATATGCATAGTAGCCTTTGAGAACCTCAGGTTTGTCGATGGATTTCAGCAAAGCAGTCAAGGATGAGCTCTCCGGGAGCATCGCGAGATCGTATGTCGCACAGATCTCACGGTTCCACAGGATCCAAGGGTCGACGATGTACCACGACGCTGCAGAATACGTTCGTAGCGAAGCGAGAGGGCTAGGGCTCAAGGATGCGCAAATTGAACGATTCATTGCTGATGGCAAGCGCCGATACTGGACGTATCTTTCTCCGGTCGGATGGACGGTCAGACGCGCTGAGCTAAGGATCCTGGAGCCTGAGAACAGGCTTCTTGCAAGGTACGAGGACATCCCTCAGAGCCTTCACACTTTCAGCAACGGTACTCCAAAGGAAGGAATCACGGCTGGACTCATCGATGTGGGATCAGGCGTGAAGACTGAGGACTACAAAGCCAAGAGTGTGAAAGGAAAGATCGTCCTCGCGACAGGCAGAGCGGATAGAGTACATGATGAGGCGGTGATCAAACGAGGGGCAGCGGGCGTGATCACCGACTCAATCGCAATCGAGCTACCACATGTCAGGGAGACCCTTGACCTCCCGGACGCGCACTCCTACAATGGCATCTGGCCCAAGGGAAAGGAGATCGAGAAGATAAGGTTCGGATTCTCAATTTCCAAACGCCAAGGAACCCAGATTCGCAAGTTCCTCTCTAGCGGCAAGAAGGTCAAGCTGTTCGCCAGTGTCGACGCGAAGATGTTCTCAGGCTGGGAGGAGGTTGTGACCGCGAGCATACCCGGAACTTCAAAGTCGAAGGATGAGGTGTTCGTAATCGCCCACCTTTGCCATCCAAAACCCAGCGCAAACGACAATGCGTCAGGAAGCGGAACGCTCCTGGAGATTGCGAGGACGATTATGCGTCTTATCGAGTCTGGGAAGATCAACAGGCCCTTGAGAACAATCAGATTCCTCTGGGTCCCGGAAACGCTCGGAACCGTAGCCTATTTGGAACGGCATAATGACGCGCATGACAGGTTCGTCGCGGGCGTTAACCTCGACATGGTCGGTCAGGACCAGGAGCTGTGCGGATCGACCCTGAATCTGACCCGTACGCCTGACTCGCTGCCATCGTACCTGAACGATTTCGTCCTCTCGCTGATAGAGCAATCGATTACGGAATACGACAAGGGAACAGCGCACGGCTCAGCTAGCACTTTCCGATACGCTAGCACGACTTTCAGCGCCGGCAGCGACCACGCCGAGTTCGACGATGCGACTGTCGCGGTCCCGTGCGTAAGCATGACACAGTGGCCCGATCTGTTCTACCACACGAGCGAGGATACGATCGACAAGGTGAGCGAAGACAGCCTGAAGAGAGTCGGATGGATAACCACTATGGCTGCGCTCATGCTGGCAAATGCAGACAGCACAACGGCGTACAGGCTAGCGAGCAAGACGGCGGCAAAGGGCCTGGGCAGGATCTCTGAGGAAGGCCACGCTGCTGCGGAGGAGCTTTTCAAGAAGAGCCAGGACCACAAGATCAAGAACAAGTCCTCAGAGCTGGCGAGATCCGCAGAGTACCACAGCAACAGGCTGCAGCATGTGATCTGGCGCGAACAACAGGCTGTCAGATCAGTGAAAAGGCTGGCCGATGACCCGGAGCTCGATGCTATTGCGGAACGACATTGCAGGGACATCATGAATCACGGCCGGAAGGAGCTTACGAAACTGGCAGAGACGGCTGAATTCGTCGCCAGGACCGCGGCAATAAAGGTTCCATCGAGACTGGAGGAGACAAAAGCTGACAAAGAGACGAAGAAACTGGTCCCGAAAAGGATGTTCAAGGGGACTCTGAATCTCGAAATACTCATTGAAACCCTGGGCGAGAAGGAGTATGACTGGTACCGCCATCTTGACGAGAGCGACTACAACTCCGGCAACAAGTTGTACGAGCTGCTCAACTTCATGGACGGGAAGAAATCGCTTCATGAGATCGTCAAGGCGGTCTCGTCAGAGTATACACCGATGGACATGGATATGGCGCTGAGGTTCGTTAGGGACCTCGAGAAGAGCAGGCTCTTGAAGTTCGTCTGAGCGAGTTCATTTCATTCCTGACTCCTCTGGGGGCCTCACCTTCCTGAAGTTGAAGTAGACTGCCACATCGTACGCTATCTTGAGAGACCCGCCGATGAAGAACGGGGACGACAAAGATATGAACTGCATAGCGTAGCCCGAGAGCGAGGGACTTGTGGCCTGGGCGATGTTCCTGGAGATGCTGGTCACCCCTGCAGCCACGGTCCTCTCCTCTGGCGCAACTACGGCCATCGTGTACGACTGCCTTGTGGGCACGTCCATCTGAGAGATCGCCTGGCGCGCCAAGAAGAAGGCCATAGACAGGACGAATGTTCCAGCCATGGGGACCATCATGAGCAGTATGTTCGACGGTATGTGAGTGAAGACCATCGTCCTGATAAGGCCTATCCTGTTCGCTAGCTTGACTGCAGCATAGAACGATATCGTCGTGAGGATACCTGCAACGAAGAATATCAGCGACAGCTGACCTAGAGGCGTCCCGTATCGAGTGAAGAACCAATAAGATATTATGCTCTGGAGTACGAACCCACCCGCGAAAGCATCGACACCAAAGAGCAACGAGAGCTTCGCGATAATGCCCTTGGACTCATGATCCAACCTCCTCTTCCCCGAGCTTGCGCGCTCACCTGGAAGCTCGGCTTTGGCGGATACGATGAGGTAGAGTCCGGCAGCAATGAGAGCCAACACCGCGTAGACCAGGAACATCGCCCTGTAGGATTCGAGTTCGCCGACGCCAAAATCTGACTGAAGAACGACCACCGTTCCGCTGAATAGCGCCCCAGCGGACGCCGACAATGTGCCTATGACATTGTAGGTTGCGAAGACGGAGTTCCTCTTCTCCTGACTGCAGGTCTGGGGAAGTATGGCTTGCTCCATAGGCAGGAATGAGCCAACCTCGCCGCCGGTCGGGCTGAGGGTTCCGATTATTGACGCAATTAGGAGAAAGGTTCGGTTTTCGGTCAGGAAAAAGACGACACCCGAGGCTGCCATAAGCAGTGCAAGGAAGATCAACATCTTCCTTCGGCCTATCCGGTCGGCGTAAAGGCTGCAGAATATAGTGAAAGATGCTCCTCCTAGAAGAGTGGCGCTGAGAACGACTCCTATCATGATCTCGTCGAAACCCAGCAACTTCAGATAGATCGCCAGAATGACGCTGAGGAAACCGTATCCGAAGCTCCTGACGCCTCTAGTAGTTAGGAGCAGCCTGCCATCCCTTGTCAACCAGTCCAACACCGGACATCATCCTCGAGTTAGGCTTGCTCGTCTTTCTCAAGTCTCCATTTGCAGAAGGCGTAGAGGGCATCGTACATCGGCCATTGCTTGTTCATGTTGTCAAAGTCGTCCGCGCTGATGAGCCGAAAACCATCCGCGATGTTATCGAGGCCGGCCGATTCAGGAGCGAGGGCCGGTCTGTCGGTGTCCGCACCTCGCACGATATCCGCCAGCTCCGCGAGGGCCATGTCTTTCAGGCCGTATTTCTTGATGATCGCATCGAAGCTGCACATATCCCCGTGATGCCCGAGTTCCACGCCCTTCGCATCAAACGGGGTTGCGCCCGTCTCCTTTGCCACCTCGAGCACCCGGTCAGCTGGGACGAACAGGAACTCAGCATCTGGATCCACGAATCTCTTGATCAGCCACGGACAAGCAATCCTGTCTACATGCGCGTGCTCTCTTGTCACCCATTTCATGGGAGTCCCATCAGGGGAACGCAAGTAGAGAGTATATGTCTTGTGCAGTTGACACGAACAGGGATGATGAGGGCTACAGGATTCATGCTGGGAGGCCAGCATCACTACATATGAACCCTGGTCTGCAGGTTCCACGGAGACTCTTCATGTCAACCCTGTTCATGACGAATCAACACTTCCCGTCCTAATCCGCGGAACGGGAAATCAACTTGGCACATTGCCAGTAGGTCTGGTCAAGGATGGTTCTGACGGCAGCTTGGGGAACATCTGCCACACGATTTCATCGATGTCCGATGGGAGTATCCTTTCGCACCTTCCCCCTAGCCAAAGAGGCGAACACTCCGACAAAGCACATGGCAGCGAAGAGCGTGAATGAAAGTCCGAGGCTCTTGAGGAACTCTGGCGCCAACTCGTGCGTCAGGTCCGTGCTCCCGATATACAGGGAGATGAAGAGCGTCGCGATTCCCAGGCTGAGTACCTGGCCCACCAACCTCATTGTTCCCACGGTCGACGAAGCCACTCCATAGGATTTCTTCTCGACAGAGCTCATGATCGCGTTCATGTTCGGGGACGAGAAGAGCGCAAAACCGAACCCAAGGACAGCGAGCGAAGCGATGATGACCCAGAGGGAGGTTTCCTCCGCCATGAAGGAAAGCAGCACTAGGCCGCCAGCGCTGATAGCCATGCCGATGGATGAGATGATCTGCGGCTCGACGATGTCGGAGAGCCTTCCCGCCAGCGGTGAGAAAGCAGCCATAACGATCGGCTGGGCAACGAGTATAAGGCCAGCCTCCTCCGGCGTGAGCTCCTTCACATATTGCAGGTACAGGCTCATCAGGAATGTGACGGCAAAGGTCGCGCTGTAGTTTATCAGGGCTGCCATGTTGGAGAAAGCGAAAGCCTTGTTGCGCCTGAAGAGGGCCATGTCCAGGACCGGGTTCTGGAACCGAGACTCCCAGTACACAAACACACCCATGCCAGCGACCCCTGCCAAGGAAATGGTCACGCCAAGAAGGTCCGGAAGAAAAGAGAATCCGAGTATCACTCCCGTGAGTGATAACGCGTATATGACGGACCCTCCAAGATCAAAGGTCTCACCCTTTGCGTCCGCCCATTCCCCTTTCAGTCGCCTGGAGGCCACGATTATGACAGCCGCCGCGAAGGGAAGTACGAACATGAATAGGCTCCTCCATCCGAGAAAGCCAGTCAGGAACCCTCCGAAAGACGGGCCAACTGACAGGCCCACATATGTCACCGCGACGGCGAGCCCCAACACCTTTCCCCTCTCTTGAGGAGGGTAGACCGATGTGAGGAGGGCAATCGAAGTCCCGAAGACCATGGCGCTCCCGAAGCCCTGAATGATGCGAGCTCCGATGAGAATCCATGAGGACGGTGCGATGGCACATAGGACGCTGGCAATTCCGAAAACCCACATCCCGAGAATGAATATTCTCTTTCTACCGTGGATGTCGGCCAGCTTTCCGAAGGGAACCATGAAAACAGCGGCGGAGAGAAGATACGATGTAGCGACCCAGGTGAGCAGAACAGCGTCCATCTCGAATTCGTCCGCTATCGATGGCAACGCCACATTGATTGAAGACGCCATGAAGGGTGCGAAGAATGAGCTCAACATGGCCACGACAAGGGCCGATCTCTTCTCGGTCTGACCATCCAACTAACTCACCGGCTCACATGGACTGATTCTAGTCCATGCCCAATTCCGGATATCAATGTTTAGATACCTGTCAGAGACAACTGAGTTGCTTCGATTTTGGAGAGAGCGTGCGACTTCGTCCCTAGGATCATGCTGGTGAGGCTCGCTCCCGTGGTAAGGAGAGAGCGGAAAGCAAAGGAGAACCCGAAGATACTGCCGAGGAATTGGGAGGAGACTGCCAGCGCTTTCTTTATTAGTCGTACGGTAATGTCGGTCAGCGATGAGCAGAGATGAGACGCCTCGCCCGCCTATGGCGAGAAAAGTCCCCAAGAAGCTCGAGGCGCACGGTGATTCACGGATAGATGATTATTACTGGATTAGGGACAGGGTCAACCCTGGAGTGATTGAATACATAGAGGCCGAGAACCGCTACGCACTCGACTTCATGAAGCAAACAGAGGCCTTTCAGAAGAAGCTCTTTGAGGAGATGAAGAGCAGGACCAAGGAGACAGACTGTTCTGTGCCCGAGAGGATCGATGATTACTACTACTACACGCGAACGGAAGCCGGCAAGCAGTATCCCATTCACTGCAGGAAGAAATGTTCTCTCGACGCTGACGAGGAGATCATCCTCGACGAGAATCTGGTCGCCAACGGGAACGTTTTCTTCAGAGTCAACCTCGTGAAAATGAGCCCTGACCACAACCTGATGATGTATCTTTCCGACACGAACGGCTCGGAGAAGAACACGCTCTACGTCAAGGACCTCAGAACAGGATTGCTCCTCAAGGATCAGATTGTCGAGACCTCGAGCGCTGAATGGGCCAACGACGGCAGGACCATCTTCTATTCGGTGATGGACAATGAGTACAGGGCGTACAAGGTTTTCAGGCATGTCCTAGGCATGGACCCAAAGAACGATGTTGAGGTCTTCCACGAGAAGGACGCAGGATTCTACTACATGGAACTCGCGAAGACCAGATCGAGGACCTACATCCTGATAACGGTCGAGAGCGCGACCACCTCCGAGGTGCATTATGTCCATGCTGACAGGCCAACAGATCCGTTCACGCTCATGCGGCCGAGGAAGCACGGGATGACATACTTCGCCGTGCACCACGACGACCGGTTCTTCATTGTGACCAATGAGAACGCCATCAACTTCAGGATCATGGAAGCACCGACATCGGACCCGACCGCCAAGAACTGGAAGGAGCTGGTACCTCACAGGAAGACGGTCGCTATCGATGTCAGCGACCCGAACCCGTGGGTCGAGGCTTTCAAGGACCACCTTGTCGTGTTCGAGAGGGAGAACGCCCAGGGAAGGATACGAATCTACGACCTGAAGGACATGAGCTCGCACCTGATCGAGTTTTCAGAGTCAGTCTACTTCGTGATGCCGATGGAGAACGCAGACCCGAAATCGAACAAGCTCCGGTTCAAATACTGGTCGTTGGTCACTCCAACGAGGGTATACGACTATGACCTGAAGACCAGAACACTCGAGCTGATGAAACTAGAGGAGATTAACGGATACGACCCGTCTGACTATGTCCAGGAAATGGTATTCGCGACAGCGAAGGACGGCACCAAGATACCGGTCTCGCTCGTCCACCGCAAGGGACTCAAGAAGAACGGGAAGAACCCGGCCTACCTATACGGATACGGGGCATACGGCACCTTCGAATGGGCCGGTCCGAAGTTCAACACGATGCTGGTGAGCTTGCTCTCGCGCGGATTCGTCTGCGCCACCGCGCACATACGCGGCGGCGGGGAAATGGGAAGGGGCTGGCACGTTGACGGTCGGATGCTCAAGAAGATCAACTCATTCACGGACTTCATCGCATGCGCGGAACACTTGGTCGCGGATAGGTATACTTCAAGCGACCGACTAGTGGTAAGGGGGAGGAGCGCTGGGGGACTGCTCATGGGTGCGATCACGAACATGCGCCCAGACCTGTTCAAAGTGGTCGTGGCGGAGGTCCCGTTCGTCGATGGCGTGACCACGATGCTCGATCCGACAATACCGATGACTGTCGGCGAGTTCGAGGAGTGGGGGAACCCTACGATCAAGGAGCACTACGAATACATCAAAGAATATTCGCCCTACGACAATGTTGCGGCGAAGGCATATCCCAACATGCTGATCACTTCCAGCCTGAACGACACTCGAGTGCCCTACTGGGAACCTGCCAAATGGGCGGCGAGGCTGAGAGCGCTGAAGACAGACGACAACATCCTGCTGCTCAAGACAGGGATCGTGGAAGGACATGCAGGCGCATCTGGAAGGTACGATTACCTGAAATGGTTCGCGTTCATGTACGCGTTCATACTCGACCGGTTCGGCATGAATGAATGAGGCTGCAATCACTGGAACAGAATACTGTATATCATCAAGGCCGCAGCTAGGTAAACGCCGCAAGTGAATATCGTCGTGACCACGGGCGTCCTCAGCTTCTGAAGACCCCATGTTGAGCCGATGAGGGCCATGACGAATACAATGGGCGCGAGCACCAAGACCAACTGGTAGTGGATTACAACGCCCTCTCCGGCGTTCAGGGCATATGCGACGAACGCTGCCGGGGTCAGGATCGCGCCCATCAGCGCTGATGTGCCGATCGCCCTTCTGGGCTCGATACTGAAAACGTATATGATGAGGGGGACGCTCACGACACCCCCACCGATGCCGAAACTCCCGACAAGAAACCCCGTGAGAATACTCACACACATTCCCGCCAGCTTGCGCTTGAAGGTGAACTCGGTCGGGCTGACAGCGTAGTACTTCTTGGCCTTGTAGATGTCTAAGATCATCTTCGTGGCGACGATTACCAGAAGGGTGACAAAGCCAGCCTTGACCACCCTGTCATCGACCTCGGATGTGAACACAACGCCTCCGACAACCCCAATGAGCCCCGCAGCCGCGAGGAGCAGCCCCAGCTTGAAGTCGACTAGGTGCTTCTTGCTGTGGGTGTATGTCGAGCTCATCATCGTGACGAACGCGAATGTCAGGGAAAGCGGCACGATATCCTTCATGAGCAGGCTAGTGAATAAGAGAACCATTATCGGCACGTACAGCTGGCCGCCTCCCAGGCCAAGGTTGGAATAGAAGAAAGCCACGATGGCGATGAGTACGGCAACGAGCACGATGGACTCGACACTCAGACCGTCGAAGACCATACGCGTATGAACAAATCCTGCGTATTAAATGAGTTTGATTGTACAAATGTTCGAACAATCACCCATTTTGGCGAATCCGTTGCGAACAATCACCGGGCAAAACTGAAATGCCCCAAATCCTTTTATATTCTATAGCAATTCGTTCGACGGCCAAAGATGGGGCTTTGTATCATGAAGTTACTGAGGATCGATCTCACAAGTGGGAAGTTCGCGGACCAAGAGGTTTCGAAGGAGGACGCACACAAGTACCTGGGCGGCAGGGGCCTGGCCGCAAAGATCCTGTACGAAGAGAACAAACCCATGATCGACGCGTTCGACCCAGAGAACCGGCTCATATTCATGACTGGACCTTACACGGGCACATACGGGTCCTTCACTGCATTCTACAATGTCACGACGAAATCTCCGCTGACAGGGGCGATCCTTTCCGCTCACTCGGGTGGTCACTGGGGACCGATGTTCAGGAAGACTGGCTACGACGGCATCGTGTTCAGGGGGAAGTCGCCCATACCAGTCTATCTCCTTATCACAGACAATGGAGCTGAGCTCAAGGATGCATCTGACATCTGGGGCAAGGACGTCTTCGAGACCATCGACGAACTGCAGAAAAGACACGACAAGGCCAGGGCGGCCGTCATCGGTCCCGCGGGAGAGAAGCTCATAAAGTATGCCGCAATAATGAACGACCATCACAGGGCTGCGGGGAGAGGCGGAGTCGGAGCGGTGATGGGTTCCAAGAACCTGAAGGCCGTCGTAGTCCACGGGACGAAGGATGTCCCTCAGGCGGACCCAGAGAAGCTCAAGGAGACTTTCAAAACCGCGAGTGCGACCGTGAAGGAGAAGTCACAGGCGTTCGCGAAGTACGGCACATCCATGGTCGTTGGGATCACTGGCAAGGCCGGAACGATCCCTACTCGCAACTTCCAGACGGGCAACTTCCCCGAGTACGAGAAGATCGGGGGGGATACCCTGGTTAACAACTACAAGACCAAGGATACGGCCTGCGCCAGATGCCCGCTCCACTGTGGGAACATGACCAAGGCTGACAAGGAGTACAAGGCGGAGACGGAAGGTCCCGAGTATGAGACCCTTGCCATGTTCGGCTCGAACCTGGGCAACTCGAACATGGAATCGATCATAATGGCGAACAGCCTGTGCAACAAGTACGGCATGGACACCATCTCATGCGCAGACACAATAGCGTGCGCGTACGAACTGTTCGAGAAGGGGATCATCACCGAGAAGGACACGGGCGGACTCAAGCTCCAGTGGGGGGACCACGCGGCCATGGTGAAGCTCGTCGAGATGACCGGCAAGAGGGAGGGTTTTGGCAAGCTCTTAGGCGAGGGTTCGAGGCGGCTTGCCGCGAAGTACGGCCCTGAGGCCGGGAAGTACGCTATGAATGTGAAGGGTATGGAGTTTCCTGGCTACGACCCGAGAGGGATCCAGGGCATGGCCCTGGCGTTCGCAACATCCACAAGGGGCGCGTGCCACCTTAGGGCGACGATGTATGTCCCCGAGCTGTTCCAGGGAAAGCTCGACAGGTTCACGGTAAAGGGCAAAGCACCCGTTCTGAAGGACCTGCAGGAACTGTTCACCTTGTACGACTGCATGATTCTGTGCAAGTTCGGAGCACGGAATGCGTTCGCCAACTCTTGGGACGAGATGGTCACACTCGTTAACGCAGCCACGGGCTTCGGATACAACGTGGACGAGCTCAGGAAGATCGGCGCCAGATCGTGGACCATGGAACGTCTTTTCAATCTCAGGGAGGGATTGTCCAAGAAGGACGACACTCTGCCTGAGAGACTGTTCACGCTCCCGATAGACGACGGGCCCTCCAAAGGCGCGGTGGTGAACAAGGCCGACTTCGACAAGGAGCTTGAGGAGTACTACAAGCTCTGGGGCTGGACGAGCGATGGAGTCCCGACCCAGGACGCCCTCGACAAGCTCGGAATGTGACCTTAGGATGGGCACGGATTCGGCTCCCTGCACAGAGACTTGAAATACGCTAGATTCACGTTCACCGACCAGGTGCTACAATGGCGGGCGTCAAGCTTGAATCGAGAAAACCGATGACGATAGCGTACATCGAGCATATCGGGAGCTACAGCAAGATACCCTTCGATAGGTACTTTGGCCAGCTCTACGGCTGGGCAAAAGAGAATAAGATCATGCCGGGGTTCCATCCGATGGGCATCTATCACAGCATTCCGAAGGAGACCCCTCCAGAGGAATGCAAGGCAAGCATCGCGATCCCGATCTACGGGAAGGCGAAGCCAAGTGGCGGCATCAAGATCAAGAAGCTGCCGGCAATGAAAGTAGCCAGCTACTCGCACAAGGGGCCTTCGAGCGAGTATCAGAACTCATACAACAAGTTGGAGACCTGGATCAAAGAGAAAGGCTACACTCTTGCGGCCTGCCCTATGGAGGTCTACAGCAAGAAGCCAGAGGTCGTCAAGGGCGAGACGATCATCTATGCGAAAATCATGATGCCGATCAAGAAGAAGTGATCCGGCTGGGGAGCACGGTCTTCCGACACAGCCAGGTAGCATTATCAATCATGATATCCGCTTCTCGGGGGTATATGAACCCCGGCCAACCTAGTCAAATGCCGGTGCGTTCATTTGATCGAAGCCAATGGACTAGTGAAGGACTTCAGTGCGATAAGAGCGCTCGATGGTGTCACTATCAAGGTAGGCAGGGGAGAGATCTTCGGCTTCTTCGGCCCGAACGGTGCCGGCAAGACCACATGCATTCGGGTCCTGTGCGGCCTCACGCCCGCCACGCAGGGGGACGCGACCGTCCTCGGTATCGATGTGCGCAGGCGTCCTGTCCAGGTTAGGGACAATATCGCAATCCTGTCAGAGGAGACTCGGTTCTACGAGGAGATGACCCCAAGGAGATATCTTGACATGTTCGGGAAGCTCATGCTGATGCGTAGGTCAGACAGGCTCTCGGCCCTGAACGGTGCCGCGGACCTTGCAGACCTCCGAGGCTTCATAGACCAGAAGATCGCCTTTCTATCGCAGGGACAGCGTCAGAGGGTCTCCTTGGCCAGAGTCCTCATGACCGATGCTCCGCTGGCGTTCCTAGACGAACCCTTCGAAGGAATTGACATCATCCACAGGCGGAAGCTGAGAGAGCATTTCAAGAAGAGCGTCAAGGGCGGCAACACGATCTTCTTCACATCCCACAACCTGATCGAGGCAGAGTACATTGTCGACAAGTTCGCGTTCATAAACCACGGAAAGCTTACAGCCGTGGGAACCGCAGAAGAGCTGAAGGAGAAGTACCTCGCGCCTGCCTACATGCTGAGGGTCTCGGACCCGCAGAAGGCGAAGGAGATGCTCGACAGGAGCCTCAGGCTGACGTCAATAAAGATAGTCGAGGGCGATGTCGCGCTGACTCTCCAGAGACGACAGGATGCCCCCCAAGTCGCCAAGATCCTAGTTCAAGAGGGAATCGACATCTTCGAGATGAAGAGCATGGGAACGATGGAGGAAGTCTTCGAGCGCACTGCAAGGGGTGATGTGGCATGAACGACGGCGAAATGGTGCCAGAACCTCCAGCTCCCCCGAGCGACGACGAATTGCCTCCACCTCCGACTGACATCGTCGCGGAATCGAAGGGATTCCCGGAACTCAAGATCAAGAAGCCAAAACCCTTGGCTACCATACGCCGTGCGTTCATCATCTTCGAGAAGGACATCAGGACGATGGCGAAACATGGACTCGTCAGCGCGGTGATACTGTTCATTTTCCTTGCAATCGTATTCTCCATCATGAGCTTCTCGATGAAGCAGGCAATGCAGTTCAGCTTCGACCAAGGAGGCGAAAGCAAAGGTATTCCTGGCGCCTCGGGGGTAGACCCGCCTACCGCGAACACCGCCGTCACTCCCAGCGGTTCCATCGTTGCGGGGACGAGCGTCACTCTAGACGCGTCCACCTCGACTGATAATGGTAGAATCGTGTACTACGCCTGGAGCATAAAGGACGGAGTCCGCGATGTGGACCTCTACGGACAGATGGTTCATTTCACATTCTACGCAGTGGGCTCTTTCGATGTGCAACTGACAGTTGTGGATGACGAGTGGAACATCAACGAGACTTCCGTCAAAATCGAGGTCGCGCGTGCTACGGGATCGACCGATACCGAGGCACCCAACATACCAGACACTCCCCCGTTCAATGCCAACATAGGGGCACCAGTTGATCTCAACGGTTCAATCGCCACTGACAATGTGGATGTTGTGAACTGGACATGGATCATTGAGGACGTGAGAAAGAACGTGCTCTATGGTGAGGTCCAATCATATGTATTCAACTACGCTGGCTCCTTCGGCATCACACTCTCGGTTCGAGACGCCGCGGGGAACACTGCAAAGCAATGGGCATCGGTCAACGTCCCAAGCATGGGCGGGGGCACGGAAACGCTTCAGGCTACGGCAGACATACCACAAAACGTTCAAATCGGCGACACTGTCCAGCTCTCTTCTAGAGGCTCGAATGATAAACAGAGCAGTTCCTCCACAACTTGGTTCGTGAAGCATAACAACACGATAATTACTCTCAACGGAGGCACCGTCTCGTTCACGGCTAACGAATTCGGCCCGTATGAGGTCACTATGATTGTGAGGGACGGCTCTGGCAACTACGGTCGGACTGAGGGAATGACGATCGCAACGCCTCCAGGCATGAGCTTCAGCACGACCTCCTGGACCAGCACTCCGTTTGACGTAGACATCTCATTCAACCTGCTGACATATTCCTACGGGATCGCCCTGCTGGCTTCGGTCGTCTTTGTAGGCGGGTTGTTCGCAAAGGGATTCACGCACGAGATCACCAAGGGAACGGTCAAAGTGCTGTTCTTCGGTCCTATCTCGGTCACCACTATGATCTTCTCGAAGATCCTCTACCCGCTAATAATCGGACCGATCTTCATATTCCCAGTAGTGTTCATCGGCCTTTCGCAATTCGACCAGTCGACTGCGGATGTGCTGAGGATCACGCTCGTCTCGTACCTGATGGTCGCGGTCACCATGGTCAGCGCCGCGTACGGTTCGTGCTTGATCTACATCGCCGCGAGGAAGATGGTGCTGAAGCCCAGCGTCATTTCGAGGATGTTCCTCTACTTCTCGCTGCTCGGCACTCTGACCGTCTTCGAGTGGCTGTCGTTCGTTCTAGACCAGTGGCAGAAGACAACGAGCTGGGACGCTCTGTACCATGACTACACTTGGGTAGCGGTCCTCTCCCCGTTCCACCAGGGCGGCATGTTCCTCTCCAATTCGCTCATCGGGACGCACTGGGCTCTAGACCTCTGGGTGTTCATCATACCTGCAGTCCTGATCATCGGCGGCGCACTCGCCTCGAGCAAGCTCTACGGCGACATCTTCGCCAGAGAGTGATTAGAGAATCCACCGAAAGGACAATCGATCGGCGTGGACAGATTCGCGATGCTCTGAAGAACGAAGAAATGGGTTTGAGGAAGGGGGTTCACAGGTCCGGTCTCAGAGCGCATCCAGCTTGGCTTTGTTCGCCTGACTCTCCTTTCCTAGCTTGTCCATGACCCTTGCGGCTTCGGCCATGAGCATCTTCGCGATCTTGGCGGCATCGAGGTAGAACCTGGCTGAAGTCTCCTCGATCTTCCCCGCGAACTTCGCCGCGGCCTTGACATCGACGCCTTTCGGTGTCCTTGTATCAATCAGGTAGTCCTTGCCATTCAAGTCCTGGATGGGTTCGAGAATCATCTCGTTGAGCTTCTGCTGCCTCGTGAACTCAAGCAATTCCCCGCGCTTCTTATGGGCTGCTGCAAGGGCCATGAACATCTCTGCAGCAGGTGCCGCATGAGGTTCCTTGGCCAGTTCCTCGTATACTCCTGAAGCGCCCTTCTCCAGCTCGAGGGCGAACCTGATCACCGAACCGAACGTATTGCACTCCGGGAAATCGCACTCCACCATCAGAACCACCGAGTGATGACAACCTTTCTGTCCGTAAAGAACTTTATGGCGTCTTGACCCTGACCGTGAAGGTCCCCATAGAACGAACCCTTGTACCCCGCGAACGGGAAGTAGGCCATCGCCGCAACTACGCCGACGTTGATGCCGATGTTCCCGCACTGACATCTGTATCGGAACTCGCGGGCCCACTTGCCGCTCTGTGTGTATATCGATGCGGCGTTTCCGAATGGGCTCGAGTGAATGAAGTCGAGTGCCTCGTCCATGTCCTTCATCCTCATGAAGCTCACGACCGGTCCGAAAATCTCTTCCTGGGCGATCTTCATATCGAGTGCGACATCGTCGATGACCGTCGGGCCGACGAAGTGGCCCTTCTCGTAGCCAGGCACCTTTGCATTTCTGCCGTCCAGCAGGATCTTGGCACCATCTGCCTCTGCCCCGTCGATGTAGTCGATGACCTTCTTCTTGGCCTTGGCGGAGATGACCGGCCCCATGTTCACGCTCTCGTCCAGACCATAGCCCATCTTCATCTTCTTCGATGTCTCGACCCACTTCTTAAGGAGCGGCTCGGCCACGTCGCCTATTGCCACCAGGTTCGAGCCCGCGAGGCATCTCTGGCCAGCGCATCCGTAGAATGACGCGAGCATGTTCGAAACAGTCCTGTCGAGGACAGCGTCCGGCATGACCACGAGGGAGTTCTTGGCCCCGCCCTGAGCTTGAACCCTCTTCCCGTTCTCAGCCGACTTCTTGTAGATGTACTTCGCAACCGGCGTGGAGCCAACAAACGATATCCCTTTTACCTTCGGGTGCTCCATGAGCGTGTCGGATACCTCATGACTGCCATTCACGATGTTGAGCACCCCGGGTGGGAACCCCGCCTGCTCGACCAGCTTCGTCAGATAGTTCTGGGTCACGGGCACTTGGCTCGAAGGCTTGATGATATAGGTGTTGCCAGTGGCAACAGCGTATGGCCAGAACCAATAAGGTATCATTGCGGGGAAGTTGAACGGGCATACTGCTCCGAAGACGCCCAGAGGAGATGTCACGGCTTCCTCGTCGATGCCCTCAGCTCCGCCATCCTCAAGACTGTATCCCATCATGAGCGATGGAATCCCAGCTGCGGTCTCGACGTTTTCAATCGTCCGCCTCGTCTCGCCTCGCGCCTCGTCGATCGTCTTGCCCTGCTCCTGCACCATTATCCGCGCGATGTTCTCGAAATGCTGCTCCATTATTTCCTTGAGCTTGAAGAACACCCTGGCCCTCGTTATCGGAGGGGTCTCTCTCCACGCCCACCATGCCTCGTCAGCCGCGTCGATGGCGGCTTTGGTCTCATCGACGCTGGACATAGGAACCTGTCCTATGATCTCCCCCGTGGTCGGGTTCTCAATGTCAATGAACTTGCCAGAGGTAGAGTCTATCCACTCCCCGTTCACGTAGTTCTTCAGTTTTCCGTAGTCCTTCTTCACTTCAGACAAGAGTGCCATGCTATCCGTTCTCCGCTAATCTACGATGTAACTCGGCCAGAGGACCTGGCATCTGCTCGAAAAGGCTTGCACTTTCCCGATGCTGAACCCGGATGGCAGGCATGTGTAGAGGATGAAATGAGATCATAAGGAATCTCTCCACTGCCCCCCATTCCATTCTTCATTCTATCGTTCCGTTAGGAAGATGTTCAGCTTTGTGGGCCTAAATCCGCAGATACGTCAGTGAATCGTGGCCTTGTTCGCCCGAATGTGCTTCCTTGTAATATAGATTGTGGTCAAACTTTGCCTGCTACGATTCAGCTGAGGATAGAGAAGACGCATCTCTGGCTGTCTACTTCTCAGAGGCCGCGAAGAAGGGAACAAGCCTGGCAAAAACAAGGTGCGAATTCCGTACAGGAAAATCGAAAAACTTGCTGATGACTGTTACGAGGAGGAAATGGCCGGACTGTCAGACTCTCAATGATACCTCTTCTCCCACTCTTCGATCATGTGATGATACTTCTCGTGCACTCCCAGGCCCATGATCTTCTCCTCTACCGCCTCGAATCCGCGCTCAAGCTCCTCCTGGTCCTCCTCAGTGAGTATCTGATTGGCAAGAGGGTAGAGGATATTGTCCTCCTTCTGGATGTGCTTGGACAAGAGGTCGACGTATGACCTGCTTGCTTTGATCAATTCGTCCATTGTCTTCTTTGACAATTTCTGCCCTGAGAGCTCAGTTATCTTCTTCACATGTGCCCTTCCGTCCTGGTGCTCTCTCAGCATCACCGCGATTGGGCCAACCTCTCCAGACACGCCCCTCGCCTGCATCCTCTCAAAAAGCAGCTTCTCCTCCTTGCCGTGGTGACACTTGTCAGCGAAGTTCTTGAAGAAGTCAGCCGCAGCCACGAACAGCTCGCGCTCCACTATCTGCCCGTCCTCCGTCCTATCACACGCGCTGGACACGATCCCGAGCATCCTCTCGATCACTCGGTGCTCGTTCATCAGTTCGTCAGTTGGCAACATGAGCCTCATTCCTCAGCCGAGCCGATTGACCGACATAGGGATATGGATTCTGCCTACATTGTTAGGGAGGACTGGGAAAGCCCGCGCTCGTCGGTCTACTATTAAAGAAGAAGAGATGAGGGGTTTGGGGGGAAGAGGATCGGGCCTACAGGCCTGCCTTCTTGGTCTCTTCCTTGATGGCTGATTCGAGTATGTCCAGGCCCTTCTCGAGCAGGTTCTGCTTGATGATCAGCGGCGGGTGCAGTCTGATGACATTGCCGAACTGACCGGCCATCAAGATATACAGGCCCTTCTTGAAGCAGTGCAGCTGGATGTTCCTCGTGAGCTCTGGCACCGGTTCCTTGCCCTTCTTGGTCTTCACGAGCTCGAGCGCCAGCATCGCCCCGAGGCCGCGGACATCGCCCACGACCTCCATGTCCTGCTTCCACTCCTTGAGTCGCTTCAACTCGACCTTGTTTATCATCTTCGTGTTGGGCATGGCCTTCTTGGTCAGCTTGATGGACTCTAGCGCTCCAGCGCAGCAGACCGGGTTGCCGCCGAAGGTCCCGCCAAGACTCGCGGGTCCGGGCGCAGACATTATCTCGTCCTTGCCCGTGACGCCTCCCAGGGGCATGCCCAGAGACAGTCCCTTGCCGGATACGAGCATGTCCGGATCGCACTTCCAGTGCTCTATGCCGAACATCTTGCCAGTCCTGCCGAAGCCCGTCTGGACCTCGTCGTCGATGAACACAACACCGTTGTCGTCGAAGATCTTCCTCATCTTCTCCCAGTAGCCCGGCGGTGGGTTGATGAATCCGCCCTCGCCCTGGATGGGTTCTCCGACCAGGCAACACACATCGCCCTGGAGCGGGGACGTCTCCATTACCGTCCTGATTGTGTCGGCACATGCCAGGGTACAAGATGGGTATTCAAGGCACAACGGGCATCTGTAGCAGTATGCGAAATCCACGTGCTGGATGTACGGAACCAGTGGGCCGAAGCCTTCCCTGTACGGCTTCTCCTTGCCAGTCAGGGAGATGTCCAGGAAAGTCCTTCCGTGGAACGAGGTCTTGTACGACATGATCCACTTCTTCTTCGTGTACGCCCTGGCGATCTTCACTGCGTTCTCGATCGCCTCGGACCCGCTGTTCAGGAATATGCTCTTCTGCAGGTTTCCCGGGCATATCTTCGCCATCTCCTCGGCGAGCCTCAGATAGCTCTCGTAGGGGGAGACCATGAAGCATATGTGTATGAACTTGTCCAGCTGGTCTTGGCACGCCTTGACCATCGCCGCAGGCCTGTGCCCGCAGTTGTGGACTCCGATACCTGACGTGAAGTCGAGGTAGACGTTCCCGTCGACATCTCTCATGAACGGCCCCTCAGCCACGTCCAGCGCGGCCGGCAGGCCGATTCTGATGCCGTTCGTGATGTACTTCTCCTTTCGAGCCAATGCCTTCTTGGATTTGGGTCCTGGCGGCTCCACCACGATCTTGGGACCCTTCAGATTGTATGATTTCACCATGTTATCGCTCTCCAGACCTCGGAACAAATGACAATGAAAAGGTTTTGCCAGGCCGTCCCGTGAACGGCCTGCTCACTTTGCCTTCATTACCTCCTTGATGGACTCCTCGAGCGCGTCGAGGCCGGCGTCCAAGAGGTCTCTCGTGATGACCAGCGGAGGCGCGATCCTGAAGCAGTTCTCACCAGCGCCTATCGCGACCACGCCCTTCTTCCAGGCATGGTGTATGATATCGTGGGCAGCGTCTCCGTCCTTCTCATTAGACTTCTTGTCCTTGATGATCTCAACGCCTATCATGAGGCCTTTGCCTCTGACATCGCCGACAATCTCGTACTTGCGGACCCATTCCCGGAGCCGCTTGAGCACGTACTCACCCTGCTTCGTCGCGTTCTCGCGGAGCTTCTCCTTCTCGATCACGCGCATCGTGGCTAGGGAGGCCTCACATGCCACTGGGGTTCCGCCCAGAGTCGTGCAGTGCGAGCCAGCGGACCAATCATAGATCTCCGCGCGCCCTATCGTCGCGCCCAGAGATATGCCTCCTCCGAGCGCCTTGGACAT
>Ga0315275_10000395_pt1 | contig 35990 bp, 26 predicted proteins | sample YL17G03_0_MG_FD_205557 | JGI IMG/M metagenome (GOLD analysis project Ga0315275, IMG submission 205557) | Sediment microbial communities from Yellowstone Lake, YNP, Wyoming, USA - YL17G03_0 | ecosystem: Environmental > Aquatic > Freshwater > Lake > Sediment | place: USA: Wyoming | collected...
GCCGCCGCATCGCTCTGGACATGCAACGCGACCTGCAAGCTCCTGCCCGTCACCAGACGACGGCCTTCCTCCGCCAACAACGACGCGAAACAGGACAGAATTGCTCTGTAACGTTGCTACAGTCTCCGAAAAAGCTCGAATTACCGCGGTCAGAAAACAGTTCTCAACCGCACTTGGTTAACGGCGTTGGGTGGCACCCTTCGTTCTGAGATAGTTTCTGAGGGGCGGGGCGGACCCGGCTCCGTTTATTTCTGCGCCGGGGCAGGCCCGGCGAAGGGGGCTGTACCTTTTCGTCCGGCGATTTTCCGGTTTGTGCTTGGATTGGCTGCCCCCTTGCTCTACTCTGGATAGGCAGGGGACAGGGTGCATGCAGGGCTCCGCACCGGCGTTGCCGGGCGGCCTGCCTGGCCAAACCGAGATGAGGTGAACGATGAGAACCGCGATCACAGTTCCAATTGCCGCACTGGTCCTGGCCTGGCTGGCGGTGGGCCACGCGGCGGCCGAGTCGCCTGCGCCTGCCGATTCGCCGCCGGCTGTTCAAGCGGCTGCTGGCCCAATACCACCCCCGCCGCCGCCCGCGCCGCCGGCGCCGCCCGCTTCTCCTGCCGCCCAGCCGGTTCCGGCCCCTCCCCCGCACACTGCGCTGCCCGGCTTCGCCTGGGCGGATCCCCGCTACGCCGAAGCGGAGCCCGGCGATGGCACGATGTTCCGGTCCGACCCGGCCCACACAGGCTGCTACCTGGCGCAGCCCATCCCATTGACCGAGGCGCCATTGTGGCAGGTTAAGACCGGCGACAAGGTCCGCTCGTCGGCCGTCGGCGCGAGCGGCATGGTCTTCTTCGGCAGCGACGATGACTATCTCTACGCGGTGGAATTGGCCACCGGCGCCCAGGTCTGGAAGTTCAAGGCGAAGAAAGACATCGCGGCGACGCCGGCCGTCTCGGAAGGCGCCGTCTATGCGGCCAGCCGCGACGACCACCTCTACGCCCTCAGCGCCGGTAGCGGGGCGCCCCTCTGGCAGTTCAAGGCCGCCGACAGCATCAACTCGTCGCCGACCATCGCCGGCGATCTTCTCTTCTTCGGATGCGACGACAAGCACCTCTATGCCGTCCGTGCCGAAAGCGGCAAAGAAAGGTGGAAATTCAAGGCCAGGAAGGCAATCAAGGGGTCGCCGGCCGTGGCCGAGGGGATGGTCTTCGCCTGCGACGAGGCGGGCGACCTCTACGCCCTCGACGCCGAATCGGGCTCCGAGAAATGGCTCTTCAAGACCCAGAAAGACGTCTCGGGTTCGCCCGCCGTGGCCGCAGGCATCGTCTATATCGGCGACGACGGGGGCAACCTCTACGCCGTTGACGCCGCCACCGGCCAGCAGAGAGGCCTCTTCAAGGCCGACGGGGAAATCCGCGCGGCACCGGCGATCTCGGGCGGACTGCTGTACCTCGCAACGACCAAAGGGCGGCTCTATGCTCTGGACGTCCAGGCAGCCAAGGTTCAATGGGATTTCCAGGCGGGCGGACCGATCGAGTCGGCGCCTTCGGTGGCCGGCGGCATGGTCTACTTCGGATCGAATGACGACTGCCTCTACGCCCTCGACGCCGCCACCGGCCAAATGCAATGGAAGTTCAAGACCTCGAAGGACGTCCGGTCGTCGCCGGCGCTGGTGGACGGCATCCTGGTATTCGGAAACGACGCCGGCGAGGTCTATGCGCTATACGGTCCGAACGTGCCCGCGGCGCCTGCGGCGAAGACGCCCGTCGCGCCGGCCGCAACCGCTCCGTCCGAGACCAAGCCGAAAATCCCTCCGCCGCCGCGGTAAGTTCAATAAGGATGGCCCACGACATCGTTTCGCTTGACTTTGCCGGCGGGTTGCACGATTCTACCTGCCTGCCGGTCCAGCCGCCGCAGCCAAGGCTGCTCCGGCGGAGGCGGCCAGGCAGGTCGGAAACATGGGAATCCCCGGAAAGCCAAGGAGATCATCGTGGCCAAGGCAAGAAGACTGACCGAAGAGGCGGCCGCCAGGGCCGGTGGGGTGACTTTCGGCGTGTGCGCCACGAGCGACCCGCGGATTGACGAGGCGTCGCGGCAGCGTTGCGTGAACATCGTCCAGATGGTGGCCGACGCTGTGGCAGGCGCCGTGCGGATGCCCGACGGCAAGGCCGTCGAGGTCGTCTGGTCGCAGGTCCTCGTGGACGGCGAGAAGCAGGCCGACATCGTCGCCCGCCAGTTCAAAGCCGCAGGAGTCTCTTGCATCATCTGCGCCCCCGACACGTGGGCGTTTCCGCAATTGACCCTCATCAGCCTCCTCGCCCATTTCCCGGCGGACATGCCCGTCAACATCACCTGCGGCAACTCGGGGCCGAAGCCGGGCGTTGTCTATGCCCACGCCGTCAACGGGGCCCTGGCCCAGATGGGCCGCCTGACGGCGCTGAACGTCGGCACGTGGCCCGACACGGGCGCGCGGCCGGAGATGACCGCGGCCACGGCCGAAGCCCTGGCGGATTGGTGCTATGCGGCCCTGACCTATGTGGGCCTCAAGGGGCGGCGCGTCGTCATCTTCGGCCACGATTCGATGGGCATGGAGACCGCCCTGGCGCACGTCCTGGCGACGCGGCGGACGTTCGGCCTGGAGATCACGCGGCTCGATATGAAACTCCTGGCCGACATGCTCGCCAAGAAGGCCTACGACGAGAAGGAACTCCGGCGCCTCCGCGCCTGGATGGATAAGCACGTCGGCCCGCGCATCGAGATCTCAGGCGAACCTCATAGCGCCCGGTTTAACCAGTCGCTGGCCCTGTATCTCGTGGTCCGCGACCTGATGGCCGACGTGTGGGCCGTCGGCGGCGGATTCATGAGCCAACTCGAATGGGGCTCCGACCCGCGGGGCATTCCCCTGCCCGTGGCTGACGCCATGGAGAGCCTCTTTAACTCCACGTTCGACCATCGCGGCCGGAAGTCGCCCCTCCCCTTCGCCACCGAGGCCGACGTGCAGGGGCTCCTCACGATGCTCGTCATGACGTGGCTTTCGGGGGGCAACCCGCCCCTCTTCATGGACTTCCGCAAGGTCTGGGAGCCGTGGGAAATCCAGGCCCTCGCGAACCGGCTGGGCGTCAAGTTCTCGCCTAAGGACGCCTGGGCGGCGCGCGGGTTCGTGGACGGCGACAACTCCGGCTCCGCCAGTTTCGACTGGGCCGGCCGACCAGGCGAATCGCCCGACGAAATCATGAAACGCATCTCCATGCCTCAGGCCGACGCGGGCTATTTCCCCGGCGGCGGCAACAGCGTCACGTTCGTCACGCCCGGCGGCATCTCGGGGCTGGCCGCGCGCATGGCCTACTGCGACCCCCCCGGCCTCTTCAGCCTCGTCTGGGACGAGGCCGAGACCGTGGACCTCCCGGCCAAACTCGCCGACGCCGTCGCCCGCACCTCGACCGCCACATGGCCGCACACCTGGGTCATGCCAGTGCACGCCTCCATGATCGAGTACAAGCAGTACGCTCCGGCCAACCATTTCCACATGACGTGGAACTTGAGGACCGCGCGGCTCCAGCACTGGATGGACCTGGCGGGGGTCCTCTCGGTTACGCCGTGGCAAGCGCGGCCGGCTTTCACGGCGGGCGTGGACCGCCCCCTGCCTCTGGCGTACCTCCTGGCCGGCGGCGAGAACGCCTTCAAGACCCGCCGCGCGGCTCGATAAGTCGGGTCAGGAACTGAGCAGCGATGGGGCGGCGGGTCTCCTGACCCGCCGCCCTGCTGTAGGGGTATGAGTTGAACGGAGGATCCGAGTCGGTCAGATTCGCCTTCGGCGCCGGGCCGCCAACGCCGCGGCGCCTGCGAGGACGAGGGCCAGCGTCCCCGGTTCGGGAACCGCGCCGGCCAGGCCTCCGGGCGCGCCGTCCGCCAGAAGCGCCTGAAGGTCCGCCAGCGCCGGGTCGTTAAGGCCCGCGGCCCCGCCCAGCGGGTTGCCCTGGTGGAAATAGCCGTACACCATGAGGCTCACGTCGTCGTAGTTCATGACGCCGTCGTAGTTGAGGTCGCCGGTCTGCCAGCCCAATTTGCCGGGCCCCGGCGTGTGATAGTAGTAATACACAAATATCGAAACGTCGTCATAGTTCACCACGCCGTCGAGATTCATGTCGCCCCACCAGGTGTACCGCGCGAGGATCGAGGAGGTGTCCACCGCCTGGCCGCCGAAGGTGGTCTTCGTGGACCGCGTGCCCTCGAAGTCGAACGTGTTGTCCATGACGCCGACAGCGTCCGTGAGATAATTGGCGCTCGCGGCGCTCGAGGTGATGCCGCCCGCGCCGTCCCAGTGAGACCGGCCGATGGCGTCCTTGGGCCCCATGCCGGCCTTGACGTAGGCCTGGATCGCGGCCAGTGGGCTGCCGGCAAGCGGATCGTAGTCCACTACGAGGTAATTGTTCGTAAGGTCGAGTTTGGCGGTTGGGTTCGAGCCGCCGGCGAGGCTGAGGGACTTGGTGACAATCGTCCGGCTGCCGCTCGAGGCGAGCGTGGCCGTCGCGGTGTCGCTCAAGTTGAGGGCGGCCATGTGCTGGGTCGCTGCAAGGTTGAGCGACGCCGAGCCGGACACGTTGACGGTGAGCGCAGCGGGCGTGGCGGCGCCGACGTCGGAGTTCAAGTTGACCGTGCCTGCGGCCGCGTTGAGCACGGTGCCAGCGCCGTAGGATTGCGGGCCGGAAACGGTCATGGCCCCGCCTCCCGTTTTCGTCAGCGAGCCGGAGAGATAGGTGAGGCCGCCGGTGAGGGCAACGTCGGCGCTGGTCGTGGCGAGGCGCGCATGGCTGGCGGTGTTCGACAGCGACGCCTGGCCGCTGAAAGCGAGGGAGTAGCCGCTTGAACCGGTGACGGTCAACGTCCGGTCGCCGGCGATGAGAAGGCTACCGAGCGTGAACTTGTTACCCGATCCGCTGCCGCCGCTCGCCACGTTGATGGTCGCGTCGCCTGAAACGGTGACGGATTGGGCGTAGGTCGTGGAGGCGTCATTCCGCAGGTCCAGCGAGCCGCCGGCCAGGGTGATCGGGCCGGCGCCCAAGCCGCCGGCTGCCGTGACGCGGAGGGGTCCGGCAATGACCTCCACGCCGCCCCCAAACGTGTTGGCGGCCGCAAGGACGACCGCGCCTGGGCCTTGCTTGATGAGTGCGCCAGGGCCGCCGATCGCGCCGGAGAACGTGAAATCCCCGGCCGAGTTCTGCGTGACGATGAGGTGGCTATTGAGCGTGACGGGCGCCGTGATCGCGTGCGCGCCGTTGCCGTGAAGGTTGACGACGTCAATGGCGGCCGCGCCGCTCGTGACGGAGAAGGTCAGTTTCGCGCCGCCGGAGCGGCTCAGCGTATAGTTGTCGGCGCTATCGAACCGAAGGGTCCCCAGGGTCACGTTTGAACCCAGCGTCACGGTCTGGTTTCCTGAGATTTTCGATCCGAGGACGGCGAACTTGTCGGTCCCCGAGGGCGCGCCGTTGGTCCAGTTGCCCGGCGTGCCCCACGAGCCGCCGAGGCTTAAGTTCCATTCGGACCGGGCCTCCACGGCCGCGATCCAGGCGGCATAGGTGCTGACGCGGACAGCGTCCATCCCGTCGGGGGCCGGCTGGGTCGGATCGGTGCTGCTCAGGAACAGCGACTCCTGGTTGGCCGCGTTTTGGGCGCCGTGCGAGAGTCCGGCCACCTGCCAGACTGGGCTGCTGTCGGTGCCGACGTTAATGAACCACCCGCCGCCGGAGTCCCACTGGGCCACAGCGGCCTCGTAAGGCACGTGAAACTGGTCCGGGGCGGCGCTGGGACCGTCGAAGTCGGCGTTCAGCGTGCCCAGGGAGTAGAGGTTAGTCGGCGTGGTGGTGCTGTCCACGCGGTTGGCGCCCCAGCGGAGCGTCGTGTTCGAGGTGCCCGCCCACGTGTAGCCGTACGTCACGCCGCCGCTCACGAGGTCGGCGCCGCGGCCCTTGCCGTAGCCGCCGATGACAACGGTCTTGGTGGCCTCGTCCGAGGCGGTGTAAGGCGGGATATAGTAGGAGAGATTGGCGTCCGTGCCGTCGGAGTTCGTCAGCCGCACGACGCGGATGTCGGCCGTGCTGTGGTCGAACTCTTCGGCGATCGTGTATGCGAGGCCGCCGATCACGACGGTCCCGCCGACGCCGCCGCCCTGGTGCCGGGTCGTGATGATGTAGTTGGGGTCTATCGCGACGCAGGAGGCGTTGCTCATCCACTGGCCGACGGCGGCATCGAGTGGCCGGACCGGCGGCGGGCCTTCGTCGCTGGGGTGCAGAACGAGGGCCGGCGCCGGCGCCGCCCAGGCCAGAAGGCCGGCCGCAGCCGCTAGGATCAGCCACGATTGGCGCTTCGCTCGGCTCATGGACCCACCGCGCAAAGTGATTCTGTGGGTGCCATGCTTTCGCGCTGCTACCGAAAGCATGGTCCGTATCTTCGGGGCATGCTTTTGCTGCGCAAAAGCATGGCACCCTGAACCCCTAATTTCAAGTGTGACAGACTACTGGCCGGCCATCCTCCGGCGGCGCCGCGTCGCCAGGAGCGCTATGCCCGCCGCAAGGAGCGCCAGCGTCGCCGGCTCGGGCACCGCCCCCGCGGCAATCGCCCCGATGTCAATGCGCCCGTAGCCATAGACCTCGTCCCATCCGGTCGTGGTGCCGAGGTCCGCGGCGGTGCTCTCCAGCAGGTGCCGCACCTCGTCCGGCGTCAGGGTCGGGTTGATGGACCAGGCCAGGGCTGCCGCACCCGCCGCCAGCGGCGACGCGAAACTCGTCCCGCTTCCCAGCCCATAACCGCTCCCGAACGTCGGCGACGCCACGAGGATGTTCTGGGCCGGGGCCGACAGGAGCACGTAGGGTCCCCACGAACTGCCTTCGGAACCCACCGACCACCGCTGGTCGCTCGAATCCGTGCCCGAGACGAAGATCAGGTTGGGATAGGGGCCCATGTCAATCCGCGAGTTGGAGTTCCCGGCCGCAACGAAGACGAGCGCCCCCTTGGTCCGGGCATAGGCTGCGGCATCGTCGAGCAGGTTATACAGCAGGGTGTCCTGCGACACGTTGATGACGCGAGCGCCGGCGTCGGCCGCCATGCGGATGCCTGCGGCAATGTCCTCGGAGGCATTGTGGGCTTCGGAATCGGTCACGACGACCGGCAGGATCGTGAAGTTGCCCACGCCGGCGCCGCCGAGGCCGTTGTTGACGCCCATCCCGAGGACGCTGGCCACGTATGTTCCGTGCGGCTGAAGGTGCGGGTCGAACGGCGCCAGGCCGGTCGGATAGAGCGGCGCGAGGACCCGGCCCGCCAGGTCGGGCGTGTCGGCGATGACTCCCGTGTCGAGGACGGCGGCGATGACGCCGGAGGAGCCTGTGCTCACGCCCCAGGCGGCCGGCAGGTTCAGCCGCGGGCCGTACCACTCGTAGAGGGCGTAGCCGGGGTCGTTCGGCACGAGGTCGGCGCGCGCGGCTGCGGCGATCGCCAGGACCATGAGCGCCGCCATGGGCATCCCGCGTTTCATCCGCCGAACCTTTCCGCCGAAGACTTGACCCCTCGGTCCAAAACAAAAGGCCGCCCCAGTAGGGGCGGCCTTCGAATTGTCTTAAGCGCGGGCTTTTCGACCCGTTCAGGCGCTAGTCAGGCCGACCGACGCCGACGCGCGATCATCGCCAGCCCGCCGAACGCCAGCAGCGCGAGCGTCGCCGGCTCGGGCGTTTGGACAAAGATTGACCCCGTGCCCTGCGCGATGGTCTCGTAGTCCGAAGTGAGGTTCAGTGCGACCGGATACGTTTCACCATCTAGATCACCGAGACCCCAGCTCATCAAGGTAGCAAGTGTGACTAGCGGCGTATCGCCTGTCAGGGTCCCCCTGGGGACGCCGTTAATGACCCACTCCCAGGTCTTGATGGTTCCGGTCGAACCCGTGCCGCCCAAATTACCCGACTGGTTGCCCGGCGTGATATTGAGTGTGGGACCGACCACGGCCGCCGCCGGACGATAGAGGGTGACCATCGTGCCCGTCTTGATCGTGCCGAAGGTTGTCGGGGGGGCACCTCCACCCGTCGTGTCGTCTTCAGACCAATAGGAAGTAAGAGTGCCGACTTGGCCGACGGCCCAAATTTGCGTGACGCCGTGAATAGCCGGACCCCAAGAAGTTCCCGTGAACGTCAGTCTGCCGCCATAAGCGGTATTGGCATATACGAATCCGGGCGCCTGGGATTCAACTACCCATCCAGTAGTGGTGGAGTTATCGGTGCTGCCGAGGTCCTTGTCGCCATCGCCGTCCAGGTTCTGAGCCGTGCCGTTCTGCCTAAACGCCGTGAAAGGAATACTAGCAATAGGAGTAAACGCCAGGCTCAGGTCTCCCTTGATGAGCCCGCCATTGGTGCTATAGAAAGCCGCCACGAAGTTACCGATATAATCGTTGGTGGTGTCGCCGTCCGTACCCACAACCCTGGCCTGGATGAGCGAGGTCACGACAGCCCCTGAACTCGTGACGGCCACGGGAATATTTGTCACGGGCGTGGGTGTAGGAGGTGGAGCCGTGCCATTATTATAGACATCAACGTACAAGCCATTTGGCGCAGCAGCCCAGGCCGTTGACGTCAGGACCGAACCCAAAAGAAGGGCGAGGCCGAGACCTGTGACCAGAGAGAGAAACTTCCGGTAGGAAATCCCCGCGAGCATAACAACCCCCTTTTCTTGGGCCCGTGGAGCCCGAAGGCTCCCCCCCGTGCCAAGTTCCCGTTACAGGCCTCTCCCAGAGGCCACGATACATCATTCAGACATGGTTGAGTATAACACAGAATCTCGAATTGTCAAGTAATGCAGCGGGTTTTTCTTTCCAAAACATTTTTTGGTCAAATTCTTGGTCAAAAAGGCCGTTTCAGGCGTTTACCACCCCCTTCAAAAACGGCCCCGGGCGGCCCGAGAACCCGGAGAAGCCGGGCAATGACGAAAACCGGCGAAGCACCAATCCCGCGGGCCGCGTAGGCCGTGCCGCCGGTTTCGTCATTCCCGTTTCGATCTTCATTCGTCATTCAGATTTCGGATTTTGCTTTGCCCGCTCTCCTGCTTGACCAGGGCGCGGCGGCATGGCACAATCGAAGAGGGTGAAATCCGATGCTGAGGAGCGGGATAATTCTATCTGTTGCCGCCGCGGCGGCGCTGGCAGGATGCCGCACGGCGCCCTCGCCTGCGGCCGAGAAGGTCCAGGTCTTCGTCAGCATCCTGCCTCAGGTCTATTTCGTCGAGCGGATCGGAGGGGCTTACGTCGCCGCCAGCGCCCTGGTGGGTCCCGGCCAGTCGCCGCACACTTTCGAACCGACGCCGATGCAGATGGCCAAACTGGCCGAGGCGCGGCTGTACCTTGCGATCGGATGGCCCTTCGAAGAGCAACTCATCGCAAAGGTCAAGGCCGCCGGCCCGGACCTACGCGTCGTGGACACGCGCCAGGGGATCGCGCTTCGCCGGATGACGCCGGCCGAGGCGATGGCCGATGAAGATCACGACGCCGCAGCCGCGACAGGCGCCCCCGGCGAACCCGACCCGCATTTCTGGCTGAATCCGCGCCTGGCGAAGATCATGGCCGGCACCATCGCCAGGACCCTGGCGGAAATCGCCCCGACGCATGCCGCAGAGTTCCAGAAAAACCTCGAGGGCCTTGACGCGGACCTCGACCGCCTCGACGCCGCGCTCGCCAGGGCACTCGCGCCCTTGAAGGGGAAGGACTTCTTCGTCTATCATCCGGCGTTCGGATACTTCGCCGACGCCTACGGCCTCCGGCAGGTGCCGGTCGAGATCGAGGGCAAGGAGCCGACGGCGCGGCAGATCGCGGCCGTCGTCGCGCGGGCCAAGGCCGAAGGCGTCCGGGTCATCTTCGTCCAGCCGCAGTTCTCGGCCAAGAGCGCCGAGGCGATCGCCCGGACAATCGGCGGGGCCGTCGTCCCGATGGACGACCTGGCGCGGGACTACTTCGCCAACCTGAACGACATGGCCGAGAAGGTCCGGAAGGCCATCGGCACTGAAAATTGAGGAGCCGGCCGAATGGATGAACCCGTGATAAGCATCGAGAACGTTTCGTTCTCCTACGACGGCGCGGCGGTCCTGGAGGACGTGGACCTTGAGATCGCCGCGCGTGATTTCGCCTGCTTTGTCGGCCCGAACGGCGGCGGAAAGACGACGCTCCTTAAACTCATCCTGGGCCTCCTCACGCCCACGTCCGGCCGCGTCCAGGTCTTCGGCGGCCCGCCCGAACCGGCCCGCCGACGCATCGGCTACATGCCCCAATATGCCCAGGTGGACCCGGCCTTCCCGGTGAGCGTCATGGACGTCGTCCTGATGGGCCGCATGGGCCGGGCCGAGACGGTCGGCCCGTTTCGCCGGTCCGAGCGCGAGGCCGCCGGCAAGGCCCTGACCGAGGTCGGCCTCTACGACCTGCGGCGGCGGCCGTTCGGCGCGCTCTCGGGCGGCCAGCGCCAGCGGACACTCATCGCCAGGGCACTCGCGACCGACCCGGAAATCCTCCTCATGGACGAGCCCACTGCCAGCCTCGACGCCGTCATGGAAGCCGAACTCTACGAACTCCTCCGCCGCTTCAACGAGCGACTGACCGTCGTCACCGTCTCGCACGACCTCGGCTTCGTTTCCCGATTCGTCAAGACCGTCGTCTGCGTCAAACGGTGCGTCGTCGTCCATCCCACGAGCGAAGTCACCGGCCAGACCATCATGGAGATGTACGGCGGCGACGTCTGCATGGTCCGCCACGACCTGCGTTCCGCTCGCCACGGCGAGCCGCCCCAGGCGACCGAAGGAGCCCAATAGTGCAGGACTTCCTTGAGGCCGTCGCCAGGTATTCGTTCATGCAGCACGCCCTCGCGGCCGGACTCCTTGCGAGCGTGGCCTGCGGCATCGTCGGCACGTATGTCGTCGTCCGCCGCATTACGTACATCGCCGGCGGCATATCGCACTGCGTCCTGGGGGGCATCGGCATAGCGCTTTACCTTCAGCGGGTCCACGGGTGGACGTGGCTCCATCCCATGTACGGGGCGGTCGCGGCGGCCCTCCTGGCCGCCGCCATCATCGGCCTCGTCAGCATCCGCGCTAAGCAGCGCGAAGACACCGTCATCGGCGCGCTCTGGGCCGTCGGCATGGCCATCGGCGTACTCTTCATCGCCAAGACGCCCGGCTACTCGCAGGACCTGATGAGTTACCTCTTCGGCAACATCCTGATGGTCTCGCCCGGCGACCTCTGGCTCATCGGGGCGCTGGACCTCCTGGTGGTCCTCCTGGGCCTCGCCTTCTATAACCAGTTCCTGGCGGTCTGTTTCGACGAGGAATTCTCGCGGGTGCGGGGCCTCAGGGTCGAGTTCTACTATCTGCTGCTCCTCGGCCTCACGGCCCTGACGGTGGTGCTGCTCGTGACCGTGGTGGGCGTGGTCCTGGTGATCGCCCTCCTGACGCTGCCGGTGGCGGTGGCTGGGATCTTCGCGCGGCGACTGTGGCAGATGATGATCCTGGCGACCCTCTTCAGCGCGGTTTTCACGACCGCCGGCCTGGCCGTTTCCTATGGGTCAGACCTGCCCTCGGGGGCCACGATCGTGATCCTGGCCGGTGCGGTTTACCTCGTGGTCGCCGTCGGCTCGCGCTTGCTGCGCCCCCGCCGCAACGTTTAACCGAAATGGCAGTGCCTGAGTTCCTGAGGGCCTTAGTGCCTGAGAAAGCGTGTGCCACGGCCCGTACGGGCCGTGCGTTTTTGGGGCGGGTGCTGCGCTCAACGCAGGATACAAAGCGCCTACTCCGCCTCGACGCCGATCCCATCCTTCGCGCGGACAATCATCATTTTAACATTATCGGGGTTCTTGACCCCGATGAACCTTATCTCGAACGTATTGGCGCTCGAACTGGCTATGAGAACCTTGCCGATACCAAGCAGACGCTCGTTGATCCCGAAATGAACGACGATATTGCGTATGTCCGCCAGATCGACTTCCGAGCTGCGTTTACCAATTATCCCGCTCTTCGCACTCACCTTACGGTTCGTCAGGGTGTAGTACGTGTTGGCGCGCTCGAGGATCACCCAGAGGACCATTACCCCTGCGATGACGAAAAGGAATAGACCGAAACAGAGGTTCAAAAAGGCGCAAACAAGTCCAATCAGGCCCACAATGACAGCCAAAAATAAGACCCCGAAGTAGTTGGCGAAGGACGGCTTGCCGCACCATAGCACTCGCACATCCGCCTGAAGGTGAGGAGCCGGCGACACAACTGGAACAGTTGGCGCGACGCATTGCGGGCAGACCCAACTGCCGCCGATTAAGACCAGTCGCTCGCCTTCGCCAAGCGTCTGGCCGCAGGCGTCGCAGAAACGGATGCCGTCTTTCGTGCCCATGTGCGGCCCCCTTTCAGGCGCCCCTGATGGGGCTTGTCACCATAATGATAAAAGGAAATGTGTGATGCCACTATTTTCCACGGGCTTGCGCCGCGTGGCTACATAACAAGCGCCCCAGCGGGGCTTACCGTCTGTGGCCATCTGCGACATCTGCGGATGATCTGTTGTTTCCCGTAGCCGGGGCGGGGTGGCACACGCGGCCAACTGTTCCCGATTCCCGGTTCCCTGTTCCCGATTCCCTTTTCCCGATTCCCTGTTCCCGGTTCCCCGTTGCCTGTTCCCGGTTCCCCATCAGTTCAGTTGATAGAATTTCCTGAGGAGCCATTCGCCGCTGACGAGGGCGAGGAACACGCCGAAGAGGACTCCGAAGAGGCCCCCGACGGTCTGGACGCCGACCTCGCGGTGGATGTCTTCCTTGATGACCTGGCTGCGGAGACGTTCGACGAGGTCGCCGAAGTTAGCAGGCTCGTAATACTCGCCGCCGGTCGCCTGGGCGATTTTCCGGAGGAGCGTCCGGTCTATGGCCAGGCGCTCGAACTCCTGGTTCGGCCGGCCCACGTCGAACGTAGTTTCCTCGATGCCCAGGCGTTTGTCGTCCTTTCGGGCCTCGACGAGGACCTTATAGGCGCCTGGATCGGGCGGATCGAGCGTGGTCTCATAGACGCCGCCCCCGCCGCCCTGAAGCGGCATGGAGAAGGTCTTCCGCTCATCGCCCGGCCCCATGAGGACGCCCGTTACGGTCGCGAAACTGGTGGCCCGGCCTTCCTCGGCCCGGACCTTGGCGCGGACCGTCACCTTCTCGCCTGGATTATAAAAGGGCCGGAGCACGAGGAGGCTGAGACCGGGGCCGGAGGCCTCTTCCTTGATCTCGCGGGAGGCGAGCCACCGGACCATCTGGCCCCAGAACCGCGTGTAGGGCGAGTCGCGCCCCAGGGCGCGGTACGGCAGGTACCACTGGTACGTCGTGTCTGCGGCGAATGCGGCCGTCCGGCCTTTGCCGAACTGCTGGACCGCGAGGACCACCAGGGGTCCGCCCCCCGGTCCGGGCCGGTCCGGATGGACCGCGAGGACGCTCGCGCCGGGTTTGGGACGGCCGAGGATGCTGCACCCTTTAAGATATGGCAACTGCTCCTTAGGCTTCAGCGCTTGATACGCAAAGAAGTCCTGCGTGCCGGCGAAGATGGGGTGGTTCGCCCCTTCGGGCGTGAGTTTGAGGACAAACGGGGCGGTCTCCTGGCCGATCGAGCGCGGACCGACCGCCACCGGGAGGATCTCTTCGACGGGCGTCCCTTCGTAGCCGCCGGGTCCGAAACTGTTGTACCCGCCGATCATGATGAGGCCCCTGCCCTCGCTGACGGCGATCTTGAGGGCAGCCATCTGGTCGGCCGAGAAGTAGGACCGGTCGAGGTCGCCGAGGATGAAGACGTCGAACCGGCGGATATCCTCGAGAGTCTGCGGAAAACCCGCGATCGCCCCGCCTTGCCCGCCCGAGGCGGGCCCGCCTTGAGAGGGGGCGGGCCACGTGCCCGACTGTAGGAACTCGCCGCGCCGGGTCTGGACCAGCGATGCGAACTCGACGTTCGGATCGCCCTCCAGAACCATCTTCAGGGGCTTGTACTCCGGCCTCAGGGCCCCCTCGATGTAGAGGACCTTGATCTTCGGGTCCGCGACGAGGATGTGGACGGGGCGCTCGTTATTCTCGGTCCGCCGCTCGGCCGGGTCGGGCGGGATGCGGACGGTATAGACGTGGCGTCCGACGGTCGCGGGCGTGAAGGCCAGCGTGACGCTCTGCGTGCCGGGCTGGTTGTCGAGCCGCAGGGGCTCGCTGGCCAGAAGCGTCCCGCCTTCGCGCAGTTCCACCTGGACGGAGCGGTCGGCGAGGCCGACGGCCTCGACGTCGGCCGTCAGGCGCGCGAGGTTGCCGACGGTGGCCTCCTCGGGGGCGCGGACGTTCTCGACGCTGATGTCCTGAAAGCCGCTGGCGGCCGAAAGGTCCGTGCCGATGCCGACGGTGTAGATTGGCGGCGGGCCGAGCGCGGCGATCTCCTGGACGACGTCGCCGCCGGCGTTGTGGAGTCCGTCGCTAAGGAGCACCAGGGCCGTGGTATCCACGCGCCGCGCCGCCGCGAGGACGTCCTTTACGGGGCGGACGAGGTTGGTGGCGTCGCCGGTCGGCTCGGGCCACTTGCCCGGCTCGGTCTCGCAGGCCCGGCGCTCGAACCAGTAGAGTTTCACGTCGAAGCCGGCCTGGAGGCGGCCGAGGTAATCCTGGACCTGCTTGGCGGCCAGCGTCAGGCGGTTCGGCGTGTCGGGATAGTCGCTGACGGACATCGAGCGCGACGCGTCCACGAGGACGAGGAGGTCCGTGCGGCGCTCGATGCGGTCCTCGAAACTTAAAGTGGGCTTGAAGATGAGGAGCACGAGGATGAGGATCGCGAGGACCCGCAGCGCCAGGAGCGCCGCCATCGGCAGGCGGCCAAGGTAGGTGAAGAGACGTAGATAAAAGAATAGGACCCAGGCGGCGGCGCTCGCGGCCGTGAGGGCCATGAGGACGGCCTGAACGGCCGGCCTCGGGTCGCGCCCCGCGGCGCGGGCGCCGAGGGCGACCGCCCCCGCCAGCGCGAGGCCCGCCCCGACCTGCCACCACGGCAGGATCGGCTCGGCGGGCCGCCCGCCGCGGCGCGCGAGGAGCCAGTGCGCCAGGACGACTGCGGCCACCCCGACGCCCGCCAGGGCCAGGGCCCAGGCGGTCACGAGGAGGCCGTCGCTATAGAAGAGGAGCCGCGTTTCGCTCATCGCGTAGATCTCGAGCGCTTGATGTCAGCGCGGCAGGTCGGAGAGCCTACTCCGCCGAAGCATCCGCTTCGGCTGCGAAGGCTGGACCCGCCGCGCGATTATCCGAACGGAAACTTCCCTGACCGCGACTTCATCGCCCGGCCGCCGGATGGCTCTGAAGGACGACCGCCCGCCACCGTTCCTCCAGGCCCGCCATGTCGAAGCCGTAGGCCTCCTTCATCGCCTCGTCCTGCTTCTTCCCGTCCTTCAGGAAATTGACGAACTTCCTGAAGTGGGCCGGGTCGGTCCGGATGAGGGCGTCAACAATCGTATAGGCGACCGAGTACTCTGGGCCGTCGAGGGCGGGCGTGTCGGCGGCAAGGACGCGGCTGATGGACCCGCGGCTGCGGGCGATCGCCTCGGCCGGCCGCGCCTTGCGCAGCCTCAGCGACGGATCGTTCACGACGGTCATGTACTCGGCCAGCCCTTCCTGGAGCCAGACCGGGAGGACCACCGGATGCCGGTACAACTGGAAGAACGCGTGGGTCCCTTCGTGGGCTAAGAGTTCCTGGAGCCTGGCCGGGCGCCGCTCATCTGTAGGAATGCAGATATGGACAAGTTTTGGCGTGCCGTAGCGTTCCCAGGCGAAGTAGGCGGCGGAGTTCGAGGCGTCGCAGCCGTCGAAAATCTTCGCGTACGAGACGAACTCCGGCCGACCGCCGAACACGAGCAGCATGCACTTGCCGTCCCAGACGCGATCCTTCCTTTCCAGCGCGAACTGGCGCGCGAGGTTGGCGTAGAGCGCCTCGCACCACTCGACGAACGACGCCGTCAGCGCGGCGTCGGCGCCCGAGAAGACCAGGTAATGCGGCGTCTCGACCACCGCGAGGCGGATGGAGAGTTTCGCCTGGATGATCTCGGCGCGTTTCTTCTGCGCGGCCAGGATCGCGTCCTGGTCGAACGACCCGTCGGATTTGCGGAAATTGGCCGGCAGGGCGAACCCTTCGGAATCTTTCTGGCCGTCCGTTGCCGGCTGGATGGCGGGCTTGCGGGGATCGCCTTTCGGGGGCGCGATGACGACGCCCGCCCGCAAGGCCCCCGCAGCCGCCAGCGCCCAGGCCGCCAGCGCCAGGGCCGTCGCGCCCGCCGCCAGCGCCAGGGTGCCATGCTTTCGCGTCGTTGCGAAAGCATGCTCATTGGCACGCCAAGCCCATGCTTTCGCAAGCGAAAGCATGGCACCTGTGCCGCCCGACGCCGCCAACCATTTTCCTCGCCTTCCGCTTGCCTTGCTCACGCCCAGGGCTCCAGCGTCTCAGGACTTGTCCGACACCGTGAAGGCGCTTTTCGCGACGCGCCCGATTTCGGCCAAGAGCCGCTCCGGCAGCCGCACGCGCTCGACAATCGCGCCGTCCTCGACGTGCTTGTCGAGGATGACGGCGTGGTGGTCGAGCCACGCCAGGAGCCGCCCGTCGGTCGCTGCGGCCCGGACCGACACTTCGGCCGGCGGCCCGACCAGGCGCTCCATCACCGTCCGCGCCAGTTCCTCGAGGCCCTTGCCGGTCCGCGCGCTCACGGCGACGGAGCCAGGATGCTCGCGCTCCGCGAGGTCCAGCCGCATCGGGTCCTCGATCTTGTCGGTCTTGTTGAGGACGACCAGTTGCGGCTTGTCCTTGCATCCGATCTCTTCGAGGACCCGGCCGACGGCCTCCATGTCGGCCCGCACGTGCTCGGTTGAGACGTCCACGACGTGCAGCAGGAGGTCCGCGTGGACCGCCTCTTCGAGCGTCGCCTTGAACGACGCCACGAGGTGATGCGGCAGGTCGCGGATGAAGCCGACCGTGTCCGAGAGGAGGACCGTGACGGCGTGCGGCAGTCGCCAGGCCCGCGTCCGCGTGTCGAGCGTTGCGAAAAGTTTGTCGGCGACGAAGACCTCGGACCCCGTCAGCGCATTGAGGAGGCTCGATTTGCCGGCGTTCGTGTATCCGACGAGGCCGACCGTCAGGGCCTGGCCGCGCGCTCGGACCTCGCGCTCGCGGCGGGCGTCAATGTCGCGGAGGCGCCGGCGGAGGTCCGTGATGCGATCGCGGACCAGCCGCCGGTCGCTCTCGAGCTGGGTCTCGCCGGGTCCGCGCGTGCCGATGCCGCCGCCTTCCATGCGCGAGAGGTGCGTCCACAGCTGCTTCAAGCGCGGGAGGGTGTACTGGAGTTGAGCGAGTTCCACCTGGAGCCGGGCCTCGGCGGTCCGGGCGCGGGTGGCGAAGATGTCGAGGATGAGTTCGCTGCGGTCAATCGTTTTTCGGTCGGCGGCCTTTTCGATGTTTCGGACCTGGGCGGGTGTCAGATCGTTGTCGAAGATGATCACGTCGGCGTCGCGGACCTCGGCCAGGCGCGTGAGTTCCTCGACCTTGCCGTGGCCGATGTAGGTGCCGGGATGGATGGCCTTGCGGCGCTGGGTCATCGTTCCGACGACCTCTGCCCCGGCCGTATCGGCCAGGCGCTCGAGTTCTTCGAGTCGGTCTCGATGGCCGCTACCATCGTGCGCTCCGTCGGTGATGACCTCAACGAGGATGGCCCGTTCGCGGACGACGCTGCGCCTGGTCTCTTTGAGTTCTCGCACGTGTCTGGCTTCAGACCTCCTTTACGGTGCCGCGGCAAGTGCGGCTCGCTCCATCAATTATAAACTTGCCAGGCGAGCCGTCAACCTGCCGAAAATCCGCGAGGGTGCGGCGGGGCATGTAGGGTGCGTGCTCCGCACGCACCAACGTGGCCGGGCGAACGCCATCAGCGTGGTCGCCCAGGGCGACCACCCTACAGTATTTCGCGGCGAAGGCTCGACGCCAGGCCGCGCGCCAGTTCCTGGGCGCGCTGGGCCGTGGCTGCGGGGCGCGTTCCGAGGCCGCAGGACGGCGTAATCAGGCTCTGCCTGAGGACCTGGTCGCGCCTGAAGCCCAGCGCCTCGACCCTGGCCACGAGCCCAAGGAGCCGCTGCCGGAGCGCCGGGACCGAAAGGCCCGCGAGCGACTCCTCGTCCGTCGGCACGATCCCCCAGGCGACGTTCCCGCCGCGCGATAGAAACGCCGCGAGCGCATCGCGATAGACGAAAAACTGCTCGGCGAACGCGAACGCGTCGAACGAAACGATCTTGAGGCGGCTCCCGAGGAAGATCGTCCAATCGGTGTTCGAGCAACAGTGCGACCCGGCGGTCGGGGCGCCTGCCGCCACCGCTTCGAGCACCTCGCGGACCTGCTGGACGCCCCATCCGAAAAAGGGCGTTCCGAACGAGGCCAGAAACGGTTCGTCCACGAAAATGATCGGCTCGGCCCCCGCGCCCCGCAGTCGGTCGGCCTGCCACCGGACCCGCAGGGCGAGGAACTTCACGAGGAGGTCGCGCAGGACGTCATTATAGAGGATGGGGGTTCCGTCCTCGCCGAGGATGGCCATGCCGACCGTCACGGGTCCGGCGACCTGGCCTTTGGCCTCGCGGGCGCCGCGGCTCTGCGCCTCGGCCACAAACGGGTCGAAGGCCGCGGCGGATTCCGGCGTCATCGCGGCAACGGCGGCGTCGCCCGCTTCCCAGGCCGCCATCAGGCGCTCGGCCCCCGCGAAGAACGCTTCGTCCTGGACGAGGCGCAGGCGTCCGTCGTCGCTGATCCTGAGGCCCGGCAGGCCGGAGACCGCCTGCTCGGTCATCCCTTCGGCCCGCGCTCGCCTAGGCAATTGCGGCCAGTAGGGGAGGTCCGGCGCGTAGGTGAAGACCGCGCGGACCGCCTCGGCGATACCGGCGAGCGGCAGGCTGCCGATCCCCGTGGCCCGACAGTTGCCGAGAAACGCCATCGCCTCCTCCCACAAAATAGGGACAGTCACCTATTTTGTTCCTGGGGCCGAAACTGACACCACCACCCGAAACCCGAAGTCGCTGAGGCGGTAGTCCGGGGAGCAGTAGTCGCTCCGGGGCGCGGAGCGGCAGTAGTCTGGAGTGTTGCTCCAGGCGCCGCCGCGCAAAACGCGAGCCGCAACGGATGCGGGGCCTCGGGGGACCGTCACCGCCTCCTTCGGATAATCACCGTACACATCCGCGCACCATTCCCATACGTTCCCGTGCATGTCGTAGAGACCCCAGGAGTTCGGTTTTTTTTGGCCCACTGGATGCGTCGTGCGGCCGCTGTTGTCTCTATACCATGCATAGTCCCCGAGGCCCTCCTCGGCATCGCCAAAACAAAACCGGGTCTTGCTGCCCGCGCGGCAGGCGTATTCCCACTCGGCCTCCGTCGGCATGAGGAAGGTCTGGCGGGTCATCTCGGAGAGTTTCTTACAGAACTCCGTGGCATCGTTCCAGGAAACCTGCTCCACCGGATTGGTCGCGCCCTTGAAGTGGCTCGGATTCGTGCCCATGACAGCCTCGTACTGGGTCTGCGTCACCTCCATCACGCCCATGTAAAATGGTTTGGAGATCGTCACCTCGTGCTGGTCGTTTCCTTCGCCCATCATGAATTTGCCTGCGGGAATAAGGACCATTTTCATCGTGGCGCCGCCGCCGAGGTCCAGCGTCAGTTCCTTAGCCGGTTCCGTTGCGGGCGCGGAATCCGGCTTCGCGGGCACAGCCTCCGGTCTCGCGGGCGCGGCAACTGCGGCCGAACCTTGGGCCGCGCTCTTCGTCGCCGCCGCATCTTCCTTCCCGGAGCAGCCAAGAGTGGCACAGAGAATCCCCAGGGCCGCCCACACGATCAGCCCCCTTACTGCCTCAGTTCGCGCCGACATGGCCGGTCTCCTTAAAGACAGTTCAAAGTTCAAAGTTCCAAGTTCAAAGTTGGGGCACCAAAGTTTTTGCCCCTCAGCCTATCCGCCCAAAAATAGGTGACTGTCCCTATTTTGTGTGGCGATAGACGTCCCACCCGAGGTACGTGCCGAAGGCGTCCTCAACGGCGCGGGCGACCGTGCCGCAGGCAATCGCCACGTGGTGCTCGAACCCTTCGGTGCAGATGTGCCTGAGGAGCGCCTGGAGGTTCGGAATCTCCGCCACGCCGTAACCGCCGAACGTCTCCAGCGGATCGTCCGTCAGGCGCCCTTCGCCGGTGTAGGCGCGGATCGTGCCGGAGGCGTCGTCGGTGTCCACGCGGGCGTAGGTGAACGGGCCGGCCCGGAGGCGACCGACGATCGTGCCGCAGGTGTTCTCGGCCCCGACGGACCCGGCGATTATCTCCTGGTACGACATCTTCTGGCCCGCAAAGAGGCTCTTCGGGAGGTTCGAGCAGTGGAAGAGGACGCACTTATTGGGATCGTCGCCGTAATTGTTGTTCCAGTCCACGAGGGCCGAGGGGCTTTCGGTCGCCAGACGCAGCGCCAGCATTCCCACGAGGCCCGTCACGTCCACCTCGCAGGCGCTCGGCGCCAGGCTCTCGCTCATCATGCTCATCAGCGTGCACGGGACGATCCCGTAGAACTCTTCCAGCGCCGTCCAGCACTGGATGGCCGTGCCGACGAGGTCGTTCTCCCGGACCCAGCGGTCAATGACGACGCCGAAACGGGCCATGCGGTCGAGGGCCTCCGGCGGAGCGTCGCACGTGTCGGTGTAGGCGCGGATGGCCTGGACCTTGCGCCGGACGGCGGGGTCGCTAGACTTGAGGGCGGCCGCGCGGCCGAGGACTTCCGTCAGGTCGAGCGTCTCGACCGAGATGCCGGCCCGCTCGAGGAGTTTCTCGGAGTAGCGGACGGTGTTGAACGGCCCGGTCCGGGCGCCGATGGCGCCGAGCCTCGCCCCGCGGAGGCCCCGGACGATGCGGCAGGCGGCGCCGAAGCGCGCGAGGTCCGCCCGGAACGCCTTCGAGTCGGGGGCGACGCAGTGAAGGTCGGTCAGCGAATAGGCGATGCCATACTGATCGAGATTATTGCATACGGACATCTTGCCGCAGAATGAGTCGCGGCGCCAGCCCATCGCCATCTTCTTCGGCTGGTCGGGCCAGGCGTGGATGAGGACGGGCGCCTGGAGGCCGGCCAGTCGCAGGGCGTTCGCGACGCCCCTCTCGTCGCCGAAGTTCGGCAGGGTCACGAGGACGCCGTCCAGGCGGTCGGCGTGCTTTTTGAAGAGGTCGGCGCAAGCGCGGGCGTCGGCGAGCGTCTCGACGGCGCCGCCCTTGCCTTCCTTCGGGCCGAGGGCGACCGTGTCGAACCCGGCCTCCTTGAGGATTTGCAGGATCGCCGTCCGCCCCTCATAGGCCAGGTTCGTCGGGAAAAAACCTCGCGTGCCCACCACGACGCCAAGTGTCGTCCGCTTCGCCATGCGAAAACTCCTTAAAGACAGTTCCAAGTTCCAAGTTCCAAGTTTCAAGTTCAAGGTTCAAAGTTAAGGCGCCAAAGTCGTTGCCCCCCAGCCTATCCGTCCGAAAGCCTGAATCAAGGGTTTTTGCGGCTCTGCGGACTACGCCAAACCCGCCGGCGCTTGACACCGCGCGCGGCGGGCCGCACAATGGGCCGGCTAAGCCGCGAGGAGTCTCAGGTGGGTCAGCGAAGTAAGAACAAACGCAAAGAGCGCGAGCCGGCGGCCGGCCGGCCCCGGTATCCGGCGATCCGTGCGGCGCTGCGGGCATATTTCCTGGCGCTGCTCTCGGCGGCGCTGCTGACACTCGCGTTTCCGCCGATCAACTTTTCGTGGGCGGCCTACGTGGCCCTGGTGCCGCTCCTCGTGATGGGGACCCGCGCGGCGACGGGCGGCCGGGTGTTCCGCGCGGCGTGGCTGGCGGGCACGATTTTTTTCGCCGTCAACCTTTTCTGGGTCTGGCCGGTCACGAAGATCGGCTACGTCGCCCTCGTGCCGTACCTGGGCATCTACTGGGCTGTGTTCGCGTGGGGCGCGAGGCGGATCGGCCTGGCGACGCGCCTGCCGCTGGCGATCCTCGCACCGCTCCTCTGGGTGCCGCTGGAACTTGTGCGGGGCTGGCTCCTCACGGGCCTCCCGTGGCTCTTCGCCGGCCACACGCAATACGAGAACCTCACGCTCATCCAGACGGCCGACGTCCTGGGCGCCTACGGACCGTCGTTCCTGGTGCTGATGACGAGCGGCCTCGCGGCGGACCTGCTGACCCGGCCGCTGTTTGTCCCGGCGGAAAAGGGGACAGTCCCCACCACGGAAAAGGGGACAGTCCCCTTTTCCGCGGCGCCCGCGCGGCGGTTCAGCCGCGCGATTATCCTCATGATTATCCTCACGGCGGCGGCGTGGACGGCGACTGTCTGGTACGGCCTGTGGCGTCTGGGCGAGACACAGCGGCGTCCGGGGCCGGTCGTCGCGAGCGTCCAGACGTGCATCCCGCAGGAGATGAAGCAGGCGGCCCGCCTGAAGCAAGTCGAGGAATTCGAGGAAGAGATGCTCGCCGGCCAGCGGGCCCAGACGACCGAAATCCTCGAGAAGGCCCGCGCCGAGGGCCTCCGGCCGGACCTCATCTGCTGGCCCGAGACGATGGTCCCCGGCATTCAGAACCAGGATTTCCTGGAGGCGGACCTCCGGGAGCGCCTGAACGACACCGACATGCAGGACGTCTTCGGCTATCTCCAGCGCCGGTCGCAGGTCTACTGGAAGGAGATCCGCGAGACGGCCCGCGAGGCCCAGGCGCCGATCCTCTACGGCGCCCACGCCGTCGAGATCGAGAGCGCCTATCGCCTGCCCGGCGGCGGGTTCATGACCATCGGGCCGCGATATAACACGGCCTTTCTCCTGGGTCCCGACTCCAAGCCCTACGCCGCCGAGCACTCCTACGCCAAGAGCCACCTCGTGCCGTTCGGCGAGTACCTGCCGTTCAAGGAGAACTTGCCGTGGCTGCACGAATGGCTTCTGCGGTTCACGCCCTATGAGAACGATTACAGCCTGACGCCGGGGGCGGCGGACCAGGCGCCGTTCGTCCTGCGGTACGCGGGGGGCGAAGCGCGGTTCCAGGCGCCCATCTGCTACGAGGACGCGATGCCCTACCGGATCCGCCAGATGGTCCGGTCGGACGACGCCGCGCGGCCGAAAGCGGTTGATTTTCTCGTCAATATATCTAATGATGGCTGGTTTGCGCGGGGGCTTCTGACGAAGGACGGCCCCCTCGGGTTTCTTAACGTCGGGGGCCTGGCGGAGCGGTTGTTCGGATGGTTCGGCTCGTACGGCAGCGTCGAACTGGACCAGCACCTGGCGCTCTGCGTGTTCCGGGCCGTCGAGAACCGCGTGCCGATCGCCAGGTCCGTCAACACGGGCATAACCGCGCTCATCGCGTCCGACGGCCGCATCGAGCAAATCGTCCAGCGCCAGGGCCGGCACCGCTACCTCACGGGCCAGATCGTCGGCCGCCTGATGCTCGACGACCGCGTGGCCCCGTACACGCGCCTCGGCGACGCATTCGCCGAGGCGTGCCTGGGGACCGCGGGGGTGCTCGCGGCCCTGACGTCGTACCTGGCGCTTCGCAAGCGAAAGGAGGCCGGCGCATGAAACCGTGGCTCGTCATCCTGGCGGCAGCCGTCGTGGCGGCCGGAGCCGCCCTGACCTCGGCCGGATGCACCCGCATGGCGCGCGGCCCGGGCGAGGCCGGGATCGCCGACGCCAAGCAAAGCCCCTACGATGTCCTGGCCGAGGCGATCCGGTCGGGCCAACCGGCGCTGGAGTCGCTGGCGGCCGAGACGTACCTGGAGTCGGACCAGCCGCCGCCCGAGGGACTCCTGGAGCCGCTGGCGAACTCGCCTGACCCGCGCGTCCGCTTCACGGCGATCGCGGTGCTCGGGACCACGCGGCGTGCGGGCCTCGCGCCGCTGTTTCAGCGGTGCCTGCGCGACGGCGAGTCGGTGGTCCGGCTGGCGTCCGCATTCAGCCTCGCCCAGAGCGGCGACCCGTCGCAAGTGACCGCCCTGAGGGACGGCCTGGCGTCTCCGGACGTGACGGTCCGCCGCAGTGCCGCCTGGCTGCTGGGCCTCATGGGCAACCCCACCGCCGCCTCCATGCTGAAGACAAAACTGGACGATCCCGACGCGGTGGTGGTCCTGAGGGCGGCGGAGGCCCTGGCGCGACTCGGGTCGCACGACGGCTTGGACGAGGTCCGGGCGCTGACGGAGCACGAGCGGCACGCGGTCCGATACTGGGCGACGCGGCTGCTGGGTCGGATCGGCACGACGGCCGACATTCCGCGCCTCGAGAAACTTTGCCAGAGCCGGTTCCTGGACGTCAAGTTGGCGGCGATCGCGGCGGTGGCCCAGCAGGGCGACTTCAAGCGGATCGGACTTCTGGTGGACCTCCTGGATTCGCCCCCGTCGGCGGAGGGCGAATCGGACGTCCGAGTCCTGGCGTCCAGGGAACTTGCGGAAACCGGCTATACGCCGGCCGTCGAGCGTCTGGCCGTGCTGATGGCCCGCGGAGACCTGACGGAACGGACGTCGGCGGCGGCGGCGATCATCCGTATCCGCTCGGCCCGCCAGTCGTGGCGAAGCCACATCCTGGCTGAGCGGCCCCGGCCGGAGGCCCCCGCGGCGGCGACCCCCCTGCCGGCGGCCCGGTGAAGGCTCCGGCCGTAGAATCGCTTTTGCGCATGAATTTTTCTTGACGATGCCCTAAGCGCAATTAGAATCCCGTCTTGGCATGATTGACAGGACGCTCCTTGCCCGGTGGCGCACGGCGCCAGGACCCGGGATGATGCCGGAACCGGGCGCGGGAGCGAAAGATTCTTCCGGTTGCCGACCGGTGGCTTCTGAAAGGAGGAGACCTTGAGTACGTTGGGCAAGATTCTCACGGTTCTGGTGGCGCTGGTGTCCATCGCCGTCGCCGTCCTGGTGGCCCGCGAATTTGTGCTGACCAGGAACTGGAAAAGCGTTTACGAAACGGAGGCGGCCTTAAAAGACCGGGCCCTCGGCGAACGCGACCAGGCCATCAAGCAGCGCGACGAATCCACGGTCGCCTGGGACAAGGACAAACTCGCCCTCCAGGAGCAGACCAATCTCCTGGGCAGGGAACTGGCCGAACGCGTCCACCAGGTCCAGATCCTGACGGACGAGCGGGAGAACCAGGAGAGGCGGCTGGCCGAGTTGTCTACCACCCTCGCCGGCCTCGACAACAGATTCAAGAACCTCCAAGCCGAAATGAAGGTTATGCAGAATCTGCGCGATGAGGCCATGAAAAACGCCGACGACCTCGCCAAAATGTATGCGGAACTCGAAGCCAGGTACCGCAACGCCCAAGCCGACCTGGCGAACCTCAAGGAAACCCTCCGCCAGGCCCGCGAGGAAAAGGCCGCCCTCGAAGGTCGCGTCGCATGGGTCGTTCAGAATTATCCGGAAGTCAAGATCCCGGAGAAGGGGCCCTACCCGGCGGCGTGGAAGGTGGACGGCCTCATCACGAAGGCCGACAACGAAGCCAAGGTCGCCGAGATCAACCTCGGCTCCGACTCCGGCATCGTCAAAGGGATGAAGTTCGTCATCTATAGCCCTCCCGACAAGTACCTGGCCACGCTGACCATCAACACGGTGGGCAATAATACCGCGGCAGGCGAACTCAGCGTCATCCGGGGCACTGTGAAGGTGAACGACCATGTCACGAATAAGTTCGAGTAGCGCAAGCGGCGTGAGGGTCGCCGCTCAGCCGCTGAGTAACATTTATACGATCCTCCTGGTGATCGGCATCTTGGCCCTCATCCTGGCCCTCGTCATGCTCTGGGTCACTCTGGAGCAGCGGTACGGCGTCGTGTGGGGCATCACCGACGTGGAAAAGGCCAACCTGAACGCACCGGCCGCGGCGGCCGCCAAGCAAAAAACCGACAACGAGGAACTCGACAGCGTCCAGAATGCTATCTCATCCTGGAAGTTAAAGGGTCCCGTGAAGATCGAGCCGATACCGGTCGCGCCGGCCACGCCTGAAGGCGGCGCGGCACCGACCGCCCCGGCGACCGAAGGCGGCGCCACACCGGCGGCGCCGGAGGCGCCCGCGGCACCGGAGGCGCCGGCGGCGGGGAGTTGATGGCCAGACCCGGTTGCCCTGCCCCGCTATACGGTACGCCGAGGTCAGGCCAACCCCGGTTGGGGTGGTCTCTGTTGGGAGGGGCCGCGTCGCTCTCGCGCCGCCTTGGTTTTCGCCCACGCGAAGAATGCCGGGGCAACCCGTTGGCCTGCGCTCCGCCGCACGCCTGCCTGCCGGCAGGCAGGGTTGAAGGGCAGCGGCCACTTCGAGGACAGTCATGATTTTCGATCGGATCGTGGGCTTTTTCTCCGATGACATGGGCATTGACCTGGGCACGTCCAATACCCTCGTCTATGTGCGCGGCAAAGGAATCGTCCTGTCGGAGCCGTCCGTCGTCGCCATCCACAAGGACACGGGCAAGGTCCTCATGGACGGGAACGCGGTCGGCCTGGAAGCCAAGAAGATGCTTGGCCGGTGCCCGCCTTCGATCCAGGCCATCCGGCCGATGAAGGACGGCGTCATCGCCGATTTCGACATCACGGAGGCGATGCTGAGTTATTTCATCCGCCGGGTCCACGGGCGACGGTTCCTCGTCAGCCCGCGGGTGGTCATCGCGATTCCCTCCGGCATCACGGCCGTCGAGAAGCGCGCGGTCCGGTCGAGCGCACACCTGGCGGGGGCACGCAAGTGCCACCTCATTGACGAGCCGCGCGCCGCCGCCCTCGGGGCGGGTCTGCCGATCGGCGAATCCACCGCCAGCATGATCGTGGACGTGGGCGGCGGGACCACCGAGGTCGCCGTCATCAGCCTCGGCGACATCGCCTGCTCCGAGTCCATCCGCATCGCCGGCGACGACCTCGACGCCGCTATCGTCGAGTACATGAAGCGGACCTACAGCCTCCTCGTGGGCGAGCAGACCGCCGAGCAGATCAAGATCGCCATCGGCAGCGCCACCCCCCTCGAAGAAGAACTCGAAATGGAGGTCAGCGGACGCGACCTCATCGCCGGACTCCCACGCACCACCACCGTCACGAGCCAGGAAATCCGCGAGGCACTCCGCGAACCTGTCCAGGCCATGGTCGAGACCGTCAAGCGGACATTGGAACGGACCGAACCGGAATTGTCGGCCGACCTGGTCCACAACGGCATTACAATGTGTGGTGGCGGGGCGCTCCTCAGGGGCCTCCCCACCGTCATCGCCCAGGCCACCGGCCTCAAGGTCCGACTGGCCGACGATCCGATTACGTGCGTGGCTCGCGGCACAGGCGTGTTCCTCGAAAACATTGACCGCTGGCGCGAGGCATTCGAGATCGGCGACGACGAAGGGTAGCGCGGCTTGACCGCCTGCCTGCCGGCAGGTCCGAATGACGAAATCCGAATGACGATTCAAACGGCAAGCCCGAAGGACGAAAAAACGCCCATAGGCGCCCTTCGGGTTAGCGGGCGCCCCGTTTCGTCATTGCCGTTTCGTCATTCATTCGTCATTCGAGTTTCGTCATTCGTCATTCAGCCGACGGGAATCCTGCCTGCCGGTAAGTAGGTTGGAGAGAACATGGTTTTCCTGGCGCGCAGGTCACGCCGTACCGCCGCTCACCGCGGCACGTGGCAACGCGTCCTCTTTGCCGCCCTGCCCTTCGTGGCCCTCGGCCTGCTCGTGATGCCCCAGAGCGCCGCCGACCGCCTGCGCCTCTGGGTGAGCCCGGTCTTTTCGCCGCTCCAGAACCGGACCGAGGCGGCCGCACTGGACATCGCCAACCGGATGCGCCAGGCGGGTCCCACGTCGCCGGAGGCCGAGGTCGCCGCACTGCGCCAGGACATGCAGGCCCTCGAAAACGCCCTCGCCGAGGCGACCGGCCGCCTGAACCAGCAGGAAAACGTCATCCGCGACCTCGCGCGCATCCGCCAGGACCTCGACGGCCTCCCCTGCCGCCTGACGCCGGCCAGGCTCCTCGCGCCGGAAGTCGCCGGCGGACAGGCCGCCGCGCGATTGAGCGAAGGCTCAGGCAAAGGCGTCCGCCGGGGCGGCGCCGTCATCGTCCGCCGCATTGACCGCGGCGCACGTGATGCCATCGAGCGCGGCGAGCCGGTCCTCGTGGCGGCCGGCCTGGTGGGCATCGTTGACGAGGTCGGACCGACCACCAGCACCGTCCGCCTCACGACGGACCCGCGCACCAGCCTCATGGTCCAGATCGTCACGCGGCGCGACGGCCAGTGGCGCGCCGGGCCGGAGGGCATAGCGCGCGGCTCCGACGACGGCACAGCCATCACCGTCCAGGGTATTTCGCGGACGGCCGACGTGACCATCGGCGACTTCGTCGTAACGAGCGCGTCGCCGGAATCGTCGCTGCCGCCGTACCTGATCGTCGGCCGCGTCGCCCAGTGCGACCTCCCGCCGGCGGCGCTCTTCCACAGCCTGGTCGTCGAACCGCGAGCCAGCGCCGCCGACGCCCGCGAGGTGTACGTCCTGGCGCCGGAACTTCCGCCGCCGCCTGCGCGGCCGCCGGCCCGCCGGTAACCGCTCCGCGCTGGTAGAGCGAGGTGCCGACTTTGCGCTGGTTCCTGGTGGCCATCATCGCCTATGTCCTCGTCTTGCTCAAGAATGTCTTTGCGCCCGGCGGTCTGGCCGTCATGGTTGACGGCCACCCGGCACAGCCGGACCTCCTGCTGGCGCTCGGCCTGTTCCTGGCGATCTACTTCCCGCCGCGAGAGGTCTTCGTCGCCGGCTGGTTCCTCGGCCTCGTAAGCGACCTCGTGAGCGTCGCGGGGCGACTGGGCCTCAAGGCGCTCCTCTTCTGCCTGGTGCTTTACCTGGTGAGCCACCTGCGCGGGAACCTGCCGCGGCAGCGGGCGCTCGTACAGTTCGCGGCCGCCCTTCTGACGGTGTTCGTGGTCCACATGGCCTGGCATCTGGCGACGGCCGTGGTGGGCGGCGCGTGGCCGCCGGTCCTGGGGTCGGCCGAAGCCGCGCTCCTCGACGCCCTCTACACGGCCTTCCTGGCGCCGTACCTCGTCTGGATTCTGCTCTTGATGCGTTCGCCGCTGGGCATCTCGGCGGCGATGGCCGGACGCGAGTGACGGCCCGCTTGATTTCTCGTCGCAACCGGCTTACGATGTGTTTAACCCTGACTTTCGCCGGACGAAACGCATGTACGCCACGCGCCTGAAGGCCGTCCTCGCGGTGCTGGGCCTCATGTGCGCCCTCCTGGCTGCCGGGCTTTTACAACTCCAGGTCCTCGAAGGCTCGCGCTACCGCCAGGAGGCCGTCGAGCGGCTCCGGCGCGCCCCGGGCTATACGCCGACGATCCGCGGCGCAATCTACGACCGAAACGGCGTCGTCCTGGCCCAGGACACCGGTGCGTTCGACGTCGCCGTCTATTATCCCTTCCTCGAGATGGACGACGCGTTCACGGCGCAGATGGCCCGCCAGTGGGGCGTCGGCCGCGACGAGGTCGCCGCCCGCGTCAGCCGCATGTGGACGGGCCTCGCGCGGCTGACGGGCGTCCCAGAGGAAGAACTCCTCCGCCGCGCCGATACGATCCGCGACCGCGTCAAGGCCATCCGCGAGAGCGTAGAGGCGGCCCACGGCCGCCCCATGCGCGTCCGCGAAGCGACCTACAGCGAGCGGACCAGCGTCCCCCATCCGCTCGCCTACGACGTGGACTTGCGGACTGTCTGGGCCATATCGAGCCGGCCCGATGATTTTCCAGGACTCACGGTCCAGGTCACCCGGAAACGCGAGTACTGCCAGGGCGGCCTTGCGCCGCACGTCATAGGCCGCCTCGGCGAGGTCAGCCGCGACGAACTCCAGGGCGACTTGAACGCCGCATATCCGCCCGGCCACCTCCGGCGCTACTGGCCCGGCGACTGGGTCGGCCGCGGCGGTGTCGAGGGGGCCTGCGAGACGGCCCTTCGCGGCTCGCGCGGCATAGTCCAGAAAGGCATCGAGGGCGATCTGGCGGAGGACATCGAGCCGGTGCCCGGCCAGGACGTCCGCCTGACGCTCGACGTGGCACTCCAGGCCGATGTCGAGGGCCTCCTGGACCATCCACCCGCCGGCTCGAACCAGTCGCGCGTCGTCGGCGCCGCGGTCGTCCTGGATTGCCAGACTGGCGAAGTGCTGGTCCTGGCCACCTCGCCGCGCTACGATCCGCGGTCGTTCCAGTCCGATTACGACGCGCTGGAGGCGGACCCGGGAAAACCGCTCCTCAACCGTGCCGTGAGCGGCCTCTATCCGCTCGGCTCGGTATTCAAGGCCGTCACGACGACCGCGGGCCTCCACGAGGGCACCCTGACGCCGGGGACCACCCTCACGTGCAACGGGATGCTCGACCCGGCCCGCCCCGACCGGTTCCGGTGCGACGTCTTCCTGTCGCACGGCGGGGCCCACGGGACGATCGCCCTGCGGACGGCCATTCAGAAATCGTGTAATGTCTATTTCTATCAGGTCGCGGAACTCCTCGGCCGCGGACCGGCGGGGCGGACGGACCTGGGCCTGGCGCGCGACCGGCTCCAGGCCTGGGCCAGCCGGCTCGGCCTCGGGCGGCCAACCGGCATCGGCCTGGGGGGAGAGGCCGCCGGAAACATCCGCGTAGGCGACCCGCGAAACATGGCCGTCGGCCAGGGCGAACTCCTCGTGACACCCATCCAGGTGGCCCAGTTGTATGCCCTCGTGGCGACAGACGGCCGGATGCCGCCGCTGAGGCTCATCCGGGAGCCCGCCGGTCCGCCGCACGCCGACCGGCCTCCGCTCGGCCTCAATCCCCGCCACATGGCGGTCCTCAAGGACGCCCTCACGGCGGTCGTCAACGAACCTGGCGGCACGGCCTACGGTCTGGTGAACCTCCAGGAAGTCCGAATCGCCGGCAAGACCGGCACGGCCCAGGCGGCCCCAGGCACCGAGCCGCACGCCTGGTTCGCCGGATTCGCGCCGGCCGACCGGCCGCGCATCGCCCTGGCGGTGATCGTCGAGCACGGCGGTCACGGCGGGACGGTGGCCGGCCCGATCGCCCGCGAGATCTTCCGGGCCTGCCTGGCCCACGGGTATTTCGGCGACCGGCCACCGGTCCCCGGAGCGGTCGGACCGCCGGGCGGCGGATTGGGCAGCGGCGGTCCGGACCGCTCGGCGCCGCCGGCCAGGTCCCCGACGCCGGTCGGATGAGGTACACCATCGTATCGCCACAAGGAGGTCCTATGCCCGACGGCCAAGATCAGCCGCTCTCGCTTCCTGGAGCCTACTCCGCCGACTCTTCTTCGCCCGCCGAAGCAGCCGGCAGGCTGCGAAGAGCGGGAGCAGACGCTTCCACCCTCCGCAGCGGCAGCGCCGCTGCTGCGGAGGACGGGGCGGCTGCGAAGGCTGGAAGCCAGCCACCGACCGCCAATCGGATGGCCCCGCACAAGAAAGTCATCTACGTCGCCCTCGTGGCCGTGGTGATCCTGGGCGGGGCCGCGCTCGGCCTCTGGTACTGGCGGTACGCCGAATCGCACGAGTGGACGGACGACGCGTTCATTGACGGGCACATCACGCAGGTCAGTTCGCGTGTGCCGGGGCGCGTCATAAAGGTCCTCTTCGACGATAACCAGGAGGTCAAGCAGGGCGACAACCTGGTGAAGATTGACCCGCGCGATTTCCAGGTCCGCGTGGCCCAGGCGCGCGCGGCCCTCGAGTCGGCCACGCACCAGCAGAAGACGGCCGAGGCCAACGTGACGCTCGTGCGGACCGTCACGGCGGCCTCCATCGAGCAGGCCAAGGCCGGAGTCGAGCAGTCGCAGGCGGGCCTGGCGATGGCGAAGGCGGGCCTGGGGGCCGCACGGTCCACCGCCGAGCGGGCCAAGGCGACCGTCGCCGCCGCCGAGGCCGACGCCGTCAGGACAGCCGCCGACCTCAAACGGTTCAAGGAACTCTCGGCCGAGAACCGGATCAGCCCGCAGCAGATGGACGGGGCGACGGCGGTGGCCCAGGCTGCGGCCGCCCAGCACGAGGCCGCCAAGAAAGCCTACGACGCCGCGATGGCCGGCGTCTCGGCCTCCGAGGCCCAGGTCAAGCAGGCCGAATGGAAACTGGCGGAGTACGTCGCGCGGCTGGCCGAGGCGAACGCGGCGCCTGATCGGATCGCCGTCGCGGAGAGCCAACTCCGGACCGCCACCTCGGAGGTCGCGCGACTCAGCAAGGTCGTCGAGCAGGCCGAACTGGAATATTCATATGTCGAAATCCGCGCGCCCGAGACCGGCCGCATGGCCCGCAAGACCGTCGAGGTGGGCGACTTTCTCCAGCCAGGCCAGGCCATGGCGTCGCTCGTCCAGCCGGACCTCTGGGTCACCGCGAACTTCAAGGAGACCGCCGTCGGGCGCCTCCGGCCCGGCCAGGCGGTCGCACTCACGGTTGACGCATATCCGGGGAAGACCTTCAAGGGCCGCGTAGAGAGCATCCAACCGGGGAGCGGCGCAGTCTTCAGCCTCCTTCCGCCCGAGAACGCCACGGGCAACTACGTCAAGATCGTCCAGCGCGTGCCGGTGAAGATCGTCTTCGATGAGCCGCTGGACCCGGCGTACGTGCTCGCGCCGGGGATGTCGGTCGTGCCGGTCGTGGAGATCTCTTCAGGGGCGAACAAGGAATGAGCGCCGGGGGCGCCCAATTGAGGGCCGCCGAACTGGCGGAGGCCTGGCGGCCGGCCGTCAACCCGTGGATCGTCACCATGACGGTCATGCTGGCGACCTTCATGGAGGTCCTCGACGGGACCATCGCCAACGTCGCCCTGCCGCACATCGCATCCAACCTGTCGGCCAGCGTGGACGAGGCCACGTGGGTCCTGACGTCGTACCTCGTGTCGAACGCGATCGTGCTGCCTTTAAGCGGCTGGTTCTCGTCGCTCTTCGGGCGGAAGCAGTTCTACATGGTGAGCGTGGCGATATTCACGCTCGGGTCGCTGGCGTGCGGCCTGGCGCCGAGCCTGGGGTGGCTGGTCTTCTTCCGGGTGCTCCAGGGGGCGGGCGGCGGGGCGCTCCAGCCGGTGTCGCAGGCGATCCTCGTCGAGAGTTTCTCGCTCCGGAAGCAGGGCATGGCGATGGCGGCCTACGGCATGGGCGTCGTCGTGGCCCCGATAATCGGCCCGACGCTCGGAGGGTGGATCACTGATAACTACACATGGCGATGGATATTCTTCGTCAACCTCCCGGTCGGCATCCTGTCGCTGATCCTGACGAGCGCCCTCGTCCAGGACCCGCCGTATCTCGTCCGGAAGAGCCTCAAGACCCTCCGCATAGACTACATCGGCCTGGGCCTCCTGGCGGTTGGCCTGGGGTTCCTCCAGGTCGTCCTCGACAAGGGCCAGCGCGACGACTGGTTCTCGTCGAACTTCATCCTCACGTTCGCCGTCATCTCCGGCGTGTGCCTCGTGGCCGTCGTGGTCTGGGAACTTCGGGCCAAGGATCCGATCGTGGATCTGCGGCTGCTGAAGGACCGGAACTTCCTGTTCACTAACATCATGATGTTCACGCTCGGCTTCGTCCTCTATTCGAGCACGATGCTCATCCCGGTCTTTCTCCAGACGCTGCTGGGGTACACGGCGCTCCTCAGCGGCCTTGTGCTCTCGCCGGGGGCCCTGGTGACGCTCACCATGCTGCCGCTGGCGGGTTTCCTCCTGCCGCGAGTCGGGCCGAAGTGGCTCATCGCCATGGGCCTCGTTAGCGGTGGTCTCTCTCTTTTCTACATGTCTGGTTTCAACCTCCAGTTGGATTATCACACGGCGTTGATGGCCCGAATGTACCAGTCGGTCGGCCTGGCGTTCATGTTCGTGCCGATCAGTGCCGCTGCCTTCTCCTACATCCCGAAGGCCAAAACGTCCAACGCCACGGGCATCATCAACCTCGCCCGCAACATCGGCGGCAGCGCCGGCATCGCCTTCGTCACGACCATGCTCGCCCGGCGCCAGCAATTTCACCAGAACATCCTCGTGGGCCACGTGACGCCGAGCGACACCGGGCTGCTGGCGTTCCTATACGGGGCCGCGCGGTTCCTGACCGGCCAGGGCTCGAGCCCCACGCACGCCGCAGACCAGGCCCATGGCCTGGCGTACCTGCTGGTGCAGCAGCAGGCGGCCATGCTCTCGTTCATTGATAACTTCTGGCTCCTGGGGGTCATATTCCTCTCGCTCTTGCCGCTGGCGCTCCTGCTGAAAAAGACGCCGCAAACGCGGCCGCTGGAGATGCCCGCTTAAGACAGGCCGATGGGCGGCGACCGGTCGCGCCGACCGCCGACTGATGAGGAGGATTCGGACATGAAAATCGCGTGGCGCGGGTGGCTGGCCCTGACGGCCGTGGCGATTATCGGGACCGCCCTGACGGGATGCACCGTGGACAACGCCCGCGAGGCGGCGGCCTACCGCAACGTCCTCGACCAGCGCCTGCCGCAGCCGGCCACCCTGGCGCCGGGCCAGGTCCTGACGCTCCGCGACGCCCTGGCGATGGCCAACCGGCACAACGAGCGACTGGCCCTCTCGGGCGAAGATTATCTCCAGGCGCTCATCGCGAAGGACCGTGCGGCGTCGGTGTTTCTGCCCTCGGTCGGCATCCGGCCAACGTACACGGAGTTGGAAAGTTTCGCAGCGCCTGCGCCGGTCGGCAACCTGTTTCCGCGGATAACCAAAGACGTGCCGGTCAATGTCGGCCTGCACTTCTCGGCCAGCGACGCCGCGAACATCGTCAAGGCCGACGTCATGGCCCGGTTCCGCCTGGCGGTCCTCCTGAACCTCCAGTCGGACATCCTGGTCTCGACAGCCCAGACGTATTACCTGATCCTGCGGCTAGAGCGGCAGATTGCGGTCCTCGAAAACTCCGTCCGCGTCCAGGACGACCGCGTCGGCGACATGCGGGCGAAGTTGAAGGCCGGCACGGTCCGGCCGCTCGACGTTTCGCTGACTGAAGGCCAGGCCGCCGCCACGAGGGTCGCGCTCGTTGACGCCCGCCGGAACCTCCGGACAGCGCGAACGGGCCTCGCGTTCCTCATCGGCGCAGCGCGCGTGGATAACCCGCTGGCCGACGAGTACGAACTGCCGCAGGTCCCGGCGCTCGAAGCGCTCCAGGCCGACGCAGCCCGGCACCGGCAGGACCTCCTTGCGGCCGCGGCCCTCGTCGGTGCCGCCGAGAAAGGCGTTGCGGCGGCCATCGGCGAATACTTCCCGTCGTTCTCGGTGGACTTCACGTACTTCCTGTCGCGTCAGAGTTTCCCGCCCGACAGCCGCTGGCTCTTCGGCGCGTCGGTGGACCTCCCGATCTTCAAGGGCGGCGCCACTTACGCCGACGTCCGGACGGCCTATTCGTACCTCCGCCAGGCCCACCAGTACCACTCGCTCACCGAGCGCCAGGTGAACCGCGAGGTCGAGGTCGCCTACGACGATTTCCAGGCCAGCGGCCAGCGGTTGAAGGAACTCCAGGACGAAGTGGACGCTGCCCGCCATGCGTTCAGCCTGGCCGACCAGGCCCACGAGATCGGACTCGGCACGAACCTCGAACGCCTCGTCGCGCAGGACCGGCTGCTGGGGGCCGAACTCCAGTTGGCCGCCGAGACGCTGAACCGCAAGATCTTCTACCTGCAACTTTCGCGTGCGGTCGGCGTGCTGGTCGAGGAGGTCAGCGGCAAACCGCCGGCCCTGCCGCCCGCGCCGGAAGCGCCTGGCGCCGTGCCGCCGCCCGCTAAGCCGGTCGGCTAGCGCAGTTCACGATGATTCGAATCGGGGTGCCATGCTTTCGCTGGCGAAAGCATGCCCTCGGACGGGCCACATGCTTTCCCTCACGGGAAAGCATGGCACCCAACGCCGTTAACCAAGTGCGGTTGAGAACTGTTTTCTGACCGCGGTAATTCGAGTTTTTTCGTATCGTGTGATCCTTTGGAGTTTCGGGGGTCCTGGCGGATGATCGTTCTTTTTGCGAGGC
>Ga0315275_10000396_pt1 | contig 35882 bp, 31 predicted proteins | sample YL17G03_0_MG_FD_205557 | JGI IMG/M metagenome (GOLD analysis project Ga0315275, IMG submission 205557) | Sediment microbial communities from Yellowstone Lake, YNP, Wyoming, USA - YL17G03_0 | ecosystem: Environmental > Aquatic > Freshwater > Lake > Sediment | place: USA: Wyoming | collected...
AGAACATTTCCTGGGCACTCACCATCTGCCTCATGTCAGATGTTCTTCTGGCATCCCTAGCTTTGGCTCTTGCTCCCCCCAAAGAGACCAAAACAACTGAAGATAATAAACCGATTATCGCAATAACCACTAAAAGTTCAATTAGTGTAAAACTTTTCTGTCTCGAAAAAAATTCTTTAAACATAGTATGGTCTATTATAATCCTTAATAAAGTTTAAAATTCCAGAAACTCTTTAGTAATTATACCACATTCTAATAAGATACTGCTATGTGGATAACTTAAATGGACATCATGTTGTACATCGGCATCAGAATGGCTAGTATCAATCCACCCACCACCACTCCAAGAAAGACAATTAAAGCCGGCTCCAAGATGCTAATAATATTATTTATATTATTATCTATCTCTCTTTGATAAAAAGCAACCAGGTCCATCAAGGTCTTCTCCAAAGTGCCGGTTTTTTCACCAACCAAAACCATCTGTATAAAAATCGGCTCGAACAATTCGGGAGACTGAGATAAAACTGAGGAAATAGGTTCTCCTCCGCCAACTTTTTCCCTGGTTTTTAAAATAACCTCCTTGTATGAATGATTATCGACAATATTAGCAACCACCCCTAAGGCCTGGGAGATGGGCAGACCGCCGACAATTAAGGTGGAAAGGTTTTCGGCAAAACGGGTCAGGCAGGTTAATTTTATAAAAGGGCCTATTAAGGGTAGTTTAAGAACGTTTTTGTCAAAAAACTTTCTTCCTTTTTCGCTCAAGTAATACCGGTAGCCCAAAAATGCCGAAAGGACCAAAATTAAAATAGGTATAAAGCCCCACTTCCTCAAAAAAGCTGAGCCCTGTATTACGACTTTGGTTACAGGCGGCAATGGACCTTCGTTAGTCATTAAAACTTCCGCCATCTGGGGAATGACGAAATAATTCATTATCAATAAAACCACAAAAACCACTGCCATAATCAGGCCGGGATAAATCATTGCTCCCTTAGTTTTTGAGTTTAAATAATATTCCCTTTCCAAGTGGCCGGCCAAATAATCCAGGGTTTCGGAAAGCTTACCCGAGACCTCTCCGGTTTTAACCATGGCAATGAAAAAGGTAGAAAAAACTTCCGGGAACCGAGATAGGGCCGCAGAAAAGGAAGTTCCCGCTTCAACCTCTTCGGAAATTTGTAAAATCTTTTCCTTTAATTCAGCATTGCTGGTCTGGACAGATAAAGTCTTTAAAGATTCCACCAAGGGTATTTTGGACCTGAACATTATGGCCAGCTGACGGGAAAAAACAACCAGGTCTTTTGAAGAAAGCCTGCCAAAAATCTTTATTTTTTTGGCGTAAAATGGGGAAATCGTTTGCTCCAAAAAAGTTAAGAATAAACCATGCTTCTGCAAAAGAATAATTGCCGCTTCTTTAGAAGAGGCTTCAACCTGACCGCTGCGGATTTCTCCTTCTTTGGTACGAGCTTGATAATCAAATTTCATGTTAGCGGATTAACATTTTTAACTCAACCGGATTTAGAGAATAATTAAGAGCGTTTTCTAAAGAAATTTCCTTTCTCTTGACCAAGTCAGCTAGGGCCCTGTTTAAAGAGAGCATGCCTGCTTCTGCTGAGGTTTCTATCACTAAGGGCAATTCATGAATCTTGTTTTCTCTGATTAAATTAGCTACTGCGGGGTTAGAAATCATTATTTCACAAGCGGGAATTAATCCTCCTTTAATTCTTGGTATTAAGCGCTGGGAAATCACTCCCAGAAGAGAGCCTGACAGCTGGGCTCTGACTTGGTCCTGCTGTTCGGCCGGAAAGGTATCAACAATACGATGAACACTTTGGCTGGCCGAGTTAGTATGCAAGGTGGCAAAAACCAAATGCCCGGTTTCAGATGCAGTAATTGCCGTGGCAATGGTTCTCGGATCTCTCATTTCTCCCACCATGATTACATTGGGATCCTGCCTGAAAGTAGAGCGCAGAGCCCGAGCAAAACTCATGGTGTCCTGATAAATTTCCCGTTGGTCAATAATTGAACGGTCATCCTCAAAAATATATTCTATGGGATCCTCAATGGTGATTATGTGGTCAGCTCTGGTATGGTTTATCTCATCAATCATGGCAGCCAGGGTAGTTGACTTCCCGTGGCCCGAGGGGCCGGCAATTAAAACAAATCCCTGGGAAGCTTTGGTAAATTCATGAATAATTGGAGGAAGATTTAATTCTTCAATAGTCCTTATTTCTTTTGATATCAAACGAAGGGCAATTGAGATTTTTCCTTCCTGAAAAAAGGTATTTACCCTAAAACGGGCTTCTTCGCTGTAGGGATAGGAAAAATCAATTTCTTTTTCTTTTAAAAATCTTTGATATTGTTCGGCAGTCATCAAACTCTCTGCTAATTCTCGGCTGTCTTCGGCGGTTAGTTTTTTCTTTTTAAGAAGAGGAACCAATCTGCTGCTTACCCTCAAAATAGGAGGGTGATCAACTGAAATGTGTAAATCAGAGGCCTTTTCTTTAATTACTATATCCAGTAATTCTTTTAATTTTGTTTGGTTGTTGTTCATAAGTTTTTAATTATTCGCCCAAAACCTCTTTTATTTCCTTCACCACTTCCGAAGGAGAGTAATGGGCTTTGATTAAATATTTTTCTGCGCCGAGCTCAAAACCTTTTGCCACTTCTTCTTTTTGGCCAAGGTTAGAAATAATAATTATTTTTAATTTTTTAAAATTTGGCTCTGACTTTATCTGTCTAAGAACATCCCAACCATCAGTATGGGGCAAGACAATATCTAAAAGCACCAAATCAAAGTTATTTTCTTTAATCTTTCTAATCGCTTCTTCGCCTTCCGAGGCCACTTCAACCGAATAGCCGCTTTCTTTAAGTTTTGTGGTATATATATCAATTAAAAACGAGTCGTCTTCTACAAGTAATATGTTTTTCATGCGTCCTAAGTGTTTATTGTTTGTTTTTCTTCTGCTACCCTCAATACTTCTTCAATTGTAGTTATTCCCTTTAACACCTTCAGTATACCATCCTGTTTCATAGTAATCATTCCCTGGTTCTTCGCCTCAGTTAAAATCTGGGCCTCGGATGGTTCTTTTAAGATTACATTAGCCAAGGAATCAGTCATTAATAAAATTTCAAACAGGGCAATCCGGCCGGAAAAACCTATTTTTTCGCATTTTTCACATCCTTGGGAGGCATAAATCATTAAGTTTTTGGAAATTTTAAGGGTTTTTTTAATATCTATAGGAAGACTATCAACTTCTCTCAATATTAAATCCCTTATCTGCGGTTTGGGCTCAATTTTTTTCTTGCAGCTGTCGCATAATCTCCTAACCAGCCTCTGGGCTATTACTAGCTGAAGGGTTGGCGAAATTAAATATGGTTTTATGCTCATATCCACCAAACGGGGAATTACTCCGGCAGCATTATTGGTATGAAGAGTAGAAAGAACAATGTGGCCGGTTAGGGCAGCATGGATTGCCAAAGAAGCTGTCTCTTCATCTCTGATCTCTCCCACCATGATAATATTGGGGTCTTGTCTTAAAATGTGGCGAAGTCCAGTGGCAAAATCATATCCTATATCCGGATTAACCTGAGACTGATTAACTCCTTCAATAAAATATTCCGCCGGATCCTCAAGGGTTACAATATTAACTCCCTCTTTGTTTAAAAGCTGTAAGATTGCATACAAAGTGGTGGTTTTTCCTGAGCCGGTAGGCCCGGTAGACAGAATTAATCCATAGGGTTTGGCAATTCCTTTTTTTACCATTTCAAGGTTTCTCCCCTCAAAGCCCAATTCCTCAAAAGTTCCCAATCCGACCGAAGGATCCAAAACCCTGATAGCCACCTTTTCTCCCAAAGTAGTGGGAAAAGTAGAAACCCTGAAGTCAATTGACTTTCCCTCAACCTTAATAGAAAACCTGCCGTCCTGAGGAATCCTTGTTTCATCGATTTTTAAATTGGAAAGGATTTTTATTCTTGCAATTACGGCTGGATGGATTTTCAAGGGTAAAAATATTGAAGAGTGCAGGGCTCCCATCAGCCTAAACCTTATTCTTAATTTGGTAGAGGTAGGCTCTATATGAATATCCGAAGCTAGCCCTTCGACCGCGTTTCTTAAAATTACTGCCACAATCTTGATAATCGGCGCCTCTTCAGCCATCCTTTCAAATTCAGCTGTCGTGGAAATCTCTTTTGCGGCTATTTCCCCTTTTAATTCGGCTTCCAGTTCTTCTAGGGCCATACCCACCTCTTTTTTTTGATCCCGGTATTTCTTTAAAAGATTTTTGAAGTTGGTTGAAGTAATAAGAAAAACCTTATAGGTTAAACCCTGCTGGCGGGAAAAGAATTTTAACGCCTCCTGTGCTTTTAAATCTTCGGGAAAAACCATTCCCACTTCTAAAGCCTTGTCAGTTTTACTGATAGGAATCATTTGGTAATATTTGACCGTTTCCTCGGGAATCAATTCTAAAACATCCAGAACTATTTTTTCCGGATCCACTTCTTTAAAAGGTATTTTTAAAATCTCGCTCTTTAATTGGTACAAAACTTTCTCTGGAACGAGCCCGCTTGCTAAAATCACTTCTTCTTCTTTTTTACCCGTTTGCTTAACTTCTAAATTCACAGGGGCGGCTTTGCCCTTTTCTAATAATCCTCTTTTTACTAATTGGTCAATTAAAGACATAAATTAATATGGCAAAAATGGATTTTCTCTTCCCTTTTTTCCTGTTGTTTCAATTTTCCCCTTAACGGTGGTAGTGCTTTCTTTTAACGATTCAATTTCAGGAAAAGCCTGGAGTTTTTTTAATAAGGGGTTTTTAAGAACGCTGAAATTAATTTTTATCTCTTCCTGAAAAACATTATTTTCTCCGGCATTAGATGCTCCGGGCACTTTTTTCTGTTTTAAAATCCCTTGCCAGATGATTAGGGCGGTTATAAGTACTATACCAATAAAAATAAAAAATAATTTCTTCTGTTTCTTTCTTTGTTGAGCAAAAACAATAGCCATTTTAATATGAACGAACCTTTATTGATAAGCTAAAATTAAATATATCTTGTTTCTCCTCCGTTTTTACTGTTCCTCCGGTTCCCTCCGTTGTCTGATTTTTTTCTGAACTGGTAAAAGAAATGCTTTCTGTCTCAAACAATCTGGCTGATTTCTCCAACGTAGAAAGAAAGTTTTTAAAAGAAGAGTAGGGGCCGGAAACCTCTAACCCCAAAGTAATATCTTTAATCTTGGGGTTATTTCCCGAGACAGAAATATTAAAAGATCCTGCGTCCTTAAGAACCAATCCTGACTGGGCAGTGGCTTTTTGAAGATAATTAAACAGGGAAGGTAAGAAAGAGTCATTGGGCAAAGCAGAATCAATCTGAGAAAGCTCAGCTGAATATTTTTTTAATCCAGCGTCAACCTCCACAAGTTTTGAGTAATATTCCTGGCTGTATGTTATTTCGCTTCTTTTTTCTCCAATATTTTTTCTTACTTCGTTAAATTGCTGAAATTTGGGCAAAAACATTTGATTGCCCAAAATAAGGGCTCCGATAAAACAAATGGCGGTAATAATCAATATATAATTAATATTCTTAAATCTGTTCATTTAAAAATTAGGGGGTCAAAAGAAATTGATAAATTAAAAGTAATTTTTCCTTCTTTTTTCATGGAGATATTTAATAAACCAACGCTTTTTATCATTTTTTCATCTCTTAAAATAAGCATCTGCTGACCCAAGCTTTCGAAATCCTGCGCTTCGCCCGTAAGCGTAACCATCCTTTCTTCCGCATTTAAAGAAAAACCGCTAAACCAAACCTTGGGATGGCACTGATTCTCCATAAATGCAAATATTTTTGAGACATTACGGTGGTTATCTATTAAAAACGAGAAATCGTTAATCTTTTTTTGATAGGTTAAAATTTCATTTTTCAGACTGGCCCTCTCTGAAACCTCTTTGGCCAAGGTAGATTCTAAATCCTCCAGGGTTTCTTGGGATGATTTTAAAGGTTGATTAATAACAAAAGAAGCTATAAAAACCAAAACCAAAAAACCTATGGCAAAATAGAATAAAATATCCAGCCAAGGCGGTATTTTAGGTGTTTCTTTTGGTATTATTTCCATGATTAAGAATTAATATTCTAATTCTCTTAGTGCCAGTCCTACTGCTATGGCGTAGGAGGGCCCCATTTCTTTAAGCGTTTTGTCTAGAATAGGAGGATAAAAAATATTAAGAAAAGGGTTGGCAATTTCTACCTCTTTATCAAATTTTTCAGAAAAATATTCTTTGAGCCCAGGTATAAAAGCCGAGCCTCCCCCTATTATAATTTTCTTAATTTCTTTTTTTTCTATTTGATAAAAATTATTAAATATTCTCTCAATTTCCCCTAAGATTAAATCAATTAAGGGGAGTAAAATCTGTTTAATGTCCTGACCTGCCTGTCTTTCCTGGGGACCCAAAGATATCATACCGTATTTCTTTTTTAATCTTTCCGCCTGAATATAGTCAATATTTAATCCTTTGGAAATTACCTCTGTAAGCTCGTTACCCGACATGTCAAAACTGTAGGATGTTTTAAGGCTTTTTTTGTCAACAATATTGCAAGTTGTGCTTTGGGCGCCGATATCTATTATGGCAACAGGTTCTCTCTCGTCTTCTTTAATTAGCGCTCTCCTAAGGGCAAAAACTTCGGCTTCTAGGGCTACCAGCTCCAATCCGGAAAGTCTGGCAATTTCCTGATATTGATTAATTATCTCGTTGGGAACGGCCACCAGAAGAATTTTCAGGTTTGGACTTTTCTCTTTTGAAAAATTATTGTCAATCACCTGCCAGTCTAAAGTCACTTCTCCTAAGGGAACGGGAACAAGTTGCCTGGCCTGATATTTGACTGCTTCGGGCAGTTCTTCCTTACCCATCGCCGGAAGTTCAAAATTGGTAAAAAAAGTAGAAAAGTCAGGGATGGAAAAAACCACTTGAAGAGTTTTTATCTTGGCCTCCTCTTTTACAGCCATTATGGCTTTGGCAATATCCTGACTGGAAAGCAAAAGGGTGCTTTTTTCAAAGGTTCTGAACGGTCTTTCATAAAGCACGGTTGCCTCCACCTCTCCGTAATTCTCTAATTTTTTCCTGTTGCCAAACTTGGAAATTTCTACTATCTTAACAAAAGAAGTTCCGATGTCTATTCCCAAGAATTTTTTAGGAATTAATAATTGAAAAGGGTTCCAAACCATATCTCTTCCATTATACTATATTATATGCAACCTAACAAAATTATCAATCTGAAAAACTTGATTTTAGACATTATTTTCCCTTCTTCTTGTGTTATTTGCCAAACAGAAGGAGATTATCTTTGCCAGGACTGCAAGGGCACCCTGGAAGTCCTAACCAGCCATAAAAAATACTGTGGCAAGAATATGGACGACCTGTATTTCGCTCTTCCCTACCAAGATTCTTCAATTAAGAATTTAATTAAAAAATTTAAAAATGAACCTTTTGTAAAAGAGCTGGGAAAATCTTTGGCTTCCTTAATAATAGACCACTTTAATTTGCTTGACAACAAACCAGATTTCTCAGATTTTGTATTAATCCCTGTACCTCTGGAAAAAAGAAAATTAAAATGGCGAGGATTCAACCAGGCCGAAGAAATCGGAAAAGAACTGGCTCTTTCTTTAAAAATTCCCTTGATTTCCGATGCTTTAATTAGAGAAAGTGGCGTTTTTCTTTGCCAAAAGCCGGAAAAGATAAAAGGAAAAAAGATTCTCTTGATTGATGATTTCTTTGTTACCGGATCAACAACGGAAGAATGCTCCAAAATTTTAAAAGAAGCTGGCGCAGAAAAAATCATTGGCGTGGTCGTGGCCAGAGAATAAAAATTAAAGAATGAAAAAGAAAAATCGAAGTTTCTTCGATTTTTTTTATTGGCGGAGAGGGTGAGATTCGAACTCACGAAGGGATTGCTCCCTTAACAGTTTTCAAGACTGTCCCTTTAAACCACTCAGGCACCTCTCCAAATTAAAACTAACCTCTTTGAATCAGATAAATTATATAGGCAATATAAAGCAAAATAAATAATATCCCCTGCCACCTGTCCAACTTATGGCGAGTGCCGACAAACATGGCCAGAAAAAGAAGAAAAGTAGCGACTATACCTATAACTACATCCATGTTAGCTTGGGTATTAAAAGGCAAAGGCAAGATAATGCCGGTAATTCCCAAAACGAAGAAAACATTAAAAATATTGGAGCCGACAATATTTCCAATCGCTATATCATCGTAATGATGGATCGCTGCCGCCACCGAAGTCGCCAATTCCGGCAAAGAAGTGCCAACCGCCACTATTGTCAAACCAATCAAGGATTCGGATATACCCAGCATTTTAGCCAGAATTATTGCCTGTTCCACCAGTAATTTACCACCAAAAAACAAAAAAACAAGGCCGGCTAATGTCAAGGCGCCGGAAAGAGGGAAAGAATAGGTTTTTATTTCTTCTGTTTTTCCAGCTGATCCGCTTTTCGACAATTCAAAAACATAATAGAGAAAAATGATGAAAAAACCGATAAAAGCAAAACTGTCTGTCCTGTTTAAAATATTAGATGAAGCTTTATTAAAAAAAATATCATTGGTCAAAAGAAAAAGAAGAACCATAGCCAGTAAAGCCAAAGGGATTTCTTTTCTGACGGTACTGCTTTTGACTTTTAAGGGAACTATGGCAGCGGATATTCCTAAAATGAAAAGAATGTTAAAAATATTGCTTCCGATTATATTTCCAATAGCAATATCGGCCGTGCCTTTTAGGGCAGAAAAAATATTAACAGTCAGCTCCGGCATTGAAGTTCCAAAAGCCACCACCGTCAAGCCGATAACTAGAGACGGAACCCCCATGATTTTAGATAAAGAGGCAGAACCACGAACCAGCATTTCTGCGCCAAAAACAAGGATTACCAAACCAACAATTAGAAGAAAAATGGTTAAAAACATACTGGCGGAGGAGGTGGGACTCGAACCCACAAACCGCTTTTTACACGGTCAGAGATTAGCAATCTCTTGCAATGCCATTATGCGACTCCTCCCATATAATATTGATATTTATTTTAAATTTTTTTTGAAAATTCTTCAAAAATTCCCATTATTTCCAGTAATATATAAACATCATAATATCGAATAGTGCAAGTACCTTTATAATCCCTTCTCTTCATATTTTTTGTTGGTTTTGTAATGGTGGGCTTATAAAATTGTGATTTTGGAATCTTAAGAGCTTTGCTCCAGAAAGAAGTCATTTCTTCTTTATTATGAGTAGTATGTAATTGTAATGAAGCTTTTAATTTGCTTTCTTTCGGCCTGAATCCTAAACGAAAAAGATTTAAAAAAGTTACAACAAGATTTTCATCACTATTTGAAAATGCAACGAAATTACTCGAAGGATATTTAGATCCTTCACACCAATACAGAATACTCGCTAAAATTTTTGCACTCTCTTTTTTTAAGCTCACACTTCCCACTATTCCTACACTCTTTTCTTTTGCTTCATCTCGTAATTTTTGACTATAAAGATGGTAAGGGTTGTGGGAAGGAATATCGTCACACCACCTTAGAATTGTAGTATCACTTATATTAAAATGCCTTGAAATCTCTGCAGCTGAGATGCTTTTTTCTTCATTTCTCTTACTTTTTGAACAATGCTGTCTGAGTAAAATTTAGATATCATCAGTCTTATTATAACAATTCACAGAAAAGTTTACAAACTGCTGGCTTACCTATTCGCCACACTCCTCCAATTCTTTCATATTTTATCTTTTAATACGCTAAAAGTCAACTTGAGTTTAGATAATTTTTGTGATAATTTTAAGAATATGCGCCCGTAGTTTAGCGGATAAAGCGCGAGGTTGCGGTCCTCGAGATCGCAGGTTCGAATCCTGCCGGGCGCACTGTTTATGAATATCTTCACTCCTGTTGAAAAAATCCCCCGCATCGGCCCCCAGTACCAAAAAAAACTGAAAAGGCTGGGAATCAGCACCGTCGGCCAGTTGCTCTTCCATTTTCCTCATCGTTATGAGGATTTTTCAAATATGAAAAAAATCTCCGAAATTAAAATCGGGGAAAACGTCTCTGTTCAGGGAAGAATTCTGGACATTAAAAATATCAGAACATTTAAAAAAAGAATGTTTTTAACCCAGGCTCTTTTGGGAGACGAAACCGGCTCTATCCAGGCAGTCTGGTTTAACCGCCCCTACCTTACCAACACACTGAAAAAAAACGATCTGGTTTTTCTTTCCGGAAAAGCAACTCCCAAAGCAAATAAATATTATTTATCTAATCCTGCTTACGAAAAAATCTCTGACAAAAGCGATCCCATCCATACGGCCAGACTGGTTCCGGTTTATCCGGAAACCGAAGGGCTTTCTTCCAGATGGCTAAGATACATTCTGCAGCCCCTTTTGTTTCAGCTTAAAGATAAAATTGAAGATCCTCTACCGGAAGAAATAAAAAGAAAACACCAGTTATTCCCCTTAAACCAAGCTGTCTGGCAGATTCATTTCCCCGACTCCTTAACCCTGGCCCAAAAATCCCGGGAAAGATTTGCTTTTGAAGAGCTTTTTTTAATCGAGCTCAGGGCTTTAAGAGAAAGAATGAAGTTAAAAAAAGAAAAAGCTATTCCCGTCAAAATTAATTTAGATGTAATACAAAAATTCGTAAAGTCCCTGCCCTTTCAATTAACCGCAGCTCAGAAAAAATCAGCCTGGCAGATATTAAAAGACATAGAAAAAGACAGACCGATGAACAGGCTATTGGAAGGAGACGTGGGTTCAGGAAAAACAATTGTAGCCATGATGGCAATTTTAAATGTAATTCAAAACAAACATCAAGCAGCCCTGATGGCTCCAACTGAAATCCTGGCCAAACAGCATTACAAAACTTTTAATGATTTCCTTAAAAATTTCAAAGTATCAATCGGCCTTTTGACGGGAAAATACTATAAATTAAATAACAAAAAAATACTAAGGAAAAAACTTTTGGAAAAGATAGAAAAAGGAAAAATAGATCTTTTAATAGGGACTCATGCCTTGGTTCAGGATTCCAAATCGTTAAAAAATAAATGGACTCCCAAAGTAAGGTTCTCCGACCTGGCTCTGGTAATCGTTGACGAACAGCACAGATTCGGAATAGAGCAAAGAGCTAGGCTTTCCAAGGGAACAAATTCTAGTAAAAACCTTATCCCCCATCTTCTTTCCATGACCGCCACCCCTATTCCCAGAACCCTGGCTTTGACTATTTACGGAGACCTTGATGTTTCTCTGATTGACGAACTGCCCAAAGGAAGAAAGAAAATAATAACCAGAATAATCCCCCCAGAAAAAAGAAAAGAAGCCTATGAGTTTATAAGAAAAGAGGTTAAAAAAGGAAAACAGGTTTTCGTTATATGCCCCAGGATAGAACCTTCAAAAACAAAAATTGAAGATGAGGGAAAATTAAATCTCTATGAAATCAAAGCGGTAAAACAGGAATATGAAAAGCTTTCCAGGGAAATTTTTCCCGATTTGAAAGTATCCATGCTTCACGGAAAAATGAAAAACGAAGAGAAAGAAAAAACAATGAAAAATTTCAAAAAAGGCAGTATTGATATTTTGGTTTCCACCTCGGTTGTTGAAGTGGGGATAGACATTCCCAATGCCAGCGTAATGATGATTGAAGGCTCGGAAAAATTCGGCTTGTCCCAGCTCCATCAGTTCCGAGGCCGGGTAGGCAGAAACCAAGAACAAGCCTATTGCCTGTTATTCACCGACATACCGGGAGGAATATATTTCAGAAGATTAAAAGCTCTTCTTTCCACCGACAACGGTTTTGAATTGGCGGAAAAAGATTTAGCAATCAGAGGGCCCGGTGAAATATTCGGAATAAGACAATGGGGAATCCCTGATTTGGCTATGGCTTCATTAAAAGATATTTCTTTGGTTGAAAAAACCAGGCAAGCGGCAAAAGAAATCCTGGAAAAAGACCCTGAATTAAAAAAACATCCTTTGTTGGCTGAAAAACTAAAGGATTTTAAAGAGAGAATTCACCTTGAATAATTGATAATCTGTTAGTAAATTTTTAAAATTTATTAAAAATCCGTTTGGATCTTAATTGCTTTCTCCTGTTTTTTCCGTTACCCAGAATCCCAGATATTTCCCTAACATTAAGCGCATCTGTGCATCTAAGGCGGGGAAAGAGCCAAAGATTATTAAAGTAATCGGCAGTAAAAACCATTGGAGAATCATGTATAAATTATTCCATCTGTTAAGCTTTCCCGGCCGGGGAGGCAAAAGCGACATGCTGGTAATGGCTGAAATTACCATGCCGATCATGGCTATGGTCATAATATTGCTGGTCAGCCTTGGCAGATTATATGACATCAAAGTTCCCTGAAAACTATGGCCACCCAGCATCAAGGGAAGCCAGCCTAAAAAGAAAATCAGAAGAGCCGAGGTAGCCCAAGACCAGAATCCGTCCAAAAGAATAATAATGTGGCGGATTTTTTCTTTAAGGATAATTTTTTTGTTTTTTAAAAAACCATAAATTACGTAAGGTATATTCTCGCTTCCCCAGGCCCATCTCCTTTGCTGCTTGTATTGATTGATTGCTGTTCTCCAAAAAGTACCGGCCATAACCGCATCCATGGAAACCGGATAATACAAAGGAATCGTGCGATAGTCGCCATTATAAAAAAGAAAAGAGAGCCAAAAAATCCTGGAATCGTCGGAAGAAACATTGGACGGATATCCCACTTCTGCCAGGGCTTTAAAGGGCATGGCATGAGAAGAATAGGTAACCAGCTGTTCCTGCCTTTCCTGCTGCATCATCTGCCAGAAGGTGCCTGAGGTGGCAATAAGGCGGGAAAAAGCCGGGGCCAGCCAAATGTTGTTGTTATACACCGGAATAGGCTGGAAGCTGGATTTTAAGGGCTTTTCAGCGGTTAAATAATACCAGGTCAGGCAGCTGAAATATCTGGGATAAGGCCTGGTATCAATATCAAAATCGGAAAAAATGATGTTTTCGTAAGGTATTGATAATTTATCAACAATTAATTCCTTGGCTTTTTTAAAAGCCCAAGATATGTTGGAACCCTTGCCGGCCGCTTCTCCTAAAATACCTGAAGGATGATTGGTAATTAAAAAACGGAAAAAGATTTTCCCGAATTCTTTTTCCATTTCTTGGGATATTTTTTTAGCATCCTTTCCTGCTCTCTCTTCTACGGCTAAAACAACAATCATTTTGTCTTTGGGATAATCTGAATCTTTTAAAGATTGAAGTGTGGATTTTACTATATCAATTCCCTCTTTGTATAAGGGCAGAATAATCAGATGATAAATATCTTTCCAGTTTTTTTTAGGATTTCCCGAACTTAATTTTTCCAATTTATCCAGCCAGTCTGTCTCTAGGTTTTTTTTCATTTTCCTGTAGCCAGATAATTGATGAAAAGACAGGTAGGAAACCCTCAGAAGCCAGAAGAAATCAAAAGCAATGATAAAAATAGCTATCACCATTGGCGCCAGCCAAGATAAAATAAAAGCAGCAATAATTGTGCCCCAAGAAAGAAAACCCGGGATTATTTCGAGGAAGCGATACAAAAATCTTTCTTTTGGCTCTTTAAGATCTGAAGCCTTAGAAAGATTTAAATAGTCTTTTTTCATGTTTGACGAATTAGTCCATCTATCCAACCTTTGATTTGCTGAAATTTTTGACGACCACTAACATCTAATTTAAGTGTTCCGTACGGAAGCGAATTTGGAGGGCGTTTTCCTCGGCTTGATCTACTTATTTGGCGAGTTATATGGAAACGTTCTTTTGGAATCTTAGTTGTCTTACTCCAAAAATTAATGGCAGAGATCGCATCGATGTTTGGATGTATATGGATATTCACTCTTAATTTTTCTTCGGGGACTTGAATGGCTTTTCTTAAAAAAAGTAGGAATAATTTTACCATGCCGGGATCAGAATTAGCAAAACAAATCCCGTGATACTCGCCTGGATTTTCTTTTTTCCATCCTTCTCCCCAATAAAGAGCAACGCCGACTAAAAGTAATTCGTATTTTGACAACGTACGAATCTCGGGCGCAGCCTCTTTTCTTATCTTTTTATTTTCTTTTCTAACCCTTTCGGCTTTAAGTAGATTGTTTTTTATTAAAACTTCTCTGTCCCATTTGTTTTTCTTTTCCAGGATTTTTTGCGCAAATAAAGGTAGTTTCAAATCTTTACACCATTGGCTAACTGAACTTTTGGAAACGCTTGTAATTTTTGCTATCTCTCTATAACTCTTCCCTCTTTTTCTTAATTTAATTGTCTTTTGATATTTAGGATGCATGGTGGCCCTGACGGGAATCGAACCCGTGTTGCCACATTGAAAGCGTGGCGTCCTAACCACTAGACGACAGGGCCGGATGTTATGATTTTAATCTAAAAATTGAAAAAAATCAATCCTTCAGCTATACTCAGAATATGATTATTCTAGCCATTGAAACTTCCTGCGACGACACCTGCATATCAATTGTTGAAGCAGAAAAAGATAAGGGTAAAACAAAATTCAAGGTTTTATCGAATATTGTCTCTTCTCAGGTAAAACTCCATGCCAAATATGGGGGTGTTTATCCTACCTTAGCTAAAAGAGAACATCAGAAAAATCTGCCAATAATTCTTAAAAGGTCTCTCAAAGAAGCCAAACAAAAAATTGATATTATAGCCGTAACGGCTGGCCCGGGACTGGAGCCCTGCTTATGGACGGGAATAAATTTCGCCCAGGATTTGGCAAAAAAACTGAGAAAACTAATTGTGGCTACAAACCATATTGAAGCTCATATATTGGCTAATTTTATAAACAAAGAAGTTAAAAACATTTTCCCGGCAATCTGCCTTGTTGTTTCCGGCGGCCACACTCAATTGATTTTAATGAAAGGCATAGGAAAATACAAAATCCTGGGCGAAACTAGAGATGACGCAGCCGGGGAATGTTTTGATAAAACTGCCAGGATTTTAGGACTGGGTTATCCCGGCGGACCGATTATCTCTAAGATAGCCGACCCATCAATCAAGGGAAATTTAAAATTACCCAGACCAATGATCTTCCAAAAAAACTATGATTTTAGCTTTTCCGGCTTGAAAACAGCTGTTCTTTATGATTTCAAAAGCCGCTCAGATAAAGTAAAACATTCAAAAAAATATATACAAAAAATGGCTACAGATATCCAGCAGGCGATAATTGATGTTCTAATATATAAAACCCTTAAAGCGGCAAAAGATTTTAAAGCTAAATCAATAATTCTTGGCGGCGGAGTGGCTGCTAATAAAGAGCTAAAAGAACAATTCCAATCAGCCATTGTTAAACAAGAATTAAAAACAAATCTCTTGGTTCCGGAACCAAGACTCTGTACTGACAACGCTTTAATGGCGGCTGTAGCCGGGTATTTTCAATGGTTAAAAGGAAAGAAGTGGAAAAAAATCGAAGCAAATGCTAATCTGAGAATAGATGAAAACTGAACCCTCTAAAACCTACGACCATAAGAAAGTTGAAGATAAAATCTATCAGCTCTGGCAAAAGAGTGGTTTTTTTAACCCTGACAAGCTGCCCGGCAAAAGGAAAAAGGCCTTTACCATTATTATGCCTCCGGCCAACGCCAATGGTGCTCTTCATGTCGGCCACGCCGTTGGTATTACCCTGCAAGATATTATGGTCAGATACCATCGAATGAAAGGAGATAAAACCTTGTGGTTGCCAGGAGCAGACCATGCCGGTTTTGAAACCCAGGTGGTTTTTGATAAAAAATTAGAAAAAGAAGGTCGTTCCAGATTTAAAATTCCCGGAGACAAGCTTTACCAAGAAATACTGGAATTTACCCTTGCCAACAAAAAAACAATGGAAGACCAGCTGAAAAAACTGGGGGCTTCTTGCGATTGGTCAAGGGAAAAATTTACTCTTGACCCGGATATTATTAAAATTATCTATCAGACCTTTGAAAAATTAAAGAAGGATGGCCTTTTATACAAAGGAACGAGAATAGTTAATTGGTGCACCAAACACCAAACATCTCTTTCCGATTTAGAAATTAAATACGAAGAACGCAAAGACCCCCTCTATTTCATTAAATACGGTCCAATTGAATTGGCTACGGTCAGATTAGAAACAAAATTTGGCGACACGGCCGTAGCGGTAAATCCCAAAGACAAACGTTATCAGAAATACATAGGAAAAGAGATTGAGATTGAAACGGTTATTGGGCCGGCAAAAATTAAAGTTATCGCCGATGAAGCGGTGGATATGGACTTTGGTACCGGTGCGGTTAAGGTTACGCCGGCTCACGACCCGGTAGACTTCGAAGTGTGGCAGAGACACAAAGATGAAATTCCAGGCCCAAAAGAAGTTATAGATAAATTCGGAAAACTCAATGAACGTACCGGACCTTATCAAGGGATGAAAGTAATTGAAGCGCGCCAAAAAATTGCCGAGGATATGGCTAAAAAGGGACTTCTTGATCCAAAGAAAACTGAACATGATTATAAACACAACGTGGCCGTATGTTATAAATGCGGTTCAATCATTGAGCCGATGATTTTAGATAATCAGTGGTTCATTAAAATGACTGAGAAGCCGAAAAGCAAAAAACTATCCCTTAGAGATTCAGCCGTAAAAGCAATAAAAGAAAAACAAATTAAATTCATTCCTCAACGTTTTGAAAAAATTTTCTTCCACTGGATGAAAATCATCAGGGATTGGAATATTTCCCGTCAAATTGTCTGGGGAATAAAAATCCCCGAAAAAGACACGACCGAGGTTTTTGATACTTGGTTCTCTTCCTGCCAATGGCCTTTTGCCGCTTTAATGACCGCTAAATCGAAAGATTTTAAAAATTTCTATCCTACAACCGTAATGGAAACCGGATATGACATTATATTCTTTTGGGTGGCCAGAATGATTATGTTAGGACTATACGCTACCGACAAAATACCTTTTAAATATGTGTATTTACATGGCATGGTTCGCGATAAAGACCGGCAAAAAATGTCTAAATCAAAAGGTAATGTAATTGATCCTTTGGGGGTAATCGATATCTATGGCTCTGACGCTCTAAGAATGGCTTTAATGGTGGGAAACACTCCTGGCAGCGACCCGATCATTTACGAAGAAAAAATCCGGGGCTACAGGAATTTTACAAACAAAGTCTGGAATGCTTCCCGTTTTGTCCTGATGAATCTTCAAGATTTTAATCCAGACAAAAAACCTAAACTAGGTAAAAAAGATGAAAAAACACTGAGGGATTTAAAAAGGTTATCAAAAGAAATAACTAAACTGATGGAATCTTTTAAGTTTTACAGGGCGGCGGAAAAACTTTATCACTACTTCTGGCATGTTTTTGCTGATAAAATAATTGAAGAACAAAAAATAAGGCTTAATAAACCTGACAAGAAAAAAAAGCAGGCCGCCCAATATCTTCTTCTGGAAGTTTTAAAAACAAATTTAAAACTCCTCCACCCTTTTATTCCTTTTATTACTGAAGAGATTTACCAGGGCCTGCCAATTAAGAATAAAAAAGAGTTTTTAATGATAGAAGATTGGCCAAAATGAACATATCCTATCCTATTTATCTGCTTTTCGGCATACTTCCAAGCGTAATTTGGCTGCTTTTTTATCTTCGCAAAGATTCTCATCCCGAATCAAATAGAATGATATTGAAAATATTCTTCTACGGAATGCTGATTGCCATACCGGCCGTTCTGATAGAGCTGGGAATTCTGGGAGACGTTGAAAAATTAATCCTTTCTCCTTTTTCCATATCAATTCTGAAAATCTTTATCGGAGTGGCTTTAATAGAAGAGTTTTTAAAATATCTGGTGGTCAGGGAAAAAGTGGTCAGACACCACGAATTCGATGAACCCCTGGATACCATGCTCTATATGATCATTGCCGCCCTGGGATTTGCCGCTTCGGAAAACATTTTGATTCTTTTTTCCTTGGGGCCGGTTTTTTTCTTCCAAGACGCTTTTTCAATAACTTTTTTCCGGTTTGTGGGGGCCACCTTCCTGCACGCCCTCTGCTCGGGGACTTTTGGCTATTTTCTGGCCTGGTCTTTTTACGAGCCGCAAAATAAGATAAAATTTACGATTGCCGGACTGGGCCTGTCTACCCTCTTGCATGGTCTGTATAATTTTTCTATTATGAAGATGGAAGGAACATTAAGACTTTTCATCCCTTTAATTATTTTATTCGGATTAGCTCTTTTTGTTTCTTTAAGTTTTAAAAAATTGAAAAAAATTAAAAGCGTTTGTAAAATATAATATATGTCATCTTTTTTTGAAAAATTAAAAAGGGGGATGGGAATCCAAGAATTGGAAGATTTGTCCGAGGAAAAAGAAGAAAAGGAAGAAGAGCCCGAACAAATCAAGGCTGTCGCTAAAAAAAGCAAGTCCACCGAAGGAACTCCCAAAAAAGCCAGAACTAAAAAAACCTTGGAAGAAAAAAAGAAAATAGAGATAAATACTTCTGAGGTTGAAGAAGAATCCGAGCCAGAACCAGAACCCGAGCCAGAGTCAGAAGAAATTAAAGAAGGGGTTGAAGAAAAAAAAGAAAAATGGTCCAATCTGGGAGGAGAACCCGAAGGCCAATTGGCTGTTGATGTTTATCAGACAGATAAATATCTGGTAATCCAATCGGCTATTGCCGGCATAGACCCCAAAGACCTGGATATTTCATTTGAAAGAGAGGTTATTACCATTAGGGGCTGGAGAGGCAAACAGTCTGAAGAAGAAGGAGATTACTTTACCCAGGAATGTTTTTGGGGCCCATTTTCCAGGGAAGTCATCCTGCCAGTAGAAATTGACCCGGAACGGGCTGAAGCAACAATGAAAGAAGGAATCTTGACAATTAGAGCTCCGAAAATTCTTAAAGAAAAGAAAAGAAAAATATCGATAAGGAATATATAGTTATCAAATACAAAAACCCACCTCGTCAGGCGGGTTTTTGTATTTGTCCTTGATGCCGAGGGTGGGAGTCGAACCCACAAACCTTGCGGCATGGGATCCTAAGTCCCACGTGTTTGCCAGTTTCACCACCTCGGCAATCTGATTATTTTATCCCCTTTTTTCCTAAAAAAATCAACCCCGCAGTAAAACAGAGTTGATTCTTTTTAATCAAACAATGAAACTATTTTTACTTAACGCTGCTGCTAAAACCACTTACCATTTTAACAACTTGAGGTACGGCTTTTGCCAAAAAAGCAACCAGTAATCCTAGGGCCGCATACATAATCCACTTCCTTCCTTTTCCTACTTTTTCTTCAGAGTCACCAGCAGTTAATATCATAAATGCTCCATAAATTACCAGAACCGTTGTTAAGGCAACCAAGGCAACAAAAAACCAATCGGTAACATTGTAAATTGTTTGTAAAACACAACACATGCCGCAGACGGAACCTTCTTCGCTAAAAAGACAGTCTCCTTCGCTACAGCCATCTACTCCTAAGTCGGTGCGCGTAATTTTACATCCTGAAGGAGGACCAACTGGTCCTTCAGCTCCCAATGCTGTCATTGGAGCTATTGGAGCCAATATAACAACTGTCAAAAATCCGACTAGGGCTATGGAAATTAAAGTTTTTTTCATATTTTTTTTGAAATATTTTCCCGACCTTTTGATTTTTAAAGCTCTCTACTTTTTAACCCCTATTATATTTTTTAGCACGGAAACAAGGCCTCTGGCAAATAGCACGATGAATAATCCTATAAGGGTATAGAAGATAATTTGTTTGGCCTTGGTAACCTTTTCAGTATCATCAGCTGCCGTCATTAACATAAAACCAGCAATGACTATCATTAAAGGACCTACCACCAAGGCAACCTTAAACAGGAAATCAGTGACATTATTAATAATTTCATCAAAACTGTTGGTTGTAAGAGGATTTACTATAGTTGTATCCGAACCCCCACCCGTAGAACCACCCGTAGAACCACCCGTAGAGCCACCCGTAGAGCCGCCTCCTCCGCCGCCGCCGCCGCCGCCTCCACCAACGTTACAACTGCCCGTTGGTACACAAGTATAAGTATTATTAGAATCACACCACTCACACCCTGAAGTGTTGATACATTCAAGGTGACCCGCCACATCAGAACAAGCTGCCGCTGAAATCATAATTGGAAACAAAAATGAAAGAGTTAAAATTATTGAAAATATTTTTTTCATATATATATTATTAAAATTATTATTAGCGTTCGAATATTAAACCGTAATGATAATTACTGGCTTTAAATTCTCTTTTAAGCTTTAAGCCCAGGCTTTGGCTGATTTTTTTAATTTCTTCGGAAGAAACCCTTCCTTCTTTGGGCCCCAAAGGAGAATTAAGCTCCCAGTCAACCACCAAGATTTTGCCACCCTTTTTTAAAATTCTTTTTCCTTCTTCCAAAACCTTTTTTCTGTCTTGGCACTGGAATAAAAGATTGGTCATTAAAACCAAATCTGCGCTGTTATCAAAAAGTTCTGTCCCTTTTTCTATATCAGCCGAAACAATTTCCACGTTTGAAACCTTTTCCAGTTTGGCTTTAGCTTTTAAAGCAGAAAGGGGCTCTTGCAGAATATCCACTGCCAAAACTCTGCCTTCCTCCAGCTCTTTGGCTAAAGGAATAACCCAGCCGCCGGAACCGCAGCCGAAATCAACCGCAATCATGTTTCTTCTTAATCTAATTTCTCTTAAGACTTTATTGGGATTAAGAAATCCTTCCATAATGATTTTTTAAATACAGGCTGCTGAAGCTATTTTGTCTCCCTCTTCCAATCGCATCAGTCTGACTCCCTGAGTGGAGCGGGATAGTTTTGATATCTGGGATATTTCCGTCCGTATTACCTGGCCTCTTTGGGAAATGACAATCAGATCTTCTTCATCCGTTAAAACCCTTGAAGCCACCAGCTTACCGGTCTTGGGAGTCATCTGAACGGTTTTAATGCCCGTTCCTCCTCTTCCCTGTAGCCGATATTCATCCAAGTCAGTTCTCTTGCCGTAGCCGTTTTCCGAAACCACCAATAAATAATTCTTGATTTTTTCCTTTTGTTTAGCAGAATCTGTCGGTTTGGAAACCCTTATCACGTCAGCCCCAATCACCTCGTCTCCCTTTTTAAGCCTGATGCCCCTTATGCCGGCAGCCGACCTGCCCATCGGCCTTAAATCTTTTTCCTTAAATCTGATGGCTAAACCGTTTTTAGTCACCAGAATTATCTCGTCCTGGCCCGTTGTTTTTCTTACGTTTCTTAAGATATCTCCCTTTTTAAGGTTTATGGCGATTAATCCTGATTTTCTGACATTTTCAAATTCTTCCAAGGCGGTTTTCTTGATTATACCATCTTTGGTTACCATCAGTAAATATTTAGTCCCCATAGCTTCATCTTCCTTTCCCAGAGCCAAAAGAGATAAGACCTTTTCTTCAGTTGAAATCTCTAAAAAGTTCAATAACCCCCTGCCCTTGGCCACCCGGGTGCCTTCCGGTATTTCATAAACCTTGGTTTGAAAAGCCTTGCCCAAATCAGTAAAGAAAAGCAAAGAATCATGGGTTTGGGCGGAAAGGAAATGCTCGACAATATCGTCCTGAAGAGTTTTCATTCCCAAGATTCCCTTGCCTCCTCTTTTCTGAAGCTTGTAGGTCTTGGGATCAATTCTTTTGATGTATCCTCCCTGGGTTAAGGTAAGAACCGTTTCTTCCTGCGGGATGAGGTCCTCTTCGGCAATTTCTCCCAGCTTCTGAACATGAACCTTGGTTTTTCTCTCATCTCCAAAATTATCCTTGATTTCTTTTATTTCTTTCTTAATCACCTCTTTGATCCTCTGTGGGCTGTTAAGAATGGCTGTCAGCTCCTTGATTTTAGCCCTGATTTCTTTGAGTTCTTCTTCGATTTTCTTTCTTTCCAATTTGGCCAGGGCGGAAAGCTTGGTTTCTAAAATTGCATTGGCTTGAATCTTGGTTAAGCGGAATCTCTTTATCAAATTCTTCTCTGCCTCTTCCCGATTGGCCGAATTCTTAATGGTTTTAATTACCGCATCAATATTAGACAAACACTTATCAAGCCCCTCCAGGATATGGGCTCTTTCTTTGAATCTTTCCAAATCATATTTTGTTCTTTTGGTAACCACTTCCTTTCTGTGCAAAAGGAAGTACTCCAACATCTCAGCCAGATTCAAAACCCTGGGCTGTATTCCGTCAACCAAAGCCAGCATATTTAAATGAAAGGTTTTCTGCAAATCGCTGAACTTATACAGACGGTTGAGGATTTTCTGAGGATGAGCGTCTTTTTGGAGATCAATGACGATCCTCATTCCATCTTTGTCAGACTCATCCCTGATGTCTTTTATCCCTTCAATTTTTTTATCCTGAACCAAGTTGGCAAACTGTTCTACAAGGGATGATTTGGAAACCTGAAAAGGAATTTCGGAAATAATTATTCTGGTGCGACCGGTTTTTTCCTGCTCCATCACCTCGGCTTTTCCCCTAGTAACAATAGGGCCGTTGCCCTGCGAATAGGCCTGGATTATTTGTTTTTGGTCGTAAATTATTCCACCAGTGGGAAAATCCGGTCCTTTAACAAACTGAAAAAGCTCTTCGGTGGTAGTTTTGGGATGGTCGATTAAATAAACCGCGGCATCGCAAACCTCGGAAAGGTTATGAGTGGGAATATTGGTTGCCATTCCCACAGCAATTCCCAATGAGCCATTTAGAAGAAGCTGGGGGGTGGGAGAAGGCAGAACTGTCGGTTCTTTTCTTGTTCCGTCGTAATTGGGGATAAAATCAACCGTGCCTTTTTCAATATCTTTAAGAGTTTCTTCTCCGATTTTCGACAAACGGCATTCCGTATATCTCTGGGCAGCCGGCGGATCGCCATCAATGCTGCCAAAATTCCCCTGACCCTTGATTAAAGGATAGCGGAGAGAAAAGTCCTGGGCCATTCTAACCAAAGAGTCGTAAACCGCCATGTCCCCATGGGGATGATAGCGGCCCAAACAAGACCCGACCACGGTGGCTGATTTTCTGAATTTGGCATTGTGCCTTAATCCTTCTTCCAGCATGGTATACAAAATCCTTCTGTGGACCGGCTTTAAGCCGTCTCTGACGTCAGGTAGGGCCCGGGCGACAATAACCGACATGGCATAATCAAGATAACTTTCCTTCATCTCTTCGGTAATTTCCCGCGGCTTTAAAGTCCCTATGTTTGTATTTGTTTTTTTGGCTTCCGATTTATCTTTGGCCATTTAAAAAATATTATTAACAACAATGAATTCTTGTTTTTTTGAATAATTAAAACTTGGGCAGATTTTTAATCTCGTCTTTCCAAGAGGGAAGCTTTAAGACTCTTCCTCCTTCTGTTTGAAGAGATTCCAGTCTTGTCTGAAAATTATTCAGCCACCAGACGAATAAGATCAGGGCTATTATCGCCACGATCGACCAAAGAATAATTTTTTTTCTCTCTTCCGGCAAGCTTTGAATTTTTTTTAAGAATTCCGGCATAATTTTATGGGTTTAATATTATTATTTTAGCTTCTTCCGAAGATATGTTTTTCTTTTTAATCGATAATTTCGGCAGGGCTTCTATTTTTTTAATACCCATGGCTTTTAAAAACTTGTCCACTCCCTCCAGTTTCATTTTCAGCTTCGGTATCTGGTAATACATCGGTATGGTGATCTTGGGCTCAATCTGAGACATGATTTTTATCGCTTCTTTCGTTCCTATCGTATCATTAGCGCCAATGGGAACCATTAAAATATCAATCTCGCCGATTTTTTCAACCTGATCATCAGTTAATTCTTTTTGGTTAAAGGCGCCCAGATGACAAATCCTTACATCCTCTGTCTCTATGGTATAAATCGTGCTTAAGCTTTTTTCTTTTTCCGAAACAGGAAGAATCGGAATACCCTCAACGAAAACTTCTTTTGTTTCATACTCACCAGGACCGTCAATAACAAAAGGGCTGCCGGAAACGCTCTTGGCTCCGCTATGTTCGTAATCTTTCTTTGTCATTAATAAAATATCTGCTTCGAGTTTTGGGGGCTTTAAGCCGAGGCTCTCGTCAAAAGGATCAATTACTATATTTGCCTGGCCGTTTTTGTTCTGACTCGATGATATTTGAAAACAGGATTGTCCATGCCAAATTATATTCATAGCAAAAAGAAATTTAAATCTTAAATTTGACTTACAATTAAATTTTACCACAACTATTGCAAAAACTCAATAATTATTGTAAATTGTAAAGTATGAAAGATTTATTAGAAAACAACAACTCAATAAAGCCAGCCCAGATCGGCAAAATCGTGGAAGGGAAAATTATCGGCAAGGCCCGCTCAGCCGCTTTTTTAGATTTGGGGCCCTTGGGTACGGGCATAATTTACGGCAAAGAATTCCAGGAAGCCAAAGATGAATTAAAAAGCCTTAAAACCGGCGACTCAGTCCTGGCTAAAATCACTGATTTGGAAAACGAAGAAGGGTATGTCGAGCTTTCCTTAAATCAGGCTTCCAGTGAATTAATCTGGGAGAGGTTAAGAGAGAAAAAAGAAAAGGGAGAAACCGTAACGGTTAAGATTTTAGGGGCAAACAAGGGAGGGTTATTGGCTGAAGTTTCCGGCATACCAGCCTTTTTGCCCGTTTCTCAATTATTGGCAGAACACTATCCCAAAGTGGAAAAGGGAGATGCCGCCAAAATCATCAAAGAACTGCAGGTTTTTATCGATACTGAAATGGAAGTAAAGATTTTTGATCTTGATTCAAGACAGGAAAAACTAATCCTTTCAGAAAGGGCAAAAGAGAATGAAAAAGTAAAAGAGCTTTTAAAAAAATACCAGGTGGGAGACGTGGTGGAGGGAGAAATTACCGGCATTACCGATTTCGGTGTTTTTATAAAATTCCCTGTTTCCGACAAAGACGAACCCAAGCTAGAAGGATTGATTCATATTTCCGAACTGGACTGGCAGCTGATTGAAAATACCAGCGATGTGGTTAAGGCCGGAGAAACGGTTTCGGCAAAAATTATCTCTATCGCCAATGATAAGGTTTCCCTTTCTTTAAAAGCCCTGAAAAAAGATCCTTGGTTAGAGATTGAAAGCAAATACAAGAAGGGAGACGTTATCGAAGGTAAAGTGACAAAATTCAATCCCTATGGAGCGTTTGTCCAAATCCTGTCCGAAGACAAAGAAATCAGCTCTAAAATCCAAGGACTCTGCCATATTTCTGAATTCGGCACAAAGGCTAAAATGGAATCTTCCTTGGAAGTAGGTAAAAAATACAAATTCCAAATCTTATCAATTGAGCCCAAAGAACATAGAATGAGCTTAAAAATAGAAAACAATGAAAAATCTGATTAAAAATATTTTATTCATTCTCTTGATTTTTCTTCTGATTTCAAGCGTTTTTACTTTATTCTCTCAACCTTTTGAAAAAGAAAAGGAAATCTCTCTTACCCAATTGGTTAAAGACATTAATTTGGAAAAAATTAAAGAAATCACTGTTTCCGGCAATAACCTTGAGGTGATTTATCAGGACAACTCAAGGGCCAAATCGGAAAAAGAAACAGAGACTTCTCTTTCCCAGTCTTTAATTAATTACGGAGTGGAAACAGGAAAATTAAGCAAGGTTGAAGTCAAGACAAAAGAAGAAAGCGGAGTTGGGATTTGGTTGGGTCCAGTTCTTTTTACCGTCCTTCCCCTTTTGCTTTTTATCTTCTTTTTCTGGACCTTTTTCAGACAAGCAAAAGGTAATGCCATGCAGGCTTTTGATTTTTCCAAGGCCAGAGCCAGATTATTCGGAGCCGAGGGCCATCCCAGACAAAGTATTACCTTTAAAGACGTGGCTGGACAAAAAGAGGCAAAAGAAGAATTAAAAGAGGTTGTTGATTTTCTCAGAAACCCAAAGAAATATTTGCAAATTGGAGCAAGAATACCCAGGGGAGTTCTTCTTCTTGGACCGGCCGGGGTGGGAAAAACTCTTTTAGCCAGAGCGGTTGCCGGTGAAGCCAACGTACCCTTCTTTTCCATTTCCGGATCAGAATTCGTTGAAATGTTTGTTGGGGTAGGGGCAGCCAGGGTAAGGGACCTTTTTAGCACGGCCAAGAAAGCCTCTCCTTCTATTCTATTCATTGATGAATTGGATGCGGTTGGCAGACATCGAGGAGCCGGTCTGGGAGGAGGACATGACGAAAGAGAGCAAACCTTAAATCAAATTCTGGTTGAAATGGACGGCTTTGAAAGAGATACCAATGTTATCGTTGTGGCAGCTACAAACCGGGGAGACATTCTAGACCCCGCCCTGCTGAGGCCGGGCAGATTTGACCGAAAGGTTATCCTGGATTTGCCCGATTTAAAAGATCGGGAAGAAATCTTAAAGATTCACTGTCAGGGCAAGCCCTTAACATCAAATGTTGAGTTAAAAGAGGTAGCGGAAAGGACGCCGGGATTTTCCGGTGCTGATTTGGCCAATATAGTCAACGAAGCGGCAATCTTAGCTGCCAGAAGAAACAAAACCCAGGTCTCCCAGCAAGAATTACTGGAATCAATTGAAAAAGTTCTTTTGGGACCAGAAAGAAGAAGCCATATTTTATCCAAAAAAGAGAAAAAAATTACCGCCTATCATGAGGCCGGACACGCCTTAGTTTCTTCTTCTTTGCCGGAAGCCGAACCAATCAGAAAAATTTCCATCGTAGCCAGAGGTATGGCTGCCGGCTATACCTTAAAAATGCCGGCTGAAGAGAAAAAGATAATAACAAAATCAGAGTTTCTGGCCGAATTAGCAACCTTATTGGGAGGCTATTGTGCGGAAAGAGTAAAGTTTGGAGAAATTACTACCGGAGCGGCTAATGATTTAGAAAGAGCCTCTGCCCTAGCTAGAAAATTGGTAAAAGAATACGGCATGTCCTCTCTTGGCCCTGTTTCCTTCGGCGACAAAGACGATGTGGTGTTTTTAGGAAGAGAAATCACCGACCAAAGAAACTATTCGGAAAAAGTAGCCACCCAGATTGATAAAGAAGTTGCCGGATTCATTAAAGCAGCTGAAGATAAGGCCAGAAAAATTTTAACCAAAAAGAGGAGTCTTTTAGAAAAAATAGCCAAGACCTTGGTAGAAAAAGAAACCATTGAAAAAGAAGAGTTTGAAATCCTGGTAGGGATTAAAAAGCCACATTCTAAAAAGTCCTTGCCAAAAAGAGATAAATCGGTAAAAGTAAAGGTCGGGCGGGTATAATCTCTTGGGGCATGTAGCTCAGGTGGTCAGAGCGCCACTCTTATAAAGTGGAAGTCGTTGGTTCGAGTCCAACCATGCCCACCAGGGGCGGTTAGCTCAGTTGGTTAGAGCGTTGCTTCGACATAGCAAAGGCCAGAGGTTCAAGTCCTCTACCGCCCACCAAAAGATTAAATAATCAATTAAAGATAAAATGAGCATAAAATTAGAACAAATAAAAAAGGATTTTCCCGATATCAGACCGGGTGATACGATAAAAGTTTATCAAAAATATAAAGAAGGAGATAAAGAAAAAATCCAGGTTTTTGAAGGTTTGGTTATTGCCAGAAAACACGGGAGGGGAATAAACTCGACTATTACGGTAAGAAAAACTATTTCCGGAATAGGGGTGGAAAGGATTTTCCCGATTCATTCACCCAATATAGAGAAAATGGAAATCATAAAGCAGGAAAAAGTAAGAAGGGCAAAACTTTATTATTTGAGAAAAGCCAAAGGTAAAAGAGCAAGGCTAAAAAGAAGGGAAACTGCCAAAGAATAAGCCCAGGTGGCGTAATTGGTAAACGCAATAGACTGAGGCTCTATGCCCTTTTTGGGCGTGCGGGTTCGAGTCCCGCCCTGGGCACAAACTGGACGGTTAGCTCAACGGCAGAGCATCGCGTTTACATCGCGGGGGCTATAGGTTCGAATCCTATACCGTCCACATAATTGAAAAAGAGAAATGTTCTGGTAAAATCAAGCTACAAGCCGCGGTAGCTCATGTAGTAGAGCGCCGCTCTGAAAAAGCGGAGGTAGCCAGTGCAAGTCTGGCCCGCGGCACCCTCAAGCGGGTGTCGTATAACGGCTATTATGCAACCTTGCCAAGGTTGAGAAGAGGGTTCGATTCCCTTCACCCGCTCTTGACAAAACCAATAGATAAGCTATACTGATAGTGTAACCCCGAAAGGGGTTTTTAATATGACCAAATACCATAAAAGCCTGGTTGAAATGTCTAAAACCATTAAATTCCCTAGTATTTTTAGCTTTTCAGCCAAACAAGAAAAATCAATCTTCTTTTTTACGGCGGCTGTTTTCATTACCGCATTAGTGCTTTTTAGCCTTTTTACCCAAAAAACCGAGGCTAATTTGTCTTCAGATATAATGAATGATATTTTTGGCAAAGAGCGGCTGACATTTTTAGAAAAAAACACCCTAATTCCCATGTCTGGCCTTGTTGGTCCAGAGTTCAAGGTTATCAGAAAAATACCAGTGGTAATAACCGCTTATTCTTCTACGCCCGAGGAAACTGATAGCACTCCATTTATTACGGCTGCCGGCACACAAGTTCGGAATGGAATTGTCGCCAATAATTATTTTCCTTTCGGCACAAAGATTAAAATTCCGGAATTATACGGAGAAAAAATCTTTACCGTCGAAGACAGGATGAGTTGGAAAAAAGGCAATTACCAGTTTGATATCTGGTTTCCCTCTCATCAGGAAGCAGAAAAATTCGGAGCCGAAAGAACCTACATAGAAATAGTGGAAGGGTAGAAAGAGAAACAGCCGCTTGATTCAAGCGGTTGTTTTGTTAATGATCATTAAAAATTAAGAGAAATTTTTAGTAATTTCGAGTCGGGCTACTTTATAGAAATCGGCGTAATTCTGTATTTCCTTTTTAACAATTTCTAGAATGGAAGAAAAATACACCGTGCAAGAAATTATTCCCGTATCTCCGGGGGTAGATAAGCTACTATTGTGAAACCTATCTGACACAAATAAAACTCTGCGTCGTTTCTTCTTGGAAAAAATTACTAACCATTTCTCCATTCTAATCTCTACAATCAAGAAATAGGGTTTTCTACTGGGTAACGAGGATTGCGTATCATAACCATAGTCAACCCATTCGACATGCAGGGGAAATTCGAAGTGTTTCTGACTTTGATCTCTGATACTTTTTAAAACATTGAGGAATGCCTGATTCTGTGCCTCTTCGGTAACTATTTCCGTTGTTTCTACCATATTATCCTCCTTTTTAATGTCCAATTTCCATGAATCCCTCATGGCAAGGATTATCGATCACAATTCCCGATAATGTTAAATTAAAGCATACCATTAATATAAAGTCAAGCCTTATCCCACCAATAAAAACAACTATTTCTTATTGTTCTTGATTTTTAAAATTAGAGCTCGGAGAACAAATGAAAATATTCGGAAATTAATTTAATTATGCCCGAGGTGGGACTCGAACCCACAAGTCCTTGCGGACAAAAGATTTTAAGTCTTTCGCGTATACCAATTCCGCCACCCGGGCAGGGATTTTTGAGGCCTGGGCGGGAATCGCACCCGCGTATATCGATTTTGCAGATCGATGCCTTACTACTTGGCTACCAGGCCAGCATTAATATTCTAAAGGTTTTCTGTTTTTTTGCAATTACCTTTGATTTTCTCTAATATCTCTTCCACCCTGCCTGCTTTTGGGGTTTCTCTCTCCTGATAAAACATTATCTTGGGAATGGGCCTCATTTTCAAACGTTTGTTTAGTGCCTGTTGAAGTCCGTAGATTGTTTTGTTTAAAATCTTTAATATATCAGATGCCCTGTTTTCCGGCATCACACTTAAAAAGATTTTTGTTTCAATCAGATTCGGGGAAGTGTCTGCTCTGGTTAAGGTTACTAAAACATTGTCCGGAAAATCAACTTCCCTTAGAATAATCTGGGATAATTCCTTTTTAATTAATTGATTAACCCGTTCAATGCGCTTGCTCATTTTAAAGGGTGTTCTTTTTTCTTTCTCTGGTAAAAAATACCAATATATCTCCCTCTTTTATTTCCGTTCCGCCTTCAAACAATATGCCGCATTCCTGCCCTTTTGAAGCTGAGTCAGCGTCTTTTTTTTCTTTCTGAAGGTTTATCATTCTCCCTTCGCCAATTTTTTCTTCGTTGCGCATAATCTCGATTAAAGACCCTCTTTTAACCTCTCCTTCTATAACCTTGCCGCCCACGATCTGGCGGCTTCCCTCGCTAAAAAACTTAGCTAAAACCTTGAGCTTGCCCAAGTCATTTCTAACGCTTTCCGGCTCAAGGGACTTTTCCATAATATTCCTTATTTCTTCCACCAAATCATATATTATTTCAAAGGTCATTACTTTAATTTTTTCCCTTTCTAATATCTTTTTAGCACTGAAGTCTGTTTTTACCCGAAAACCCAGAATCAAGCCCCTTCCTCCTTTTACCAGCTTAAGGTCGGATTCATTAATATTCCCCACTTCCGACTTTAAAATCCTTAAAGCAATTTTATCCTGTGGTAGATTTTTTAAAATTCCTTCTATGGCTTCGCCGGAACCAACAACATCGGCTTTTAAAACCAGGTTTAAGGTTTTTACTCCTTCAATTTCTTCTACTTCTCCGGTTACATTTTCTTTTTTCGGCAATTGGGAAATCAATGTTTTGGCGTAATTTTGGGCTTTTTCCAAGTCGGAAAAAACCTTAAATTCTTCCCCCACCCTGGGAACCTGATTAAAACCGAAAACAATAACTGGGTCCGAAGGAAAGGCTTCTTTTAAGTTATCATTTTGGAAATTTTCCAGGTTTTTAATCTTGGTAAAAGCCGATGGAGTAGCGACAATATCGCCGGTTCTAAGTATCCCTTCAAATAAAAGAAGTGTGGCGGTAGGCCCCCTAAAACTGTCCAGATACGATTCAATAATCACTCCCCGGGCTGGTTTTTTAAAGTCTGCGTTGAATTTTTCCATTTCCGATATTAACAATATCATTTCCAGTAATTCATTAATTCCCTTGCCTGTCTTGGCTGAAACTTCAACCACCGGAACCTTACCGCCCATTGATTCAACCAGCACATCTTCTTTGTTTAATTCCCTTTTCACTTTTTCCGAATCAGCTTCGGGTTTGTCCATTTTATTCAAAGCAACAATGGCAGGAATCTGTGTTTCTTTTATATGAGAAATGACCTCTTTGGTCTGGGGCTTTAAGCCCTCTGCGGCATCAATAACCAAAATGGCGATATCTGCCACCTTTGCTCCCCTGGAACGCATCTGAGAAAAAGCCTCGTGTCCCGGGGTATCAAGAAAAGTAATCTTCTTTTCTGATTCTCCCGGCTTAGAAGATAAAACAACCTGGTAAGCACCGATGTGCTGGGTAATGCCGCCCGATTCTTTTTCCACAACGTGGGTCTTCCTGATCTGATCAAGTAATGTCGTTTTACCGTGGTCAATATGGCCCATAACCACCACTATAGGCGGACGAAGTGTTAAATTTTCTTTCTTTTCCTTAATCATTAATTTTTGAATTTTTAGCTTTATCTATAGCTTGTTTTTCTTCTTCGGATAAAGTGTATTCTGACTGGCCGTTCTTTATAGGTTTTCCGTAAACCCTGTTTTCTTGTCGGGAATAAAGGCTGGTAATCACTACTCCATCATCGCCCTCGTTAAGCAGAGCAATAGAAAAACTCTGGTCTCCGCCCACCTCGGAAAAAGGATTAAACCTAATTATTCCTACTTTCTGAACGGAAAATCTTTGTTCCTTTTTCATCTTTTCTATTTTTTCCAAAACCTTTTCAATTTTCTCTTCTAAGCCCTTAACCTTATTCAAAACTCCCCTTAGATCTTTTGGTTCTTTTTTTGTTTGTTTAAAAATGTCTAACATGTTTTTGTTTTTATTCTAACAAAATTAAAAATCAAGTAAATTAACTTTATATCTCTAATTATATACAAATATATTATCTAATAACAAACGGGCGAAACCCTTCTCCGCCCGTTGTTCACTTCGCGGACCCTTAAAATTGAATAAATAGAGTCTATCTATTCAAAAATCCTTTCATTTCCTCTATAAGCCTAGCAACAGCACTGGAAATGTTTGCCAATTGGTTTTCTATACTTTCCATGCCCGAAGGAGTTGATGTTGCAATAATATTTAGTTTAATCTTGCTCATTGCACAATAAGAACAGCCGCCGTGAGAACCCATTGGACCAGATATACAAGATTCTTTTTGATATCCTGCTGGAATTTTGTAGTCAAAAGGTGTACCAGCTCCCGGACAATAAGCCGTTGTCCAGAAAGTTATAGAATTAGGGAGGTTGTTTTCAACTAATTCTGTCGCTGAAAATTTTGAGGCATCAGAACTGCTTATTGTGGTAGTTGGGGATGCAATAATGCTGAAAAAATTATCGCTGGAATCACCAATTCCATATATTAGATTCATCACTCCTGAAGAACTTGTAGAAGTATAAACTTCAAAAATATTTATTTTATACTTATCTATGCTTGTCCGCGAACCGTCATCGTTTCTTGGAAGTCCACTTTCTGAAGGAATTTTCCAGTCATAATAACCCGTTAATGCAGGGATTGGACCAACTACACTCATAGAACCACCGCTCCCTATACCAATATGCCCATGATCGGTAAGAGAAATATAGACAGAGTTTATACCTGTTGAATTCCAATTTATACGCCTAGTTTCCCCAATCTTCCATATCTCTCCTCCATTAGGAGAAAGAATGGTGATGGAGAGAGTTGTGGTAGCAAGACCACTATCACACCAGATGTTTTGCGCGGCATTTACATTATTTACCGTACAATCATTGTATGAGGATTTGCCACAACCTTGATATACATAGTTATATTTATTAAAACAAACTTTGTCATAGCCCTGATTTTTACACAATCCGAAATAAGAAAGGGAAGCGGGCGCTTCTTTAAGCTGATCACATGTTAGAGGCGTAGTAGTTGTTGCCGCAACAATGCTGAAATAGTTGTCACTTGAATCTACTATCCCTGTTTTGCCATTATCTTGGACTGAAATCTTGAAGTATTTTGCAGCGGGATAATCATTGAAGATCGCATCGGGTACCGTCCACGCGTAAGAATCGTTTGTCGCTGGAAAATCCATTGCATAAGACGATCCATATGGTAAAGGCCGTACTGATTTGCCTATGTAATTTTTATTGTTGTCAAAAATGTTCAATGCAATCATCAAAGTGGACCCTGGTGCAAAACCAGAAGCATTCCATGTAATAGCGTATGTCTTTCCTACTTGCCACGTTTCTCCTCCATTGGGAGATAGGACAGTGATGGAAGGCGTATTAGAAATTGTCATGTTGTTACCATAAACGGGTATACCAGCAACGGAAGGACCTGAACCACTAAAGCCTATACCGTCAAATCCTAAGCGCACGGAGCCGTTAGGAGTGGCCGTAGGTTTTATATCAGCGACAAGCGTTAATAGTTTGTACGTTCCGCGAGGGATCGAAAAACCGCTTACATTAATCGACTCGGCATAATAGCTACCGTTAAACTTTAACTCACTCACCGTAGCGCCCAACTGAATTGTTCCGCTAAAAACCTTGATATTAGTCAAATAATTGGAGGCACTGGGTGAATCAGAACCTATCTCAAGCCAATTAATATTACTTATATCCGCACTTGAATTGGCAGAAAGCTTAATAACGCTAAACGTTACGTTTGTCTGCCCAGGATTTATCGTTGCAGAAAATGGAGTTGAAGAATCCAGTGTAATATTTAATGATGACGACTGAACCGGCTGTGGCGAATAAACAGTAAGGTAAAAACAAGAAGGTGCATAAATCTTTATCATTTTAGAACTTGGGGTGTAATATTGGTCTTGATTTAAACTTTGTACGTCTGGTAAATCAAAATACTTTTTATTAACCCAGGTTCCGTTTTCATACTCATACAGATAGAAATTAGGATGGTTGCACGCACAAACAGAACAAGAATCTGTATAGGCATTAAGCTTCAGTTGCTGGCCGGGATTAACGTAATAATACTTATTGCTCGCGCATCCGCCCCAATTAAACCAAGGAGCCGAACCTTCGCCAGTAGTCGGATATACTTTTCCGCTTGAGTCCGAACATGTTTTAACATCGGCATCGTAAGGATATATTGGGTAATATGTGGATGATGTCGTCGTCGCAATAATACTGAAATAATTATCACTTTTATCCTGTATGCTTACATTTTCGTTTAACCATATATGGACTACGTAATTGTCTGCTGGAAGTGATGGAACGGTCCAGTTGTAGCTTTCATTTCCAACGGGTATTTTGTTATATGTAATCTCCCATCCTCTACCGGCCCCGCTTAAAAGCTCAATATTTACATTACTATTAGGATTTATTGTTCCTTTGGGTACCCATTTAATACCATAAGTCTTCCCAACTTCTAGTTTTTCCCCTCCATTGGGAGATAGGACGGTGATGGACGGAGTAGTTGTGGCTACGGCAACAATACTGAAATAATTGTCACTTATATCCTTTACACCAATTACAGTGGGTATTATATCAGCTCCAATATCGATTTTGTATCTTTTTTCATTACCAGCGAGATTAAAATTTTCAAGAGCTAAAGGAACGTTCCAAGAATATCTACCCAAATCAGCAAGTACGCCCCGTTTAATAGTTAAGTACTTGGCGATTACTCCAAATTCATTGTTAGGATCAGAAATTTCAACATCTAGATTAATATCTACATTTTTACCAATTAGTCCGGTGGAATTCCAAATTATATCGTAAGTATTTCCTATTTTCCACTGTTCACCTCCATTGGGAGATAGGACGGTGATGGACGGAGTAGTTGTCGCCAGGACAACACCAAAAGATTCGCTAACTGATATCGGGCTAATTCCCCCCAACCAAGTAATCGGAATTGCTGGATTAATTGCCTGATCGTCCCACCTGAGGTCACCAGCTAAACTCGGAGTACCAAGTTCAGCAGAGAAGGTAAGGATCGGAGAAAATCCTGGCTGAGGCGCTTGCAGCATAGCTGTGGTGTTTGTAATTATATCGTAGGAAATTGGTGTAGCGCCAACAGATATTTCTCTAATAGGAACCAACGTAACCATACCCGATGCGTAGTTGTAGATACCAGTTGCTACCCTACTACCGGCGGAAGTCGTTAGATACCACGGTGTACCATTGGCAGAACTTGTTACATTACCGCCGACATCTAGGACAATCTGTTGAAGCTTGGCGTCAGCAAATGCAGTACCAGTTAAGGTTAAAACACCCACCCTGTCGTAAGAAGCACGGACTCTATTAGTACAACTTCCTTGGCAAGCCATTGTGGCAGACAAGTTAGTCCTGTAAGGATAAACAGGACTAGCTGAAACACTGGCTACAGCGGCTACCTTAGCATAACCATTAGCACCACGGGCAACCATAGAATCAGTGGAAATACCAGTGATAGTTGCAGGAAGTGCCATGTAGAATTGCATGTAGTCTTCAGCAGTGATATAAGCACCGCTACTAAACGGACTGTCAGCGTAAGAAGTAATATCACCCTTTAGGGTAATCAGTTTATTGCTGCCTTTCGGGATGACGCAGGTCGCTCCTCCAAAACCACCATAGTAACTGCCGCTGTAAGGAATCAAAGCGCTCTGGGAAGTTCCGAACTGGTCAGAACCGCAGTAAAGCGTTAGATTTCTAACCATGGTGCTACTTTTAATGTTTCCTTTATTGAAGACTATTATTTGGGAAACGGTCAAGTTTTCGATGCTATTAGCATAAAGCTTCCAAACGCCCAAGGTAACACCTGTCTGACCCATTGGAGCAATCGAAGTTACTGGGGAAGAAGCATCCAAACGAAGACTGATAGTTCCTGTGGTGGATGTCGCCGCAACAATGCTGAAATAGTTGTCACTTGAATCATTTACAGATGAACTGCTTCTCACTT